>Ga0137463_1000314_pt1 | contig 17993 bp, 12 predicted proteins | sample EasRivERMGT800_2_FD_102333 | JGI IMG/M metagenome (GOLD analysis project Ga0137463, IMG submission 102333) | Soil microbial communities from meander-bound floodplain in the East River, Colorado, USA - East River MetaG ERMGT800_2 | ecosystem: Environmental > Terrestrial > Soil > Floodplain ...
CGGTGCTACGCGTCGGGCGAGCTCACCCTCCATTTCATGCGCTCGGGTTTGGTCAGAGGGGCAAAGGACGCGACCCATCACTTGACGTCGTGCTGCGGAACGTAAGCGGGGGCACCGCTATCAATAGCGGAAACGTAAGGTTGATTCATTCTGGGGCCTCGCGATGACGACTTGGCAGCGCGTAAGTCCAGGCTGCTGGTCGTGAAAGAACTGTAAGGGTGCGAACTCTATCACGATCCGCGGGGCGCCGAAAATACCGTGATAGAACTTTGACTTACGAGATGATCGGCTCGTTACGCCCGCCAGCTGCGCCGGAGGTGTTTCGCAAACCGGAACATCGGCGCGGTCGTGGTCACGAGAATAATCACCCGCGTTACATGGGCCGCCGTGACGAGCGGCACGCCGAGCTGGAGCACCTTGGCGGTGACGCACATCTCCGCCATGCCGCCCGGCGCCGTGGCGAGCACCATCGTTGAGACTGGGACGGTCCCGGCCAGAGCGAGGCCCCACGCGAACAAGGCGGACACCAGTATGGCCAGAACCACGGAGGCGCACACCATAGCAACGAAGCGCGGCGCTGTGCTAAGGGATTTTCGATCAAATCCGGACCCCAAAGCGCATCCGAGCAGAAGCTGCGCCGAGTTAGACAGCCAGGCCGGAATGACTGATAACCCCACCTCGGCAAGAGTCAGCGCGACCGCTACGGCAAGCGGCCCCAGCATCCAAGCGTTTGGCACGCTTAGTTTCGCGAGCAGCACACCGGCCGTCACCGCCAGTACAAGCAAGGCGAGCAGCCCCGCGGGGTCCACGCCGAGTTGCGCCGGGCGGTAGTCGTCCGCTCCGTGCACGCCGAGCAAAGTAAAAAGGAACGGCACCACCACAACGACAATCATGACGCGTAGCGACTGCGCGAGCACCACGCGGTCGGGCCGGGCGCCGAAGCGCTCGCCTAAGATAGTCATCTCCGCGGCTCCCCCGGGAACGCTGGCGAAAAGCGCCGTCGTCCCATCTAGGCCCGCGCTGCGCGTGAGAAACCATCCGCTTGCGTACGCGAGCAGTACCGCGAAAACCGCCGCTGCGATCAACAGATACCAGTGCGCCACGACCTCGTGGCCGACCACCGGGGTAAAGTACAAGCCAAGCGCGCAGCCTATGATCAGCTGGCCCGTCGCTCGGCCCCCCTTAGGGGAAGCGAGATCGGCGCCCAGGAGTTTCCCAAACGCCATGGCAAGCAAAGGCCCAATCATCCATGGGAGGGGTGCGCGCAGGGCGCTGAAGAGGGCGCCGCCCGCCCCGCAAATTATGAGCGCTTTCAAGACCGGATAAGGTGTCACGCGGGACTGGATTGGTTTCATTTTCCGACGCAAAAGCGCGCGAAGATTTCACCCAGCAGGTCATCCGCCGAAAACTCCCCCGTAATCGAGCCGAGCTCGCGCTGCGCCAAACGAAGTTCTTCTGCGAAAAGTTCGCTCTGTGGCATCGTCTGGCCGGCCCGCTCAAGCACCTGAGCGACGCGCTCGAGGGAGACGAGGTGCCGCTCGCGCGCCATGAACAGATCTTCTCCCCCGGACTGCCAGCCGGCGAGCGTGAGCAGCGCGCGGCGCAGCGCGTCGATGCCCTCGCCGGTCCTGGCCGAAACATGAATGCACCAACCTTCCGTGCTCTCTTCCGCCCGCGGCCCATCGCCGGAAAGATCGATCTTATTGAACACCGTAACCGGCTTCAGCTTCCCCGGCAGCCGCTCGACGATGGACCGGTCGGCTGCGGTAACACCGGTACGCGCGTCGACGACAAGAAGCAGCGCGTCGGCGTGTCCGATCACCTCCCAGGTGCGTGCGATGCCGATTGCCTCGACCTTGTCGGCAGTGTCTCGCAGACCGGCAGTATCGATGATATTCATGGGCACGCCCTCGATCTGTATGGTCTGACGCACCGCATCGCGCGTGGTGCCGGGAATTTCAGTGACGATGGCGAGGTCTTCTCCGGCGAGCCGGTTGAGGAGCGACGATTTTCCTACGTTAGGCTGGCCGGCCAGCACGACCTGAAGTCCGCTCCGAAGGATACTGCCCTGACGGCCCCGAGCGAGCGAACGGCTAACCTCGTCCTGCAGGTGCCTCAGGCGCCGGCGGGCGTCCTCCCGGTCCACCTGATCGATGTCTTCCTCGGGAAAGTCCAAGGTTGCTTCCACGAGTGTGCGCAGCTCGACGAGCTGCTTCGCAAGGTTTCCGATCACCTCCGAGAATTCGCCGCGCAGCGAGCGCAGCGCGCAACGCGCCGCAGCCTCCGTAGCGGCGTCGATGAGGTCGGCCACGCCCTCGGCCTGCGCGAGATCGAACTTGTCATTCAGGAAAGCGCGACGGGTGAATTCACCGGGCTCGGCGAGACGCGCGCCAAGCTCTAGGCACCGCCTCAAAATCATTTGCAGCACGACGGGTCCGCCGTGACCCTGCAGCTCGAGCACGTCCTCTCCGGTATAGGATGCCGGTGCGGGAAAGAAAAGGACGATGCCGTCGTCGATCGGCTCGCCGGCAGCGCCGCGGAAGATCGCACGCACAGCCGAACGCGGCGCCGGCAGGCCGCCGAGCAGGCATGATGCAAGCCGCTCGAGTTTCTTCCCGGAGACGCGCACGATGCCGATACCGGCTCTTCCCTGCGCGGTAGCGACAGCCGCGATCACATCCGTATCGGACGATCGTCCCATGATTGCTTCCGGGCGTTGTTCTCTGCCCGCCTTCGGGGCGCTCAGCGTTTGGCGCTGGCTGCGCTCTTTTCTCCCCCGATCATGCGGGTGATTTGCCACTGTTGCAGGATCGACAGGATATTGTTGACGAACCAGTAGAGAACCAGACCCGATGGGAAAAAGTAGAACATCACCCCGAATGCGAACGGCATGATCATCATGACCTTGGCCTGAACCGGATCGGGCGGCGTGGGGTTCATCTTGGTCTGAACGATCATGGAAGCCATCATCAGCGTTGGAAGCACGTACCAGGGATCGGGCGCCGAAAGATCTCTGATCCAGAGATAGAACGGGGCGTTGCGCAGTTCCACACTTTCGAAGAGCACCCAGTAGAGCGCGATGAAAACCGGAATCTGCACGAGGATCGGTAGGCAACCACCGAGCGGATTGATTTTTTCGGTCTTATACAGGTCCATCATCGCCTGGTTCAGCTTCGTTTTGTCGTCCGCATACTGCTCGCGGAGCTTCATCATGCGCGGCGTCACCAGTTTCATCTTCGCCATCGAGCGGTAGCTCGCTGCCGACAGCGGGAAAAAGATCAGCTTGATAACCACGGTGAGCAGGATGATGGCAAGACCCCAATTCCCCATCCAGCCATGGAAAAATTTGAGAACCCAGAAGAGCGGCGCCGCGATCACCGTAAGCCATCCGTAGTCGACTACGAGCTCCAAGCCCGGGGCGACCGCTTTGAGGTGATCCTGATACTGCGGACCGGCATAAAGCGCTACTGCGACGCTCTCGGTGGCGCCCGGTGCGATCGGCCCGACCGGGATCTTCACACCGACGGAATAAAACTCCTCCGCGAGCCTGCTCGCATAGAAATCGCGCTGCACCTTGTCCTGCGGCAGAAGAGCAGCGACAAAATAATGCTGAACAATCGCGATCCAGCCGTCGCTCGACTTTTTCGATGGAAGCTTCCCCTTGTCAATATCGCTGAACGGCACCTTTTGAAACTTGTCCTGCTCGGTGTACAGCGCGGCACCCGTATACGTCTGCGCCATGCGGGGATCGCCTGGAGGGGCTTTGCCGTCGCGCGTGAGCTGGAAATAGGCAAAGGTCGAGATGGGTGACGTAGTGGCGTTTCTGATCTCCTCGGTGATATCGATCTGGTAACTAGCACGATGGAAAGTGAGAATTTTTGTCACCTTCACTCCATCCGGCGCGCTCGCCTCGAGCCGAACCTCCAGATTGTCCTTTCCCGGAGCGAGGCTTGGTTCCAATTCCGCGGTCGTGAAGAGCGTCCTGTGGAAAGGCAGGCCGCCCGTCAAGCCACTTTGCGCGGCATAGTGATGCTCGGGTCCAAACAGCACGAGGTTCTTGCTTCCATCTAGGGTATCTTTGTGTTGCAGAAGTTCCAGGTAAACGAGGTCACCACCCTGGGTGTCGATCTCCGCGACCATGGTGTCGGTGCGCACGCGCACGCGCTGCCCGCTTTGAGGAGCATTGACCGCCGGGACGACGTCTGCGCTCCGGGTCGCCAGCGCCGCGGGAGCGCCCAGCGCGGGAGCCGAGAGGGGCGAAGTAGGCGCCGCAGGTGCAGGCGGTCGGTGTTCCTTCTGCCACGCTTCCCAAAGGAGCAGCAGCGAGAACGAGAACACGAAGAAGAGGATCAGACGCTGAGTGTCCATGAGAGGAGCGGACGACTACGGGACCGGGTCATGGCCGCCCGGGTGCCAAGGATGACAGCGCCCAAGGCGCGCGAGGACAAGCCACACGCCCCGCGCTGCGCCGTGGCGTTCGAGAGCCTCCAGTGCGTATGCGGAGCAGGAGGGATGGAAGCGGCAGTGCACGCCAAGCAGCGGGCTCAAACCGTAGCGATAACTCCGGATCAAGAGCGATAACAGTCTGCTCACGACGATGCCACCAGGCATCGCTCGACTTCCGCCAATGCAACCGTACCTGCGGTCAAGCGAATCAGGATATCGCGGCTTCCAAGCCGCCCTTGCTGGGCTCGAAACAACTCCCGCAACAAGCGCTTCATCCGGTTGCGGTCGACTGCGCGCGGGAAGACACGCTTAGGGACGATGAGACCTAGCCTGGGAACACCGAGCAGGTTTGCTCTAAATAGCACGCTGAACCCGGTACGCTTGAGTGCTCGCCCGCCGGAAAGTAATGACGCAATATCGGCCGTTCCGAGCCGCTGCCTTCGACCGTAGCGCCTGCGAGCGCTCAAACGCTCAAACGGGCACGCCCTTTAGCGCGGCGTGCCCGAAGCACGGCCCGGCCCCCGCGCGTGCGCATGCGAACCAGAAACCCGTGGGTGCGCTTCCTGCGAATGACCGATGGGTGAAAAGTACGTTTCATTAGGGAGATTCCTGAGGCGGACAAGAACCTTCAATTAGACGATATTTTAGCCAGAATTGTCAACGAATTAAGCGCTCTGGCGCCGTCCGCAAAACTGGGACAGAACCGGCTCTCGCGGGCTGTGGATAACTCTCCCGGAAACAGGTAAAATCACTGTGCTGTTTTCCCCAAACCGAACCATATAAATATAAGTAAGTCTCCATGCAGGGTTTCTGGGCCTCGTGCCTGAGTCGCTTCGAAAAAGAGCTTCCCGCTCAGCAGTTTAATACCTGGATCCGGCCGCTCAAACTGGACGCCTCGGCGGCGCCCTCCGGGGACCTGCGCTTACTCGCTCCCAACCGCTTTGTGCTGCAGTGGGTGAAGGAGCGATTCGTGCCTCGCATCGAAGCGATGGGGGCGGAATTCTTCTCATCCCCAATCCGCGTATCGCTCACCCTCGAAGCAGCGGGCGCACCTGAGCCTATTAAGACTTCTGCGCCCGCAATCCGCACCGCGCGCACTCTCGCGCCTCGATCGCCGCACGCGGAGCGCTCGAGCCTCATTCCGGAATTCAGCTTCGAGGGCTTTGTCGCCGGAAAAGCCAATCAGCTCGCGCGCGCCGCCGCGCTGCAGGTCGCCGAACATCCCGGCACATCGTACAACCCCCTGTTCATTTACGGTGGCGTAGGCTTGGGAAAGACCCACCTGATTCACGCGGTCGGCAATCTTGTTCTCGCGCAGCATCCGAGCGCGCGGGTGCGCTACCTCCACGCAGCACAGTACATCTCAGATGTCATCAGGGCCTATCAACAGAAGTCTTTCGATGAGTTCAAACGCTACTATCACTCACTCGATCTTCTTCTGATCGATGACATCCAGTTTTTCACCGGCAAGGACCGCACGCAGGAGGAATTCTTTTACGCATTCAATGCCTTGATCGAAGCCCATAAGCAGCTCATCATCACCTGCGACACGTATCCGAAAGACCTTGCGGGAATCGACGAGCGCCTCAAGTCGCGCTTTTCGTGGGGACTGACTGTGGCAATCGAGCCCCCGGAGCAGGAAATGCGGGTCGCAATCATCCTGAAAAAAGCCGAAGCAGTGTCGCTCAAGCTCTCGGAGGAAGTCGCCTTTTTCATCGCCAAGCATATCCGCTCGAACGTACGCGAACTGGAAGGCGCGCTGAAGAGCGTCATCGCTTACTCGCGCTTCAACGGCAGAGACATCACGCTCGACACGGCCAAGGAGGCACTCAAGGACCTCCTAACGGCACAAAATCGCCAAATCACAATTGACAACATCCAGAAAACCGTCGCCGAGTACTACAAGATCAAAGTATCCGACATGCACTCAAAAAAACGCAGTCGCAACGTCGCCCGACCCCGCCAGCTTGCTATGGCGCTCGCGAAGGACCTCACCCAGATGAGCCTGCCGGATATCGGCGATGCGTTCGGCAACCGCGACCATACTACAGTCCTCCATGCGTGTCGCACCATCGCAACACTGCGAGAGAAGAACCACGATATCAACCGCGATTACCACGTACTCGAGCAGGTACTCAAAGGGTGAACAAACTGCGCACAACCAAGGGACGAATTGTGAGCAAGTGTCCCCGCCGAGGGGTAGCGGATTCTTATTCATATTTTCCCCAAGTTCTATCTTGCGACTTACTAACAGCTTACGAACGCCAAAGCGCCGTATTCTCACTGACCCAAACAGAGTTATCCACTTAGAAGACCGTAATCATCATCATCATCAAGGAAATAAAATGAATCTGCTGAAGACCCAACGCGAAGCGCTGCTTGAGCCTTTGCAGGCGGTCACCGGAATCATCGAACGGCGCCATACTCTGCCGATCCTATCCAACGTGTTGCTCTCCAGGACGGATACGCATATCGAGTTTGTCGCTACCGATATCGAGATCGAGATTACGACGAGCATGACTGCCGAGGAACCTGGTGATGACAAGAAAATAACCGTAGGGGCGCGAAAGCTCGTTGATATTCTGCGCGCTCTTCCGGAGGGATCGGAGGTTACGCTTGCGTTGCAGGACAAGAGACTTCAGGTGAGGTCAGGGAAAAGCCGTTTCAACTTGCAGACGCTCTCGGCAGAGGATTTTCCGAGATTGGCGTTGGCCGAAGCCCCGGCGACCAGCTTCTCGGTCCCTCAAAAGTTGTTGAAGTCGCTCGTGGGGCTGGTTCAGTACGCGATGGCTCAGCAGGATATCCGCTATTACCTCAACGGCCTGCTCATGGTCGTCGAGGAGGGACAGTTGAAGCTGGTGGCGACCGACGGTCATCGCTTGGCCTACGCAAGCCGGGAAGTCGGAGGAAAGAATCTCTCCAAGCAGGAAGTGATCCTTCCGCGCAAGACGATCATCGAACTTTCCAAGCTCCTTGAAGACAGCGATGATCCGGTTGCCATCGAATTGTCTGCGGTCCAGGCTAAGTTCAAGTTTGGCAACGTAGTGCTCGTGTCGAAATTGGTAGACGGCAAATTCCCAGACTATGGCCGGGTGATCCCGCAGAATCAACCGAAGAAGCTGAAGCTCGAACGAATTGCTCTATTGCAGGCGTTGCAGCGGGCGGCGATTCTCACCAGCGACAAATTCCGTGGCGTGCGCTGGGTCCTGGGCGAAGGAAGTCTCAAGATCAGTTGCAGCAATACCGAGCAGGAGGAAGCACAGGAAGAACTCGATGTGCCCTACAAGGGGGAAACCCTCGACATCGGGTTCAATGTCGGCTATCTCGTGGACGTGCTCAACAATCTCGACGTCGCCGAGGTTGAGTGCGGATTGGGCGATGCCAATTCGAGCGCGCTGTTTACCCTGCCTGGGCGAAACGATTTCAAATACGTCGTAATGCCGATGCGGATCTGAGTGAAGAGAAAATTCAATGTCTGAAGCAGAAAAAAACGAGCCCGCGCGCGACCAGTACGATTCCGACAGCATCAAGGTACTGAAGGGTCTCGACGCAGTCCGCAAGCGTCCGGGCATGTACATCGGGGACACCTCCGACGGGACCGGTTTGCACCACATGGTGTTCGAGGTCGTGGATAACGCCATTGATGAGGCGCTAGCCGGTTTCTGCAACGAGATCACGGTCACGATTCATACGGACAACTCGATCAGCGTCATCGATAACGGACGCGGCATTCCCACTGAGCCTCACAAGGACGACGAACAGAAGCGCTCGGCCGCCGAGATCGTGATGACCGAGCTTCATGCGGGCGGGAAGTTCGACAACAATTCTTATAAGATCGCCGGCGGCCTGCACGGCGTCGGCGTGTCCGTGGTCAATGCGCTCTCCGATTGGCTGCGCCTGAGCATTCGACGCGATGGGAAGAGCCACTTCATGGAATTCCGGCGCGGCGTGCCTGTGGCGCCGCTCAAAGTGACCGGTAAGACCGAGAGACGCGGCACCGAGGTGCATTTTCTGGCCAGTGCAGAGACCTTCGGGGTGGTCGAGTACCACTTCGACATCCTGGCGCGACGGCTGCGCGAGCTTTCGTTTCTCAACAACGGGGTCAAGATCCAGCTGGTCGACCAACGATTTGGAAAAGAGGAGAACTTCGCGCACACCGGGGGCGTGAAGGGGTTCGTCGAATACATCAATCGGAGCAAGAACGTTTTGCATGGCACGCCTTTTCACGCAATCGCCCAAAAGGAAGGCATCGTTGTCGAGGTGGCGATGCAGTGGAACGACTCCTACCAGGAACAAGTGCTCTGCTTCACCAACAACATCCCACAGCGCGACGGCGGGACGCACTTGACCGGCCTGCGGGCTGCCATGACGCGCAGCTTGAATCAATACATCGAAGCGAACGAAGTCGCCAAGAAGGCCAAGGTCGAGACCAGTGGGGACGATATGCGCGAGGGCCTGTCATGCGTGCTTTCGGTTAAGGTGCCCGAGCCGAAGTTCTCCTCGCAAACGAAGGACAAGCTCGTATCCTCCGAGGTGGGACCCGTGGTCCAGGAACTCGTCAGTGAAAAGCTGAAGAATTTTCTGCTCGAGCGGCCCAACGATGCTCGCATCATCTGCGGCAAGATCGTGGATGCGGCACGCGCGCGTGAAGCGGCGCGCAAGGCGCGGGAAATGACGCGTCGCAAAGGCGTCCTCGACTCGTTCGGGCTGTCCGCGAAGCTCGCCGACTGCCAAGAGAAAGATCCAGCGCTATGTGAGCTCTACATCGTCGAGGGCGATTCGGCGGGCGGTTCGGCCAAGCAGGGTCGCGACCGTAAGTTTCAGGCGATCTTGCCGTTGAAAGGAAAGATCCTGAACGTCGAAAAAGCGCGATTCGACAAACTGATCTCCTCCCAGGAGATCGTGACCTTGATCCAGACTTTGGGCACCGGGATTGGCAAGGACGAGTACGATATCTCGAAACTTCGCTACCACCGCATCATCATCATGACCGATGCCGACGTGGACGGCGCGCACATCCGCACGCTGCTGCTCACTTTTTTTTATCGACAGATGCCGGAGCTCGTCGAGCACGGACATGTGTACATCGCGCAGCCCCCTCTCTACAAAGTAAAGCTTGGCAAGCAGGAACGCTACTTCAAAGACGACCACGAGCGCGCGCAATTCATGCTCGCACAAGCGCTCGTAGGAGCGCTCCTTACGCCCAGAAAAGGAGGGCAGGTTATCGAAGGCAAGACGCTTGAGCAGCTCGCGAAGGCCTATCTATTTGCCGAGGCGGTGGTAGTGCGAGCCTCGAAGATCATCGACGTCGAGGCGTTGGCCGCGCTCATGCGTGGCGTCAAAGTCGATCTTTCCAGTCCGCAGTCCGCGGGGGCGAGCGCGCTCCGGCTTAAACAAGCTATGGATACAAAAGGGAATGGGGTCAATGTAAGCGCGCGCTATGACGGCAAGAACGAGCGCCACCAACTGGCGATCGAGCGGACTCACCACGGAAATATCCGAACGAGCGTGCTCGACGATGACTTTCTGTCGTCGGGGGACTACCAGCAACTCAACCGGATCGCGCAACTGCTGCAGGGCCTCATCGGACCTGGCGCCGTGATCAAGCGCGAGGACAGGGAAGAGGGGGTTGTCGATTTTCCGCAAGCCATGAAGTGGTTGCTGGGAGAAGTCGAGCGCAGCGCAGCGATCCAGCGCTACAAGGGCCTCGGAGAGATGAATCCGGAACAACTTTGGGAGACTACGATGGATCCGAAATCCCGGCGGCTGCTCAAAGTGCAGATCGAAGACGGGATCGCCGCGGATGAGATCTTCACCAAGCTGATGGGCGACGACGTCGAGCCCCGGCGCATGTTCATCGAGCAAAACGCACTGGTCGCGCGGCTCGACGTTTGAGCAGGTGCAGAGTTCTTACGCCGCCTGCTTGTTTCGAGGTGTTCGGGCACGGCTGGCAAGTCGCTTCACACGTGTTCTTGGTTTGCCTTCCGTTTTCGCCTTCGTCGGGGCCTTTTCGGCGTCGGCGATCTTCGCCGGGGAGCGCGCTGGAGGTTTTGCTGCGCGAGGGGCGAACTCGAAGCCCACTTTGCCATCGGCCGCGCGCACCAGAAACGCCGAAAACGGTCTGCCCTTGCGAGAAATGAACCGATGCAATAGATCGGTCCTTCCCGTTGCGAGCAGCTTCTTTATCTCCTCGGGCTCAACCGGTCGCTGCAGAATCACGCGTCCGGAGCGAAAGTCACAGCGCTGAGTGGGGTTGACGCTATTTTCACAGACATATGCCATCGGTTGCTCGAACACGCGGCTGCCGCATTTTGGACAGGGACCGAGTGGAGTCAGACCTGAAAAATCGACCTTTGTCGCAGCGTCATCAGCTGCCTGACGCCCGAAGTCGAACTCCGCACGCAGCTCGGAGGTGAGCCGCACCATTGCGGCGAACGGTTTGCCGACTCGGCTGCGAAAACCCGTCAGAGGGCCCACCGAGCGCTTGGCGATCAGAGTCTCAATCTCCTCGGGGGCGAACTCGCGGCTCGACACCACTTTCCAGATCGCAAAATCGCATTTTTGGCACTTGAACTTGCGATAGTTTTCCTGCACTGTGCCGCCGCACTTCGGGCACGGAGTCTTCAGTGTCAGAAACACGGTATCGGGAATGTCCCCGCGCTTGATGCGGGAAACCATTTCCCGAGTGAGATCGACGATGTGGTCCATGAATTCGCTGCGCGGCAGAGTCCCGTGCTCCATCTGTTTCAGCTTGAATTCCCAGTTACCGGTGAGCTCCGGCGAACACAACTCGTTGACGCCAAAATGGCGCAGGGCGAAAAGCAGCGAGGAAGCCTTGGGTGTTGGCTGAAGTTCCCGACCGACGCGGTGGACATAGTCCTCGTAGATCAGGCCCTCGATGATCTGCGCACGGGTCGCCGGGGTGCCCAGTCCCTTCTCGCTCATCGCTTCGCGCAGCTCCTCGTCCTCTACCAGTTTTCCGGCGCCTTCCATCGCCGAGAGAAGCGTTGCCTCGGTGAAACGCGCTGGCGGCTTCGTCTGGCTGGCGCGAACATCCACCTCTCTCGCGCGTACCTTCTCTCCATTCTTGATTGCGACAAGGCTTGAAGACTCGCCTGTTTCCGCTTCCTTGCCATAGACCTCGAGCCAGCCGGCTTGGGTCATCACTCGGCCCTCGGTCTTGAAAGCTTCGCCTTCAACGCGGGTGAGTCGCGTCGTAACGAGATACTCGGCTGCCGGAAAAAACACGGCGAGAAAACGCTTCACGACCAGGTCGTAGAGCTTCTTTTCCGCCTCGGACAGATGTCGCGGCGGTTGCATCGTAGGGATGATCGCGAAGTGGTCGGAAATCTTCTTGTTGTCGAAGACGCGCCTATTTGGCTTGACCCAGCCCTTCTTGAGAATCTGGGCCGCGTGCCGCGCGTATCCCAAGGCCTTCTGCGCGACAAAAGTCTCCAGCGTCTTCTTCACAGTACCGAGGTAGTCCTCTGGCAGCGCGCGAGAATCCGTCCGTGGATAAGTGAGAGCCTTGTGCCTTTCGTACAATGCTTGTGCCAGCCCGAGCGTCGTCTTTGCCGAAAAGCCGAAGCGACCGTTCGCTTCGCGCTGCAGGCTCGTCAGGTCGTAGAGCAGAGGGGAAAGCTGCGATGCCGGCTTCGCCTCCTCGGTGGCAACGCCGGACTTTCCTAGGCACTTCTCGCGGATCGCCCCGGCCTGCTTCTCGTCCCACAGCCTCTCAGGTTTTGCTTCGCTGTCCTCCTTTGTCTTCTGGAAGCTTTCGGCGAACCAACGGCCGGCATACTCGCCCTGCGCAGCGGTAAACGTGGCGTGAATCTCCCAATAGTCGCGCGCCTTGAAACTGCGTATACGATCCTCGCGCTCGACGAGAATTGCGAGCGTCGGTGTCTGCACCCGGCCGACGGTGGTCTTGTAGAAACCGCCTTCCTTCGAGTTGAAGGCGGTCATAGCACGCGTGCCATTTATCCCGACGAGCCAATCCGACTCGGAGCGGCACACGGCGGCGTCGGCCAAAGGGCGCAACTCGCGGTCCCCGCGCAACTTCTCGAAACCTTCCTTAATGGAGCCTTGCGTCATCGACTGCAGCCACAAGCGCTCGATGGGTTTCTTGTTGTCCGCATGCTGAACGATATACCGGAAGATCAACTCGCCTTCCCGACCTGCGTCGCAGGCGTTTATCACCCCGGTCAAATCCTTACGACGGAGCAACTTAACGAGAAGCCTGAGGCGTTCCTCGGTGCGCTCGATCGGCTTTAGATCGAAGTGCGGTGGAATCACGGGCAGGTGGGCAAAAGACCACTTGCCTCGCTTGACCTCCACACCTTCGGGCGGAACGAGTTCGAGCAGATGGCCGATCGCCGACGAAAGTACGTAGTCCCGACTTTCGTAGTAGTCGCCGTGTCGCGTGAAGCCTCCCAAAGTGCGGGCGATGTCATTCGCGACGGAGGGTTTTTCGGCGATGATGAGTTTCTTGGCCACTGAGAAGAAAAGATTTCGAAAAAACAGGCGACAGGATTCGAGTCTGTGTCTACGCGAAGCGCAGAATGATAAGTGTAATCGGAACGTGAAGCAAGAAACTGCCGCGCGCGAAGAGCGGGTCCGTCCCGCGAGCTCGGCTCGGGACTAGTGCGTCTGGCGCTTCTCTCCGTCGGGTATCAACTCGTCGAGAATCAGCGCGTCCACATTGCCTCGGCGCGTCCAAAGGACCATCAGGACGATCACCTTGAGCTTGTCCAAACCCACAACGTCGTTGGGCAGAGCCATCCCGCGCTCGATGATGAGCTCGCGCAGCAGCGGCGTGAGGATCTTTGCGCTCTCAAGAAAAGCAATGAAGCCCCGGCTTTCCAACGACAACTTGGTCGCTTCGTCTGCAGAATACCCGCGGAAGGATTGTCGTGCGTCGAGGGACTCCGGAAGGCCCTCCTTGGGCAGGTCCGTGAGAGTGTTCAGCCAATCCAGCGCGTCCTGGATGTCGTCGTTCTCGAAGCCGGCCGCATGCAGCTTGCGCTCAAGCGTATCCTGATCGGGGTAGGTTTCGGTCTGGTAGTAATTCTCGAAAAGGTATACGAGTACGTCGAACATTCGCTATGAATCCTCAGCGGACACGTTGGTATAGACCTCCGGGGAGGCTGGCTACTTTTCCTTCCAGCTCCAACTCCAGCAGAATGGCCGATACGATTTCGGCCGTCAAGCCGCTGCTCGCGATCAGGCCGTCGATGTCGCAGGGATCGAAACCCATCTTGTCGAGCAAGACGTGACCTGCGCTGGGTTCCGGCAATCTCGTTTCGGCTACGGCCGCAGCGCCGAGCTCCTCGAGAACGTCTTGCGCGCTCTCGACCAGCTTTGCGCCCTGCTTGATCAACGCGTGACAGCCCCTTGAGAGCGGCGAGTGGATGGAGCCGGGGATGGCGAGCACTTCGCGGCCCTGTTCTGCGGCGAGCCGTGCGGTGATGAGCGAGCCGGAATCGAGGGCAGCCTCGACGACGAGACAACCGCGGGCAAGACCCGAGATGAGGCGGTTGCGCCGCGGGAAATTTGCCGCGCTGGGCGGCGTGCCGAGCGGGAATTCCGACACGAGCGCCCCGCGCAACAAGATTTCCTCCGCGAGCGGCTCGTTGCGACGCGGATACACGATGTCGATGCCCGTGCCCAGCACCGCAACGGTGGACCCTCGTCCCTCCAGTCCGCCGCGGTGAGCAGCACTGTCCACACCGATAGCCAGGCCGCTCACGATAACCAGGCCGGCCTCGCTGAATGCTCGCGCGAAGGTCTGTGCATTCTTCAGTCCTTGCGGCGTCGCGTTTCGACTGCCGACCACGGCGAGCGCCGGGGAAGAAATGAGCTTCGCGTTGCCGGCAATATAGAGCAAAGCCGGTGGATCGGCGATTTCGAGGAGTTGCTTGGGGTAATCGGTGTCTGCAAGGGTCAGCACCGTGTGCTTGGGCCGGGCAGCCCACTGGAGCGCTTTTTCGACTTCGGAGCCGCTGCTTCGCTCAAGGATTCCCGCCGCAAGCGCTTCGGGCACGACGCGACAAAGCTGCGATCGCGTTGCATTGAATACGTGGGTTGGAAGACCGAAGGTGGAAAGCAGGGATCGAAATCTCTGGCCACCGAGCCCGGAGACCAGACTGAGTTCGATCCAGGCGGCCAGGTCGCCTGAATCGTTCATTCGTGAAACCTCGTCGCCGGACGGGAGCTTGATTAGGGGTTCTGCACGATGTCTCCCCCCTGCACCGGTCGTGAACTCTCCATGACCAGCGCGTAGGAGACCGAATTGAAGGTACGGAAGATGAAGACCAGGCCGTAGCGCTCTGGGGGCAGCTGAATGGCTGGGGAGCGGTCGCGTGATTTCAGGTAATCGCTCTGATCATAAATCACGACGTTGCGGTAGACGGCAAGCACGTGTCCGACCTCCAGGCCATCGCGCCTGCCTCTATTGATGGAGATGATCGAGTCGCGCCCGCCCATGCTCGTAGCGAGCGCATCGTAAAGTCCTATGATCCGGCCACTTACCGCAGAACTCGGCGCGTGAGGTACGTATTGGGGGATGGTCGGCGGGGGCGCGGGAATGAGTCGGTCTCCCGCAGAAATTTCCTTCTTGGAATTCACGATTTGTACAGTGGCGGGCTCGCCTTCCCGCGTCACGCGGGCCGTACCCAGGAACACCGCTTCGAAACCCAGGGCCCTCTGGTTGTCAGGGTCGACCAGCGGTCGCCCGGCGCGATAGACCTGCCAAACGCGCTCGTCGGTGCGACCAAAACCGCTGACATAGGCCACATTGCCCGCACCTACATTGACCCGATTTTCCTCGGTAGCGATAATCCGCGGGGCCTTATCGAGGCCGCCTTCCTCGATGATCAGTGGCTGCGTCAAGAACGGCTCGATTGCCCTGGGCGAAATGGTGGGTATCGCCTCTGCCGCCAAGGGCTGAGCGTAGATACGCGACAGAAGCTTTACGCCTCCTGTACCCCGGCCAGTCCCGCTGCTGCCGTCGCCCGCATCGCTGATGCGCAATTGCGGCGGCGACACGCTCCGGTCGAGCACGAGAACATCGCCCGGGGAGATGTTGTGCGGATTTCTGATCTGCTCCTGGTTCATGCGCCAGATTTCCGGCCAGCGCCACTGATCGTTGAGGAATTTCGTGGCGATGCTCCAAAGCGTATCGCCCCTCTGGACGACGTAACGGTCAGGCGCCGTTTCTTTTACCTGTAGATCGCCCTGTGCTAGCGCCAACAACCCTGCGCCCGCTAGGGCGAGCGCCAGGAGAGCTGTGATAGACTTTTGCATGACCGCCTCGTCTGGATTTAGCCGCCGCCGCCCCTATATTAGCTTTGGTGGCTTGCTTTTTACAGTCCGCATTAAATTCTGCATCTAATTCTTTCAATTTGCAAGTATTTATGGCCTTGCTAGATATCCTCCGCTACCCTGATCCTAGGCTCTACAAGAGAGCGGTGCCGGTAGCGGAGGTTGACGAATCGGTTCGCGCCTTGGTCCGGAACATGGCCGAAACTATGTACGCAGCGCCCGGGGTGGGACTCGCGGCGACGCAGGTCGACGTGCAGAAACGAGTGATCGTCATTGACGCCTCCGAGAGCCGAAATGAGCTCCTGGTTTTGATCAACCCGGAGATCGTCAGCCGTGAGGGGGTCCAGTATTGCGAGGAGGGTTGCCTGTCGGTTCCGGGAATCTACGAGCCGGTTGAGCGCGCCGAGCGCGTGACGGTGCGCGCGCTTGGCCTGGACGGAAAGGCCTTCACCCTCGTAGCAGAGAAACTCCTCGCGATCTGCATCCAGCACGAAATCGATCACCTCGAGGGCAAGGTTTTCGTCGACTATCTGTCGCGCCTCAAGCAGCAGCGCATCAAGGCCAAGCTTCAAAAACAGTTCCGCGAAACGGCCTGAGGCAGGGTTGGGGCCCTGCCGATTCGTAGTTCGACGATTGTCGGAGCGCTGCCTCTGGCGCACGCCCTGACCCTGAGCCGGTTCCGCTGACGTGAATGTCCTCTTCGCCGGCACTCCTGAATTCGCGGCACGGTGCCTTGAGGCGATCCTCGAGTCCCGGCATCGTGTGGCCGGTGTGATGACTCAGCCGGATCGACCTGCCGGGCGCGGTCTTGTGCTGGCGCCATCACCAGTGAAGAAGCTGGCGGCAGCGCGAGGCATTCAGATAGCCCAGCCCGTAAGTCTGCGCGACGCGCGCGTGCACGCGGAACTCAAACACTTCCGGGCTGACGTCATCGTGACTGCCGCTTATGGTCTGATTCTGCCGCAGCCGGTGCTCGAGCTTCCCCGGTACGGGGCGGTCAATATTCACGCGTCCCTGTTGCCGCGATGGCGCGGCGCAACGCCCATCCAGCGGGCGCTGCTCGCTGGTGATCGGGACTCCGGTGTATCGATCATGCAGATGGACGCGGGGCTCGACACAGGCCCACTGCTGCTGCAGGAAAGGATTCCGATCCTCGAAGACGATACCGCGGGCACGCTGCACGATCGGCTCGCGGAACTTGGCACGAGACTCATAGTGCAGGCTCTGGATGCGCTGGAAGCTGGCGGGCTCGAGGCGACACCTCAACCGGCCGAGGGGGTGACGTATGCAGCCAAACTCGACAGGCTCGAGGCGCGCGTGGACTGGCGTGAGAGTGCGATGACGGTCAATCGCCAGGTTCGGGCGTTCAATCCGTCTCCGGGCGCAGATACACGCGTGCGCGGGGTGAAGCTCAAGATTTGGCGTTGCGCTACGGCAGCTGGGCGGGGGGTACCCGGTGAGGTCCTTCGCGTAGATACGCGCGGCTTGTGTGTCGCATGCGGGGAAGGCGTCCTGGTTGTAACCGAGTTGCAGCGCTCGGGCGGAAAGCGACTGCCCGCCGCCGAATTTCTCAGAGGATTTCCGCTTTCGGCTGGCGAGCGCTTCGAAGCCCAGTAGCAAGGGCGGTCGAACGCGCTGCGCCTATAATGCACGTAACGCCTGTGAGCTTGCGCGTGTCCACCGTTGTTTCCGCCGGCGCTCCCCTCGCACAGGCCTTTGTTGCCGCAGCCGAGGCCATGGGGCGCGTTTCCGGAGGGGAGAGCTTGAACGTTGCGCTCGCCGACCTGAAACACCGTGCATCGGCGCAAACACTTGCTGCCGCAGCACAGGATCTTTGCTATAACGCGCTGCGGAGCTACGGGGTGGTCGACGTGGTGCTGGAGCGACTGCTGGAGAAACCTCTCACGGATTCCCCGGTGCGCGGGTTGCTGCTCATCGCGCTCGCGGAACTTGCTGCGCGGCCGCGGTCCGCGCACGCCGTCGTGCATCAGGCGGTGGAGGCGGCCGCTTTGCTCGGACACTCGCGCGCAAAAGGGCTGGTCAACGCAGTGATGCGCAACTTTCAGCGCCGCATGCCCGACCTGCTCTCGGAGATAGAGGCTACCGAGTCTGGCCGTTACCGGCATCCGCAATGGTGGATCGACGCATTGCGTCTGGCCTATCCGCACGAGTGGGAGTCCGTCCTTTTGGAGTCGAACCGACATCCACCCATGGTTTTGCGGGTC
>Ga0137463_1000315_pt1 | contig 17975 bp, 15 predicted proteins | sample EasRivERMGT800_2_FD_102333 | JGI IMG/M metagenome (GOLD analysis project Ga0137463, IMG submission 102333) | Soil microbial communities from meander-bound floodplain in the East River, Colorado, USA - East River MetaG ERMGT800_2 | ecosystem: Environmental > Terrestrial > Soil > Floodplain ...
CTCAATGGGGAGCTTGAGTAGAATTGCTGTAACCGAATTAATAATTACTGGTTCAAGATCTTATGACCCGTTGACTTATATGACCCGTTTGACTTGCTTGACCACTGACTAAATCATCTCACTTTGAAGCAAGGGGTTTTTTACAGCGTCCTTTTTTTCATGAAATTCTTTGGCGGCTTTTACAAAATGGACAAACAACTGCGCGGGTCGCTCCACTGTACTTTTTAATTCAGGATGATATTGCACACCAATAAAGAAAGGATGATTTGCCAGTTCTACGATCTCGACCAGGCCTGTTTCAGGATTACGGCCACTGGCAATCATGCCATGCTGCTCAAACTGATCAAGGTATTTATTATTGAACTCGTAGCGATGACGATGGCGTTCACTGACGTGAAGACTCCCATAAATCTTGTGTGCCAGGGACCCCTGCTTTATATCACAAGGGTAGGCGCCCAAACGCATAGTGCCTCCCTTCATTGTAACTTTCTTTTGCTCTTCCATCATGTCAATCACTGCATCTTTTGCTTCAGGCATCATTTCAGTTGAATGAGCTTCCCTGATACCCAGAATATTTCTTGCAAATTCAATCACGGCCATTTGCATTCCCAGGCAAATTCCAAAAAAAGGAAGGTCGGTTTCTCTTGCATATTTTACTGCTGTAATTTTTCCATCAATACCCCGATGTCCAAAACCGGGCGCCACAAGCAATCCATCAAGGCCACTTAATTTTTCTGCCACATTTTCAGGAGTTATAAATTCAGAATGTATGTATTGTACCTGTACCTTACACTCATTCATAGCTCCGGCATGCACAAAGGATTCAAGAATTGATTTATAAGCATCCTGCAATTCAACATATTTTCCAATCAGGCCGATTGTAATCTTTGCCTTTGGATATTTCAGCTTCTCCAAAAACTCTTTCCATTTTGAAAGTTCCGGCTCCCGGTAATTTTTTATTTCCAGTTTTTTCAGGACAATCAAATCCAGTTTCTCATGCATCATTACCAGTGGCACTTCGTAAATAGTATTGGCATCCGCCGCTTCTATCACTCCTTCAGGTTTAACATTACAAAACAAAGCGATCTTCCTTTTTATTTCCTGGTTCAATGGCTGTTCAGTACGGCAAACTATCACATCAGGAAATACACCGCTTTCACTCAGCATTTTTACAGAGTGCTGTGTAGGTTTTGTTTTTAATTCTTTCGCTGCTTTTAAATAAGGAACCAGTGTAAGATGAACAACCAGCAAGTCCTCTTCCGGCAGTTCCCATTGTAGCTGACGGACAGCTTCAATGTAAGGCAGGCTCTCAATATCGCCCACCGTACCGCCAATTTCTGTAATCACTACCTCATAATTTCCTGTTCTGCCCAACTCAGTCATCCGTCTTTTAATTTCATCAGTAATATGCGGAATCACCTGTACAGTTTTCCCGAGATATGCTCCCTCCCTTTCTTTTGTGATCACTGTCTGATAAATGCGGCCGGTTGTTACGTTGTTTGCCTGGGAGGTATAAATGTTTAAAAATCTTTCATAGTGGCCAAGGTCAAGATCAGTTTCGGCACCATCTTCGGTTACATAACATTCACCGTGTTCATAAGGGTTCAGTGTTCCGGGATCCACATTGATGTAAGGATCAAATTTTTGAATAGTGACTGTGAGCCCTCTTGCTTGTAACAACTTGGCAAGAGAGGCGGCAATAATTCCTTTGCCTAATGAAGAAGTAACCCCCCCGGTAACAAAAATATACTTGACCATATATAATGATTTATCTTTTTCCTCTTAAAAAAATAATTATCCAGGTGACAACATCTCTTTATTCAGTCCCGCCCCAGGCGGAATGCGTTGCACCTTATACTACATCAATTCTACTCGTCGGCTAATAAAAAGTTCTGAAATTTTAACTCAACTTTGACCAGCGGAAATCCCAATGATCATCGGGATAAGGAGGTCGTACAAAACTAAACCAATTTTCCGTTATTGTAAAAAACTTATCCCATTTCTGTGGATAAAAAATCATGGATAAACCAATTATAAAGAGATTGTTTTAGATTTCAATTACTTTACGGGCGGTTGCTTCTACAGCTTTTATACCAAGACTTAAGACATTTAAAGATCATTGCGCCATGTATTACAGGACAATAGATGATTTGCATCAACAAAAAACAAACTTGAAACTTTGAAAAATGTAGAACAACATGGCGGCTCATTCTGGATAAAAATTCGGTTATGACGTCCTGACCCAATAGTACGGGATTCTAATTCTTAATTTTGCAAATGAACTGAAGCAAAAAGCAAATCTCACTGATTAAAAGAAAGGTTGTTCAGTAATAGCAGCCTCTTTTATCTGTATATCTCTGTTTTCCAAAATTAATTTCTTAGTGGGATCAACCAGCAACCAAAGTAAACATCCTATGAACAAGAAGCCAGAGATCACAAAAAGTGGTGTATTAAAACTATGGGTTGTATCAACGATTTTACCAAACACTATTGCCAGGGAAAAGGCACCCAATTGACCAATACAGTTCATTACGCTTGCCACAGTGCCGGCATGATTACCACCTATATCTATACATACACCAAAAGCGGCAACCCCAAGAATCAGTTGGCAAGCAAACCCGGCAATAAAACCGACAATTAATATCGTATTGTTTGGAGTAGTGGCTTCTACTAAAAATAAGATGCCGTTTACAGCTAAAGATATCATACCAATAGATCGACGGCCAAATTTTAATCCTTTTTTCTTAACAAGCCAGTCGCTTAAAACACCACCTGCCAGGTTTGTTACAATAGCTGGTATAAAAATGAGTGATGTAATAAATTTCATATCGGTTTCAGAAAAATGCCTTCCCTGCTGCAGGTATACTGGCATCCATGCAATGAAAAAATACATACCCCATTGAGAACAAAAAAAAGACAATACCAATGAAAGCAGGCTCCGGTTCCTGAGAATTTTTTTCCAGGAAATATTTTGACTGTGACCGGTGAAGTAGCGGTTCCTTTCTATAAAATTTTTTTCTTCCTCTGTTATTCCTTTCATTTCTGAAGGATTATTCCGAAACCAGAATACACAAACAATCACCCAGATTAATCCAATACAGCCATTTACAAAAAAGGTTGTACGCCATCCAAATGACATGGCTAAAGGAATAACAATAAATGGAGCTATGGCAGCTCCCGCGATCTGACCTGTAAGGGAGGAAGATACAGCTCTTGATATTTCGTTTACAGGGAACCAACGGGATATTACGCCAGAAGTGTTGGGAACTGCACCGGCTTCACCCACACCAAAAAGAAACCGAACAATCATAAGAGACATTAAACCTGTTGCTGCACCGGTTAATGCTGTGAACAACGACCACCACAGTACAATGCGTGTCAAAACTACTTTCTGCCCTTTTCGGTCTCCCATCATACCGGAAGGAATTTCGAACAAGGCATAAGCAAGTGAAAACGCAGATAATACCCAGCCAAATTGTGTATTGCTCAGATGAAATTCTGATATTATTCTTTTGCCAACTAAACCAATAGAAATTCTGTCGAGATATGTAATGAATAGCAAAAAGAAAAGAAAAATCAGAATACGATAGCGGTATGGGAATTTACGGCTCATTATTAAACATCGATAATAAGCGAGAGTTAAACTCTCCTAAAGATATTCTTTTCTTTAACTGAATTAATTCCTCTTTTAAATGGGGAAAAGCTAAACTAAACAATCCATTAAATTTCATAAATATATTTGCTTTGAAACAAATCAAAAATCATGACAGAAGAATTTATCAAAGAATTTATCGATCAATCTCTTTACAGAATTGATGAGAATACAAAAAGGATAGAAAAATGCTTTGATGAACTGGAGGAAATTGAAACCTGGAAACGTCCCAACGAAAGTTCAAACAGTTTGGGAAATATAATTCTTCATTTGTGTGGCAACATCAGGCAATATGCCATATCTTCTCTTGGAAATATTGAGGATATAAGGGAAAGGGATAAAGAATTTTCAGCCAATGATGGGTATTCAAAATCCGAATTGATTAAAAAACTTATAACAACGGTTGAGGAAGCCAAGAACACCATTCAGAATATCTCTGTCCATGAACTTTTAAGGAAGAGGCAAGTACAGGGATTTACTTATTCAGGCATTGGCATCATTATTCATGTAACGGAACATTATTCTTATCACACCGGGCAAATCATTTTCTGGACCAAGGTTTTAAAGAACAGGGACCTTGGATTTTATACAGGGATTGATTTGAATGTAAAAAATGAATCACCTGATTAGTTGAAAGAAGAAGTGTCAGGCGTTCTGCGGGACGTCAGATACTCTTGCCTGCATCACAATCGCCTGGTAGGGCAACAAATGAATTTTGTCCTTATCCTGTTTACAATCTTTATAATTGTTGATGACTATTTCTTCGTCATGCCTGAAAGCGCCCGGGATTTTATAATCCAGGCTTTCTTTAGAAAAATTCAGCAGGATTAAGAATTTTTCATCACCCAATGTACGGGTGTAGGTGTATACCTGCTTATGTTCTCTATCCAGTAAATGATAATGGCCGTATAACAAAACAGGATGCATTTTTCGAACCTTTATCATTTTACGAAAAAAATTTAAAATGGAACCGGGATCTTTTTCCTGGACCTGTGCATTACACTCTGCATAATTGGGATTTACCTTTAGCCATGGTGTTCCCGTTGTAAAACCAGCAGCAGGCGAACTATCCCATTGGAATGGCGTACGACTATTATCTCTTGCAGATTCTTTTTGATTTTCCAAAAAACGTTTTACATCACCTTTTTTTCTTTTAATCTGTTTATACATGTTGATGGATTCAATATCACGGTAATCAGAAATTTTATCGAAGCGGATATTGGTCATCCCAATTTCATCTCCAAAATAAAAGAAGGGAGTTGCATGCATCGTAAATAAAAAAGTTATCAGCATTTTCGAAGACGGTGCTTTGAATTCATTACTGTCATTTCCCCATCGGCTCACCATTCTTGGCTGATCGTGATTGCCGAGATAAATCGTGCCCCATCCTTTTTTTGCAAATACATCATTCCATTTGGTATAAACCTCTTTAAATTTTATAAGATCATACCCATTGGGATCAACCCTTTTAAATTCGCCCCATACGTATCCGATGCCCATTCCCTCAAAATGATACAGCATGTTTAATTCGTATCTTGAAGGGTCAACAATATTGTGGGCTTCTTCGGGTGAAATGCCAGGTCCTTCCGCTACCGTCGCTATATCATATTTGCAAAGAACTTCCTTATTCATCTCGTGTAAATACTCATGCAATTTTGGATGCGACGCATAGTATCCCGACCATTCACCGTACTGTTTTTGTATTTCATCTTCCGTAAATTCAGGGAAACTTTCATCCTTGGCAATAAATGTAATAACGTCCATTCTGAAACCATCCACTCCTTTATCAAACCAAAATTTCATCATCTCATAGATCTCTTTTCTTACATCCGGATTCTCCCAATTCAGATCAGGTTGCTTAATGGAAAATATATGCAGGTAAAAAGAATTTGTTTTGCGGTCGTATTGCCACGCACTGCCCTTTTCATCAAAAAAACTTGGGCGATGCGGCGGCTTTCCCCTTTCTGCAGGCCACCAATGATAGTAATTACGATGTGGATTTTTGCGACTGCTTCCTGACTGTACAAACCATTTATGTTCATCGCTGGTATGATTGACAACAAGATCCATCACCAGGCGAATCTTCCTTGTATGTAATCCTTTGAGTAGTTCATCAAAATCTGACATGGTACCAAATTCCTTCATAATGTCACAGTAATCACTGATATCATAACCATTATCATCATTTGGCGATGCATAAATCGGGTTGATCCAAACAACATTGATACCAAGGCTTTCCAGGTAATCTAATTTGGAAATCATTCCCCTCAGATCACCGACGCCATCACCATCACTATCTTTAAAACTTCGTGGATATACCTGATAAACAATTGCTTCCTTCCACCATTTTTTATTGGGAATGTCTTCATACTTCATCTTAAAATAATTTCATCGTTCCGGTTACAAAAATCCTGCCTGTGAGATGGTCGCTTTTCGCTGAAAATTTAAATTGAATTTGTTTTCTTTATTTTTATTCAATCAACCCAACTAATATGAAACCGATGGATGCTATTAAATCCGCTACAATCATTGCTGCTGAGCTTTTAGGAATTAAAGACCAGGTTGGGAGGATTGAAATCGGAAAATTGGCAGATATTGTTGCCATGGATGGTGATCCCTTGACCGATTCAAAAGTTTTTGGTAAAATTGTTTTTATAATCAACAAATCGTTTTCGTACGAATAAAACCAATGCTTATGAAAGTTTTTATTCTGGCAATTGCCATTATTTTTTCCGCAGCACTAAACAGGATAGATGCCCAATCCAAAGATGCTGAAAAATACCGTAAGGAATCTGAAGAAATGCGTAAACAGGTGTGGGCCTGGGACAAACCGCAGTTTAAAGTAAAAGATGTGCCACCGCAATATGCTAATGCATCAAAAGTTATACTGGCGCATCATACAGAACTTATTGCCGATAGTAAATCGAAGCTTGCTTATTATGTAATAAGTTTTAGTGTAAAAAAAGAACAAACCATTACCGAGGTAGTAAGAGAAATGGTTAAAATAAATGACAAAAATGCCGTCGCTGATTATTCTGAATTAAGTTTTACCAGGTTTGAAAAATCAAGCGGTTTTTATGCAATAGATAAAACAACTTCTTATGTGGGTGTCAGGGTACTAAAACCTAATGGCAGCGTTAAAGAAATAAATGCAGATGATATTATACTTACCAAGGACGAGTCTACAGAAAAAAAGGCGAAAGTAGCCATCCCCGATTTGCAACCCGGCGATATACTGGATTATTTTATTGCCACCGAACAATTTATGACAAATGATTTAAGCACCAAGGCTTACCAGGTGCTTCTTTTTGATGACGCCCCCATTCTTAGTCTTTCATTTCATGCACAATTAGGAAAAAAATATGCTATAGAATACCGCAGTTATAATGGTGCCCCGGAATTAAGGGTAAGTAAAAATGATGATAAGGATATTATTGTAGATGTAGAAAAAACCAATATTCCTCCGTTTGAAACATCACTTTGGGTAGCACCCGCCCGGCAATTGCCTTTTATACGCATGAACATTTCCCTGGGTTACAGGGGACTGGGCAGTAGATACCTGGATACGAAAAAGCCGGGCGAAGTTTCAAAAAATACGAGCAGCGAAGAGTATTTAGATGATAAAGCCAGCAGTCTTTCATCGAGTTATTTTAGTAATTACTGGATGAAAGGGGCAAGAGCTCAATATGAGGCCATTGAAAGTGATGCTAAAAGCAAAGCAAAACAAAGCAACGTTTCATTTAAAGATCTGAGCGATGAAGAAAAAGCCGCTATGTTGTTCTATACGCTTCGCTATAACTGGTTCCTTAATTTTAATATTGATGCGCTCGCTAAAAAAATAAGCATTGGTGATTACAAATATAACGATCTGGCCTTTCCATTATTTTGCACATTAAAAGCTGCCGGCCTCGATCCTGCCATTTTGATAGCAAGCAACCGAACCGGCTATCGCATAGATGAAATTATGAATGCCGGCGATCTTCTGTCAGCAACCTATTTAACCGGTGTAAATAAATTCTTATCCCTGCAAAGTATCTATGATGTGCCCTTTTCAGTGCCCGAAGAAATCGAAGGACTTACAGCCACTAAAAGTTTTACTTTCGATCATCCTGCAATAATGAGCCAAAAAAAAATCACAAGCCTTACTAATATTGCACCCGGGCCAAATGTACCTGCAAGCACTTCTAATAAAAATGCACATATTGAAAACCTGAAGCTTTCATTAACGCCGGAAAAAAATATTCTCTTAGTGCACCGGTCTACGACGTTGAAGGGTCGTTATAAAGCTGATGTACAAAGGCAGTTGATTTTGTACGAAGATTTTTATGAGTCGGAAAGAAAAGCTTTTAATGAGGAAAAATCTTTAATTGAAGAATTGGAAGATGGCAAAAAAAGTAAAAAATATGTTGACGAGGTAAAAAATGCTTTTGCCGAAGCAAGAAGAAAACAAAAAGACGCATTTATTAAGGAAGCGAAAGATTGGTTTGAGCAAGAGGTTACCGATTTAAAAGATTATAAAACAGATAGCCTCGGTGTAAGGCATACGGCACCTGATTTTGTATATAGCTCTTCTTTTAATTTAGACGGCCTGGTAAAAAAAGCCGGCAATAATATTATTGTGGAAATAGGAAAGATACAAGGCCAGCCGCTCGTAGTAAAACAGGAACAACGCAAAAGGGATATTGATGTGTATATGTCTTTCGCAAGAAGTATAGAATATAATGTTGACCTCGAAATACCTGAAGGCTATTCTGCAGAAGGTGTTGCCGCATTAAATAAGAAAATAGAAAATGAAACCGGTTTTTTTACCGTGGAAGCAAAGGCAACCGAAAAGGTAGTTTCGATAAAAATTAAGAAACATTACCTGCATAATTTTGAGCCTGCAAAAAACTGGGATAAGCTTATCCTTTTTATGGATGCATCGGATGAATGGGTAAATGCAAAATTGCTTTTAAAGAAAAAATAAAGGGTAATAAATTTAATGGTAACAATTTAAAGGGACTTATCTCGTGGTTTTCTTATGCCCTCGTTAGGGTTTTCTTCTCAATTATGCGAATTGCAAACAAATTCATTTAACGCATCAACTATTGATAGGCCCACCAGTGAAAAGAAACCGGCCCCGCTATGCGAAACTGCGCAGCGGGACAGGCGTACAAGGATCCTGCACCTTCGGTAACAGAGATGTGTACCGGGCGAAAATAATAATTAGTTTTTGCTAAAAAAAATAAGCAATAAATAAAATTTGCAAATAATCTCTCTAAAATAATTTTTCCCTGTGAAAAATTGCAAAAATTACAAAGACGCTAAAGGCATTTGTATAAAACAGTTTTGGACAAAGCTTACTATTTTATTCCTTTATGATCGTAAAATAAAAAACGTTCTCTCCGTCTGGTCAGGCAGACATGTGATCCAAAAAATAAAAATTACCTCATGAAAAATTATTTATTTTTTGTAAGTTTTACTTCAATAATATTATTCGGATGTGGTACTACAAATTTGTATCAGACGCCACCATTATATTTTGGCAGTTCTCATTTTGTGCCGGAAGGTGATAGCAGTAAATGCCTTACGGGAAATGTGTCATTTGTAACACCCAACGCAGCTGAGCTAAAAATAGTATATCGCATCAATAAAAGTTTTTTGACTGGCATATCGTATCACGGAAATCTTGGAAAATATTCTGATTACAGTAATAATGGCATTAGTTACCGGTTTAATACTACTTCATTCGATATTTATTCAGGATTTTCCAAACATTGGGATAAGAAAAGTGGTTTATTCGTGATGGCAGGTTATGGCTGGGGCTCTAATACTTCCATTGTACCGGAATACGATAACTCAGAGCAATTCATTTATCAAGGAAGGTTTAGAAGATTTACTGCAATCCCAGGCATTGATGTTGCCACAGGTCAAAGAACTAAACTTATATTCAGTTGGCGCGAATCTTTAATTCAGTTTCAAAAATATGAGTTGCCGGACACAACCTATTTTCATAAACAGCAATTTTTGTCGGACATGATGCTTCGTTTTTCTTTGAAGGGGAATAAAACCGGATTTAATATCTTTTCAGGTTCATTTTTAAATGGAAGCGGTGGTGCCGATCGCCAGCGAGACCCAAAACCAGATCAATGGAAAATAGAAAGCTTTTTCGCTGGAATAGGTATTACTTATGAATTCGCAGGTAAAAAAAATAAAAAATAAAAATGACTGATACGCTCTACAATAGAAATATGTCGTCGTAGATTTTTCTTCACCAACAACACATACCAAACAGTTCATTGTAACACATTAGCTTCTGATATGCTGAGCAATGAACAGAATCCCGTCCCGCATATGCTCCCGTCAGCGGGCATCGAATCTTGTCATCCGTTTTCTATTTCACCAGATTTTGACGACTTCCCGGAAAATTAATTCCGCAAGTTTCGGGTTGCATTCATTTCTGTATCTCATCAACTTTGTATCAATAAAATAATAAGAAATGAAAACATTTGTTTTAATTCACGGGTCCTGGCATAGCTCCTGGAACTGGCATAGAGTCATCCCCATTTTAGAAAAACAAGGTCACAGGGCCATTGCCATTGATTTACCCGGCATGGGAAGGGATAAGACTCCCATTCATGAAGTAAAAATGCAATCAACGGTGGAAAAAATCTGTACGCTTCTTGATAGTATTGATGGAAAAGTAATATTGGTGGGCCATAGCAAAAATGGGATCATGATTTCCCAGGCTGCAGAGTACCGGCCGGATAAAATTGAGAAATTAGTATACCTGGCTGCCTATTTAATACCCAATGGCAAAACACAAAAAGAATATTCAGTGCTGGACACACAAGGTGTGTTAAAGCCTTATGTGACTATACATCAGGAGTTGAATGCGCATACGCTGGATCCGGAAATTTATAAAGAAGGCCTGTATGCCGATTGTGATGATAATATTACGGAGCTGGCAAAATTGTTGCTTGGTCACGAACCAATAGAATCAGCTGTTACACCTCTTCAATTAACCGATAATAATTATGGAAGGGTGCCCAGGATATATATCGAGTGTACGGAAGATAAAGCAGTAACCCCTTTCATACAAAGAAAGATGTACACAGAAACACCTTGTGAAAAAGTATATCGATTGCCTACAAGCCATTCTCCTTTTTTCAGTAAACCGCAGGAGTTGTCAGATATTCTTTGTGAAATAGCATTGGGATAAAACGACTAGTGCTATGTTGATTATAAATTAGCGGTTGCCACAAAGGAAAGGCACAAAGCTATTTAATATGGGCGTTTTATCCTTTGAGTTTTTGTGCCTTAGAGTCCAAAACGCATTTTACTTAATCCACGGATTGTGTTATATCATGTTGATTTAGGAAAGAAAAAATTGAAATCACTGATTGAAAATGGTGATATTACCCTGGGAGGAAATAAACAATTGAAAATTTACGGAACGTTATCCTGCAGGTCAGGCAAACGCATGAAAAAAGAAAATCGTGTTTTTTTTAGTTCGGAAAAGGAAGCTATAACTCTGGGCTACAGGCCATGCGGACATTGCCTGATTACAGAATATAAAAAGTGGAAAGAGGGAAATTAAATATTTCTTTATGGTTTTAATCCTTCGCTATCTTATTATAACTTGCTACTACTCCTCTTATTAATGATGAACTAAAACCCCGGTGTTCCATTTCATTTAAACCGGCAATGGTACAGCCCTTTGGTGTTGTTACTTTGTCGATCTCCTGCTCGGGATGTGATTTTTTAATTAATAATAATTCAGCAGCACCCTTTACCGTTTGTGCTGCAATCAAAGAAGCGGTAGCTGCATCAAAACCAATCTCAATGCCACCTTGTATGTTGGCACGAATGTATCGCATAGCATAGGCCGTACCACACGCCCCTAAAATAGTGGCTGCTTCCATCAGCTTTTCATCAATAGAAACGACTTTCCCCAATTTACTGAAGAGTTCATTTACATATTGTATGTCAGTTTCTTTTGCGTGTTGATGACAAAGGCATGTCATACTTTCCCGGATAGAAATGGCTGTGTTAGGCATAGCACGAAACAATGAAATTTTTTTATCGATAGCAGTTTCTATTTCCTGCATCGTAACACCCGTAACAACAGAAATCAAAATTTTGTCAACTGTAATATCTTTTTTTATTGTTTTTAAAAGCTCAACGGTTTGAAATGGTTTTACGGCAAGTATGATGACGTGGGATCTTTTTACTGCGGCATTATTGTTGTTTGTTATCTCAATGCCAAGTGGCTTCAATGGATTTATTGAAGTGTTGCGCCTGGTAACTGTTATTTCGGATGCTTTACTGAATTTACTTTTTAGTAAACCTTCGGCGATAGCAGTTCCAAGATTTCCTCCACCAATAATGGCAATTTTTCTATTCATGTGTATATTTTTTATTTTATTTTGGCCACATGAAATTCGTCATAAAATTTCATCGGTTGCTGGAATAATTTACCTCGAAAATTTTATGGCTCATTTCATCAGTTGAGTCTTTATAAAGATAAATTGCTGTTTGTGTAAAAAGATATTATATTTCTTTTTTAATACCTGGCTAATTAAACCTGATCCAATATATGCAAAACAAAATGGTTTACCTGCCTTCATTCCTTTTGCTCTGCTATTTTCTAACCGGGTGCAACCATAATGAAACCCATCGTAAAAATAATAATAGCCAGGTAAAATCATCTTCCCCGATTATCTCAGCTTCACCAATGAATCCTTCAAAAACCATTGCTGAAAACATCATAGCCGATAGCACACATACTATTTTAGCTAAAGCCCTGGAGTCAACCAATCTGATGGAAACGCTTAGCAAACCAGGGCCGTTTACTGTATTTACGCCCGCCAATAATGCCTTCATGAAATTACCCCAGGGAACTTTTGAAGGATGGATGAAGACAAGAAAAAAAGATCTTGTTAATATCCTCAGTTATCATATTGTAGCCGGTTCAATAAAGGCAAACGATCTGAAGGATGGGCAAAAATTAAGAACACTTGCCGGGGAAGAACTGATTGTCACGATGAGAAAAGATAAGCTGCTGATCAATGGAATTAACGTCATTGAATCGGACATCCAGGCAAGTAATGGAGTAATTTATATTATTGACGATTTATTGTTTCCCCGGAATCAAAACCCGGGTGGGTATTAATTCAATAATATTTATGTGGCAAAAGAAAATTCTTCACGTAGGTATCCACGCCGTCTTCAAGGGAAAAAAAACTTTCATTGTACCCGGCCTTATGCAACTTGCTCATTTCCGCCTCGGTAAAATATTGATACTTATCCCGAATATCCCCTGGCGTATCAATATATTCTATATTGGGTTTCATACCCATGCTGTTAAAAATGGCCCTTGCAAGGTCTTTAAACGTTCTTGCTTTGCCAGTACCGACATTATAAATACCGGATGACAGGTGACCGATGGTGAATGCATTCATCATCCAGTACATTATTTTTACCACATCGTCGGCATAAATAAAATCACGCAGCTGTTCACCATCTTTATATTCAGGAACATGAGACCGAAACAGCTTTACTTTACCTGTATTTTTTACCTGGTTGAAAGCATGAAAAACCACGCTGGCCATTCTTTCTTTATGATATTCATTAGGGCCATAAACATTAAAGAACTTTAAACCTGCCCAGAACGGAGGAGCAGAGTTCTGAGTTCTGAGTTCTGAGTTCTGAGGTTGATGAATGACCCATTTATCAAATTCATTTTTAGAAATTCCGTAAGGATTAAGAGGTTTCAATTTCTCAACAATATCATGATCATCTTTATAACCCTGTTCACCCCTCCCATATGTAGCAGCTGAAGAAGCATAAATGAGTGGAATACTTTTTTGAATGCAGTATGTCCAGATATTTTTTGAATATTCCACATTCAATTTTTCATGAATGGAATAATCAAATTCTGTAGTATCTGTTCTTGCGCCAAGATGAAAAACAAAATCAACCTTAACCCGATTATGATCCAACCAATCAAACAGTTCATCTCTTTCAACCCGGGCAACAATTTTCTTGTCAATATAATTTGGTTTTTTCTCATCTTCACTGAAATCATCCACTATAATAATATTGTAATAGCCTTTGCGGTTAAGATAACCCACCATGCAACTGCCAATAAACCCAGCGGCGCCGGTTACAAGTATAACTGAGTTTCGATCCATCGCTGTAAAAATGAGAAATTAAAAATGAGAAAATTGGATGAAAACGGAAAGCAGCTTTTCAGATTAGCATCACATTTACTTTTTCATTTTTTATTTTAATTCTTTACTCCTGATTTCAAATAATGCTTAAAGCGGAATCAGCTTGCTCCTTCGCCAAATAATTCTCAATGGCAGTGTCATATTCCTCCTTCCACCCATCGATAGTTCCCCAAAAATCTCCATCCACCACCACTTCCCCGGTTGAAACAACACCAAACTTTTCATAAGGAAAATCCTGCATGAAATTTTCAAACTCGTTTACTCTATCAATAGTAACAGTAACGATCACACGGCTCTGTCCCTCTCCAAAAAGAAAAGCATCTTTCCTGATTGTACTTTTTGTTTGTATAGAAAATCCTAATTCACGATTAAATCCACTTTCACAGAGTGCCGTAAATAACCCGCCTTCACTTATATCATGTGCCGATCTGATCAATTGCTTTGAAATTAATACAGATAATTTCTTTTGAAGTTTGTATTCATCCTCCAGGTCAAAATGTGGCGCAGGAGAAAAACTGACTTTACAAACTCTATGAAGATACTCTGAGCAATTAATGTCATTTGTTATTTCACCAAGGAGATAGATAACATCGCCTTCTTCCTTAAAATCCAATGTCATTTTATTTTTGACGGCCTCAAGCAGACCTACCATCCCGATCGTAGGTGTAGGATAAACGGGGCCTTCGGGATTTTGATTGTAAAAACTTACATTCCCGCCAGTAACCGGTGTATCAAATTTGCGGCACGCATCCCCCATACCTTTTATAGCATTTACAAACTGATAATACACTTCAGGATCGTAAGGATTTCCAAAATTGAGACAATTAGTTACTCCAAGAGGTTGCCCCCCGCTGCAAACAATATTCCGGGCTGCCTCGCTCACAGCTATCATGGTTCCTTTATACGGATCAGCAAAAACATAACGGCTGTTACAATCAGTAGTCACCGCCAGTGCTTTTTTTGTTCCTTTCACCACCACGATCGAAGCATCAGAAGGGGTATTGGTTGAAGAATTTATTGTTCCTACCGTACTATCATATTGTGTATAAATCCATCGCTTGGAAGCTACCGAAGGAAGCTGAATGATTGCCTTAGCCACTTTTTTAAGATCAGCAGGAAATGATAAAGTCGATGGATTAAATTTTTTTATTTCTTCAAAATATTTTGGCTCTTTATATTCCCGATCGTACTGCGGAGCGCCACCGCCAAGTACCAGTTCCTTTGCAGGTATCTCTGCTTCCAGCTCTCCATCCATATAAAAATGAAGAAGCCCATCACTTGTAACCTCACCAATTACTGAGCATGGCAAATCCCATTTCTCAAAAATTTTTATCACTTCTTTCTCACTTCCTTTTTTTGCGACCAATAACATTCTTTCCTGGCTCTCGCTTAATAATAACTCCCAGGCTTTCATATTTCTTTGCCGGGTTGGAACTTTATCCAGATCAATTCTCATTCCCACCTCCCCTTTTGCACTCATCTCGGATGTTGAACAAATAATTCCTGCGGCACCCATATCCTGCATGCCAATTACTGCCCCTGTTTTTATTACTTCAAGGCAAGCTTCTAATAATTTTTTTTCCTGGAAGGGGTCACCCACCTGCACTGCAGGCAATTCCTCAACACTTTCTGCTGTAATATTTGCTGATGCAAATGATGCTCCGCCAATTCCGTCTTTTCCTGTTGCACTTCCCACAAATAATACCAGGTTACCTTCTCCTGTTGCCGTGGCCGATACTGTTTCACTGATTTTTACAATTCCTACGCTCATTGCATTTACCAATGGGTTGGTATGATAGCAATCATCGAAATAAATTTCGCCGCCAACCGTGGGGACGCCCAAACAATTTCCATAATGACCAATGCCATGCACTACACCAGCCAGTAAATGTTGTGTTTTATCCTCTTCTAAATTTCCAAAACGGAGTGAGTTAAGTGAGGCAATGGGTCTCGCACCCATTGTAAAAATATCCCGGTGAATTCCACCCACCCCTGTTGCTGCTCCCTGGAATGGCTCAATCGCAGAAGGATGATTGTGCGATTCAATTTTAAAAACTACTCCAAGTCCGTCGCCAATATCCATCAGACCGGCATTTTCTTCACCTGCCTTTATTAGCATGCTGCCACCTTCTCTTGGCAAAGTTTTTAACCATTTAATGGAATTTTTATAACTGCAGTGTTCACTCCACATACCTGAAAAAGCGCAGAGCTCATTAAAATTAGGTGTGCGTCCCAGCTTTTTTTTTATTGAATTAAATTCTTCCTCTGTAAGTCTTAATTGCTGAGCGGTTTTAACGGTTACTTCCATGCAGCAAAAATAATTAACAGAGAATAGATAAAAGAGAATAATTACCCCCACCGCCAGCATTCATTATTTCAATGGGTGCATCCCATTATTCATTGTTTACTATTATTTCTTATTTATCCATTCTCTTTTTCTATTTTGCAAATCTAAAATGATACTGCTTGGAATATTTACTGTTCGTGGGCTATCTTGTATTGTTTGCCTGGCTGGTCACCAAAACAAAATTTTTTAACCGTTCCGGCTTAAGCAATTCCCAGCTTATTATCATTTTCTTATTAAAAGTAATGGCCGGAATTTTTTATGGCTGGGTTGGAATTTATTATGGCAACCATGCCCAAATGGTGGATACATGGAGCTATCATTATAACAGTATCCAGGAATACAACCTGCTGTATCATAACCCGCATGAATACCTTGTTAATCTTTTCAGAGACCCTTATGAGGGAGGAGTTACCAAATTCCTCGAAAGCAATAATTCATACTGGAATGATCTGAAAGGAAATTTCTTTATCAAAATACTTTCGGTTTTCAACATTTTTAGTTTTGGCCATTATTATACCAATGTTATTTTTTACTCTTATATCAGTATGTTCGGGCCAATTGCCATTTACAGGGTAATGAATGATGTTTACCCGGGAAAAAAATTGCAGGTGCTGATTGCTGTTTTTTTAATCCCTTCTTTTTTATATTGGGCAAGCGGTCTGCATAAGGAAGGGTTTATATTTTTAGGTTTCAGCCTTGTTATTTTTAATTTTTATTTCGGTTTAAAAAAGAAAAAAATTTCAGTCGGTAATATTCTTCTCATTCTTCTCGGTCTGTTATTAGTATTAGCGCTTCGAAATTTTCTGATTATTATTTTTATACCCGCACTTGTAGCCTGGTTCCTGGCATCAAGATTCCCGAAAAGATCCCTGGCGGTTTTTGGAATCTGCTATACCTGTTTCGTAATTTTCTTTTTTACGGCAAGGTATATAAATGTCAATCTTAATTTTCCACAGGCAGTCGTAACAAAACAAAAGGAATTCGTTGCCTTATTGGGAAATTCATCAGTGCCCATGAAAAAATTAGAGCCAACCTTTTCAAGTTTTATTATTAATACACCCCAGGCTGTTAGTTTGTCCATGATAAGGCCCTACCCATCTGATGTAAAGCATATATTATCACTTGCTGCCGCCACAGAAATAAATTTTTTATTGCTTTTATTTTTTATTTTTCTTCTCTGGAAAAAAAAGAATGGAAATCAAAACCAGTCTTCCATCTTTATTTACTTCTGCTTGTTCCTTTCCTTTTCAATTTTAATTACCATTGGTTATGCAGTTAATAACCTTGGAGCCATTGTAAGGTACAGGAGTATTGTTTTGCCCCTGCTCCTGGTCCCGGTTTTCTGCGGAATCAACTGGCAAAAGATATCTTCTGTCCTTTTCAATAACATTAAGAATAAAAATAATGTTACTGAACATAGCAATCTAGTCTCCTAAAAAAGGCTAATTCTTCATAATTTTTCATGTTTTTTCCACATTTTTATTCAAAAAAGGGTGTAACTTGAAAAAAAGTTGGAAAAAATTAAAGTATCCTTTTCTTTTGCAGTAAGAACTCACCACAATTAAAATAAAAATTAAAGCTTATGTCAGTATCAAAACTTGAATACATTTGGCTTGATGGGTATCAACCAATACAAAGCCTTCGAAGTAAAACAAAAATTGAAAAAGATTTTGATGGTACATTGGAAGGCTGCCCTATGTGGTCCTTTGATGGTTCATCAACGGAACAAGCTCCGGGGGGGTCTTCAGACTGCCTGCTAAAG
>Ga0137463_1000316_pt1 | contig 17974 bp, 15 predicted proteins | sample EasRivERMGT800_2_FD_102333 | JGI IMG/M metagenome (GOLD analysis project Ga0137463, IMG submission 102333) | Soil microbial communities from meander-bound floodplain in the East River, Colorado, USA - East River MetaG ERMGT800_2 | ecosystem: Environmental > Terrestrial > Soil > Floodplain ...
CGCAACTCGCCAAGGAGGGCGACTCCGACTTAAGTGACTGGGCGGAGATTGATCATAATCTCGCGGCCATTGCCCCGATCCTCACTCAGAGGGCCGGCAGGAGCCGGGGACGGACGTGACGAGAGAAATCCGCGCGCACTCCGTTCCCTTGGGTGGCAGGCACCCCAAAAAAACTTCTGAACATAGGACGCCTGGCAATGCTCGAATCGCTGGGATTCGGTTCCTGCTCCGGCTTGGCTGCCGACTGGATCAGCCGAACTCCGGCTTATTCGGAGATCCGCAAAGCATATACCACCCTCGGACACGGTGCCGGGTGATTTCGCAAATCCCTGTCTGGAAAATGCTTGCAGACGCCGCGAAGGGTTTGTTGCAACGTCGGGTTGCCAGAACGCAACGCGTCAATCCCTTAATGATGCCGTCAGGCAACATTCGGCGGCCAGCCTTGAATTCCTTTGGATTCACAATAACCAATTCAAAGGGCCATTGGCTATCCTCGGGTGGGGGTAAAATCGGCGGGGGAATGAGCGGCAGGCTGCGCACTTTGCCCAACCGTCGTCTTGTGGTCATTCCACCGCGCCCACGTCGGCAGAAAGGGGCTCGAACTCGCCATCGGCGACGGGTTTACCGAGCGCCGCGGTCGGCGACTCCGGCAAGATTCCCGCCACAGAAAGGTGCTCTTCGACGAGGGCCAGCATGAGCGTTTCAAACGGCTTCAAGCCGGCAATCAATTCACCCATCCATGCGCAGACCGAGCCCTCTTCGCACCTGCCCGTGATCTGGAGCCGGCCGACCGTTTGGTTCTGAGTGACGAGCGGGATGTCGGTATGCCAGAACTGTCGCCGATCGGGACTTTCTTTCCTCTTCCAACTCGCGTGATATCCTTCGTGAATGGCGGGCAAGTTGATATTCAACTGCACGTCGCACAGGTCGAAGCGATCGGCAAATTCTATGAGTGTCTTCCACAGGTCCTTCCATTGGCCGTTACCCTGAAGCTGTGTGGCAATTGGCATTGGCCGGTGCCGCGCCCAGTTTCGGCGCGGGTCGAGCGAGCCAATTTGATTCTTGAGACGTTGCCCCAGCAAGCGGACTTCGACGTGGCCAAAAAAACGGGTGAGAACGAGCAGACCGCCGACCAGTGTCACGCTTGCAATCGCGAGCCATTCATTCTGATTGGAGACGCTCAACAGGGCGCCAACCGCCGTTGACGCGCAAAGAATTCCGACCCAAACAAGAGTTTTTCGGTTGCTGTAGCCGCGGCGCAGCAAGCAATGGTGCAGATGCCCGCGATCCGTTTCATAAATACTGCGTCCTGTCAAACGGCGACGAAGTATGGCCATTCCCGTATCGAAGATCGGGATTGCCCAAATGGCGGTCGGGGCAGCGAGCGCGACGGTTGCCGCTCCCTTAAGCGAACAGCGAATTGCCAAAGTCCCCAATACGAGGCCAATCAACATGCTCCCCGTATCACCCAGGAACATGCTGGCAGGAGGATAATTGAAGCATAGAAAGCCCATGAGACACCCTGCCAGGACGAGAGCCAGAATGGCATCTCCCTGGTGCCCAGCCAAGAAAGCGAGGCCGGCCACAGCAAGGCTCAAGATACATCCGACCGTTGTCGCCAATCCATCAAGCCCGTCGATCAAGTTCAGCGAATTGATCGCTCCCAGCAGCCAGAATAGCGTGAATGGAACGGCGAGCAGCCCGAGTTCGATATGCCAAGTAAATAGCTGCACGCTTCGGATCGTCAGGTCGGACGCCACGAGAATGCCACAGGCCAGAATCTGGCCCACAAGTTTTTGCCGACCCCGAAGACCGAAGCGGTCATCGGCCAAGCCCACAAGGCACAGGACGGCAACGGCGAAAAACAGGCCCCAATCGCCTGACGGATCGTAGCCCTGCATCACTTCGATGTGGTCTCGGAACAGGCACATTCCCACGAGCGACGCTAGCGCGGCCACAAATATTGCAAGTCCACCTCCCAATGGGATCGTCACAGCGTGGAGTTTTCGTTTTCCGTCTGGTTCGTCAATCAGATGAAAGCGAAATGCCAGCCGACGCACCAGCGGAGTCACAATGAGCGTCGCAGCGAATGGAACGAGAATCAAGGCTGTCAATTCAAACATGCCGACTCTTCTTCAGGAGCCCCGATCGAAGTTGTGAGTACGGACAAAAAACAGCTGCAGCTCTGTGTCGCACGGTATCATTTTGAATGAACGCCGCAACCGAATACCAGACCACATGTCGAAATCTTCGCTTCATTTTGACGAATTCTTTTGTTTGCTGATCAAATCGCCTCAATCCGAGGCGATCCAACCAAGTGTTACGCAGATCCTCCACTTTCAGGACGACCGAAGGGTAATCAATCATGGTTTCGAAGGCCGTCGAGTTAATTGCTCACGGACTAATTCCTGCAGAAGCCGTTCAATTCCGTACGGCGGTGAGACAGCCCTGGCACAGCGTCGAGCTTCAGCGACCGCCTCGTCGAGTCGACCGACATCGCGGTAGGCCTCGACCAGCTCGACCCTCCAAGACATTTTGCCTGGATCACTTCGGACGGCCTGTTCATACTGAATAATGGCAGCATCCATCTTCCCATTCAGCCGCTCGGCGACAGCCGACCAATATGATTTTTCCGCGCTTGAAAGTGTGGAATGTCCAGTATGGAATTGGCGCTGCGCGGTTTCGACGAGGAGCGTCCGTGCGGTGGTGTCTTCTGGCGATGAGAATCGATAGCGAGCCAAATCGAGCAGCACGGGCGCTGAAGGTGCGAAAATCTTTTCGACTGCTTCTGCGAGCGGTAGCTTGTCGAGTGCGGCATTGACGATGTCGGATTGATATTGCGGGCTTAGCGACAAACTCCGGCGCCAGTAGGTTTCGGTAAGGTCGAACCGGCCAGCCTCATTTGCCAATTGACCGGCGGTGAATAGGACGTACGGGTCGACGGGTGAAAGGGCCACCGCGCGCTCGATTTGGTCCATTCCGGCTGGACTGCCGGCATCGAGAAACCTGAGCATTGCCAACTGCAAATCGACCCGAGGCAGAAGCGGGCAGGCGGCTTGGGCGGCGAGCAGGTGCCGTCGAGCGATGGGAAGATTGTCGCGAATCAGCGGATACTGCCGCAACTCGCTGACTGCATTGGCGTCGGCAATGCTGTACACTTCGTTCGCCAGCTTGTGCAGCACGGAAAGACCCGTGGAATTCCAAACCGGAGGCTGCGATTTCTTCTCGCTGTTAACCCATTGGACTTTCCATGCCTGATAGGTTTTTTGGCGATATTGATAAATCAAGAGTTCGGCAAGCGACTGGCACAGTTCTGCATCATCACCGCGTCGGGATACCGCCTGCTCCATTCGCCCAATTGCTTTAGCCAATCGTGTCTCATTCAGGGCATCCGGGCCTGTCAACTTCGGAACATCGAGTCGTGCCCCCTTCGCGACTGCGGCATTGGCAACATCTTCGACTCCAAGGGCACCGATGCAAACTATCCCAGCTGCGAGAATTGCCAGGACCAATCGCGGGCTCCACACCGGCCAACTGATTGCGACGGAAGGCGGCCTGGACTTGTCGCAATGTGCCGCTTCCGCCGCAAGAACGCCGCAGATGGTTGCGAATGTCATGAGATTTGCCGGAACGCTGATTCCAAAGTCTGTTGCTGTTTGCGAGAGCTGGCTGACGATTGCAAATAGCCCGACGTAGAGAAGTGCGTCTGATGAACTGTCGCTGCCGCTGCGAGCGACCTTCCAGAATGCGAGAAGAATCAGGGCCACACACGCACCGACGAGGAAGGCGCCAATGCTGCCGCCTTCAACAAGGCCTTCGATATATTGATTGTCCGCATTGTAGAACCACGCGTTCGAGGGTTGCGTCTGGTAAGGCTGGTAAGCATAGCGATAGGTTCCCAAGCCGCTTCCGATGACCGGAAAGTCGTGGAACGCGCGCCTGGCATCGGCCCAATTCGTCAATCGCGCGTTCGTCGTCACCGTTTCTTCATCAAGGAGCGTCGACAATCGATTGGTAAACCCGGCGGAAAGTCCTAACCAGGCCATCAATGCACCGCTCAGGATGATTCCGCCAAATGCTGCCCAGAAAGCAATGGCCGCCCCCCTGCGCCGAGCCAGGAGGATCAGGCAGGCCACACTGGCAAGTCCCGCGGCGACGCTACCACCTCGTGACAATGAGCAGCAGACGCCCGCGAATGTCAAAACACAGAGCAAAACTGCAAAGGCGTGTTTCACTTCAATTTCGCGCCATTGACGTGCATGCCAAGGCGTCCGATCCGGCAATCCTTTTGCCATGCGCTGCATTCTGGTGGCCGCGGATGGCTTCCAGAAGATCCACGTCGCGAATCCCAGCGCAGCACCGAAACATAAGTTAAGGTAACCTGCCGCATTATTGCGGTTGATAAAGGCTGCAAAGGGTTGGCCTTCCCATGTCATCGGATAGGTCCAATAGATCTTTCCATTCCAGCTCAACTTTTGCAGAATTCCGAAACAGGCCAGCGCGGCACCGTTAAGTGCAAGGAGTCCCCACAAGAGCCGCTGAGTGAACGGTCGACGAAAAAGCACGACGCCCAACAGAAAGGCCGCTGTCCCAACCGTGAGCCTGGTAATTTCCAATCGTGTCGACGCTGGATAGATACTGAACCGGCGTCTCGAGGAAAGTTCCTTGGCGACGCTTGGCGCCAAAAGCCCGAGATTCACGTCGATCTCCGGACGCGCTGGAACTCCACTTCCTAATCGCTCCAGTCGAGGCCATTGCGTCGGCAAATCGGGAATGAGTTGAACACCCCCGAGCAATAGGGCGCCGATCAGGGGGACCATGAGCGTCGGGATAACGGCTGGAGAAGCGCCAGGCAGCAGAACCGATTCAATACCAAATGCGACCAACCACAGGACGGCGCTCAGGAGAACACCTGAGTAAAGCCAGCTTTGGTGAATGTATTCGGAACCGCCGAAAAGCCATGGGGCGGCAATCAGTACCCCGAAGAAAACGAGTCGAGCCGCCCAATACAAACGTTCAACACCGAGGATCACTCGTGATCGAGCGGATGGACCAATGTCTCCGTCGCGCGTCTTGATTGGCACCGCAAATCGCCCTTCGTCGGTCATCCCGTCACATTCCAAGCAAGAAACGGAAATGGTGACAACAAAGAGGATGGCCACTCAGACTCGACTGCGGTCAGCAGAGGCCAACGACCCTCAATCTGAGAGTACGGGCCGACGGGCCAATCACGAAATACGCGAGGCGAATTGACTGCAAGACACATCGTACGGTCAGTCAGATCATCGAGGAATCAACCCCGATGACCCAATTCGCCCACTGCGAATCCTAGAATTGGGCCGCTTCACCGAGCGGTGTTCACAAATCCAGAAACCGCTCTCATGCAAATCTTAGAAACAGCGATCACAAGGACCCAGGACTCGCAGGATTGTTGTTGTTGTTATTGTTGTCGATTGCCGCAGCGGCGATGCCCGCACCAAGTGCTCCACCGGCAAGAATCCCTAGCAATCCACCGCCGCCAAATCCACCGCCGCCACCACCACCGCCAGAGCCACCACCACCGCCGCCCTGCACCGGACCTTGCGGTTGATTCTGCGGATTTTGATTGTTCAGGTCATTCGGATCGCTGACATCCACATTCATGCCGGTGCCGCCACCCGGCGGAGGCGGATTCTGAACAAGCTGGACAGAGCTCACTGCGCGAACTGAACCTGCCGGAGTGCCTGTCGTCGGAACTGTCTCGCCGATGATCGAAACGCCGAATGCGGCAACGCCACCTGGGCCAGCCGCGATCAGTGAATAGTGCCCGGGCCGCGCACCAATGATTTTGAATTGACCTTCCTCATCAACATACGCGCGATCGACAACCGCGCCGTTGCGGACAAGGAAGACCCCAGCCGGTTGCAGCGGAATCCGAATCCGACCATTTGAATTGGTCAAATCAGGAACCGTTCTCGAAAGACGTCCGCCAACGCTGCCGTCCGGCTGCAAAGCCAGAACAGGAGTTCGCAACGCTGCGTCGCCGTCACCAACGCCCTTCGCTGCCACGGTGTTTCCGATGCGATTCATGTTTGGCATTTGGCCTCCGGTGGATCCGGTCGATGACACCGGGACTGGAGTCGGCCAGCGGGGCCCAAGGCCGCTTGTCGTCGCATAAACATGCATAATTCGTCGCAGAACTGCCAACTCACGGGGCGGAACTAAGACTGAGTCAATGCGGAAAAATCCGTCGGCAGGACGAGCTTGATCGTCAGCTGATGCCTTCGAGGGCCGCTTCGATTTTGAACCTTCGGCAGCGTTTGCCGAAGCACGAACTTCAGCGCTCATCGTCAGGTAACCATCCTCACCCGAAGCGACGATTGTATAAAATCCAGCGTGCAGGTTTCCCGCTTGGAAAATGCCATCAATACCGGGCCTCGACTCCGATACGACAACACCGCGCTGAATGAATCGGACGGTTACGCGCCGGGCTGGTACCAAGGTTCCGCTACGAGGATCCACAACTCGAAGTCGGCCGGGAACAAAGCCATCTTCCGTCTTTCGGAGCACATAGCCCGAACTTGGCTGAACCGTTGGAACCTGGGGGGCGGCCCCATCCGACTTTGCTCGCGGTAATATCGGCGCTGAATCATCGCTATTTGGCTGATCTGCAGATTCGCTGGATTTCCCTGGCTGCGAGTCTCCGGCCGTTTCTGGATCAGTTGGAGTCTCGGTCTCGGCCGTAGAATCACCTGCTGCGGCCAAAATTCCTTCCGGGACCGCCGTAGCCGCCGGATTTGCCGATTCATTCGTGGCAACGGCGACCGTCGAGTCAATCCCTGTAGCTTGAGCAGACGCACTGATCTTTTGATCAAGACCCGCAGGTGCATGCCCATAAACAGCAGTAACGACCGCTGTCACGCACAAAGGAACCACGAGCAAACCGCTGAGGGCGAACCTGATCAGTTTTGTGTACACGGCGATGTCCTCGAGTTGCAATAGACCACCAGAAACAGCCTCGAACCTCTCCGAAAACATGCGTGGCCCACAATTCGTCAATGCCTGCCGATAAGTCGCGAAAGCACGGATTATCGCCCGGCACCGACGGCAAACCCAGAATCTTCAGCTTGGATTAGGATAAACCTGCAGAATGCCAATGTCAACTGTTTGAATGGGCAAAATTTTAGGTCAGGGTAGTTTGGATCGACTTCCGACTGGCGAAAACTCCCGGAAAAACCGCAGACTGGCGCTTCCAAATCAATGGCTCCGAATTGGTATTCGCGGAATCTGGACAATCTGCGACATTTCCTCGCTTCAAAATTCGACGGGCCACAACGCCGACAAACTGTCCAGAATGCGACTAACGATGCAGACCGACTCAATTGGAGTCGCGGGACCGAAATTGACCTTGGCGCGAAGAACCAAGGTCGACAGGAAGCAACTTGAACAGTCGCATTCACTGGGGCGAGGTACGGTAACTCCGGCCGACGCTCGTGCCTTTCTCAATTCGGCACAGCGTTCGCATCCAGAGCCGAGACTTTTCGATGCCATCAGCAGGCGGAAGCGCGTCTATCTCAGCTTCGCCGTGCTGGGCTCGCTCGTTTACTTGTACGCGTCAATGATGCCGTTCGGCTTTTCAATCCCCACCTGGCCGCCGCGGCTCATGGCGATTGAACCTCCGTCGATGGCAGAACAGGCACAACGTTTCGACGTCATCATTAATGTGCTGGCATTCGTCCCAGTGGGCTTCCTGTGGAGCGCTGCGGTCACCCCGACGAGCGGCAAAACCCGCAGTACTTCGGCCTGGACTACGTTTTGGCGGTCCGCTTTGGTGTGCCTCGGCTTGGCAATTCTGGGTGAGGCCTCGCAGTTGCTGATTCCGCCCCGAATAGCCTCGATCTGGGATGTTTTGGCACTGGAAGCGGGCAGCCTGATTGGATGTGTCGTCTGGATCCAAACGGCCGCGTCGGACGCAACTGCCAGCTGTCGAAGATCTCAGCGGATCGGTGATTCTCTGTTGCCGATGACTGGGCTGCGGACGGCTCTCTCGCTTGGTGCCACGCTTTGTGGCTGCGTGATCGTGCGAATCAGCATGCACCCAGCCGAATGCTTCCGAATTTATCAGCAGCGGGACCTCGTGGCGTTCGGAGACTTGATCCACAAGTCCGCGATTTCGCAGGATTTCCTGTTGGTTGTTGGAGCAATCGCAATCCTGTTCGGCGCCTGGCGAATCGGAAGCCGATCACTGGCGCAGAAAAACAACGGTCCCGCTGACGCAATCGGGGCGGAGACGAGAGACCGGATCGCTCGGAAGGTAAACAGCGCCAATCGCCAACGGGTAAAACGATACGCCGCGCGGAGCTGAATTTGGCGCGGGCGGCCACGCCGAATTCTCGATCCTGCGGGATCAGGATTATTTACCGATTGTGCCGGGGCGCAGAGCATTGCTTGCCATTTGGGCTGGTGATCTCCAGACCATTCAAAGCCTGGATAATTGTCAGCGTTCCAGGACTTCGAGTCTCGCGCCGAACGGCCGCCGCTGATCGATCTCACGTCCCCGGAGTTCGGAAGCGCCGGCCGGATCGTCGCCAGAACGTCCGGCAAACTCCGCGCAATCGATAAAGTCAAACAAGATTGCAACTTGCGGCTTCGGTATCACCCCGAATCGCGGGCAAAATGATGATTTCTCGCGATTCCCTTACGCCCATTGAAGTTGCGGAAGGCTTTCGGAGTGCCGGGCACCGGGCCAGCCCCGCATAAGGTGGTTTTTCAAAAGTCATTCCGTCGGCATGGCCGATAGAACCCCTACAGCTAGCAATTCAGGAATAGGTGTCGCGGCGAGAATTATCCGAACAACCCGCATCTCAGCGGACAGCGATCGGAAGTCTCTCCCGACCAGGGGAGTTGATCGTCCTGAATTCACTCTGCTGCGAGGACACCCGGAACGGGATCAAGGCAGACGAGCGCCCTGAATTGGGCAATTGATTGGGCTCATTGCCAGTGCTTCCCGGACCGGAAACGAGAGTCAGACCAATTCTGGTGCGAGAAGGCATCTCGGCAGAAACGGTGCGTCTCTCAATGTCCTACGGCAGGTGGTCGTTGGCGAAGCCACACCACGCAGTTTGCTTTTGGATAAGGATTGCCATTCATGAGAATTGCACAGAGATTCCTGCCAGTACTCCTGCTGACCTCCCTGGTCGGTTGCATCGGGTTAAGGGATTGCTGCGACCAATGTCTGGTCGACTGCCGCAATCGTTGCATGGCCGAGAAAGCCTGGATGAGCTGCAAGTCCTGTTACAGCGAAGTCGACTGCCGATGCGACTTTGGCAAGGGATTCAGGGACGGTTATGTCGCGGTCGCGGGGGGTGCAGGAATCTGCCAACCCGCACTTCCTCCGAGATCGTACTGGGGGTTTTGTTACCAAGATGGGTGCGGCCAGGAACGAATGCTCGCGTGGTTTAATGGATACACGTACGGAGCGATCTACGCCGAGCAAGAGGGCGTCGGTGGTTTGGGCCGGATCGTGACCTCGCCGACTCTGCCTCCCTATCGGAAAAAGCGACCACCTAAGAATACCAAGGCCGTGGAAGACGTCCTTGTTCCGAGCGATGAGGAAATGCCGCCGTCTGACGCCGAACCCCTCCCGCCTAGTGAGGCGCCGCCTGCACCAAGCGCCGCGGCTGCCCGTGCGGTGGAAAGTCCGGCATTGGGTACCGGAGTGAAGAGCGCAGGGGCCGGTACGACGGGTTGGACCGAGCCCTTCGATACCTACTAATTCCCGCTCGGCACGTTCGAAGTTTCAGCAATCATTCAATTTCGAAATCATCAGATTCAAGCGCTTGGAGTTGGCGGCCAAATCGCCGACTCTGCGAAACCGGTAGGAATAGGAGCGAAATGCGATGAAAGCTTCTTGGAACAAAAATCGGCTGCTGCCATTTGCGGCTGCGATCTGGCTCGTGGCACTCGCAGGATGCACCGTTCCTGCAATCCAGGCGAGCCGTGTCCCTCGCGAATTCCTAGGACTTCCGCGGACCGAGATGCAGGAAATCACGATGACCCGCCTGCGGCAAACACCGCCACGGGTCTACCAATTGGGCCCCGGGGACGTCCTCGGCATCTACATTGAGACCGTGATCGGAAAATCGGAGGAACCACCTCCGGTCTACTTCCCGAATGATCGCCTGGGATCGGGAAGTGATGAGCCGGCGCTCGGATTTCCCGTGCCAATTCGAGAGGATGGAACGGTGGCATTGCCACTCGTCGATCCGATCAAGTTGACCGGCCTGACCTTGACGCAGGCAACCGGCGCAATCCGCCGCGCCTATACTGTCGATCGCAAAATCCTGCCGGAAGGCAAGGACCGAATCATCGTCACCATGCAGCGCAAGCGCAAGATCAAGGTGCTGGTTGTGCGTGAAGAGAGTGGCGGAAGCGGACTTCAGTCTCAAGGTGGCGCACAAGTGACCGGCGCACTCACACTCGGCCAGACGAAGCGCGGTACCGGGTCAGTCGTTTCAATGGATGCATACGAAAATGACCTGCTGCATGCATTGAGCTCAACGGGTGGGCTCCCCGGCCTTGACGCCGAGAATGAAGTGCTGATCTACCGAGGAACAGGCCTGGAAGGCGCTGTTCGAGATCGAATGCTGGCGGAACTCAATCTGGGACGAGATCCTTGTGTTGACGTTCAGGAACTGCCGGACGACGACAGCATCGTGCGGATTCCCATTCGATTCTACCCGGATGAACTGCCTGACTTCAAAGAAGAGGACATCATTCTTCAGACGGGTGACATCGTCATGATCCGGTCCCGCGAACGCGAGATCTTCTACACAGGCGGTGTGCTCCCGGGAGGTGAACGTCAACTCCCACGAGATTACGACCTCGATGTTCTGGGAGCGATCGCGGTCGCGGGTGGGCCGGTCGGTTCCGGCGGAGCCAATATTGGGCAGTCAGGCGGAGGTGGCGGCGGAGGTGGCGGCCAGGGCGGCGGTATGGGAAGGTCTGGGATACCACCCACTCGCGCCTTGATTCTGCGTAAAATTCCGGGAAATCGGCAGATAACGATCCACGTTGACCTCTGCAAGGCGATTAGTGATCCGCGTGAGCGCATCTTGATTCAACCTGGCGACGTGATCATCGTTCAATACACAGTCCTTGAGGACATTGGCAACTACGCCTTGAATCTGATCCGCTTCAACTTCCTGTTCAACGGATTCTCGGGTGGCGGATTCCAGTAACAGTCACGGTCTGCGGACTCGTAATCACAAAGGCGGCGGCGAACCATTGAGTTCGCCGCCGCTTTTTGGTTTTCAGATTTCATCGGTTGCGAAGCCGTTCGCTCGCGTTTCGCGATTGCAATCGCCTCACCAGGCTCTGGCATTGTGTCGAAAGGCAACAACACTGGACTTGGCGATTTCGGCTCGCAAATGCCGATTCAGCAAAAAGAATTCAAAAGCTCCTTGTGCTTAGGACTGCGTGCAATACAATTACAGTCATCGAGGAAGCGACGTTTCGTCCTCGGTGATGTCGGACGACTTTGCGAGACGCAATCCGGCCAGGTCCGGAGCGCGAATTGATCAGTAAGCCGACGTGGTGGCATACCTCCGGGTGTTCCACCACGTCGGCTTTTTTTATTCCGTGACTGGCGCGCTCGATTTCGATTGAGCCGGCACCGCGACTGATGTTCCAGATCGATAGGGCTCAAAGCTGGGCCAACGGTTCCCCCCGACACATGGATCCACACCTTGGAAAAGCAAATCGGGATGCCTGCTCCAAATCCAAGTGCTGCGGCGTGGTTCGCGTACGACGAGTTCCCGAACAAGTCTCAAATTCTGCTGTCCCAGACCCCCATCCGGCAACGGCATCAATTCGAGACACACGATACATCGTCGCCTCTCACAGCGGGCGGCATGCAATTCGCGGACAACCAGCGTCGCGATCGAGATGGAGAATAACGGCAGAAAGGTGCTCGATTGGCAGGCTTTTGATGGCCGTCCGCCGACCATGCTGGTTTTTTTATATCCAACCGATGCCCAGAATTCCGCAACACTTCGTTTCCAGGCTAAGGAGCTGAGTTATGAAAGCTATCAAGCTGCTATTGTGCCCACTGCTGATCGTGGCGTCGTGGAATGAGCCATCATTCGGACAGGTGGCGGGCGAGAAGATCTACGTGGTTAACAATACCGAACTCAAATCGGGTCCGCTCACGATCGGTCGAGTGACTGCGGGTAACATTCTGACGATCGAGGACGTTCGCGGGGGCTGGTACCAAGTACACCACAAAGCAGTTGCCGCCAGGGGTTGGATTCCCCGACAGGACGCCCTCGCAGTTCAAGCCGCATTTGACCAGTTCACACAAACAATCCAGACCAGGCCGACAGCCTTCGCTTACGTTGGTCGAGCGCTAATCTGGAAAGATCGCGGTGAAATCGCACAGGCGCTGAGCGATCTCGATGCGGCAGTTGCGGTCGAACCGCAGAACGCCTTTGCGTTCCATACGCGCGGAGTTCTCTGGATGAAACAGCATCAGTGGTCCCGATCGATCCCGGATTTCGACGAGACGCTGCGCCTGAGTTTTGATCCGATCGTGCAATCATCTGCCCATCACAATCGCGGCATCGCCTGGATGCGGCTCAAGGAGTTCGACAAGGCCATCCCGGATTTTGACGCGTGCATCCGGCTATCCTCCCTGAACCAGGCAGATGCGTTTGCCAATCGTGGAGAAGCGCGCAACTTTCGGCGCGGCAATCTCGACCTGGCCTTGGCCGACCTGACTGAGGCGCTGCGGCAGAACCCGAAACACGAAAAAGCGTGGTCGATGCGGGCCACGAACTATGAACTGCGGGGTGACTGGGATCAGGCCTTGGCCGATTTCTCTCAGGCTCTGCTGCTGGATCCGAAGAATGTTGCGGCGATTGATAATCGAGGTTGCATTTGGGAAAAGAAGGGAGATCTTGATCAAGCCCTGAGCGACTTTAGCGCCGCCATTCAACTTGATCCGAAATTCGCCCCCCCATTCGGGGATCGTGCCCGGGTTTTGGAGTACAAGGGCGAGATTGAAAGAGCGGAAGCCGATCTCAACGAGTTCGTTCGCCTCAGTGAAAACCAGGATCGCGTTCTGGCTCTGGTGCTCCGAGCCAGTTTTTACGCTCGCCAGGAAAGCGTTGCACGCGCGAGTACCGATATCAATGCAGCGCTGGCGACCGTCGATCATATGAAGGCTGAGCCATTGACGAAGCTTGCCTTCTTCCTGGCCACGTGTCCCAAAGTTGAGCTGCGCAATGGGCCCGTTGCGGTCGAACTGGCGGGAAAGGCTTGCGAAGCGACTCGCTTTAGTAATCCGGAGATGCTCGATGTGCTGGCTGCGGCATATGCGGCATCCGGCGATTTCGATCAGGCAGTCCAGACTGAGAAACGCGCCCTAGCGCTTTCTGATGACACGACGCAGAAATTGGCCTTTGAGGAGAAAATCTCTCGCTACGCGAACAATGAGCTGCGCTGAGAATAGACTTTCCAAAACATTGGCCAGCCGCAGCGCAATATTCGTCGCCGCTGCGACCGATAACAATCAAAGCGGCGGCGAACTCAAAGATTCGCCGCCGCTTTCTATTTGTCAGTTTTCGGGGGATTCCACGTCGACTGCCTACCGCGCGTTGCGGGAAGCGACGACGCGCTTCGTGACGTCGGTCTCCAAGATTCCAAACGCCTGCTCGTGACGCTGAACGGCCATCGACAGGGCGGCCCACAGGCGCTTGGCGGTGAAGTAATTCAGCACAATGCGCTGGGAGACCTTGATTGCCTTCGGGGGATTCGCACCGGGAAGGTTCGGATTCAATCCGAACTCGAGGATCAATTCTTCCGGTGCCGGGCTGACGCGGGCGAAGTTGGCGTAGAGGGCCTGCAAGCCTTCCGCTTCCACGGTCGGAATGGCGACGGGAGCGGCGGCAAACTGTGCCGGTGCGGAAGCAGCCGGAGTAGTTGAGGTGGTCGATTCGGCAACTGGCTTGTCGTCAACTTCAGCAATCATGGAGACGGCTCCTGTTCGAGGTTGAGGGCTGGGCGACTTCGATGGCCCGAAGTTCGCAGGGTTACGTCGACGTGACTTGGACATGGTCCAGACCCTGGTGATTGATCCGCAAATTGAAACGGTCTTCAAAACATAGCATAAGAAGTGCGTCGACGTTGAATCCGGACGTATGGGCGAAGACGCGAAGCGGAAGATGCGTGAAGGGATGGCAAAAACCGCGCCTTTCGCGGTCAAATCGAACCGAATTGGCAGACGGTGCGGCACCGGAGACCGTCCCACTCGTTCACGGTGGTGGATGGAATCTTCCGAGCCTGTGGAACCCTGGGTGCAACCGATTGAACTTGCACCGACGATTCGACCGGTCGATCCGGAATACACGTCATCCGAGGCCAGGCATCAGGACAGGCGCCATCCAAACCAGTCAGGACTGGTGATCCGTCGAAAATCAGTCGATCAGCCGCGACATCCACCAAGACTGGCCAGAGACGGCCGTCGAAGCTCGCGCCGGTTGTTTCCCAGGCTTTGCTGGGATTGATTGACCGGAACGTGATCTGCTTTACTCACGATCCGCCAAGCTATACGATTGGCCGCGAAACGGTCAGCGACACGGCGAAAATCAATTCCCGAACCCTTGTCGGAAGGAGCAATCGCATGCAACGAACTATTCCAGTGTGGGTTCTGAAACTCGTGGTCGGAGCGGCAGTCTGCGCGGGCGGCAAGTCAGCCTCGGCGGCGGATGAATATGCTTATGATCTCGTGCATTCCTCAGTCAGCTTCAAGGCCCGGCATCTCGACATCAGTTGGATTCATGGACGGTTCAATGAGGTTGATGGTAAGTTTTCGCTGGACCGGGTGAACCCTTCCAAGTCGACGTTCGAGCTGACGATCAAAGCCGACAGCGTGGATACGGCCAACAAGGCCCGCGACGAACACCTGCGGCAACCCGACTACTTCGATACGAAACAGTTCCCAACCATCGAATTCAAGAGCACGAGCACCAAGGCCATTGAGGGCGGATATGAAGTGACAGGCGACTTCACGATGCACGGCACGACCAGGAAGATCACGTTTGTCTTAAAGGGGGGCAAGGAACTCGAATTCAAGGGAACCAAACGCGTCGGGTTCTCGACCGAACTGTCCCTCAAACGCAGCGACTTCGGTTTCGATAAGAACGCCATCGGGCTGATCGGGGATGAAGCTCTGATCTTCATCGATTGCGAAGGTGTGCGAAAATAGCTGATGCCCGAGCCGTCGTTGTACCTGCAGGCGATGGGGGCTGCCGCCATCGTCAGTGCCCTGTGCGTGCTGGTGCTGGCGGGCGTGCGAAGGCCCGCCAGCGCGGCGCGGCTGAATTCGGCGTGCGTTCTCGGGCTTGGTCTCGGCCTGGCGGCCGGCTACCACGCGTTGACTTGGCGATGGGCCTGGCCCCCCGTGCACGGCCTCGACCGGTTTTTAACGATCGTCATTCCGGCAGTCCTCGGCATCGAACTGATCGCCGGATTCCAGTGCGTACCGCGTTGGGTTGCGTGGTGCTTGCGGATGGGGCTGGCCGTGACGACACCGAGAATTCTGCTCCAAGGTTCCGTTTACTTGAGCGGCCCCGGCAGCGACTGGACTCTATGGCAGACCGGAGCGGGACTGGCCGTCTGTGGTGCCTTGTTGGCCGGCCTGTGGGGGCTGCTTGGTCGGTTGTTCGAGCGTTCCCCCGGAGTCTCGATTCCATTGGCCCTCTGTCTAACGACCCAGTGCGCCGGCCTGACCGTGATGATGGCGGGATACATCAAGGGGGGCGCGGCGGCATTCCCCCTGGCTGCAGCACTCTTGGCAACGGCGCTCGGCGCCAGGCTGGCGGCGCCGCGATCCGGCGTGCCGGTAATTCTTGGCATCGGAGTGGTGGGATTGTTTGGCTTGTTGTTCATCGGGCGTTTTTTTGGTCGACTCCCGACCGACAGTGCGCTGGCCATGCTGATCGCTCCACTTTTGTGCTGGGCGACAGAGGCCCCTCTGCTGCGGCACCGCAAGCCGTGGTTTGTCGGATCGCTCCGATTGGCGCTGGTTGCTATTCCGCTGGTCGTGGTGCTAGCCGTCGCGAAGCGCAACTTTGACCGTGACATGGCCCCGCTGCTGGGAAAGGACCTGGCGCCCACTTCTCATTTTCAGAGCCGACATCGAACTGAGCTGGCGATGGTCCCGTGTCCAAGTGCCGATGGCCACTCTCCTCAGCTTCCTTGTACTCGCGCGCAACATACTCGTAATACTTCTTTTCGAGCTCGGCCAGCCTACACCGCGCGTGGTGGTATCGTCGGGCGCAGTGACTCTGAAAGTGAGTGACACGTTCGTTCTATCCCATTCAACTCCGACTTCGATAGCAACTCCAAATCGGCAATCCGAGCGGCTTCTTCGATGTGATCGATGGTCCCGATTCCCACGATCGCCGAGGCGAATTGTGATTGCGACAACACATAACGCAGCGCCATTTCACGCAGCGCCGTCATCGAACCGATTTGCTCCGCCAATTGATGAGCGCGAACTTGATCGCGGCGGTACAGCGACAAGGGAAAGAACGGCGTCTGCAGCGTATGCCCCGACGGTTCGGCTCCCAGCAAGGCGCCGGCGGCGAAGACACGAATTGCAAAAATGCCCATCCCCAGTTTGTCGGCCACCTGCAAGAAGCCGCCGTAATCAGGATCGCACAGCGTCGTGGGCGTCGTTCGCAGGGCACTCGGGTTGAGGAGGTGGAACGGTGCCTGGATCGTGGCGAATCGGCCTGATTGCATGACAATCTCCAGGGCGTCGGCGTCACCGATGCCGGTCAACCCGAAGTGCTCCACGAATCCGGCAGCGCGAACGTCTTCCATCCCCGCCAGCAGGCCCTCAGGTCCCAGGACATCGTCGGGAGTAATCGACGTTGGCTGATCATTTCGGTTGCGTGTAATGGAATTGTGAATTTGCAGAAGCGTCACGCGGGGCAAATTCAGGCGTGCCAGGCTCTCGATCACCGAGGCCACGACTAGAGATCGAAGGTCGGTTTTTGTCGGAACCTGAACACGCACCTTGGTCGCCACGTGCAACGGTTGTTCGCTATGGATGCCGGCCAATGCCAGGCCCAGATTTGCTTCCGATTGACCGTGAGCGTACGTTGCAGCCGTGTCGAACCAGTTAACTCCCAATTCGACGGCCCTGGAAATGACCGAGCGCTGGGTGTCGACCGACGTTGATGTGAGCAATCCAGAGACCGGTCCCCCTCCAAACGAGACGGCCGACACGGTGAGGCCTGTCGATCCGAGCGGACGAAATTGCATCGTGAGAATATCCAGCTAATCCCGCAAACTGGCGGCATCAGTCCGCGGGGCAAACAGAATGATGATCATCCCCGCCCCGTAAATCATGCCGGTCCACAGACCGATCCGAGCGTAATCGCCGCCGAACAGTTTAACCAGGACTCCGGTTCCCAGCACGATCACTGCGGCGACCGCGCGCCCGGAGTTAAACGAAATCCCCGTCCCCGAAGCGCGAACATGCGTCGGAAAGAGCTCCGGCAAATACAGCGGCAACCACCCGAAATAAATCACGCCAACCAGGCCAAATCCGAACGAGGACCACAGGAACCACGGATGTAACGGAGTCAGCCAGCCGAAGATCCAACTGCTGGTGCACAAAGCGAGCAGGCTGATGAGAAAGTACGTCGTTCGTCGGCCCAGGAAGCTGGCCAGGACGCCTCCCAGAAGACTGCCGATGACAGCGCCGGACGACCGCGAGACCATGGTACGGGCCTTCGTCTTGAGTTCGGCTTTTGTTGGCTTCGCGTTCAAACGCGCAGTTGAATTCGCTGCGATCTCGATTCGCTGTTGCGCCTGGAATTGATCGCTCCAGGGGATGATCCACTGGGCATTCGCCGCCGTTCCAATCACGGGGACCGTCCCCAGCAGAATGCCGATCAATGTTCGATACCGCAACGGCGGTTGA
>Ga0137463_1000317_pt1 | contig 17970 bp, 32 predicted proteins | sample EasRivERMGT800_2_FD_102333 | JGI IMG/M metagenome (GOLD analysis project Ga0137463, IMG submission 102333) | Soil microbial communities from meander-bound floodplain in the East River, Colorado, USA - East River MetaG ERMGT800_2 | ecosystem: Environmental > Terrestrial > Soil > Floodplain ...
AGCACTGGCGCGCGCTGGCCGCGCGTCGGCCGCGCGTCGACTGCGCCCTGGAGGACCGCGAGACCGGCGTCCTGTGCAGCGTGGAGCCCGCCGAGGACAGCGGCGGGCGGCTCGTGGTCCACGACGACTATGCGCGGCTGACCGGCGACCAGGGCGACCAGGATGAACCGGTCACCGTGCGGCAGACCGCCTGTCGGCACTGCGGGCTGGACATCGAAGGCTTCGCGCCGTACGCACGCGGGCAGTGGCAGGACCGAGGCGGCAATCGGACGTGCAACGACGGCAAGCACGCGCACGCGCCCGTGCCGGAGTAGACTAGTGATGACTAGGAGTGATGTATGTCGGTGATGGTGAGCGAACTGTACACGGCGCTGCGCGCGGCGGGCGTCGAGGAGACGCAAGCGCGCGCGGCGGCGGAGTCGGTCCTGTCGGAGGTGGCGACGAAGGCCGACCTGCAGGTGCTGCAGCTGAGTATCAAGGCGGATCTGTCCGACCTGAAGGCCGAGCTGATCAAGTGGAACGTGGGCACGCTGCTCGCCCTCTCGGCGATCTTCGGGGCGCTCAAGGTGCTGGGCTGATGGCGACCGTCCTGGTCATCCTGTTCCTGGCGGGCTGGTGGGCCGAGTGCCTGACCGGACTGGCGGCGCCGTGGCTGAGCTGATTCGCACCGACGGCACCCGCCAGACGGTGACCCCAGCCGCGGGCGCGGGCGCCGCCTTCACGCTCGACGAGCTGTACCGGCACACCGGCGCCTCGACCATCGAGATCGTCCACACCCACGACGGGCGACTCCTCGTCCTCGACGAGGAGGGCAAACTCCGCGAGCGGGCCTACAACGTCCCAGCGACCCGCCTGTACCTGTACGGCGCGGCTGACCCGATTGTCGGGGATGTGCTGGTCTGTGACCTAGGAGAACTCGAATGACCGGAGAGCAGGCGCGGCGGATCGCACGCGTCCAGACCATGCCCTACGCCGCGTACCTTGCCGCCGAGGAGCGGGCCGAGGTCAAGCACGAGTACTGGCACGGCGAGGTTTGGGCGATGTCCGGGGGCACGATTGAGCACGGGCGACTGGGGCTAGCGGTCGGTGTCACCCTCACCAACGCGCTCGCCGGGCAGCCCTGCGTGGTCTACTCGTCCGACGTGCGCATCCGGGTGAACAAGTCGGACGTGTCGATGTACCCGGACGTGAGCGTCGTCTGTGGCCCGGTCGTGCCCGCCCCCGACGATCCCAACGCCATCACCAACCCGATCCTGGTGGTCGAGGTGCTCTCGCCGTCGACGGAAGCCTACGACCGGGGCGAGAAGTTCGAGTACTACTGGCGGCTGCCGTCGCTACAGGCCTACGTGCTGGTCTCGCAGTTCACGCCGCGCCTGGAGGTGTACGAGCGGACGGCCACCGGCTGGGCGCTCACGGAGGCGGGCGCGGGGGAGCGGGTGGCGATCCCGGCGCTCGGGGTGACGCTGGACGTCGACGCGGTGTACGCCAACCCGCTGGAGCCGTCCGCGCCGAAGGGCGGGGCCTGATGCCGACCCTGTGCATTCAATGCGCCCTGCGGGCGATGCTCGCCGGCGCGCCCGCGCCCAGCTTCGACGAGTCCCCCGAGGCGCACCAGGCGCGGGCGCACCCGGATCTGGCCGCGACGCAGCGTGAGCGGGCGCAGCTGGAGGCGGCGCTCTCGGCCAAGCTGGCGGCAGCGCGCGAGCCGGGCGGCCGCCCGGCATGAGCTCGCGCATCCCGCTGGCGGGCGAGGAGCCGCCGCGCCAGCAGGTCACGCCGTGCCCCGAGTGCGGCCAGCCCCGCTGGACGCCCAACGGCGCGTGGCTACGCTGGCGGCGGCAGACGGCCGGCCTGGACCAGCGCACGCTCGCGAGGCGGCTGCACGTCAGCGGGCCGTACCTGAGCGACCTGGAGCGCAACCGGCGCACGGTCCCGACGTCGGTGCTGCGCGTCTACGCCACCCTGAAACGAAGGCCCCGATGATCACCGACGACACGCCTCCCCACGACAGCGCGCGCGACTACTGCCTGGACGCGATCGGCCACGGCTGCTTCGCCTGTGACCTGGACGGCCACGTCCACGGCTTCGTCCCGTCCGTGCGCGATCGGCTGATCGAGCGCGGCGTCTTGCGCCAGCGTACGGACACCTGCTGGTACCTGGCCTGGCATGGCGTCGACCTCGACCGGGAGAAGGCGGCGGATATGGCCTGCTGCGACTTCTGCACCCAGGGCACGCGCGAGGAGCGCGGCTGCGGACCGACCCGCGCCTCCGGCGGGTGCTCGCCGAGACCAAGCGCGCCCTGCAGCAGGCCTTCTGGCAGCACTACCGCGGCGGCGCGGTACGCATTCCGTCGCACCCGTACGGGCACTGAGCCATGCCTGACTCGACTCGGCCCTTCCAGCGTGGCGACTTCGTGATCCTCCGCGCCCACGGCACGCAGAAGGCGGCGATGGTCACGCTGGCGAGCGAGAACGGCCGCTCGCTGATGGTGATGTTCGACGGCGGGTTGTTCTGGCCCGGCGAGGCGGGCGGCTACGTCGGCATGATGCCGCTCCTCCAGCTGGACGACGGCACCTACGTCGAGCGGATCAACCACCGGCCCGTCGGGATCGTGCGGCGGCCGTGACACCGATCCCGATGCCGGGCCTGTACATCCTCGATGCCGACGGCATCCCGCAGCCCTGCGCGGACGTGCTGACCTGGGGCGACTGGATGGAGACGCACCACCCGGTGCATGTGGTCGACGACACCGGTACGGGCGCCGACGGCCGTCTGGCGCGCGTCTCCACCGTCTTCCTCGGTCTCGATCACAATCACGCCGACAGCGGGCCGCCCGTCCTCTGGGAGACGATGGTCTTCGGCGGGGCGCTCGACGGGGCGCAGGTGCGCTACACGAGCCACGACGAGGCGCGCGACGGCCATCTGGCGATGTGCCAGCGCGTGTACGGGCGGCACGAGGCGTGAGCGCGATCACCCGGCTCCCGCCCCAGCCCTGCCCGATCTGCGGCACGCCCCTCGACGCGGCCGGCCCGGTCGACGTCGACGGCCCGCCGGCCACCCCCGCCCCCGGCGACTGGACCTGCTGTGCCTACTGCCTGCAGTGGCTGGTCTTCCTGCCTGGCGGCGGGCTGCGGCCGGTGACCGACCGCGAGTGGCTGGCCCTCTCTGACGACGAGCGCGTGCAGCTGACCGCCCAGCGCGAGCGGGTGCGGCGGGCCTGGGCGACGAAAGGACCGACCGATGCCGCGTAGACGTCAGCGCCGCGGGCCGCCCTCGGGCGGGTACTACCTCGTCACGGAGGAGCCGCCCGCCGGCGGGGAGCGGTTCCTCCTGGCCCCGGAAGGCGTGGTGCTGCCGCCCGGGCCGCAGCCGCCCCCGCCGCCGCCGGGGCCGATGACGCCCGCGCTCCAAGACTTCATCGACCGGGTGATTGTCCCGAACCTGCTCGACCGCCTCTACCGCCAGCAGCGGGAGGCGGCGGCTGAGGCCGTCTCGGCGACGCCAGACGACGAGCCGAGCCAGGGCGACGAGCCCCCGCCATGACGCCGACCGTCCTGCAGCACGGCGTCGGCTACGACCTCGTCGTCTTCCCGCAGTCCGAGCCGCCGCGCCTGGTGCTCGGCCTCCGCTGCCACACCTGCCAGCGGATCTCGTTCTCCCCGAAGGACGTGCGCGAGCGGTACTGCGGGCGCTGCCACGTCTTCCACGAGGACCAGCGGCTCGACCCTCAGGGCTGAGGCTATGCCGCAGCAGTACCTCTTCGCCGAGGGCGAGCTAGAGACGCTCGTCTGCCCCTGCGGCAGCCCCGTCGTCGCCTCCGACCCGGTCGTGAACGACGACGGCGACCTCGTGCAGTTTGGCTTCTGCCCCGAGTGCGGTATCGCCCCGCCTGCGCCCGACGAGCCGTGGCTCTGGTGGCTGCCCAAGGCGCTGGGGCGGCGGCACTAGCGCCCCGACCGCCCACTCGGGCGCCCGCGCGGTGGGGCGCGGCCCAGGGCCACAACGAGCCAACGGCGCGGCGGTCGCCCTGGGCGGCTGATCCTGATCTGCCGCGTGACCGCGCCTGCTCGGCTCCGCGGCGCCGACGGCGACTGCGCGAGCGCAGCGAGCAAGGGAGCCGAGGCGTGCTACCGTCCCAGCCGTACGATCGTACCGCTAGCTGTACAGGGCCCCGGGATGGTCCCGGTCCCGCCCGTACGAGGAGCCCGCCCATGCCTGACCTGCCCCGGATGCGCCCCGGCCGCCGCCTGTTCGCCCGCATTGATCGCTTCGAATGCGCCTGCCCACACTGCGGCCGGCTGATTTTCGCCGGCATCGACCAGCGCTTCCTGCCCAAGCGGCTGGCCGACGTCTCACGCGCTCGCACCGCCGCCAAGCACCGCCCGCGCGCCGAGTCGGTCGTGCGCCTCTTCTGGAACCCGTACACCCAGCGGCTGCAGTGCCCCTGGTGCGACCACATCTACACGCTTGGGCTGCTCTTCTACCCGGTCACGCGCCAGAACGGCCGCTCGACGCGCCTGCCTGCGCCTGACATCGAGCCCACCCCAGCGGAGGTGGCCGAGATGCGCAGGCTCGGCGGCGGCTGGTGGGTCAAGGGCGGGCGGAGGTCCTGGCTCGACCACGCCAACCTGCACGTTGAGGCTGAGTGCCGCTGCGTCGCGGGGGGCACCGATCCGACCTGCCTGATCCACGGCGCGGCGGTTACCGACGACCGCCCGGAGGGAGGCGAAAGTCCACCCAAATAGGATGAGTCTGCAGGGCTCAGATTTATGATCCTCCCGCACACCCCCCTTTTTTATGTCCAGACGCAAGTAAGCCCTGCGGGGCCAATAGGTTACAAACGGACATGCGCCTGGACATCTGGCCGAACTAGGTCCTGAAGTCGCCAGAAGTAGTACGAACTGTGGACAGCTGGACAGGACATGTCCAGATTTTTGTCCTCTTATAACTGTATATGTACATAGGGGTTACCCCGCCTAGGGGTATATGGGGGGGGGGGCCTGTACGGGGTGTTCGTTTTCGGCCACATCCCAGGTTTCGCTTTCTGACCCCGCGACACAGGCCTCAGTGGAGCGACACGACCAGCCGTCGGTAGACCCCCCGGCGGACCTTCTGCACCTGGCAGTCGGCGATCAGCGCCGTCAGCGCCCGCTGCACGGTCTTGAGCGTGAGCGGGAGGGCCTCGGCCAGCGCGGCCAGCTCGGCGAGGGTCACCTCGGCGCCATCGGCGGGGAAGAGCGCGAGGACGCGCGCGGGGCTGCCGGCCTCCTGGTCCGGCACCTGCTCGAAGATGCCCTCGGCGTTGCGCGTGAGCAGGAAGGTCTCGGGCGGGGCCAGGTGCGAGAGCCACATGAACGTGTAGTACGGCTCGCCGGTCTCGTCGGGGGAGGCCAGCACCATCTGCGTGTCGGTGAAGCCGAGCAGCGCGCTGCTGCCCAGGATCTGGTCCTGCGGGCGGGCGTAGCGGTCCTTCTTGTCCGCCTTGAGCTTGCCGCTGTGGGCCGTCGCCATCAGCGTCAGCTGGCGCTCGCGGATCAGCACGCGGATCTCGTGGCAGGCCACCGCGCAGGTGTCGTAGTCGAGGAGGTTGCCGCCGAGGAACAGACCCATCGGGTCCACGAAGAGCAGCGCGCGGCGCGGCAGCTTGAGCTTGTCGATGAACTCCCCTAGCCGGGCGGTGCGTTCGAACTTCTTGCGCAGGCACCGGGGGTCGAACGTCGGGTCGTCGGGCATCGAGTAGCACTTGATGTCGGGGAAGCCCGCGCGCTCGAACCACACGCGCCCCCCGCGCGCCCAGCCCCGATCGGCGTTGATGATCGCGATCTCGGACACCGGGTTTGGCTGGTGCCCGAAGATCGGCGCGCCGTCGCGGAAGGCCTTGGCGATGGTCGCGAGGAGCGCGGTCTTGCCCAGGCCCGCGGCGCCTGACAGAAGCGACACCGAGCCGAAGGGGAGGATGTTCGGGATCAGGTCGACGGGCTCGGCCAGCACGACGCGCGGCTCAGTGAGGACCACGCGCGGTTCAGACGCGGCGGCAGCTGGTTTGGGGCGGGCAGTGGGGTCGAGAGGCAGCTCGGGTTGACACGGGGGGCCCGGTCGTGCATCCTTTGGCATTGTTCTGTCCTGACGGTTAGGGGGCGGCACCGGATCCTGTCTGGCTCGGGCAGATCAACCAACGGTGCCGCCCCCGTGTGTGTACGGGGCTCGTGAACGAAGCGCCTGTTCTATCCTGCCCGCGCGCCCCAGATCAAGATCCTCCCAGCGGTAGGCACACGCGCCGACGCGCCCCCAAGATACCGGACTGCCACGCCTCTGTCATCAGTGCTTGACAGCTTGTCATCAACTCGCTAGGCTGCCGCAGCCCGCCTCGGCGGGGGGAGAGCACAACCTGATGACAAACACGACGACGACGACGGGCAGGAGCGGACACCGATGATCAACGACTACATCAAGAAGCTGCGGCGCGCAGCTGATGCGCTTGAAGACTTGCTGGCGAGCGACCCGTTCGATCACCCGAAGATCGCGAACGCGATCGGCCGGCGGGTGGCGCGCAACCTGAACGGGCACGAGGCGTCGCTGCCGCTCGTACCGGCTGCCGGCGGCACGCCCAAGGGCTTCAAGTACAAGGGCACTCATTGGATGCAACAGCCCGAGAACAAGCGGCGTGTGCAAGCCCTGCAAGCACGGGCGGCGCGGTCGCACCGGGGACACGCGACGCCCGCCCCGGCGAGCGCCGTCGCCCCCACGCCCCCGAAGCGCCGCTACGCGCCCGGCCAGCATTGGACCCAGAAACCTGAGAACGCCACCAAGCTCGCACGCCTGCGGAAGGGCGCCGCCCGGAAGCGCCGCGCCGCGCTCGCGGCGAGGAAAGGGGAGAGCTAGATGGGGATCTTCTATCGCCGGCAGCGCCCGGTCAAAGGCGGGCGCGAAGCCCTGCCGTCCTGCGTGCTCGCCGACATCAAGCGGCACGTCGAGGCCGATGCCATGAAGTACGGCGTCAGCAAGTCGTTCGTCATCAGCGTCATCCTGGCGAAGGCCTACAAGGTGCGCGAGCAGGAGCCGCTCGAAGAGAAGGACGGACCGAAGGCGCCGATCGTGCCGATCCCCGTGAAGGCGCGCCCCGCCGCGCTCCGCACCAGTACCACGCGACACTAGGCCCGGCCGCCGCGCGCGCCCGTCCTGGCGAGCCTCCGGCTCACCTGTCGGGCCGCTCACCCGTGGCCCCGCAGGTGCAGGTCGTTCGCGTCAGCCAGTTCTTCGAAGAACTCCAGCAGGCGAATGCCGTCCGAGGGGTAGTGCTTCACTATCTGCAGGACGAGCGTCGCCAGATCCGCCACGCGGAGGTCGACGGGGCGTCCGCTTCTTCGGCGGTGCTCGGCGGCGGCGGCCAGACGGCGTTTGAGCCGGGGCGGCAGCGCTGTCGTGGGATGCCCGGCGATCGAGTTCCGCGAGCGCGGCGGCGACGCGGGACTCGATGCGCGCTTCCGCGTCGACGCGCGCGTCGATGAGCGCCCGGAGGACGGTCGCGGCGGCGAGGACGACGGGGTCAGTGTCGAGTCGACCATGAGGAGACGCGGTGGGGTCTCCGAAGACGGGGGCCGCTTCGCGCTCATCCGAGGAGGCTCCTTTCGCGCCGCCCACGCGCTGCTCCAGCTCCGCGACGAGCGCGCTGAGGGGCATCCCGAGGGCCTGCGCCAGCTGGGCGTAGTAGTCCAGCACAGCGGCGCGGCGCTTCTCCGCGAGCAGGTAACTCACGGCGCCCTGGGTCACCCCGACCCTGCGCGCAAACTCCCGTTGCGACCAGTGTTGGGCGCGGAGAAACTCACGGAGCTTGTCCCGGAAGGCCTGCGAGAGGGTGGTGGGCGGTGTGCTCGGTAGTGGCACGCTGGTCCCACAGTATCACTAGTAGTCATCACCTGCAACTCGTCATCACCAAACTATTTTTGTCATCAGGTTGTCGCTCACCGCGCCGTGCTGCGCGTCGTGGGATGTTCCTGTCAGCCCACCGTTGGTGCAGTGACGGCCCGCTGTGAGTCCGTAGGGAGAAGTCACCACACAAACCGCTTGACAGCCCCGCCGGCGGTTGACTACTGTAGCTCCTCGCTCGATAACAAACGCAGCACACAGCCATGACGAAATCAGTCACCCGACCCGCCCGGCGCAGCCAGCCGCGGAGCCTGCGCGCCTACCTCATCGGGCCGCCCGCCATCGGGCAGCGCGCGCTGGCGGAGGCGGTCGGCTGCAATCAGTCGATGATTTCGATGCTGGCCCGCGGCACGCGCGCGCCGTCGGCGCGCCTGGCAGTCAAGCTCCACGCGATCACGGGGATCCCGCTCCGCACGCTGCTCGCGACGCGGATGGACCCGACACCCGCGAAACGCTTACGGGCCAAGGCGCGCGGCGATCCAGCGCGCGGGCCCGCTCACTCATCTACTTAAGTTCTACCCCGTTAGCGGAGGCGACCATGACGATGCCGACCACGCCCCCGACGACGACGACGACGACGCCCACGGTTCCCCTCCTCTGGTTCACCGACCGCTCGCGGTTCAAGCTCGGGACGTCCCGCTGTGCGCGGGCGCGCTTCCTCGGCTACCACGCGCACAACAGCTACGGGATCACGCTCAGGAAGCACGCGCTGCCGCTGGTGACCGGCATCTTCGTCCATCGCATCCTCGAAGCATATGCATCGGTCCTGAAGCAGGACGACCGGCTGCCCGCGCTCGGCGAGGTCCGCGAGATCATCGCGAGCCTGGTGACCGAGTACGAAGCCTCCGTCGAGGCGCGCGGCTATCGCGGCATCCTCGGCGGCCCGGACACCGAGGAGACGATCGCCGAGCAGGCGGCGCTCATCAGCGGCCTGGGCTGGGTGCTGCGGCTGAAGTTCCTGCCCTGGCTGCACCAGACCTACCAGGTGGTGGCGGTCGAGCAGGAGCGCCTGCATCTGCTCGACTGCAGCTGCGGGGCCCCCCCGCTCGATGCGGCCGAGCACCTCCGCCGCGGCTGCACGGGCAAGGCCATCATGCTGCGGACCGACCTGCTGGCGCGGCGGCGCGGCGCCCAGACGCTCGCCTACTTCGAGTGCAAGACGACCGGCTGGGAGAGTGAGGCCTGGGCCGAGCAGTGGGAAACCGACGCGCAGCTGGCGCTCGGCACGGTCGACGCCGCGGAGCTCTGGGGCGCCGAGGTCACCGAGCTGTACATCGTCGGCCTGAACAAAGGGCGGCGGATGCGCGACCGGTATGCGGAGGCGGCCGACGACACGCGCAAGAAGCAGCAGTCGCCGCTCTGCTACGGGTACTGCCGGCCGGGCAATCCGCCGCTTGCGGCCGAGGACTGGCTCCCGAGCTACGAGTGGGTCACCGACAACGGCGAGGTTAAGCGCGCGAGCCGGGCGCACCGGCGCCGCGGCGTCTGGACGCTCGGCGAGAGCGAGTGGCCCGTGTGGCGCGCGTATCTGAACAGCAACCCGGGGCTCACGCCGGAGGAGTTCTGGGTCCGCTCGCTCCCGGCCTCGATCCTCGACAAGGTCTGCTTCATCCTCGGGCCGATGAACCGGCAGGACCAGCAGCTGCAGGGCCTGCTGCGCGGGTTCCTGGGCGAAGAGCGCCGCTGGCAGGAGGCGTGCTGGTCGCTCTACGACCTGCAGACGCAAGGCCACGGCTGGGCGAGCGAGACCTACCAGAACGCCCTCGATACGCTCATCCCCTGCAGCTGGGCGTGCCGCCCGTTCGGCAAAGAGCACCAGTGCGAGTTCGTGCCCGTCTGCCACCGTCACCAGGGCTGGGATGACCCGGTCGGCAGTGGCGCCTATCAACCGCGCTTGCCACACCACGACCCCGAGCTGCAGCAGGCGCAAGCCCGCGGCCTGCTCGTGGCCGAGGCCGACGCCCCCGACGACGAGGAGTAGCCCCCATGTTGATCGCCCGCAGCAGCAGCAAGCTAAACAAGAGTGTCCTCTTCGTCGGTCTGACCAAGGAGGAACGCAAACGCCTGGACGCCGGCGAGCCGCTGAGGCTCCCGCCCTGCCGGATGCCCGCCACCGAAACGGCGCTGTGGCTCTTCGGCGGACGCGACGAAGACACGCTGATTGATGAACTGGAGCGCGTGCTCGGCGGCGAGGGCATCGAACTGGCGCTGGTGGTGCGCTGATGTGTTCACCACACGCGACGCGCACGCGCTCTATTGCTACGAGCGCCAGCGTTGGCAGCGGCTGCGGGCGCTGGACCACTGGCACCTGTGGTTTCGCGCCTGGCAGCAGAAACGTGGGCTGCGTTACTGGTACCGGGTCGACTGGCTCGCGAAGCGGCAGGCGCAGCGCGAGCGCATGGCCGAAGCCCGGCGATGCCGTCCAGGAGGGTATGTGAGCCCGGTCGGCGGCTCACGCCACTACCAGGGTGGCGGCCTGGGCGTCGAGGGCGGCTGGGGCTGCCCGAGCTGCGGGGCCGACAACGCCGGGCCGATTGCCCAGGGCTGCAGCGTGTGTGGCGCCGGGCGGCCGGGGCGGCACATCGGGACCGAGCCGCCCGTGCCGCCAGCTGCGCCCCGAGCGGAGCTGCCCGAGACGCCGGAGGGGACACCTGATGACGTGCCGCGCGACACCCCGGCGCTGCGCTGGCTGGCCGAGCACCCCGAGGCCACGCTGGAGCAGGCCTTCATCGCCGGGTACGTCGAGGGCATGCGGGACATGCGGCATATGAGCCGGCGGCCCACCGACGCGCCCCCCGAGGCCGAGGCGGCGCTCCCGCCGGAAGCCAAGGTCGCGCGCACCATCGTCGCTGCGCTCACCTACTTCGCCGATCAGGTGCTGCCCGCCGCCTCGGCGGAGGTCGCGAGCGGCGAGTGGTGCAGCGTGGCGGAAGTCCGGCAGCTCATTCAGCAACTGACGACGACAGGAGAAGTGGCCCATGCCTAACCCCTCGACCACCCCGCGGCGCATCTTCACCGCGACCCTCATCCTCGGCGTCCCGGGCGCCGGCAAGACCTCGCTCCTCGCGACCTTCGCCCGGTACCTCTGGGAGACCTACCAGAAGGTGCTGCTCCTCTACAGCTGGGACGGCGGGGCGATCCCGACCGACCTCCAAAAGCTGATGCGTCAGGGGCTGATTCGCTTCTGGCGGGCCAGGACGCGCAGCGCCGAGGGGCTCGGCATCGAGACGCTGTACCAGGCGACCAAGGGCTACTGGCCGCGCGAGATCGACCCCGAGACGGGGGAGACCTCGCCGGGGGTGGATCTGGTGCCGCCGGTCACGACCCTCTACACGATCGCCTGCCGGAAGACCGGCGAGATCCTGGCGACGCTGCCGACGCGCGGGGTGATCACGCCGACCTACTGCGCCGGCTGCAAGACGCTCCACCCGCAAGCGGAGCTGAACATCGCCGAGACGGTCAAGCGCACGCCCGGCTTCGAGATGGTGGGTGGGGTGGCCTACGACGGGCTGACCAGCATGACCAACGAGGTGCTCAGCTTCATGGACCATGCGCGCGGCGCCGGCCAGGTGGGCGGCGAGAAGTCGGCCTTCGGCGGGGTGGTCGTGAGCGGGAGCATCAAGCTCGGCGGCACCAACCGCGCCGACATCGGCCTGGGGCAGAGCCGGGGTAGGGAGTTCGTGAACAACTCCCTCAGTATCCCCTACCTTGTCGAGGGACCTGTCTTCACGGCGCTCGCGATGGAAGCGACCGACGAAGGCGGGCTGCCGATTGTCGGCGCCAAGCTGCCGGGGCGGGCGGCGACCGACGAGGCCAGCAGCTGGTTTGGCAACGTCTTCGAGATGGGCAAGACGGCGGACGAGGCAGGCAAGGACCACTTCACGCTGTTCCTGCACCCCTTCACCGATGCGCAGAACCGCCGGCACCTGCTCAAGACGAGCAGCTCGCCGACCGGGCTCCCGGCCATGCTGATTGATCCGCTCGGCGCCCCGTGGGCGCAGGCGAACCTGGGGCGGGTGTTCCAGCTCCTCGATCAGGATCTGCAGCGCGCGCTCGCCGAACACGACATTCCCGGGGCGCCAGGGCTCGGGCAGACGCCGACCCACTACGGCGAGACGTTCTCGGTGAGCCCGAGCGCCGTGCCGCCGCCAGGGGCCACGCTGCCCGCGCTCACGGCGCCCGTGCCGCCAGCCGCCGTGGTGACCCCGCCACCGGCGCCGGGGGGTGGGGCCCCGCCAGCCGTCACCGCACGACGACGCGCGCCGCAGACGCCCGCCGTCGCCGTGGTCGAGCCGCCCGCGTCTGAGCCCGCGGCTGAGCCCGCGTCTGCGTCGACGACTGAGCCCGCGCCGGTGTCGCTGCCAGGGCCGGTCGTGGCCGGCAGCGGGCCGCCTCCGCCGCCCGGGATGAAGCCCCCCGCGCGCCTCGCGACGAGCTGACGGCCATGCTGCCCTCGCATCCGATCGCCACGCTGATGTTGGAGGATCTGCGCGCCGCCGCGCGCTATTTGGACCAGCTCACCGACGAGCCGCCGCCGCACGATCGCCATGCCGCTCACATCCACGCCGTCCGCCTCTGGGCTGCGGTCGATGCGGTCGAACGGCTGGTGATCGGCATCGAAGCGCTGCTCGTGCAGGAGCACGCGGAGCGGCGGGAGCGCGAAGTTACGCCGAGGGTGTGACGCGCCGTGCGCGCATTGGCGTGGCTGCCGGGCGAACCCCTAAGCCCGGATCACCCATTCTCGCTACGGAAGGCCCAGGGACGTGGGGGGATGCGAGATCACCCCCGGGCGACGACGACGGCCAACGACGACAACGACCACGACGACGACGCTGCTGATGCCGACGGAATGAGCCGCGGTCTCAGGATTCCCCATCGTCTGTTGGAGGTGCATCGTGGGCAGAAGTATGCAGGAACTCGCCAGTGAACTGAAAGATGATGTGTTGCCGACCAGCGGCCAGGAACTCGACGATCTCCCGACCTTCGGATCGTTCACCCCGCCGCCGCCCCCGGGCGCGTACCGCTTCCAGCTGCCGGGGGATCTCTCGGCCATCTGGGATCTGTTCGACACGCCCGAGAAGACGCCGCCGCAGCGCGTGAAAGCGAGCTTCGATCGCGACCACCCGCTGCTCATCCTGCAGAGCCCGCAGGGGAAATCGAACAACGAGCCGTTCGAGACCCGGCTCACCAACAACGAGCGCAAGCGCGGCAAGGGCGGCACGGTCACCGCCAGCGACATGGACTACCTGCTGCGCGCGCTCGGCGAGACGCAGAAGCCGACGAGCAACCGCGGGTACATCCAGACGGTGCAGAAGTACGCGGGCAAGCAGTTCAGCGCCGACCTGCGCTACAGCTGGCGCTGCAGCAAGGACCGGGACATCCGGGCCCGCGACGGCCAGGGCCAGGTGCAGGTCATCGAGGGCAAGAAGGGCTGCGGCGAGGCCTACTACCAGGAGGACGTGCCGAAGGACGCGACCGGCGCGGTGCCGTATGAAATCCAGTGCGGCAACTGCGGCGCGCTCTTGCGGGCGTTTGCCAACCTGGACAACCTGCGGAGCTGACGATGGGCGACGAGCAACTCTCGCTCCCGTTCGGGGACGGGCCGCCGCCGACCCGCGCGCAGATCAGTCGGTGGGCGGAGGAGTTCGACATCGAGGTGATCTTCTTCGATCCGCCCGAGTACTTCGACCACGCGATCGTGGGCATCGTGCCTGGCTTCGGCCAGGCGTGCGCGGTGGTCTACGACCAGGCGCGCGTGCTCGCGGCGATGTCGCGCGACCTGGCGGAGGACGCCGAGGAGTGGTTCGCGTTCAACACGATCGGGGCGTTCGTCGGGGAGGCGACGCCCCGGTTTTTGATTCGGCCGTGGGACACGGAGGTGCGACGGAGGCGTCGCCCCCGCGCCACGCGCGCCGCCAAGGAGGAGACCGATGTCGAAGAAACGTGATCCCGTAATTGCCGTCCTCAAGTACTTCCAGGAGGCCGAGCTGCCGCTGGCGCACCAGGCGCTGGCGCTGGCGTCGCAGACGCTCAAGGCGCGGGAGTCGAGCCCGCGGCTGGTGACGAAGAAGGCGACGTCCGCGCCCGCCGGGCCGCCGCGTGTGGCGGCGGGCGACAAGAGCGCGTAGCGATGCATATGCAAGTGGTCCCCGCTCTCACTCTGGAGGGCGGGGACCTTCAGGCGACGACGAAGGAGGCGACCGTGAGCGGTAAGCAGCAGCAGCAGCACGACGCGCAGCAGGAGAGCCCCACCCCCGAGCGGGCCAAGGGCACCGTCCAACACACCTACCCCGAACGCGGGTTCGGCTTCATCCGCTGTACGGAAGGGGCCCGCGACGACCTCGGACAGGACTTCTTCTTTCATGCGACCGGCCTGGACGACGGCTTGACGATGGCCGATCTGCTGCCGGGCAGCGTGGTCGACTTCGAGTGTCGCGACGTGCCGCGGGGCAAGCGCGCGGAGCACGTCTCGCTCGCGCGGTAGGGGAGGGCAGGATGGCGACCGCAGGGCGTTACGCCTCCGAGACCGAGGTGCCGATCGAGCGGAGCAAGCGGCAGATCGAGGTGCTGCTGCAGCAGCAGGGCGCCCAGGCCTATCACGTCGGCTGGGACAGTGGCCGCGACATCATCGAGTTCGGCTGGCAGGGCAAGCAGATCCGCTTCGTGCTGCGGCGCTACGCGTTGAAGGACTTTGAGGTGAGCGAGCGCGGCCACTACCGGACGCAGCGCCAGCGCCAGCAGGCCTTCGAGCAGGCCGATCGCTCGCGCTGGCGAGCGCTCTACTTGGTGGTCCGCGCCAAGCTCGAAGCGGTCGAGCGCGGCATCGCCGTCTTCGAGGAGGAGTTCATGGCCTTCATCGTGGTGCCGGGGCGCAACCAAACGGTCGGTGAGATTCTCCTGCCGCGGATCGCCGAGGGGCGCTTCGATGTGGGGCGGGCGCTGCCGGAAGTGACGGAGGGCTGACCATGCTCCGCCAGCACGCCCCGGTCGATCCGGCGCTCGCCTTCGGCGGCAGCGCCCCGCCGGCCCCGCCGGTCGTTCACGCACGGCCGCGGGTCGAGGAGCCGCCCCCCGAGCCGGCGGCGTTCATCCCGGTCGTGCGGAAGACGCCGGGGGACGGTGTCAACGGACGCCGAGAAAACGAGAGCGCCCGTTTTTCAGGAGCGTCCGTTGACAACGCGCCTCGCACCCCAGAGACCCGCTCGGCGGCCGAGATCCGCGCCGCGCTCCGCCAGCCGTTCTCGGGCCTGTTCGGCGCGGCCGGCAGCGGCAAGACGTTCCTGACCAAGGCCTGGGCCGAGGAGGAGAAGGGACTCGTGCTGGCCGCCACGACCGGCATCGCCGCCATCAACCTCGGCGGCGAGACCATCAACTCGATCCTCGGCTACTTCGATACCGCCAGCCTGCAGGAGAGCTACCTCAACGGGTTCCTCAGCGCCAAGCTCGGCAAGCTCTGGAAATCGGGCGTGCGGCGGATCGTCCTCGACGAGGTGTCGATGCTGGCCGGCGACCAGCTCGGCTTCCTGGTCAAGGCGATCGAGGAGGTCAACACGCGCGGCTATGTGCTGTCGACCAAGCAGGACGCCGACGAGGACACCACCCCGCCGGCGATGGGCCTGACGGTGGTGGGCGACTTCTGCCAGCTCTCGCCGGTCAAGGCCACCTATGCCTTCGAAGCGCCCGAGTGGGATCGCTTCCAAGCGAGCACCGTGACGCTGACCGAGATTCGCCGGCAGGCCGACCCCGAGTTCATCGCGATGCTGCGTGCGGCGCGCGCCGGCCGCGGCGATCAGGTCGCGGCGTACTTCGCGGCGCGGAACGCTATTCACGCCGAGACCGACGACCACTTCGCCGGGCCCACCATCCACGCGAAGAACGAGAGCGTCGACCGCTACAACGCGCTGCGGCTGTCGCGGCTCGCGGGCGCGGAAGTGACGTTCGGCTCGACCCGCTGGGGCAAGCAGCGCAGCGAGTGGGGCAACCCCGTCAAGCCGCCCTCGACCTGGGGCATCCCCGAGACGCTCACGCTGAAGGAAGGGGCGCTCGTGATGATCCTCGCCAACCGGCGGGAGGGCGGCCACCTGGCGTACGTGAACGGCGACCTGGGCGTGCTGGAGGAGGTCGCTGACGATTACATCGTGGACGCCAAGGGCAACGAACGGCGCGTGCGGGGGGCCTACGTGCGGCTGCAGCGCACGGGCGACATCGCGTTCGTCATCCCGGTGACGCGCCGCGTGAAGCTGCCGGCCGATAGCGCGCGGCGGAAAGAGCTGCGCCTGCAGGGGCACGAGGACCACATCGAGGAGCGGTGGGAGATTGCCGGGGAGATCACCTATCAGCCGTTGAGAGTTGCATATGCATCTACTGTTCACAAGTCGCAAGGGCTGAGTCTCGACAGCGTCCAGGTCAACGTCAGGGATGCGTTTTTCAAGACGCCCGGCATGGCCTATGTCGCCTTGTCACGAGCGAGAACGGCGGCAGGGCTGCGGCTGGTCGGGAGCGCGGCGGCGCTCATCGAGCGGTGTACGACCGATCCGCGGCTGGGGGGGTGGCTGTGAGTGCGACTGAGGTGATCGTACGCAAGTTCCTGTGCTCCGGCGACCGCCTCTTCCTCAATCCGTTCGAGGAGGATCTCGGGCGGCGGATCGGTGAGGCACGCTTCGCCACCAATCGGCAGAACGGCTGCCGCCCGGCCGTCATCCAAGACCTCGACGCGGTTTGCGCTAACGACCGTTTCGGGGGCATGGCCGAAGTTGCGGTCGCGCGCTGGTTGAACGTCTGGCCGATGACGCAGTTCACCGAGTACCTCTACTACAACCTGAAGCTGCCCGGGGGCGACCTCATTGCCGTGCAGTGGAACGACCAGCGCAAAGCCGCCGTGCTCGACCAGGCGCGCGAGGTGCGGCGCGGGCAGAAGCACAAAGAGGCACCTGACTTGTACATCGTACTGACTGGAGGGATCACCAATAGTGGCCGGTCCCTGTTCGAGTTCGTCGGGTGGACGACGCACGCCGAGCTGCTCGTCTCGCCGGTAGAGACGCTGAAGCACTATGGCCCGCGCTGGGTCCAATGCGATCTGCACGAGCGCCTCGACGTCCTGACGTGTGCGCGGGGCCAGGGAGTCGGGCGCGGTCGTGGAACCAGCGAGACAACGACGTGACCGATGGCGGCCGCCCCCCTCGCCCCACTCGCGCTCTCCCGCACCTGCGCCCTCCAGGACTTCCCGGGCTGCCTCTCGGTCGCGACCTGGCAGCAGTGCCTGGCCGACGAGGCCTGGGCGCAGTGGACGGCCGCCGAGCACCTGCGGACGCGGCACGGCGGCCTGGTCGTGAACTACTCGGGCGTCGACTTCCGCGCGCCGGGGCCGACGGCCAGCGCTTGGCACTACGCCGAGACGCCGGCCGCCCGGAACGGCGACGGCGCGGGGGAGGGGCCCGTGCCGGCGGTCTACGGGCTGTGCGTGCTCGATCGCATCGCGGCGCCGGTCGCGTTCCTGACGCAGGCCGGAGCGCTGCTCGGGCCGCACGGGCTGCTGTTTTTGACGTTCGCCTACTGGGATGCGGAAGGGGAGGACACCGCCGCCGGCCACGACGAGCGGCGGCGGATCTACTCGGCGCACAGCGTGGTGCGGCTGATTCGCGAGGCGCGGCGGCTCGGGTTCGAGAACTTCGGCGGCGTGGACTGGCGGTACCACGGGAACCTGCTGGAGGACCACAGCCTGGCGAGCCTGGTGCTCACCAAGCGGGGAGGAGGACAGTGATGGTGCTGGCGCTGGAGATGGAGATCGGCACGCGGCTGATGACCGCGATTGCCGCGGTGCTGATTGGCCTGCTGGTCGAGCGGTGGTGGAACTACGCGAGTCGGCGGCGGTAGACAGTTGAGGGTGTGCCGTGCTAGCCTATGCTGCATGAACACACCACATAAGCGGAAACGACAACTGAACGTGTACGTCAACGAAGAGTCCAGGGCGATTCTCACGGCGCTCCTGGCGCGGGACGGCGTCCCGTACAGCGCCCAGATCGACCGGGCGCTCAAGCTCTGGGC
>Ga0137463_1000318_pt1 | contig 17902 bp, 14 predicted proteins | sample EasRivERMGT800_2_FD_102333 | JGI IMG/M metagenome (GOLD analysis project Ga0137463, IMG submission 102333) | Soil microbial communities from meander-bound floodplain in the East River, Colorado, USA - East River MetaG ERMGT800_2 | ecosystem: Environmental > Terrestrial > Soil > Floodplain ...
GCATCGGCGACACGGCGGAAATGCTCGATGACCATCTCCGGGCGCTGCCCCATCGTCAGCGGTCCCGGCGGAAAAACCAGCAACGCGGAGGCGCCTCCGTCGGCCGCCATCCTGGCGATGCGCGCGGCCTCGAGACTGCCCTCGGCGTATATGCCGTGCACGATCGGCAGGCGCGCGCCGATTTCGTCTTTCGTTATTGCCAGGACACGTTTCTGCTCATCGAAGCTGCACGAAGCGACTTCGGTGGAATGCGCGTTGATCGTGATCGCAGAAAGACCTTCGACGGAGGCGACGTCGCGCAGGTGCGCGCGGAACGAGGGCTCGTCGATCGTCAGGTCCTCGTGAAAAGGCAGCAGCACCGCGGGGATGACGCCCTGCGGAATCCATTTCCTGTTGGCGGGCACGGCGGTCTCCTTACGGGAGGGCGGGCGGACGCTATTGTAATCACTCCACCCGGATCCGGTAATCGCGGATCACTTTCGCCCACTTCTCCGATTCGGCGCGGGCAAAGGCGAGGAACTCCCCGGGCGTGCTGCCTACGACGTCGAAACCCTGCGCGACCAGCTTGCCGCGGACTTCCGCGTCGCCGAGCGCAGCGCTCAGCTCGCGGCGCAGGCGGGCGACAGCATCCGGCGGCGTCCCGGCGGGCACCAGCGCTCCGACCCAGGACTGCGCCGCGAATCCCGGCAGGGTCTCGGCGACGGTCGGCGTCTCGGGAAGCTGCGCGATGCGCCGCGGGCTGCCGATGGCGAGCGCCTTGATGCGTCCCGCCTTCACCTGCGGGATCGCCTGCGGCGCCGACACGAACATCACGTTCACCTGCCCGCCGACGAGATCGATCATCATCGGCGCGCCGCCCTTGTAAGGCACGTGGGTCATGTCGATGCCGGTGCGCCCCGCAAAGAGCAGCGCGTTCAGGTGGTTCGAACTGCCCGCGCCCACCGTAGCGTAAGTCACCTTGCCGGGATTGGCCTTGGCAAAGGCGACGAGCTCGGCCACCGTCGAGGGCGCGAAGTTCGTCGCCGCGACCAGCGCCTGCGGCGAAGTCACGAGCAGGCTCACGTGCTCGAAAGATGTGAATGGATCGTAGCCGAGGCTCTTGTAGAGCAGATGGTTGACCGCATGCGTGTCGAATACGAACAGCAGCGTGGCGCCGTCGGCGGGCGCCTTGGCCGCTTCCGCCTGGCCGATCGAGCCGCCCGCGCCGCCCTTGTTCTCGATGACGACCGGACGGCCGAGGCCTTCGGAGAATTTCGGCGCGACGACGCGCGCGACGCCGTCGACCGTGCCGCCGGCGGGCCAGGGGACGATGAGGCGCAGCGGCCTGTTCGGGGCGGGCTGGCCGGCGGCGGCCAGCGAGAGGAAGAGCGCGGCGACCGTGAAGACGAAACGTTTCATTTTGCCCCCTTTCGCGTCAGCAACGTCGCGATGCGCGACGCGTCCTTGCCCTTTTCCATGTCCAGCACCGCATCGCGCAGCCGCGCGACCTGCGTGCGCTTGAGCGCATACGCGGCGAGGGTCTCGAACTTGGCGACGATCTGTGCCTCGCTCGCGAAATTCGGCTCGCTGCCGCGCGGGGCGTCGAGCGAGCGCCCGAGCGTGCGGCCGTCGTTCAGCTTCACTTCGACGCGCACCGCGTGGCGGTGTTTCGATCCGAGCGCGCTGATCGCCGGATCGGCGCGCACCTCTATCCTCTCCGCGAGCGCGATGCGCTTCGGGTCGGCGACGACGCGGTCGTCGAACTGGCCGACGAAACAGTCGCCCTCGATGAGCAGCGTTGCCGCGCAGAAACCGAGGTTCATCTGGGCCGCGGCGATCCCGGCCGCCCGGTATTTCCAGCCGGCGTGGTCCAGCGTCACCTGCGAGGCGTGCACGACGATCCGCTCCACGTCCTTCGCGCCGAAGCGATGCTGCGCCTGCAGCTCGCGCAGCGCGTCGAGCGTGGTGTGGTTGCTGCCGACGCAGGAATAGAATTTCAGCGCCACGCCCATCGTCTGCCAGATGCTGCCGAAGCCCGCCGTCAGCTCGGCGAGCCTGAAACGATCCTGCGAGCGCGAGAAGGTGGTGCAGAATCCGCCGTACTCGCTCTCGAGCACGTCGGGGATCCCGGTGAACCCGGCCTCGGCGAGCAGCGCGCCGTAGAGGCCGCTCTGCGAGGCGCGCCCCGCGTGCATGCGCTTCACCATCGCGCCGTACTGCGCGGCCATCAGCCCGCTCGCCTGCGTGCCGGCGATGCCGAGCGCGTGGACCGTTTTCCCCGCATCGAGTGCGAGGCCGCGCGCCGCGCCCGCCGCGGCCGAGAACACGCCGAGCGTCGCGCCCGAATGCCAGCCCTGGCCGATATGCTCCTGACCCATGCACAGGCCGACGCGCGGGCCGATTTCGTATCCGGCGACGGCACTGGTGAGAAATTCGCGCCCGCTCATGCCGCGGCGCAGCTCGGCGACCGCGACGAGCGCCGGCAGCACCACCGCGCCCACGTGCAGCACGCCCTCGCGGTGCACGTCATCGAGCTCGAAGCCCTGCACCTGCGTGCCGTTGACCAGTGCCGCGTGCGGCGCCGAGAGGCGCCGCGACGTCCCCCACACCGCGCACGCCGCGGAGCGATCGAGCTTCGCCAGCGTGCGTTGCAGGATGCGGCACCATTCCAGATGCGCGCCGTAGAGCGCGCAGCCGAGCGCATCGAGCATGAGGAGCTTGGCGCGCTCGCGCACCTCGCGGGGGATTGCTGCGTATTTCAGGCCCGACACGAACTCGGCGATGCGGCGCGTGTAGCGATTGTCGGAGGAGGAGGAGGAGGAGGCGCTCATTCGAGACGAATCTTCGCTTCGCGGATCAGCTTGCCGAGGCGCTCCATTTCCGAGCGGATGTGCGCGGCGAACTGCTCGGGTGTGCCGCCGACCGGCTCCGCGCCTTCGGCGAGCAGGCTGTTGCGCACTTCGGGTTGTTCGAGCGCTTTAACCATCCCGGCATTGAGCTTTGCGACGATTTCCCCGGGTGTTCCCGCCGGCGCGAGGACACCGTACCAGGAACTCGCTTCGTATCCGGTCAATCCTGACTCCGCCACCGTGGGCAGTTCGGGCATCGACGACAGGCGCTTGCCAGCCGTCACCGCGAGACCGCGCAGCTTGCCCGCCTTGATGTGCGGCAGTATCGCGACCACGCTGCTGAACATGAGCTGCACCCGGCCGCTCAGGAGATCGGTGAGCGCCGGCGACAGGCCCTTGTAGGGCACGTGAACCATCGACACGCCCGCCATGACCTCGAACATGACTGCGGCGAGATGCGATGAGCTGCCGTTGCCGTTTGAGGCGTAGTTGAGCTGGCCCGGTTTCGATCGCGCGAGCGCTGTGTTCGATCGCGCGAGCGCGATGAATTCCCGGATCGAATCGGCCGGCACCGACGGATGCACCACGAGGATCAGGGGTGCCGAAGCCAGGAGCACGATGGGCGCGAAATCCTTGATCGGATCGTACGGAAGACGCTCGTGCAGGTTCGGGTTGATGGCGTGGCTGCCCACGCCTCCCAGGAACAAGGTGTAGCCGTCGGGCGCGGCCTTTGCCGCGAGCTCTGCGCCAAGCACGCCGCCCGCGCCGGGACGATTGTCGATGACGACAGGCTGGCCGAGGCTGTCGGCGAGGCGCTTGCCGACCAGCCGCGCGACGTTATCGTTGCCGCCGCCGGCGGCGAACGGCACGATGAAGCGAATGGATTTCACCGGATAGGCCTGTCCTGAGCCTGTCGAAGCGGCCTGCGCGAATACGGCCGTCGAAAAGAAAGAAGCGGCAAGCACGGCGACCGCAAGTCGGCTCACGAGTGCGGCTCCTGGGGAGAGACGAGCGACGCCCTATGCCTCAGCGACTCGCGCTCGAACCCGGCGACGCGCTTGTATTTTTCCATGAGCGCGGCGAGTTCTTCCTGCGTCACGACCTCCTCGACGCGCGCGAACGGCCGGTCGCCAGTGCGCTCGTGCACCACGCGCAGGATGGTGTCGGGCGAAATCGAGCGGCTGGCGAGCACCACCTCGTTGGCGGCGTTCAGCCTGGCGTCTTCATAAGCCTCGAGCGCGGCAACGGGGTCGCGCTCGCGCGCGAGGCACCCGGCGAGCGTGCGCGCATCGAGGATCCCTTGCGCCGCGCCGTTGGCGCCGCGCGGAACCATCGGATGCGCCGCATCGCCGGCGAGCGTGACGCGTCCGTACGTCCAGCGCGAAAGCGGATCGCGGTCGACCATGGGATATTCGAGGACGATCTCGGCGTCGCGCAGCAGTTGCGGCACGTCGAGCCAGTCGAAGCGGAAGCCCTCGAAGGTCGGCAGGAAATCATCGAGCTTGCCGTTCAAGTTCCAGTCGGCCTGGACGTTGCGCGGCGAGCGGATCTCGGCGGTCCAGTTGATGAGCTGGCGGCCCTGTGCATCGAGTTCCCTGCCGATCGGGTAGACGACGATCTTGCCGACGTCCAGCCAGCCGCACTGGACCATGCTGCTGCCGGTGAGAAAACGCGGCCCGCGCGTCACGCCGCGCCACATGTTGATCCCGGTGTATGCGGGCGGGGCCTCGCGCGGATGCAACTGCCGGCGCAGCGCCGAATGGATGCCGTCGCAGGCGATCGCGACGGCACCGCGCGCGGAAGGCTGCCCCGCAAAGCGGACCGTCACGCCCTCAGCGTCCTGCTCCGCCGCGTCGCAGCGATGCCCGAGCATGATCGCCTGCCCGCCCAGCCGCTCGCACACCGCTTCGACCAGCACGCGGTGCAAGTCGCCGCGATGGATCGAGAGCTGCGGCCATTCGTATCCGGCGAAACGCCCGCGCGGCTCGGCGTGGATGAATTGCCCGAAGCGGTTGTAGAAGCGCATCTCGCGCGTGAGCACCGCGTGGCGCTCGAGCCGCTCCGCGAGACCCAGCTCGGTGAATTCGCGCACCGCGTGGGGGAGCAGGTTGATGCCAACGCCCACGTGCTTCAGCTCCGGCGCGGCTTCGTAGACACGACAGCCGATTCCCGCCTGGTGCAGGCTGAGCGCGAGCGTCAGGCCGGTGATTCCACCGCCGACGACGAGAACGTCCGCAGAATTTTCCGATCGCACCGCGGAATGCTAGCATGGCGCTTCCCTCGAAACGGTAGCTTAGCTGATGCGTCGATTCCCTTTTCTGCAACTCCTCGCCGTCCTGCTCGCCCTGCCACTGGTCGCCTCCGGCGCCGACGCTCCGAGCTGGCCGACTCGGCCCGTGAAGGTGATCGTGCCACAGGCGGCGGGCGGAACGCCGGACATCGTTGCGCGCGTAATCTCGGAGCGCCTTTCGCTGATGTTGGGCCAGCAGGTGCTGGTGGAGAACCGCGCCGGCGACGGCAGCATAGGCGCGCAGGCGGTGGCCCGCGCCGCGCCCGACGGTTACACCTATCTCTTCGCCCCGGCGTCGCTGCTCGTCACCAACCAGTACATCATGAAGCTCGTCCCCTACAGCGCGCAGGACGATTTTGCCAGCGTGGCGATGGTGGGGATGAGCCCGCTCGCGCTCGCGGTCAATCCTGCGCTCAAGGTGAACACGCTCGCAGAGCTGATCGCGCTCGCCAAGGCCGAACCCGCGCGGCTCGCCTTTGCCAGTCCCGGCCAGCGCACCCTGCCGGGTTTCCTTGGCGAGATCCTGAAAATCCGCGCCGGCATCAACCTGCTGCACGTCCCCTACAAGGGCGCGCAGGGCGTGCTCGACACGATCGCCGGCCGCACGCAGATCACGGTGCAGGGCATTCCGGCGATCGCCGGCGCGGTGCAGCGCAACGAGCTGCGCGCGCTCGCGGTGAGCTCGGCGAAGCGGCTGCCGGAGCTGCCCGACGTGCCGACCTTTTCTGAGACGCTGCCGGGCTTCGAGGTAAACGGCTGGTTCGCGGTGATGGCGCCGGTGGGTTCGCCGCCGGAGGCGATTCAGCGCTTGAACCTGGAACTGAACCACCTCCTCGCCGACGCCGACATCGTGCAGAGACTGCGCGCTCTGGGCATCTACACCGAGGGCTCCTCCACGCCGGAGCAGGTGGACGCGTTCCTCGCGAGCGAGCGAGTGCTGTGGGAACGCCTGGTGCGCGAGTTGAAGATCGAGCCGGAGTAGGCCCCTCCAAGTTCGTCTCAGGACCGCTTCAGGCTCAGAGCACCCGGACCCGACGCCCACAGCACCAGCAGCCCGCCCATGATGGCGAGATTCTTCATGAAGTGGATCATGGCGTCCTGCCCGCCGGAAGGGTTGTGGAAAACCAAAGTGACCGGGATCATCCACAGGAAAAGCGCGGCCGCCGCCCAGCGCGTATTCCAGCCGATGACGATCGCCGCCGCGGCGAGGGTCTCGACGACACCCGAGGCGACGAGCAGCGCCTCGGGAAACGGCAGCCCCGCGCCCTTCATGTAGCCGAGGGTCACGGCGTAGTGAATGAACTTGTCGATTCCCGACAGGAGGAAAATCAGCGCGATGAGACTGCGGCCTGCGAGCGCGGCAAGGCTGTTCATGGTGGACTCCCGGTTCGATCGTTGTGGAATACGGAAGCGGGCACCATACACCAAGGCGGGCGGAATTTCAGCGTGCCCTGCGGTCAACGGACCGTGCTCTAATGCAACCCACGTCCGGATTTATCGGGGACGCAAAGGAGGCCACGAATGAAAACGGCGAAACGGAGTTTGTGGAGCGGTACTCTGTTGTCATTGCTGGTGCTGTGGAACACCGCAGCATTACCGCAGGCCTATCCCGCAAAGCCAATCAGACTGTTTGTTTCCACTGCGCCTGGCGCGCCTCCTGACGTAATGGCGCGGCTGCTGGCCGACAAGCTCGCGACGAACCTCGGACAGGCGGTGCTCGTAGAGAATCGCCCCGGGGCCTCCGGCACGATCGGGATGAACGGTGTCGCCAAGGCGCCGCCCGACGGCTACACGCTGGGCATTTTTTCCATGGGCTATACCACGGCTCCCAGCATGATCGCCAGGATGCCCTACGACACCGAGAGGGACCTGACCCCGGTGACCATGCTCGCCCGCGATTCCAATCTTCTCGTTGTCCCGAGCAGATCGTCTGCAAGGTCGGTCGCCGAGCTGATCGCGGCAGCAAAGGCCAAGCCGGGTTTTCTGAAATTCGCTTCCGGCGGCAACAGTACCCCGGCGCATCTTGCGGGCGAGCTTTTCAAGCAGGAAACGGGTGCGGACATCCTCCACATTCCCTATAAAGGCCCCGTGGCGGGGGTTGCCGGTTTGCTTGCCGGCGAAGTGGACATGATGTTCGGAGCAACGGTTGCGGTATCGCCTCATATCAAATCCGGAAGATTGCGCGTGCTTGCTGCATCGACACCGAAACGGCTTCCCGCGTACCCCGATGTACCGACCTTGGTGGAGCTCGGTTACCCTAACGTCGTGATTTCCAATTGGTCCGGCATCGTCGCACCGGCCGGAACACCGAAGGAAGTCGTCGAACGCTTGCACCTAGAAATACAAAAGGTCCTGGCGATGCAAGAAATCAGGCAGCGCCTCGAAGGACTCGGAGTGGAAGCGGCGCCCGCACGGCCGGAGGAGTTTGCCGCGCTCATCCGTTCGGATCTCCAGAGGTGGAACAAGATAGTGCGTAATGCCGGAATCAAGCCGGATTGAGCAGCGAGAGGCGAATGAAGCAGGCGCGGCCGAATTTCGTTTTCATCCTCGCCGACGACCTCGGCTACGCCGACCTGGGCTGCTACGGCGGCCGCGCAAGCCCGTCATGCTCGCCGGCCATCGACCGCATGGCCTCCGAAGGGCTGCGCTTCACCGACGGCTATTCGAATTCGCCGGTGTGCTCGCCGACGCGCTTCGCGCTGATCACCGGCCGGTTTCAGTACCGCTTGCGTGCGGGGAACGACGAGCCGATCGCGAGCCGCCATCGGGGCAGCGCGACGCTCGGGCTGCCGCCTTCGCACCCGACCCTGCCCTCGATCCTGCGCGATGCGGGGTATCTCACCGCGCTCGTCGGCAAATGGCACCTCGGTTTTCTGCCGCACTTCGGTCCGTTGAAGAGCGGGTACGCGGAGTTTTTCGGTCCGATGAGCGGCGGGGTCGATTACTTCACGCACCGCGACAGCTCGGGCGCACACGATCTGTTCTCCGGCGAGCAGGAGCGCGAGCGCGCCGGCTACCTCACCGACCTGATTTCCGACGGCGCGGTGGAATTCATCGGCCGCCAGCGCGGCGCAAAGGCGCCGTTTCTGCTCTCGGTGCACTACACCGCGCCGCACTGGCCCTGGGAGACGCGTGCCGATGAAGCCGAGGCACGGCGAATCGAGCGGATCGTGCATACCGACGGCGGATCGGTCGCGACCTATCTCACGATGGTCCGCCACATGGACGAAGGCATAGCGCGGATTCTCGACGCGCTGAAGGCCGCCGGGGCCGATGAAAACACCCTCGTCGTCTTTACGAGCGACAACGGCGGCGAGCGCTTCTCCGATACCTGGCCCCTGGTCGGGAAGAAGATGGACCTGCTCGAGGGCGGAATCCGCGTCCCTTACGTGGTGCGCTGGCCCGCTCGCGTGAAGTCCAAAGGAGTGACCGCGCAACTGGCGATTACGATGGACTGGGTGGCGACTTTTTTCGAAGTGGCCGGCGTGCGTGCACACGCGGACTTCCCGCTGGACGGCCTGAGCCTTCTTTCCGTACTGGAGCACCCGGACCAACCGGTCGAGCGCGAACTGTTCTGGCGCATGAAGCACCGTGGACAGAAGGCGCTGCGCGCGCGGAACTGGAAGTACCTGTGCATCGAAGGCGATGAATTCCTGTTCGATCTGGCCACCGATTCGCGCGAGCGCGCGAACCAGGGCAAGCGCGATCCCGCTCGCCTGGGCGCGATGCGCGCGCGCTACGCCGCGTGGGAGGCGACGATGCCGCAGATTCCGGACGATGCCAGCTCGTCGATGCCGTACGGCAAGTCCGATCTGGCGCAGCCGGGGAGTGTCTAGATCTCCGGTCAGGAAACCGTACCGTCCGGCTTTCTCCGCAGCACCTTGCCTGGCGTCGCGCCCGTGTGTGCAGCACAGTCGACGACGATCTCGCCGTTAACGATCACGGTCGTTCGCCCGCCGCTCGGATACTGGTGCGGCTTGTCGTAGGTCGCCAGATCCCGGAAGTCCACAGGATCGAAGATCGCCACATCGGCGCGGAGACCCTCGCGCAGAAAGCCGCGGTCCGCCAGATGCAGGGCCGTGGCCGTCGCGCCCGTCATCTTGTGGATCGCCAGTTCCAGCGGAATGACGCGCTCATCGTGCACGTAGTGCCCGAGCACGCGCGGGAAAGTCCCGTAGAAGCGCGGGTGCGGCAGGCCCTGGCTGGTGATCCCTGTAGTCGCAACGCAGTTGCCATCCGACCCGACGAGCGCACGCGGCGAGCGGATCAGCTCGCGCACGTCGTCTTCGGAAATCGAAGTCACCAGCACGCGTGTCGCCCCCTTGTCCTCGATCAGGTAGTCGCACAGTGCATCGACCGGGTCTTCGTTCTTCTCCTCTGCGAGCTGCGCGATCGTGCGGCCGGCGAACTGCGGGAGATTGGGCGTGATCGAGATGCGCACCGCGTCCCAGGATGCAATGCGCCCCCAGTTGTTCAGACCGCGCGCGGCGATGTCTTCGCGGATGCGGTTGCGCGTTTCCGGGAGCTTCAACCGCTCGAGCATCGCCTCCACGCCCCCCGCCTGAACCCACTGCGGCAGGAGGTTCTTCAGCGGGTTGCTGCCCGCAGTATAAGGATAGGCGTCGCAATCGATCGCCACGCCGCGCGTCCGCGCCGCATCGAGCATCGCCAGCGCCGTGGACGCCTTGCCCCAGTTGTCCGTGCCCGAGCACTTGAAGTGCACGATCTGCACGTGCACCCCGCAGGTTTCGCCGAACTCGATCGCCTCCTCGACGGACTCGAGCACGCCCTCCGACTCGTCGCGGATGTGCGTGAAGTAAAGCGCGTTGTGGCGCTCGAGCACGCGCCCGAGCGCGATCATCTCCCCGCGCTTCGCGTAGGAACCGGGGGCGGTGAAGAGCCCGCTCGAGAGGCCGAGCGCGCCCGCGGCCAGCCCTTCCTCCAGCAGCGACTCCATGCGCAACTGCTCCTCGTCGGTGGGCGCGCGGTTCTCCATGCCCATCACCATGAGCCGCAGCGTATTGTGGCCGACCAGCATCCCGGCATTGACCGACGTCGCCGGGAAGGTGTCGAGATACTCGGGGAAGCAGAGCTCGCGGAACGGCAGCCAGGGCGCGCTCGGCGAAAGGTAGTCTTTGAGCAGCTGCACCTTCCCCGGCAGGCAGGGCGCGACCGAGAACCCGCAGTGGCCGACGATTTCGGTGGTGACGCCCTGGCGCACCTTGCTCTCGGCGCGCGGATTGATGGGCAGGGTGAAATCCGAGTGCGTCTTGATGTCGATGAAGCCCGGCGCCACGACCAGGTCCGCTGCGTCGATGACGCGACGCGCCTCGCCGGCAATCCGCGGCGCGATCGCCGCGATGCGCCCGCCCTGCACGGCGAGGTCGGCGCGCGAGCCCGCGCGGCCGCTGCCGTCGTACACGCTGCCGCCGCGGATGAGAACGTCGTAAGGCACTGCCCGGCGGCGCCTACTACCGGGGATGGCCGGCGATGAGCGAGTCGAAAAAGTTCACGTGGTTGCCGCCGAGCACCCGGCGGAATTCCTCGCACCTGGCCTTGTGCTCGACCTGGGCGGCTTCGATCTCGAGCTTGAACTCGTCGGTCCGGGAGAGCGCGACGATTTTCTCGAGCGCCGCGCCCGAAGCGGCGTACGGCCGAACGGCGTCGCGGTCGTAGCGTTTGAGCAGCGCGGTGAGCGCGGTCTCGACGCTCACGGTGCGGTCGCACAGATCGAAGGACATGTGCAGCGAATAGTCCCCCACGGTCTCGACGCGGTGCGGGGTGCCGCTGCGCACGTACAGAACGTCGCCGGCATTCATCACCAGCTCGGTCTCGACCGGCCCCATGTCGGCATCCGATATCTCGACGATGTCGACGCGCCGCGGCGCCTGGCGGCGGTGCAGGCGCCATTTTTTCGATCCGCCGAGCTGGATCGCCAGCACGTCGTCGGTATCCAGGTGGCCGCGGTAGGCCTCGTTGCCCCGCTGCGAGAAGAACACGACCGCGTTGCTGAACGTGCAGGTGTGCGCGCGGTCCAGGGTCGCCGCCAGCAGGTTGACCTGCGGCTCGAGGATGTCGACGCCCTCCAGCAGGCACGCCGCGCCGTTCTCCAGGTGCTGCTGTATCACAGCGAGGTTGACGAATTCGATCTGCCGGCGCTGCACGACCTTGAAGCAGCGCGCAGCGCGCAGGTCGACCAGCTGGCCGCGATCGACGATCTGCACGTAGTCGAGATCGAGGAAGGGATTGTTGAGATGCCGGCGCAGATCCTCGAGCCGGAACAGCGTCTGGTCCGGAACCAGGCCTCGCTGGTGAAGGAAGTCGCGCTCGGGCGGCAGCGCCATCGCCTGCTTGAAGAAAAAATCCCTGATTTGCCGCAACTGCGTTGGGAGTTCGGTCATAGCGACCTCCTTCAACCTGCAGTGCCGAATCGAATCGCCGGCCCCCCTGTTCTGGCCAGCGGAACAGATTCTACGTCATTCGCCTCGGCTCGGTGCTGGTTTGCTTCGGCAGCGGGCGCTGTCTAGAACGAGCGCCCTATCTTGAGATAGGCCACGGTCGTTCCGGGGGATTCGAATCCCTTGGCGACGCCGACGCGCAGCTGCGCGCCAAACAGGTATCCGGCGCGCAACTCCGAGAGCAGCTCCAGGCCTCCGCTCCTGTACCAGTGCTGCGCCGCGCCGCCGTCCCAGGCCGATCCGGCTTCGGTGAACACGCTCAGGGAAAGGCGGTTGAGGCCCGCGGGCGGCACCATGAAATGCCGGTCGACGTCGGAAATCGGAATCCGCCACTCCAGCGTGGCAAGGCTCGCGTGATGCCCGGTGAGCACGGCCTCGCCACTCCGGTAGCCGCGCAGCGGAAACACGCGCTGATTGAGCACCGGCAGCGCAAACGTTTCCTCCGAGAAGCTGCCGCCGAGCTGGACAGGTTCGGCGTCAGGCTGCGAATAGGTCTGGTTCCAGCGCAGCGAGACCACTGTCTTTCCTGCGGGCAGGTGAACGCGCCAGTCGCCGCGATAGAAATTTCCGGAGTAGGCACCGCGCAAGCCGTTCGAGGTCTCGGCGAACACGCGCAGTTGTTGCCCCTGGCTCGGGCCTTCGGACAGGAACTGCTCGCGGCGCGTATCCACTCCTGCTACCAGTGCGGCAACGCGCTCGTCGCGCGAGGTCGACGTGCCTGCGGCGACATCGTGCAGCGTCTCCCGGTCGAGGGCACCGCCCAGACCCCAGGTGTAGCGGGCCCCGAACGACAGATGCCGCCACAGCGAGACCCACTGAGCGGTCTCGTTGATGGCGTAGGTCCTGATGTCCCGGCCGGTGAACTTGTCGTTGTTGACTTCGCTCGCCTTGACCGTCATCCAGCGGTCGAGCAGCAGACCGTGGCGGTCGTCGTACACGTAGCTCGCGCTCCCCAGCGCCTGGTGCTGCGTGAACTCGTACAGGGGCGCGAGCGTGTACCGGTGCAGTCCCAGGGCATCCTGCCCGAAGGTCTGCACGCCCAGGGCGAGCGAGCCGTCGGCAGATGAGATTGTCGGGAACCACGAGCGCGGCAGCAGCGCCGTCCCCGGCGCGTACGGCCGGTCGGCAGCCACGGACGGCTCGGCGCGCGCGGGCTGCGCCGCGGGCGCGGCTTGCGTGAAAGCGGGCGCGTCGCGAACCTCGAGCGGCGCATCCGGCAGGCTGTGCACACGCAAGGCGTCGCCGCCGGCTTCGATCGTCGTCAGCAGCATTTCGCCCGCGACCGGAGCGCTGATTTCCCTGACGCCATTCAGCGCTTCCGTCCAGCGCAGGATCTTCCCCTCGCCGCGGCGCCATGACCAGACGTTTTCCACATTCCCGTAGTTCGCCACGAAATAAATTTCCTCCGGCGAATCGCCGAAGCGCGGTGAATGCTTCACCGCCTGGTCGGTCAGCAGTACGCTGGATTGTCCTTCGGCGATTTCCACCAGCGACCAGCGCTCGTTGCGCAGGCTGGTCACGATCACTCTGTCGCCTCTCGCCGCGATTCCGGTGAGCGCTTCGCCGGGCGCGGCGCGATAAAGCGGGCGCCCGGCGGTGCCGTCCCTGTCGACCCGCACCACCTCCGCCTCGCCGTTGACGACCCGGACCGCCGCGACCGCGCCGTCATCGAGCGGTGCGGCGAAGCGGAAGCGCCCGCATTGGGTGAGCCGGTCGAGCCCGCCGCCCGGCGCAAGCCGGTACAGATCGTAGTAGTAGTTGTAGTTCCCGCAGATCTCCAGCCGCGAGATCAGCAGCTCGCCTTGCGGCGACACGGACAGCCGCGTACCCGGCTCGACGCTGCGAACCGTCTCGACGTCGCCGCCCAGGAACTGCCGCATCAGTTTCGGCAGTGTGTATCCGTCTCCCTGCACGTACCAGCGCTCTCCTTGCGGCGTGAGCAGCGGGCTGGTCAGGGAATAGGCGCGCACTGCGACATGTCCGCCCGCATCCGGCTGCCCGCCGGGGCCTTCCGGTTTCGCGGCAAAACGTGCGCGCAACCAGTCCTCGTATTCCGTCCACAGAACGTCCTGCGGCTTGCCGGTGACCGGGACGGTGGCGCTATGCATGCGGAAGGGAAGGAAGCGGCCGCTGTAGTTCTCCACGTAGTTCGCCACCGCCGGAGGCCCGTAGCGCTCGGCGAGAAACAGGAAGAAGTAGCTGCCGTAGAGATAATCGCGGTTGTGCGGGAAGCCGCGGCCTTCGGCGTGGATTTCGCGCAGCGGGACCAGGCCGCGCGCCACTTCGGCACGCATCATGCCCTCGAAATGGCTCTGCCCCAGCCGTCCCCACGCCTTGTTCCAGTCCGATTCCGAATATACGGCGAGTCCCTCCTTTACCCAGGACGGCCCCCACACGTTGGGCAGAGTGTTGGGGAAAATCCCCAGGTAGGGCGGCGCACGGCCGAATATGCGGCGCATCAAGAGCGGCCCGCGGCTCGCCTTGTCCATGTGCACGGTGTGCGTGAATTCGTGGGTGAGCACCAGCTCCAGCCACTCGCGGTTCTGCAACAGCTCACCTTCGTCGGGCGGCGACAGGATGATGCCGATGAAATTGAACGGCAGCGGCGACGAATAGCCGTTCGCGAGATCGAGCGAGTCGAGCACCACGACGTGCGTGCGCGTCTCCGGCTTCCAGTCGAGCCAGCCGGTGACGCGCGGGTACACGGTCTCGGCGACTGCGGCGACAGCCTGAGCCTGCGTGCGGTAACGCTCGGCGAAGTGCACCGAGAAATGCCCGGTGTCGAGCGTGCGCCAGTTGAGCGCGGGATCGACGAACTGCGCCCGCGCCTGCGCCGACGCGAGAAGCAGCGCCGCGGCGCAGGCACGCAGGAGGTTGCGCATGCTGAAGTCCAGCCGTCTGCTTCCGTAGCGCCCGGGCCTTTGCGAACCGCTATTCGCGGTACGAGGTGTCGATCTTGTCGAGCTTCCTGAGGAGCGCCGGCCACTCGAGCACGCCGAAGGGCCGGCGCGTCTGCGGAAGATACAGACGGTACGACTCATCGATCACGTGTTGCGGCGGAAGCTGCAGCTCGGTATTGCAGGACAGCGCCGCGACCTGTACCTGGCAGGCGCGCTCCAGGCGGAACATGTTATTGAACGCCTCGGGGATGCTCGCGCCGACGGTCAGGAGGCCGTGGTTCCTGAGGATCATGCCGGCGTGCTCGCCCAGGTCGCGCACCATGCGCCCCTGCTCCTCGATGTTGATCGCGATGCCCTCGTAGTCGTGGTAGGCGATCTTCGCGAAGCGCATCGAGGTCTGCGCGATCGGCATCAGTCCGCACTTCATCGCCGACACCGCCATCCCGGCGATCGTATGGGTGTGGATCACGCAATCGACATCGTGGCGCGCGCCATGGATGGCGCTGTGAATGACGTAGCCCGCCTTGTTGAAGCCGAACTCGGTCGGATTGAAGAGCACGTTCCCGCCGAGGTCGAGCTTGATGAAGCACGAGGCGACCATCTGGTCGTACAGCAGCCCGTAGGGATTGATGAGGAAGGCGCCTTCCTCGCCGGGCACGCGCGTGCTGATGTGGTTGGCGCTCATCTCGGTCATGCCGTACAGGTCCATGAGGCGGTAGGCGGCGGCGAGATCGACGCGCTTTTCCCATTCTTCCTTGCTCACCTGCGCTCGGACGGTCTTGCCCTTCTTCAACGAGTGCACGGCCATGGCGTTCTTGTCCAGAAAGTCGTTATCCCGGTGAAAAGTATAGCGCCGTTGCAGGGCTCCTGGCGCACAAACCGGTGGCGCCCGATCCGCCCCCCGGCATGCCGTCACCGCGGTCGGCCTCGGCTATACTGCGCAAAATAAGTTGTCCGCCCGAGCAGCCCAAGGAGGCGTTCCCATGCCGGTCTTCCGCAGGATTTTCCCCATGCTGTTGCTGGCCGGACTCGCCGCGTCTCCCGCCGCGCTGGCGCAGGCGCAGAAGCCCGCGGGCTTCCCCGACGGCCCCGGTCGTGAAGTGCTCGCTGCGAAATGCTTCCAGTGCCACACGCCGACCATGTGGCAGGACCACCGCTCGGACCGGCGCGGCTGGGAAAGCGTGCTCTACCGCATGGTCGGACGCGGCGCGCTGTGGACCGAGGACGAGATCCGCACCATGGCCGGCTACCTCGCCGGCGCCTATGGCCGGCCGGCGGCCGCGCAGAAACCCTGAAGGAGCCGATCATGAGAGAACTCGTCGCGCGTTTCCTGTCGCGCTCCATTTCGCGGCGCGGATTCCTGAAGGGGCTCACCACCGCGGGCGTGTCGCTCGCCTCGGCGAAAGCGGTGCTCGAGTCGGTGGTGCCTTCGGCGCAGGCTCAAGGAGCCACCCGCATCGCGCCCGAGTCGGTGCGCATGATCGAGGGCACCGGCGGCGAGTGCTTCGCCGAGCAGCTGGTCGCCTCGGGCGTGAAATACGTTTTCGGAAATTCGGCGAGCGAGGACGCGCAGTTCTACGAGGCGCTCGTTGACCGCCCTCAATTGAAATACATCCTCACGCCGCACGAGGGCCCGGGCGCGGCGATGGCCGCCGGCTACGTCAAGGCCTCGGGCGAGCCCGCCATCGTCATGCAGGCGGCGGTCGTGGGCATGGTGAACGCCATGGGACAGATGTTCAACGCCTTCAAGGAGCAGACCCCGCTCGTCTTCTACAGCTACCGCACCGACCAGAGCCGCCGCGCCGGGCGCGACGGCTTCGAGGAAGTCGCCAACCAGGAACAGATCGTCCAGCCGATGACCAAGTACTCGTGGCTCGCGCGCCGGGCGGAAATGATCCCGGAGACGGTGCGCCGCGGCTTCAAGGCCGCGTGGACGCCGCCTTACGGGCCGACGTACATCTCCTGGCACTCGGACTTCAACGACGAGAAGACCTACGCCGAGATCGTCGCGCAGGACAAGGTCGACCCGCGCATGCGCGTGCGTCCCAACCCCGCGGAGGTCGAGCGCGCGGCGAAGCTGCTGGTCGAGGCGAAGATGCCCCTCCTCATCGTCGGCGACGAAGTGTATACCGCGAAGGCGGTGGCGAAAGCGGTGAAGCTGGCCGAGCTGCTCGGCATGCCGGTGACCCAGGTGCGGCAGATCTACGCGAGTTTCCCGGAGTCGCATCCCCTCTGGATCGGCGGACCGCCCGCGGCGCGGCTCGCGTCCCTGGACTTCCCGAAGAACGTGGACGTGGTGATCAACGTCGGCAACAAATTGCAGCACAACAGCCCGCAGCCCATCGTCGCGCGCAACGTGAAATTCATCGACATGCGCATCGACAGCTGGAGCATGGGCAACGTCATGACCACGGACGTGCCGCTGGTTGCCGATGTCGCGCACGGCCTGGACGACCTCACCGCCGCCGTCGAGGGAATCATGACGTCCGCGACCTACAAGAAGGCCCGCGAGCGAGCGCAGGAAGTGCAGCGCTTCAGCGAGAATGCGAAAGTGCTTCGCGCCCTGGTGTCGAAGAACCCCGACTGGAACCGCAGCCCGATGCTCGCCGACCGCGTCACCGCGGAAATCGCGCAGTTCGCCGACCGCGACGCGATCATCGTGCACGAAGCGGGCTCGGTGGTGCTGCACGGCTTCGATTTCAATCCGCTCGGCGGGCGCGAGCTCTTCTTCTACTACGGCGCGCACCTCGGCTCGGGCGTGGGCACGGCGGCCGGCGTGAAGCTCGCCCGCCCCAACCAGCAGGTGATCTGCCTGGTGGGCGACGGGTCGTTTGTCTTCGGGCCGACCGCGCTATGGAACATGGCGCGCCTGGAACTCCCGGTGATCACGGTGGTGTACAACAACCACGCCTACGGCGGACCGCACAGCCGCGTGATCGAGAAGGTGGCCGGCGGCAAGATGGTGCAGAAGCGGCAGTTCGTGCACGACTACCTGGGCAGCCCCGACATGAACATGGCGTCGATCGCAAAAGGCTTCGGCGTCGACGGCGAGGTCGTCGAATCCCCCGAGCAGCTGCGCGCCGCGCTCGCGCGGGCGCGCAAGGCCACCTTCGACGGCAAACCCTACCTGATAGACGCGCAGACCGCGCGCGTCGGGGTCGCCTGGGACGACAAGCCCTGGATCCCGCCGATCAGCATCGCGCGCGAGCGCACGCGCAAGGTCTGAAGCACGCTGCGCCGCAACTCTTCGAAGCCCGCGCCCCCGGAAATCCGCATGCCCGACTCGCCGCGCGACATCGTCAGGAACAACGTTCGCGAGATGCTCGCGCGCGACGAAGTCGTCGCTTCGATGACGGTGCGCCTTTCGCGATCGGTCGAGATCGCGCGCCTGGCGAAGACCGCCGGGTTCGACACGATTTACGTCGA
>Ga0137463_1000319_pt1 | contig 17866 bp, 16 predicted proteins | sample EasRivERMGT800_2_FD_102333 | JGI IMG/M metagenome (GOLD analysis project Ga0137463, IMG submission 102333) | Soil microbial communities from meander-bound floodplain in the East River, Colorado, USA - East River MetaG ERMGT800_2 | ecosystem: Environmental > Terrestrial > Soil > Floodplain ...
CCGGCTGATAATGTCACGCGCAGTCCCGCTCGGCGCGAGCAGCCCGAACCACACGGCTGTGTCGAATCCGCTAAGCCCGGATTCGGAAATCGTCGGAATATCCGGCGCGACCCCGGCGCGCCGGACGCCCGTTGACGCCAGCGCCTTCAGGGTTCCGGCCTGGATGTGCGGCAGCACCGTCGAGGCGGGGGAGAACATCACCTGGACACGACCGGCAAGCAGATCGGTGACCGCCTGGGAACTTCCCTTATAGGGAACATGCACGAGCTTCACGCCTGCCATGGAATTGAACAGCTCGCCCGAGAGATGCGGCGAGGTGCCGTTGCCGGAAGATCCGTACAGGATCTGTCCGGGCCGGGATTTCGCCAGCGCGATCAGATCTTTCACCGTTGTGACGCCCAGTGATGCATGGACAACCAAAATGTTGGGTACTGTGCCGACCGGAGCGATCGGCGCCAGGTCTTGAGAAAAATTGAACGAGAGACTCTTGGCTAGCGTCGCGTTGATCGTGTTTGCGACCGTGCCCATGAGCAGCGTATAGCCGTCCCCCGGAGCGCGCACAACGAATTCGGTCGCGATGCTGCTCCCGGCTCCGGGCCTGTTCTCGACGATGAACGGCTGACCGAGATTTTCCCCGAGCTTCTTCGCCAGTATGCGGGCAGTGAGGTCGGCCGAACTGCCCGCAGGGAAGCCGACCACAATTTTGACGGGCTTGGTCGGATAAAGCGCCTGGGCCTCCGACATCGCCGGCGCGAGGCCCGACACCAGCGCAAACAGCATTAAGTTGGCGAATTTTTTCCCTCGCGCCACGAAACCTCCTCCGTGATTCTTCTTGGAGGATCATGTTACCACTGCGAAATTTCCCTCCCGGGCCGCGTCGCGAACGCGATCGTCGCCCGCGGCAAACCAGGCCGGTTTCGGGTGCGCTACGGCACGGGGCGGGGCAGCGAGACGGCTGGTTTATAATCTTGGGCCTACACGAATGCACCGCCATGCAACTTTTCACGCTCGGCATGAACCATCAAAGTGCTCCTCTCGCCATCCGCGAGCGGGTGACGTTTCACACCGAACGCCTGCAGTCGGCGCTCTCCGAGCTGACTCATCGCGAGCCGGTCGGGGAAGCGGCGATCCTCTCCACTTGCAATCGCACCGAGCTTTACTGCGCCTTGGGCGAGCCGCAGGCGGCGCTCCAGTGGCTGGCGAGCTATCACCGCGTGCGACCGCAGGAGCTGGAACCCTATGTCTACACGCTGCCGCAGGGGGAAGCCGTGCGGCACGCTTTTCGGGTCGCATCCGGCCTCGACTCGATGGTTGTCGGCGAGCCACAGATTCTGGGCCAGATGAAGGAAGCGGCACGCGCGGCGGAATCGGCCGGTACGCTCGGAACGCTGCTCTCGAAGTTGTTCCAGCGCTCGTTTGCCGTGGCGAAGGAGGTGCGCAGCAATACCGGCATCGGCGCGAACGTGGTGTCGATGGCCGCCGCGGCGGTGAAGCTCGCCGAGCGTATTTTCCCCAGCCTCGCCGAGCAGAAGGTGCTCCTGATCGGCGCGGGGGAGATGATCGAACTCTGTGCCACCCATTTTGCCGCGAAGCGGCCGCGCACCATGGCGGTGGCCAACCGCACGCTGGAACGCGCCGAAATCCTTGCGCGCCGCTTCAATGCAAAATCATTCGAGCTGCGCGATCTGCCCGAGCATCTGGCCGAGTACGACATCGTCGTGTCCTGCACCGCGAGTTCGCTCCCCATCATCGGCAAGGGCACCGTGGAGAGCACCATCCGCGCACGCCGGCACCGGCCGATGTTCATGGTCGATCTTGCCGTGCCTCGCGATATCGAACCGGAGGTGGCGGGCATGGACGACGTCTTCCTCTATACCATCGACGATCTTGCGGCGACCGTGCGCGAGGGCATGGACGCGCGCCAGTCGGCGGTGGCTCAGGCCGAAGCCATCATCGAGTCGCAGGTCGGCTCGTTCCTGCACTGGATGAAGACGCGCGAGAGGGTGCCGCTTATCCGCCAGCTGCGCGACTCCGCCGAGGAGGCCCGCCGGCTCGAAGTCGAACGCGCGGTGCGCATGCTCGCTCGCGGAGACGATCCCAAGACGGTGATGGATGCGCTCTCGCACAGTCTCACCAACAAGCTCTTGCATGCGCCGACCCAGGCGCTCAACCAGGGCGACGAAGGCGACGAGTCATTCAAAGCGCTCGTGGCGCGGTTGTACCATCTGCGCGCGCGCGATTAGCTGCACCGCGCGTCGTCTCGCCGATGAAACCCTCCATCGCGGCAAAGCTCGAGCAATTGCGCCAACGTCTCATCGATGTAAATGCATTGTTATCGTTGGAGAGCGCCACACGGGACCTCGAACAATTCCGCAAGCTCTCGCGTGAGCACGCCGAGCTTGAGCCCGTAGTGGAGCTCTTCAACCAGTACCGCGAGACCGAGGAGGACGTTACCGAGGCGCAGGGGCTTCTCTCGGACACCGAGATGAAGGGCTACGCAGAAAGCGAGATCAGGGCGGGCCGCGAGCGACTTGTCACACTGGCGAGCGAGCTGCAGAAGCGGCTGCTGCCCAAGGACTCCAACGACGAGCGCAATATCTTCATCGAGATCCGCGCCGGCACCGGCGGCGACGAGTCGGCGCTGTTCGCGGGAGACCTGTTTCGGATGTACGCGCGCTTTGCCGAACGCCAGCGATGGCAGGTGGAGGCGATCTCAGAATCGCCGGGGGAAGTCGGCGGCTACAAGGAGATCATCGCGCGCATCATCGGCCAGGGCGCCTATTCCAAGCTCAAATTCGAGTCCGGCGGCCATCGGGTGCAGCGCGTGCCCGCGACCGAGACCCAGGGGCGTATCCACACCTCGGCTTGCACCGTGGCGGTACTGCCTGAGGCCGACGCCGTCGGCGAAGTGGTGCTGAATCCGGCGGAGCTGCGCATCGACACCTTCCGCGCCTCGGGCGCCGGCGGCCAGCACGTCAACAAGACCGACTCTGCAATCCGCATCACGCATCTGCCGACGGGCATCGTCGTCGAGTGCCAGGACGACCGCTCGCAGCACAAGAACAAGGCGCGCGCGCTCGCAGTACTGGCGGCGCGCATCAAGGACAAGCAGTTGCGCGAGCAGCGGACAAAGGAAGCCGCGACGCGCAAATCGCTCATCGGCTCGGGCGACCGATCGGAGCGCATCCGCACCTACAATTTTCCGCAGGGACGGGTCACCGACCACCGCATCAATCTCACGCTCTACAAAATCAACAACATCATGGACGGTGACCTATCGGAATTGACTTCGGCGCTGGCGGCCGAACACCAGACCGAGCAGCTCACGGCGCTGGCTGAGGAGTCACGGCCGTCATGAGGAGGTTTGCGCCCCTGGTGGACATTGCACATGGCTCCGTATGCGTCGTAATTACGCCGATCCGGTAGTGAAAATGAGCGAAACCGCCTGCAGCAGCGTCGCTGTGATGATGCAAACGGAAGGCGTCAGCCGCATCGATGCGCGCGTACTGATGAAGACGGCCCTGAAAGTGAACGACGCGCACATTGCCGCGCATCCCGAGCGGGGGCTCAGCCACGATGAGCGTGATCGCTTCCTTGAATGGGTGCAACGCCGGCGCGCCGGCGAGCCGATCGCCTACATCACAGGGAGACGCGAGTTCTACGGCCTTGCCTTCGCGGTTACGCCCGCAGTCCTGATTCCGCGGCCTGAAACCGAGCTTCTCGTGGACCTGGCGCTCGAGCGAATTGCGCCCGATCAGCCATGCACCGTGCTCGACCTGGGCACCGGCAGCGGATGCGTTGCAGTCACGATTGCAAAACAGCGTCCCTGCAGCAGAATAACTGCGACGGATGTCTCGCCGGATGCGATGAATGTGGCGCGCGAAAATGCCTGGCGGCATTCCGCGGAAAACATTGAATTCGTCTCGGCCGACTGGTTGGGCGCATTGCGCAAAGCGAGCTTCGATATCATCGTCACCAATCCGCCTTACGTCGCCTTGGGCGATCCGCATCTTTCGCAAGGCGACTTGCGGTTCGAGCCTCGCGTTGCGCTCGCCGGGGGGAAAGATGGTCTGGATTGCATCCGGAAAATCGCTGCCGATGCGCACGACCGCCTTCGCCCCGGCGGATGGTTGCTGATCGAGCATGGCTGCGACCAGGGAGCGCCGTGCCTTGGGTTGCTGCGCGGACTGGGCTATGCGGAGGTGCGCGACTTTAGCGATCTGTCCGGGCTGCCGCGCGTGGCCGCGGCGCGCCGGCCCGGTTGACCCGACCCGAAGCGGGCGGTAAAATTCCCGAGAAGATTAATCAGGTATTCCGAGAGGCATGCATGGACGCGCAGGAACGCATCAAGCAGCAGGTAAGCGGTCACTCGGTGGTGCTGTACATGAAGGGCACGCCGCAATTTCCGCAATGCGGTTTTTCCGCCAATGCGGTGCAGATTCTCAAGGCTTGCGGCGCGCAGGACTTGTTCACGGTCAATGTGCTCGAGGATCCGGAGATCCGGCAGGGCATCAAGGATTTCGCCAACTGGCCCACCATTCCGCAGCTTTATGTGAAGGGCGAATTCATCGGCGGTTCGGACATCATGCGCGAGATGTACCAGTCGGGCGAATTGCAGAAGCTTTTCAACGCGCAGACCGCTTAGATAGGCGAATCAACGCAAAGACGCGAAAGGCGCAAAGGGCACCAGGAAATTCTTTGCGCGCATGGCGTCTTTGCGCTCAAGCTTTGGTTTCCGCCAGCAACTGGTTCATCATCTGTTCCGCCCGAGCCACGTAACCGCCGCCAAACAGATTGGCGTGATTGAGCACGTGGTACAGGTTGTACAGCGTTTTTCTCCGGGCATAGCCCGCATCGAGCGGCGCCACCCCCAGGTAGGCTTCATAGAACGCCAGCGGGAATCCACCGAACAGCTCGGTCATTGCAATGTCGGCTTCGCGATCGCCATAAAATACGGCCGGATCGAACAGAACCGGCGCTCCGTTCTCAAGAAAACCGGCGTTGCCGTTCCACAGGTCGCCGTGCAGGAGCGAGGCCGCCGGTTCGTGCCCGGAAAGCAGTTGCGGCAACACGATGGCAAGCTGCTCGCCTTTTCTTGCCAGGCTTTTCCCAAAGCCGTTCTTCTTCGCCAGCTCGAGTTGCGGCAGCAGCCGTTGCTCCCGCCAGAAGCCGCTCCAGGATTTTGAGGACCCGTTGCGCTGCGGCGTGGCGCCGATGAAATTGTCGCGCCGCCAGCCGTAGCGCTCGCCCCTTACCGAATGCAGGGCGGCGACCGTACGCCCAAGCGCGGCGTAATTGCCGGCATCGACGAGCGGAAGAAACTGCATTGCAAGCCAGGAATGCGTCCCTGCACAACCGTGGGTAACCGGCCGTGGCGCGCTCACTCCGGCCGCGGCCAGCGCCTCGAGCCCGTCCGCCTCGGCCGCGAATGCGTCGGCAAATTCCGCACTGTTGGTCTTGACGAAGTAGCGCGCGTTGTGTCCCTCGATCCTGAACGAGCGGTGTATGCAACCGCCGGAGGCGGGCTGGATGAATTCAATTCGGAACAGTCTGCCGGTTGCCGCCGATACGGCAGCCTCGATCGAGGATTGAATTTCTCCGGCCAGCATGGATTTTCCGATGTCTTCCGGAATTCCAGCCGGCCGGCGTGAGTTCCCTTGACGGAGCGGGAGCTTACGCGGCAGTGAGCCGGGTATTGGCGAGAGTCAGGCGCTCGACAAGGATCGCCATGAATGCCCGGTCAAAGCGGTGCCGGCAGATATCCGAGGCGCGTTCGAGATCCTCGGTGCGTATCTTGATGATGCGTGACGGGCTCACCACCGAAACCTCCGCCGTGCGCTCACTGCCGCTCTTGGAAAGGTAGGCCATTTCGCCGAAGCACTCGCCCGGCGCGAGCACGTTGATTAGTTTTTTTCTCTTGGTGACCTTGACTTCCCCGGATGCGAGTATGCAGAAGAAGTCGCCCCGCTCCCCGTCCTCCATTATGACCAGGCCCGCCGACACGTCCTCCCAGCGCGATATGCGCAGTACCTCCCACAATTCGGCATCGGAGAAATCGGAGAAGAACGCCATGGCGCGCAACGTGCTGAATTTCTCGCTGTCGGCGACCCCTTGGCCGCGGCTTGCCATATGCTCGTTTCGAAACGCCTCGGCCAGGTCGAACGAAAAAGCCTCCCAATTCTGGTAACGCCGCTCAAGCTCCTTTTGCATGGCCTTCTTCACAATGTCATCGACGCGCGGCGGAACCTTTTCGCGATGGGACGAAGGCGGCGCGGGCTCGACGTTGGCGATCTGGTACATCATTGAGAAATTGTTCGTTGCGGTGAACGGCAGTGTTCCCGCGAGCAGCTGGTACATGACCACGCCAAGAGAATAGATATCGGTCTGGTGATTGAGCGGTTGGTCCCGGATCTGCTGCGGTGACATGTACGCCGGCGAGCCGATGCCGCTCACCTGTGTCTGCTCGGCCGTGGCCATCAATGCGGCGCCGAAGTCGGAGATCTTGATGTCCGTCACGCCCGAGAGCAGGATGTTGGCCGGCTTGATGTCGCGGTGGGTGATTCCCATGCGATTGGCGAATCCGAGCGCCCGCGTGCACTTGAAGATGATCTCGACTATCTTGTCGATCGGCAGGAGCTTGTCCTTGCTGCAAAAGGGCTCGAGCGTGCCGCCCGGGACATACTCCATGACGATGTAGCTCATCGTGGCATCGACCACCGCATCGTAGATCTGCGCGATATGCGGGTGCTGGAGCTTTCCCGCGAGCGAAGCCTCGGTGACGAAGAGCTTCCTGGAGAGCTTGGCCGCGTTGCCGCTGTTCTTGAGGCGTTCCTCGTAGACGACCTTGACCGCGACGTCGCGATTGGCGAAGGGGTCATGGCAGAGATAGACCTCGCTCGTCGCACCATCGCCAAGCTTTCTCTTTACTTCGTACTTGCCAATCAGTTCCATGTCGGGGTGTGGCGTGTTGACCGTCGGCAACGCGGTTCAGTCGCGCACGGCGAATCTCGCAATGCCATTCAGCTTGAAAGAGACTTGCGCGCTCGCCTGATCGCAGCGCGCACCTGCGCGGGCGCCGTACCGCCGATGTGCGAGCGGCTCGCGACCGAGCCTTCGGGGGTGAGCACGCGGAAAAGGTCGCTTCCGGCCTTGGCGGAGAACCGGCGCAGCTCGGCGAGCTCGAGCTGCGAAAGGTCGCGGCCGGATTTCTCCGCAAAGCGCACTGCGCGCGCCACTGCCTCGTGGGCATCGCGGAACGGCAGCCCTTTTTTCACCAGGTAATCGGCAAAGTCGGTCGCGCCGGCGAAGCCTTTCCTGGCGGCCATCCGCATCGCAGCCGCGTTGGCGCGCAGGCCCGCGATCAGCTCGGCGAGAACGGCAAGCGTTTCGCGCAGCGTGTCCACGGCGTCGAACAGCGGCTCCTTGTCTTCCTGGTTGTCCTTGTTGTATGCCAGCGGCTGCGCCTTCATGAGCGTGAGCAAGGCTACCAGATCGCCAACCACCCGGCCTGTCTTGCCGCGCGCAAGCTCAGGCACGTCTGGATTCTTCTTCTGCGGCATGATCGACGAGCCGGTGCAAAAGCGGTCGGGCAGCGAAACGAAGCCGAACAACGGACTGTTCCACAGAATCAGCTCCTCGCAAAAGCGCGACAGGTGGACCATGACGAGCGCCGCGCAAGCGCAGAATTCTATGGCGAAATCACGGTCGGATACGGCGTCGAGCGAGTTTTCGCAAACGCCGTCGAATCCCAGCTCGCGGGCAACGCGCCCGCGGTCGATCGGAAAGGAGGTTCCTGCCAGCGCCGCGGCGCCGAGCGGCAGGCGGTTTACGCGCCTGCGGCAGTCCGCGAGGCGCGAGCGGTCGCGCTCCAGCATCTCGTAATAGGCCAGCAGGTGATGCCCGAACGTGATTGGCTGTGCCGCCTGCAGATGGGTGAAGCCTGGCATGATGGTAGACGCGTGTTTCTCCGCCTGCTTGAGAAGCCGTTCCTGGGCCGCGCGCAGGAGGTCCCTGATTTCGTCGATCGCGTCGCGCAGCCAGAGCCGCAGGTCTGTCGCGACCTGGTCGTTGCGGGAACGCGCCGTGTGCAGCCGTTTGCCGGGTTCGCCGATGAGCCTGATGAGCTTTCGCTCGATGTTGAAATGCACGTCTTCGGCTTCGAACGACCAGGCGAATTTTCCCGCCCCAATCTCCCGAGATATTCTCGCTAAGCCGCGCTCGATGGCCCTGAGGTCGGTCGCCGAGAGGATGCCGGTCGCGCGCAGCATGCGCGCGTGAGCGAGCGACGCGCGGATGTCATGCTGCGCCAGGCGCCGATCAAACCCGACAGAAGCGGTGTAGCGCAATACCCGTTCGGACATCGGCTCGGCAAATCGCCCCGACCAGAGTTTTTTGCCGGATTTCGGCTTGGCTGCCATGGTTGATTGTAAAATGCCGAGTCGTCGAGTGCGCGGAATCCGCCCGCGAGGAGCAATCTTGTCAGCGCACAAACCACAAAGTATACGGCAAAACGACCTGCCCGATGCCCTGCCGGACTTCCGCAATCTGGGCGTCATGGCGCGCATCCTGCTCGCGGTCAATGCGCTGGCGCTCCTGGCGGCGGTGTCGCGCTCGCGCCAGATCGCAGACTTTGTCTCGAATCTGACCGAGATCGCGGGATGGCTCGAGCCGGTATTGCTGTTGGTGGTGATCGTTCTGTATGCGGCATCGCCGCTGCTGGAACGGCTCGCCTATCGCTACGGGCTGCTGGCAGTGCTGGCGGTCGTGCTTGCGGCGACTGCCACGCTCTTTCCCTTTCAGGCCATGCTCGCCGGTGGCGGCGAATGGACGGGAATTTCCTGGAACCTCGGCTACTCGGCGCTCGGGACCGGGCTTCTTGCATCGTATTTCCATCTTCGCAATCGCGCGCTTTCTCCCGCGCTTTCCGAGGCGCGGCTGCAGGCGTTGCAGGCCCGCATACGGCCGCACTTCCTTTTCAACACTCTCAATGCGGTGCTCTCGCTCATTCGCAGGGACCCGAAACGCGCCGAAGCGGCCCTGGAGGATCTGGCGGAGCTTTTCCGCACCGTGATGGCCGACAATCGCGAGTTGATCTCCCTGAAGGACGAAATATCGCTTTGCCGGCAGTACCTCAATCTTGAGCAGCTGCGGCTCGGGGAGCGCCTCCGGGTGGAGTGGCAGCTCGAGCCGGCCGCGGAACAGGCTCTCGTGCCGCCGATGCTGCTGCAGCCGCTCGTGGAGAATGCCGTCTATCACGGCATCGAGCCTGGAATCGCCCCGGGCGTCATCGATATCCGCATTGCCCTGCAGGACGCCCGGCTGCGCCTGCAGTTGTCCAATCCCTATTACGTGGAGCATCAGCACCGCCAGGGCAACCGCATGGCTCTGGAAAACATCCGCGAGCGCCTGCTGCTGCATTTTGACGTCGAGGCGCGCCTCGAGACGCGAATCGCGGGCGATCGCTATGAGATCGACATCGTCATGCCGTTTCGCACCACTCTATGACGCAACTGCGCGTCGTCATCGTCGACGACGAGCAGCTGGCTCGCAACCGGCTGCGCGAGCTGCTGGACGACTGCCGCGGCGAGCTTGCGCACGTCGTGGCGGGCGAGGCGGCAAACGGAATCGAGGGCCTGGAGATTGTCGCGGCGGCCGCCGCGGATCTCGTGCTGGTTGATATTCACATGCCGGGAATGAGCGGCATGGAATTCGCCCGGCACGTGCAGGTGCTGGAGCGCCCGCCGGCGGTGATCTTCGTCACGGCGCACGATCAGTACGCAGTGCAGGCGTTCGACGTGAATGCGGTCGATTACCTGCTGAAGCCGGTACGCGCGGAACGCCTGCTTGCCGCGCTCAAAAAAGCGGCCGGCGGCCCGCCCGTCGCGCGCGAGGTCTTCGAGCGCATTGATCCCGGCCCGCGACGCTACTTCAGCATCGCCGAGCGCGAACGAGTGACGCTGGTGCCGGTGCCGGACGTGATCTATCTCAGGGCCGAACTGAAATACGTCACGGTTCGCACCCGCAGCCGCGAGTATCTCGTTGAAGAGCCGCTCACACAGCTCGAGCAGGAGTTTGGCGGCGTGTTCGTGCGAATCCACCGCAGTTGCCTGGTGGCGCGGCGGCTGATCGCAGGATTCGAGCGCACGGTGGATTCCGATGGCGAGGCCGGATGGTCGGTGGTCCTCGAGGGCTGGGAGGAGAAATTGCCGGTGAGCCGCAGACAGTGGGCACACGTCAAGACGCTCGTAAGGTGAGGCACCTGAATTGAACCGCGCCCCTGAAAAACTCGTCATTGCCTCGCGCCGGAGCCGGCTCGCGATGTGGCAATCGGAGCACGTGGCGGGCGGATTGCGGCGGCTGTATCCGGGCTGCCAGGTGGAAATCCTCGGCATTACCACGCGCGGCGACCAGATTCTCGATCGGCCGATTGCGGAAATCGGCGGCAAGGGGCTGTTCGTGAAGGAGCTGGAAGCTGCGCTCGAGGAGGGTCGCGCCGATCTTGCCGTGCACTCGGCCAAGGACGTGCCGATGCAATTGCCGGCCGGGTTCTCCATCGTCGCGATGCCGGCAAGAGAGGATCCGCGGGACTGCATTGTGTCGAACGACGGCGCGAGCCTCGAATCCCTGCCCGCCGGAAGCATCCTCGGCACTTCGAGCCTGCGGCGCGAGGCGCAAATGCGCGAGCGTTTCCCGGCGCTCAATGTGGTGCCGTTGCGAGGCAATATCGACACGCGCCTTGCGAAGCTGGACCGCGGCGAGTACCGGGCAATCGTGCTCGCGGCCGCCGGGCTGAAACGGCTGGGCCTTGCCGGGCGCGTCCGGTTGATGCTCGATCCGGAGCAATGCCTGCCTGCGCCGGGGCAGGGCGCGCTCGCGATCGAATGCCGCGACGAGCGAGGCGACTTGCGCCAATGGCTTGCCCCGCTCGACGACGCCGTGACTTCCGCCTGCGTGCGCGCCGAGCGCACCCTGAGCCGCGAGCTTTCCGGCAGTTGCCAGTTGCCGCTCGCCGCCTACGCGGTTGCGATGGGCACCGAGATCCGTCTGCGCGGCCTGGTGGCGATGCCGGACGGCCGCAGAGTCGTGCGCTCGGAGCTGCGCGGACCCATGGTGGCGCCCGAGAGCCTGGGCGAAGCGCTCGCACGGGAGCTGCGCAGCCGCGGCGCAGACGCCATCCTTGCGGCGCTGACATGACGGCCTCCTCTCTTAGCGGCCGAGGCATAGTGATCACGCGGCCGCGCGAACATGCGGCGGGGCTCGCAGAGCGGATCCGCGCAGCCGGCGGGGAACCGGTTCTTTTTCCCGCGATCGAGATTCTGCCTCCGGACAATCACGGGAACCTCGCAGCAGTCGTCGCCGGTCTGGATCGCGTCCACCTGGCGATTTTCATCAGTCCCACGGCCGCGTTGAAGGGACATCAGCTGGTAAGCGCCAGCGGGGCCTGGCCCCAGGGCCTGCGCGTCGCCGCCGTCGGAGCCGGCACTGCCGAGGCTCTCGAGCAGCTGGGTTTCAATTCCGTGATCGCTCCGGCGGGGCAGGCAGACAGCGAGGCACTCGCGGCGCTGCCCGAGCTGCGGGATCTGCAGGGCCGGTCGGTCGTCATATTTCGCGGGCAGGGCGGGCGCGAGTGGCTGCGTGCGGCCCTCGAGGCGCGCGGAGCGCGCGTGCAGTATGCCGAATGCTATCGCCGCGCGCGGCCCGCCGCTGACGTCGGACCGCTCCTGGCGCGCTGGCGGCGCGGCGGGATCGAGGCAGCGTCCATTACCAGCGCCGAGGGCCTGGCGAATTTTTTTGACATGCTCGGGCCCGATGGGAGAGAGTACCTGCGCACCTCGCCGGTATTTGTTCCGCATCCGCGTATTGCAGCCGCCGCCGGCGAGCTCGGCATCCGCGAGGTCATCGTCACGGGGCGCGGCGACCAGCATACCGTCTCGAGCATGCAGGCGTTTTTTGCTAGAGTATGAGCGCACACCGGACATTCGCCGAATGGAAAATCCCGCTCCCGCGCCGAACTCCCGCGCTTCGTTGACCCGGCGCATCGCGTGGTTGAGCCTGCCGGTCGCGATTGCGCTCGCCGTTGCAGCGCTCCTGGTCGTGTGGCATTGGTACGAAGGCCGCAGCCAGATCGATGCATTGCGCGAGGAGTTCGCCCGGAGCCTGCGCGAGACCGATAACGAAAGCCGCGACGCCCGCCTGCTGGCGAAGCAGGCGCAGGAATCGCTGCGCGAGGCGCAGGCAAGACTCTCCCAGCTCGAATTGAAGCTCGCCGATTCGCAGAACCAGCAGATTGCGCTTGAGGCGCTCTATCAGGAGCTTTCGCGAAACCGCGACGAATGGGTGCTCGCCGAAGTCGAGCAGATTCTCGCCATCGCCGCGCAGCAGCTTCATCTCGCCGGCAACGTCCAGGCCGCGCTGGCCGCCTTGCAGACGGCCGATGCCCGGCTCGCGCGCGCCGCCCGCCCGCAATTCATCTCCCTTCGCCGGGCGCTTGCACGCGACATCGACAGGCTCAATACCGTTCCAAATATAGATATTCCGGGTCTCGCGGCCATGCTGGATCAGGTGATTGCAGGCGTGGATTCGTTGCCGCTCGCACAAGACGCGCGCACGCAGGCGGGCGCCGATGGCGCGGCGGCACCGGTGCAGCAGGGTTTCTGGACGCGCCTGGCGAATGAGCTGCTTGGGGAGCTGAAGCAACTGATCCGGGTGGAGAAAATCGAGCGCGCGGACCCGGCATTGCTCACCCCTTCGCAGACGTTTTTCCTGCGCGAGAACCTGAAGCTGCGCTTGCTGAGCGCGCGGCTTGCGCTCGTGGCGCGCGATGAAGTCACTTACCACGGCGACCTGAAGGTGGCGGCGAGCTGGCTCGATCGCTACTTCGACACCCGCTCCGGTGCTGCCACCGCGGCGGCGGCAAGCCTGAAGCAGCTTGCTTCGAGCGGCATCAGCATGGCGCTACCGACTCTCGGCGAGAGCCTGGCGGCGGTGCGCAACTACAAGACGTCGCTGGACAAGGCGGCGCGATGAAAGGACTCCTGTGGCTGCTCGCCGCGTTCGTCCTTGCGGTGGCGCTGTCGCTTGCAATGCGCGGCTACGAAGGCTACGCGCTGTTCGTGCTGCCTCCCTGGCGCGTCGAAGTTTCGCTCATCCTGCTTTCGATCATACTGGTTGCAGCATTCGCAGGCGGCTACTTTCTGGTCAGAGTGGCATGGCGCACGCTGAGATTTCCTTCGCAGATTCTCGCCATTCGCGAACACCGGCGTGAGAAAAAGGGAACCGCCGCGGTGCACGGGGCGATTCAGGCGTTGTTTGAAGGCCGTTTTGCCCGGGCCGAAAAACTCGCGTCCGAGGCGCGCGATCTTAGCGCTGCGCCCGCCCTTGCGAGCCTGGTTGCCGCGCGTGCGGCGCAGCGTTTGCGCGAATTCGCGCGGCGTGACCAGTGGCTGGAGCGCGCCGCAGACGGCGGCAACGAGTGGCGGCTGGCGCGGCTGATGACAAACGCTGAGCTGCTTCTGGATGAGCGGAATTTCGAATCCGCGCGCGCTGTGGTGCGCGAATTGCACGCGGGCGGACCGACGCATATTGCTTCGCTCATGCTGCTTTTGCGCGCGGAACAGGGCCTGGGCAACTGGGACGAGGTGATCCGGATCGCCGGGCTGCTCGAGAAGCGCGCCGCCCTGCTTCCCGAGGCGGCCGAAAAGATTCGCGACAATGCGCGCGCCGCGCTCTTGTCGCGCAAGGCCCAGGACCCGGGCAGTCTTGCGCAGGTCTGGCGGGAAATTCCGAAGATCGAGCGGACCCATCCCAAGGTGGCCGGGGCGGCTGCGCGTGCGTGCATGCAATTGGGGGATTACCCGGCAGCTCAGCGCGCGATCGAGGCGGCGCTCGCAGAGGACTGGGACGGGGAGCTAGTGTTGCTCTACGGTGAGTGCGGCAAAGAGGACATCCCGCAGCGAATCGCTCGTGCCGAACGCTGGTTGCGGGAGCGCCCCGCGGATGCGGCGCTGCTGCTGACTCTTGGGCGCCTGTGCTTTCAGCGCGAGCTTTGGGGCAAGGCCCAAAGCTATCTTGAGGCGAGCCTGGCCGCGCAGCCGACGCAGGCGGCGCATGTGACGCTTGCGACCCTCTTCGACCGGATCGGACGCGCCGAGGACGCGAACCGGCATTTTCGCGCAAGCGCGGATGCCGGACTGTCCGGGTGAGGCCCTCGCTTCAGTGTTTTCCCGTTAACTTTTCCCGCTCATTTTCCGCGCTCATTTTCCCCCGGAACCGCGCGACCGGGATCAGATGCCGAGCCCGCCCAGCTGCTTCTCCGGATAACGCGTGCCTGAGGCGGCACCTGGCGCAAAGGCCTGCGAAAGCTGCGAAATCTCCGCGGCGGTGAGCCGGATGTCCACTGCCGCGGCGTTCTGCTCGAGATAGCCGCGCCGCTTCGTGCCCGGGATCGGAACGATGTCTTCGCCCTGGGCCAGCACCCATGCAAGGGCTGCCTGAGCAGGAGTGCATCCATGCGCCGCGGCAATTTTCTCAAGCGGCTGCAACAGGTCGACGTTGCGCTTCAGGTTTTCCGGATCGAAGCGCGGATGGTCGCGCCGGCGATCCTTCGGCAGAAGCGCATCGAGCGTCTTGATCGTGGCGGCAAGAAAACCGCGTCCGAGAGGCGAATACGCCATGTAGCCGATTCCGAGCTCGCGGCAAGCCGGAAGTATTTCTCGTTCGACGTCGCGCGACCACAGCGAATATTCGGTCTCGAGTGCCGCGATCGGATGCACCTTGTGTGCGCGGCGGATCGTCTGCGCGCCGGCCTCGGAGAGCGCGAGATAGCGCGCCTTGCCTTGTTCGACGAGCTTCTTCATGGCGCCCACCGTGTCTTCGATCGGAACTTTGGGATCGACACGGTGCAGTCCGTAAATATCGATCATCTCCACGCCGAGGCGCTTGAGCGAGGCCTCGCACGCCAGCGGCACGTATCCTGGATGGCCGCCGGAAAGGCCCTCCGGCGCCTTGCCGCCCAGTCCGAGGTTGCCGAATTTGGTGGCAATCATGACCCGGTTGCGTTTTCCCCTGATGGCCCGCCCCACGAGCTCTTCGTTGACGCCGCTGCCATAGGCGTCCGAAGTGACGATCAGGTTGACGCCCAGATCGATGGCGCGGTGAATGGTGGCGATCGACTCCGGATCATTCGGCTCGCCGTAGGCGATCGTCATGCCCATGCAGCCCAAGCCGAGCGAGGGCACCGTCGGTCCGTGTTTTCCAAGTTTGCGCGTCTTCATTTTTGTGCCCTCCGTGGCGTGTTTGTGTTCAAGGGGTGATTGAAATGAGATGTCCGTTCAGGAGCGCCGCCGCAGGTCCGGAGTAGCGGATGAATTGAGCCAATCCCTTGGCTTCAGGAAATCACGATACAGCTTCTCCTCGGCGCTTCCCGGCTCGGGCTTCCAGTCGTAGCGCCATTTCACCAAGGGGGGCAGCGACATCAGAATGGACTCGGCACGGCCGCCCGACTGCAGGCCGAACAGCGTGCCGCGGTCGTAGACAAGATTGAATTCGACGTAGCGTCCCCGGCGGTAGGCCTGGAAATCGCGCTCGCGCTCGCCGTACTTCGTATCGCGGCGGCGATCGACGATAGGCGTATAGGCGGGCAGAAAGTGGTCGCCGACGCTGCGCACGAGCGCGAAGCAATGGTCGAATCCGCGCTCGTTCAGGTCGTCGAAGAAAATCCCGCCGACGCCGCGCGGCTCGCCGCGGTGCCGCACGAGGAAATACTCGTCGCACCAGCGCTTGAAGCGGGCGTAGTATTCGGCGCCGAAGGGGTCCAGGGCCTGTTTGCACGCCGCGTGAAAGTGCCGCACGTCCTCCTCGAATCCGTAGTAGGGCGTGAGGTCCATGCCTCCGCCGAACCACCATGCGGGATCGGTTGCCGTCCTGGTCGAGACGAGAAAGCGCACGTTCATGTGCACGGTCGGCACGTGGGGATTGCGCGGGTGCAGCACCAGCGACACTCCCATGGCTTCGTAGCCGCCGCCGGCGATCTCGGGGCGGGACGCGCTTGCCGAGGCCGGCAGCTGAGCACCGTATACATGCGAGAAATTGACGCCGCCGCGCTCGAACACGCCGCCATCCTCGAGAATACGACTCTCGCCTCCGCCGCCTTCGGTGCGCACCCAGCGGTCCCGGCGGAACGATTTGCCATCGAGCCGCTCCAGCTCCGCGACGATGCGGTCCTGCAAATCGAGCAAATATGATTTGACGGTATCAGGATTCACGGGCAAAACTTCGTCAGTGCTTCTTCGCGGCGACCGCGCGGTGGCCAATGTCGTGGCGGTACTGCATGCCGTCGAATCGGATTCCTTCCAGAATCTGGTACGCGCGCCGCTGCGCCATCTTGATCGAGTCTCCAAGCGCGGTTGCGCACAACACCCTTCCTCCGCTGGTGACGATCGTTCCGTCCTTGAGAGTCGTGCCGGCGTGGAACACGCGGAAATCATCCGCCGCGGCGGGAAGGCCGGTGATAACGTCGCCCTTCTTCGGGTCGTCAGGGTACCCCTCGGCCGCAAGCACCACGCCGAGCGCGGCGCGGCGGTCCCAGTCGGCTTCGACGCGATCCAGAGTGCCGTTCACCGCATGCTCGATCAGCTCGAACAGGTCGCTCTTGAGTCTCAAAAGGATCGGCTGGGTCTCCGGGTCTCCGAGGCGGCAGTTGAATTCCAGCACTTTCGGATTTCCCGACCCGTCGATCATCAGTCCGGCATACAGGAATCCGCCGTAGCGGTGGCCTTCCCTGGCCATGCCGGCGATCACCGGTTGAATGAATTCACGAACTACCTTTGCGTGCAGCTCGGGCGTCACCACCGGCGCGGGCGAATACGCCCCCATTCCGCCAGTGTTGGGCCCACGGTCGCCGTCTTTCAGGCGCTTGTGGTCCTGGCTGGTCGCAAGCGGCAGCACGTGCTCGCCGTCGGCAAGGACGATGAAGCTCGCTTCCTCGCCCTCGAGAAACTCCTCGATCACCAAGCGGCTTCCCGCTGCGCCCATCGTGCGCGCCACCAGCATGTCCTCGATCGCCTGGTGCGCTTCGGCCGCGCTCATGGCGACGACGACGCCTTTGCCTGCCACAAGCCCGTCGGCTTTCACCACGATGGGGGCACGGCGCGATTCCACATAATCGTGCGCGGCGCCGGCCTCGCTGAAGCCGGCGAATGCCGCGGTGGGGATTCCGTGCCGCGCCATGAATTCCTTGGCGAACTCCTTCGAGCTCTCCAGGCGAGCGCAGGCCTGCGTCGGGCCGAAGATACGCAGGCCCCTGGAACGGAACAGATCGACGATTCCTTCGGCAAGCGGCGCCTCGGGCCCGACCACTGTGAGATAGACGTTTTCCGCCGCGGCGAACTGCGCAAGAGGTTCGATGGCCGTAATCGCGACGTTTTCCAGACCGGGTTCGCGCGCGGTGCCGCCGTTGCCCGGGGCGACAAAGACTTTCTGCACGCGCGGACTCTGCGCCAGGCGCCAGGCGACGGCGTGCTCCCTTCCGCCGGAACCGATGACCAGGAGCTTCATTAGACTAATTCAAAAGCGGAAACACAGAGGACACAGAGAACGCAGAGAACACAGAGTTATTTCTCATTGAAAAAGCCTTCTCTGAGTGCTCCGTGTTCTCTGTGATCTCTGTGTCAATGCTTTTCAATACGTGAATCAATGCTTTTCAATGCCTGAAGTGCCGCACGCCGGTGAACACCATGGCGAGCCCGAGCTCGTCCGCGGCGGCGATGACCTCGTCGTCGCGCATGCTGCCGCCGGGCTGAATGATGGCCTTCGCTCCCGCCTGGGCAACGGCATCTACGCCGTCGCGAAAAGGAAAGTACGCATCCGA
>Ga0137463_1000320_pt1 | contig 17800 bp, 14 predicted proteins | sample EasRivERMGT800_2_FD_102333 | JGI IMG/M metagenome (GOLD analysis project Ga0137463, IMG submission 102333) | Soil microbial communities from meander-bound floodplain in the East River, Colorado, USA - East River MetaG ERMGT800_2 | ecosystem: Environmental > Terrestrial > Soil > Floodplain ...
CCACCGCGCGCGACATCCGCGAACGCATCGCCCAGGAGGAGGCGCTGCGCAAGAGCAACGAGCGCTTCGACATGGCGGTGCGGGCCACCAACGACGTCATCTGGGACTGGGACCTCCTCACCGACGAGATCTGGTGGAACGAGAACTTCACCAAGGTATTCGGCCATCCGCGCGAAGCGGCGGACCGCAGCGTCAAGTCCTGGTACGAGGGCATTCATCCCGACGATCAGGGGCGGGTCATCGCCGGCGTGCATCGCGTGATCGGCGCGGGCGGGGAGAACTGGAGCGACGAGTACCGGTTCCGGACGCACGACGGCGGTTTCCTCCACGTGCTCGACCGCGGCCAGGTGATCCGCGACGACGCGGGGCGGGCGGTGCGCATGATCGGGGCGATGGCCGACATCACCTCGCGCAAACAGGCCGAGGAGAGAATCCACAACCAGGCGCTGCGGCAGCGCCTCATCGCCGAGTTCGGCCAGCAGGCGTTCGCGAGCTCCGACGTGGAGGACGTGCTGAGCCGCGCCGTGGAGCTCGTCACCGTGGCGCTCAAGGCCGACTACTGCAACGTGCTCGAGCTCGATGAAAGCGGCAAACAATTGCTGATCAAGGCGGCATCGGGCTGGCCGAGCGAGATCATGACGCGCCGGACGGTGCCCATCCGCCCGGGGGGCCGGTTCGAATTCGTGCTTTCGCGCCGCGAGCCTCTGATCATCGACGATCTGGCGAAGGACGAGCGATTTCCAGGTTCCCCGCTGCTGCGGCTGGGCGTGCGCAGCGGCATCCAGGTCCCCATATTCGGAACGGCCGGGACGTTCGGAATACTCAGCGCGCACGCGCGCACGGAGGGCTACTTCGGCCAGGACGATGCAAATTTCCTGCAGAGCGTGGCGAACATCCTGGCGGTCGCGATCGAGCGCAGGAGCGCGGAAGAGCGCCTCGAGCGTCTCGCGCAATTCGACTCTCTGACCGGGCTGCCCAACCGGCACCTGTTCTACGACCGCCTGCTGAAAACCGTGGCTCACGCACGGCGCAGCGGCGCACCGATGGCGGTGCTGTTCATCGACCTGGACCGCTTCAAGCTGGTGAACGACACTCAGGGGCACAGTGCCGGGGACAACCTGCTCAAGGAAGCGGCGGCCCGGCTTTTACAGTGCGTGCGCAGCGGCGACACGGTTGGCCGCTTCGGCGGGGACGAGTTCGGCGCCATCGTGTCGGAGCTTGCGAAACCGGGGGACGCGGGCGTCGTTGCACAAAAAGTCCTGGACGCTCTCTCCCAGCCGTTCAAGCTCGATGCGTACGACACCTACGTCAGCGCGAGCATCGGCATCACGCTGTTCCCTGCCGACGGCGACAACCCCGAATCCCTGGTCATGAATGCCGACACGGCGATGTATCGCGCCAAGGAACAGGGCCGCAACACCTATCAGTACTTCACCCGCGAGATGAACGAGCGGGCGCTCGCCCGCGTACGGATGGAGGCGGCGCTACGCCGGGCCATCGATCACAAGGAGTTCCTCCTCCATTACCAGCCCAAGGTGAACCTGCAGAGCCGCCTGATCTGCGGTTTCGAGGCGCTGCTGCGCTGGCAACATCCCGACAAGGGCCTGGTCCTGCCCGGGGAATTCGTTTCGGTTCTGGAGGACACGGGTCTGATCGTGACGGTGGGCGAATGGGTGTTGCGCGAAGTGTGCGAGCAGATTCAGGCATGGCAGCGGGCGGGACTCGCGGTCACGCCCGTGACGGTGAACGTCTCCGCGCGCCAGTTCCAGCAGAAGGATTTCGAGTCCATCGTGAGGCGAATCTTGCGGGAAGCGGGGCTCGATCCTTCGCTCGTCCAGTTCGAGCTCACCGAGTCCCTGCTGATGAGCGATCCGGAGGGCGCTGCGCGCACGCTGCGCGGGTTGAAAGACTCGGGCGTGAAGATCTCGGTGGACGATTTCGGCACGGGCTATTCGAGCCTCGCGTACCTGAAGCGTTTTCCGATCGACGCGCTCAAGATCGACCACTCCTTCATTCGCGACATCACCACCGACCCGGAGGACGCGATGATCACGCTCGCCATCATCGGCCTCGCGCACAATCTCAAGCTCAAGGTCATCGCCGAAGGCGTGGAAACGCAGGAGCAGCTCGAGCTGCTCGCCGCGAACGGCTGCGACGAGATCCAGGGCTATTACTTCTCGGTTCCGACGACTGCCGAGGAGTGCGCGAAGATGATGAGGGAAAAGCGCAGCCTCGTCTGAAGCGGCACTGCGGTGCCCAGAAGCGTATCATCGCCCCTTTGTCCGCCGCACCTCATGAGCGCAAGCCCTCTTTTCCTGCTCAAGCCCCACACCCGCGACCTCGGCGGGTTTTCGGTGCGGCGTGTGCTCCCCGGAATGCCGCACCGCATGGTCGGCCCGTTCATCTTTTTCGATCACATGGGTCCCGCGGACTTCGCGCCGGGCACCGGCATCGACGTGCGCCCGCATCCGCACATCGGCCTGGCGACGGTCACCTATTTGTTCGAAGGCGAAATCGTGCACCGCGACAGCCTCGGCACCGTGCAGTCGATCGCGCCTGGCGACGTCAACTGGATGACCGCGGGGCGCGGCATCGTTCATTCGGAGCGCACCGCGCCTGAGCTGCGCCGCACGGGCGCGCGCATGCAGGGCCTGCAAACCTGGGTCGCGCTCCCGAAAAAGGACGAGCTCGCCCACCCCGCGTTCAGCCATCACCCCAAGGCGACGCTGCCGCTGATTTCCGCGCCGGGCGTGGAGCTGCGGGTCGTCGCGGGCAGCGCCTTCGGCAAGCGCTCCCCCGCGCCGGTGCTCATGCAAACGCTCTTCGTCGGCGTCGAGATCGATGCGGGCCGCACATTCGAGCTCGAGGCCGAGCACGAAGAGCGGGCCGTCTACGCGCTCGAAGGGGACGTGACCGTTTCCGGGACGCCGCTTCCGCGGCAGCATATGGCGGTCCTCGCGCATCGCGAGGCCGTCGAAGTGAAAGCGCTGACGCGCGCGCGCCTGATGCTGGTCGGCGGGGAAAAGATGGACGGCGAGCGCCTGATCTGGTGGAACTTCGTCGCGAGCTCGCGCGAGCTCCTGGAGGAAGCGAAGCTTCGATGGCGCGAGCAGCGCTTCCCGCCGGTTCCGGGGGACGACGAATTCATCCCGCTTCCGGAGGCATGAGGAAGAAGTAGAGCGTGCGCTCGCGCGCACGAGCACCTCCTCCCCGAACCCGCCCGCCCCCGATGCGTGATCCCGCACCCGTTCCGATTCACCTCAAGGACTACGCTCCACCCGCGTTTCTGATCGAGAGCGTCGATCTGGACGTCGAGTTGTTCGAGGATCACGCGCGCGTTCGCTCACGTCTCGCGCTATCGCGCAATCCGAAGTCGAACGATTCGAAGGCACCGCTCTTGCTCGACTCCGAGGAGCTCGAGCTCGAGTCGGTGGCGCTCGACGGCCGCGCGCTTGCCGCCGGCGAGTACGTGGCGGACGCCGCGCATCTCGCTGTCGCGAAGCCGCCGGCGCGCTTCACGCTCGAAACCGCGTGCAAAATCTACCCGCGCAAGAACACCAAGCTCATGGGTCTGTACGCGGCGGAGAACGGGTTCTTCACCCAGTGCGAGGCGGAAGGCTTCCGGCGAATCACGTACTTCATCGATCGGCCCGACGTGATGGCGAAGTATTCCGTGACGATCCACGCAAGCCGCGAAAAGTACCCCGTGCTGCTCTCGAACGGCAACCTCGCCGCAAGCGGCGATGAAACCGATGCGCGCCACTGGGTGAAGTGGCAGGACCCCTACCCAAAGCCCTCTTACCTGTTCGCCATGGTGGCGGCGAAGCTCGACAAGCTCGAGGACCATTTCGCCACGCGCTCCGGCCGCCGCGTGCGCCTCGCGATCTACGTCGATCCGGGCAAGCTCGACCAGTGCGGTTTTGCCATGCAGGCGCTGAAAAAATCCATGAAATGGGACGAGGACAAGTTCGGCCTCGAAGTCGACCTCGACAATTACTCGATCGTCGCGGTCGGCGACTTCAACATGGGCGCGATGGAAAACAAGGGCCTCAACATCTTCAACACCAGATACGTGCTCGCGCGGCCGGACACCGCCACCGACGGCGACTACCTGGCCATCGACCGCGTGATCGCGCACGAGTACTTTCACAACTGGACCGGCAACCGCGTCACCTGCCGCGACTGGTTCCAGTTGTCGCTCAAGGAAGGGCTCACCGTGTTCCGCGACCAGGAGTTCGGCGCGGACATGTATTCGCGGGCGGTCGAGCGCATCCGCGAGGTGCGCGGCCTGCGCAGCGGGCAGTTCGCCGAGGACGCGGGGCCCATGGCGCATCCGGTGCGCCCGGCATCCTACGTGGAGATCAACAATTTCTATACCAGCACCGTGTACGAGAAGGGTGCGGAAGTCGTGCGCATGATCCGCACGCTGATCGGCGCGCAGAATTTCCGCAAAGGCATGGATCTGTACTTCGCGCGGCACGACGGGCAGGCCGTGACCTGCGACGATTTCGTGCGGGCGATGGCCGATGCCTCGGGCGCCGATCTCTCGCAGTTCATGCGCTGGTACGACCAGGCGGGAACGCCTGTCCTCGAAATCAAGGGCGAGTACGACGCAGCGGCACGGCGCTATGCGTTGTTCGTGAAGCAATCCTGTCCTCCCACGCCGGGACAGGAAACAAAACTGCCCTTCCACATTCCGCTCGCGGTGGGGCTCATCGGACCCGATGGACGCGACCTGCTCGCCGAAGGCACGCGTGTGCTGCCGGTGAAACAAGCTGAAGAACGTTTCTCGTTTGAAAACGTTGCCGCGAAGCCGGTGCCCTCGCTGCTGCGCGATTTCTCGGCGCCCGTGATCGTCAGGCACGACTACACCGAGGCCGAGCTCACGCATCTCATGGCGCACGATTCCGACGCTTTCAACCGTTGGGAGGCCGGCCAGCGGCTCGCGCTCGGCATCATGCTGCGTGGATTCGCGGCGGCTCAGGGCGGCCCCGCGCCCGAATCGCAGCGCGCTTTCGCCGATGCGGCCGCGAGCGTGGTGGCCGATTCATCGAGGGATCCCGCGTTCGCGGCCGAGATGCTCGCGCTGCCTTCGGAGGCTTATATCGCCGAGCAGATGAAGGTCGTCGATCCGGACGCGATCCACGCGGTGCGCGACGAGCTGAAGCGGCGGCTCGCCGCCGCACTCATGGAGCAACTGCTCGTGATCTATCGCGCACATAGGAGCGCGGGTCCCTACTCACCCGATGCGTTGTCGGCGGGCAGGCGCGCGCTCAAGAATACCGCGCTCGGGCTTCTGATGGAGCTCGGCGACGCCGGCATGCGCACGCTGTGCATGAAACAGTTCGAGACCGCGGACAACATGACCGATGCGCTCGCGGCGCTTTCCATGCTCGCCAATTGCGACTGCCCCGAGCGGACGCGGGCGCTGGATGCCTTCTACGACAAGTGGAAAAACGAGCCGCTAGTGGTGGACAAGTGGCTGGCCGTGCAATCGATGACCCGCCTGCCCTCGGCGCTCGCCGACGTAAAGCGCCTGACGGCGCATCCGGCGTTCAACATCAAGAACCCGAACAAGGTGTACGCGCTGATCGGCGGATTCCGCGGCAACCAGCTTCGCTTTAACGCCGCCGACGGCTCGGGCTACGCGTTCCTCGCGGACCAGGTGATCGCGCTCGACGCGATCAACCCGCAGGTCGCCGCGCGCATGGCGCGCGGCTTCGACCGCTGGAAAAAGTTCGACGCCGGACGCCGAGCACACGCTCGAGCGGCGCTCGAGCGCATCCGCGACGCGAAGGGGGTCTCGAAAGGGGTACTCGAAATAGTCGCGCGGGCGCTGGCCTGACCCGTCGCCCTGCGCACTTATTTGCGGCGCTGCATCTCGGCGAACTTGGACAGCTCCCAGGGCCGGATCGCGACCAGCATGTGCATCGCAGTGCACTCTTCGAACGGCCTGCGTGTGTCGTCGTTGTGCAAGTCCGCGAACTCGTTCGCGACGCGGCGCAGGCGCACCAGCATCGCTTCGCGCGAGAACATTCGCTTGACGCTCGCCTCGCTCATGCCCAGAGCCCGCGCCACGGCGGCGTAGGTTGCGCCTTGCGCCTTGAGCTCGCGCTTGAGGGTGTCGATCAGTGCTGCGCTTGCGCTCATGTCGTTTCCTCCTGTCCGGCAAAAAGTATCACCTGGCGATACCCGAGGTCAAAGGCCGCACTACTTGCATATGGCGCTTCACACGGGCGGAGATCGTTCTAGTGTTGCAGGTTGCGGGCGCATTCGTGCCGGGATGCAACGACCGGGTTCCGGACTGAATTGGGGGGATGCGCCCGCAGCATCGGCCCGAGGGCCCGATACCGAAGGGAGACGAAATCGTGGAACTCGACCTCGTCATCGGCGCGCCGCAAACCTTCGCGGTCTTGTTTCTCGCTTGCGGGGTATATCTCGCGGTCCACAAGACGGGCGGACTGCAGATTTCAGCCGAGCCGACATCCCCCGCACCCGCTCGGGCGATGCGCGAGCAGATCCGAATATGTGATTAGTTCACCAGAATCGCGTGTAACACGACGCAGAACGCAGCGTCGTCGACTGCCAGACTGGCCTCAGCTTTGAGACAACAAAGGAGATGACCATGAGAACAAGCGCAACCGCAATCAGTCTGGCTCTGTCGTTCCTGTCGGTAGCGCCGGTGAATCTGCTGGCCGATGATCGCCAGGGCGAAGTGAGGTTTCCGGAGCATCCGCGGCAGCTGCCCAACGGCCTGCCCTTCCCCAACCCGACGGGCTTCGCTTCCACCATCAGTACCGCCGGCCGAGTCGACCTCACCAACGAGTTCTTCCAGGACCTCGGGGCGAACGGCCGGCGCTGCGTCAGCTGCCACCTGCCGAGCGCCGGGTGGACGATCGTGCCCTCGCAAGTGCAGGCGATCTTCAACCGGACCCTCGGGGGCGTGATCGACGACCCGCTCGGCCTGGGCGCGATCTTCAGGACGAACGACGGCTCGAACTCGCCTGCGGCGGACGTCTCCAGCGTCGCCGCGCGCCGCAGCGCCTACAGCATGGTGCTCACCAAGGGGCTGATCCGCGTCGGCATCGGCGTACCGGCCACCGCGGACTTCGACCTCGTCGCGGTCGATGATCCGTACCACTTTGCGAGCGCCGCGGAGCTGTCGCTGTTTCGCCGTCCGCTGCCCACGACTAATCTGCAGTTCCTCAGCACGGTGATGTGGGACGGGCGCGAGACCCTCGGCGGAACCGACCATTGCAACATCGCCGCCGAGGGCGGCAAGTGTTTCGCCGCGATCCACTTCGACTTGGCGGACCAGTCGAACGGAGCGACGCAGGGTCACGCGCAGGCGCCCAACCCGATCACCGATGCGCAGCGCGAGGCTATCGTGGCGTTCGAGACCGCGCTCGCCACGGCACAGGTGTGGGACGAGCGCGCCAACAACCTCACCGCCGCCGACGCCAAGGGAGGACCCGAGGCGATCTTCGGCCAGGCTTTCTACTACGGCATCAACGACAACCTCGGCGACTACCAGACGCATGCACCGTTCACCCCGAACGTGTTCAACATCTTCGATGCGTGGCGCGACCTCCGGGGAGGCGGCAGCACCAACGAAGCGCGGCGCGCAGTCGCACGCGGCCAGGCGATCTTCAACACGAAGACGTTCACGATCTCGGATGTCGGCGGTCTGAACGTTGACAGCCCCTTCGATCCGCCGCTGCCGGCGTCCTTCCAGGGGACCTGCACCACCTGCCACGACACGCCGAACTCGGGCAACCACTCGATCGTGGCCCCGCTCAACATCGGCCTCGCGGATGCATCGCGCCGCACCCCGGACATGCCGCTCTATACGCTGCAGGAGAAATGCGTGACCTTGAGCGACGGCACCAGGGTCGTGGGCCCGAGCTGCCCGGCCAGGAGCGTCACCGATCCGGGACGCGCGCTCATCTCGGGCAAGTTCGCCGACATCGGCAAGTTCAAGGGGCCAATCCTCCGCGGCCTCGCCGCGCGCGCGCCCTACTTCCACAACGGTTCGGCGGCCGATCTGGGCGCGGTCGTCGATTTCTACAACGAGCGCTTCGGCGCGGGCATCGTGGGCAAGGACAAGGAGGACCTCATCGCCTTCCTGCGGGCGCTGTAGGCATTCGCACGCAAGGGAGGGTTCCAAGGCCGCAGGGGTGCCGGTGCTCCCCTCGGCCTTTTTTTTCTTCCGGGGCTCAGGTCCGACCGCGCACCATCGCGACCTTGTCCTGCACGCGCACGTCGAAGCGCGCGACGTTGACGACCATGCGCTCGTGCGTGCCGTCGCCGATCGGCTCCTTCTCGTCCGCAACCGAGACGCGGAACGTCACGGTGCGTCCTTCGACTTTCACGACCCCGACCTCCGCGCGCACCCGCATGCCGACCGGCGTTGCGGCGAAGTGGCGGATGTCCAGGCGCGTGCCGAGCGACTGATGGCCCTCCGGCAGTAAGTGCTCGATCGCGGCGAGCGCCGCCGCCTCGATCACATTGATCATGACAGGCGTCGCCAGCACATGCACGCGGCCGCTGCCCACGCGCGGCGCGGTGTGTTCCTCGCGCACGATCAGGTCCGCGGTGCCTTTCAAACCGGGCTTCAGGTTCTCCGTAGAGCTCATCGGGTTCTCCGGCAGGCATAATAACGCCGGAATGCCAAAGACAGTCGGAAGCTGGGACTACGTGATCGTCGGTGCAGGAACGGCGGGCTGTCTGCTCGCCAACCGCCTGTCCGCCGATCCCGACATGCGCGTGCTGCTGCTCGAAGCGGGCGGCGAGGACGACTGGATCTGGATCCACATCCCGGTCGGCTATCTCTACTGCATCGGCAATCCGCGCACCGACTGGTGCTACCGCACCGAGCCCGAGCCCGGGCTGAACGGCCGCTCCATTCTCTATGCGCGCGGAAAGGTGCTGGGCGGCTGCTCATCGATCAACGCCATGGTGTACATGCGCGGGCAGGCCCGCGACTACGACGAGTGGAAATCGCTCGGCAACCCCGGCTGGGGCTGGGACGACGTGCTGCCCGTGTTCAAGCGCACCGAAGACCATCATCTCGGCGCGGACGCGATGCACGGCTCGGGCGGCGAATGGCGCGTCGAGCGCCAGCGTCTCTCCTGGGAAATTCTCGACGCCTTCCGCGAGGCGATGGCCGAGGCCGGAATCCCGAAGATCCCCGACTTCAACCGCGGCGACAACGAAGGCTCGGGCCTGTTCGAGGTGAACCAGAAGCGCGGCGTGCGCTGGAACGCGTCGAAGGCGTTCCTGCGCCCGGCGATGCGCCGTCCCAATCTCGCCGTGATCACGCATGGCCAGGTGCGGCGGCTGCGCATGGACGGGACAAGGGCAGCGGGTGTCGAGTTCTTCCGCGCAAACGAAGAATCCTTCGCCGGAGCGCGCATCGAAACCATCCTCGCCGCCGGCGCAATCGGCTCGCCGCAGATCCTGCAGCTCTCGGGCATCGGGCCGGGGGCGCTGCTCTCGCAGCACGGTATCGCGGTAATGCACGAGTCGCCCGGCGTGGGCGAAAACCTGCAAGACCATCTGCAGCTGCGCATGGGCTTCAAGGTCAGGAACGTGCGCACCCTGAACGAAAGGGCGAACACGCTCTCCGGCAAGATCTCGATGGGCCTGGAGTATCTTTTCTTCCGCACCGGGCCGCTCGCCATGGCGCCTTCGCAGCTGGGCGGCTTCACCAAATCCGATCCGGCGCAGAAGACGGCGAACCTCGAATACCATATCCAGCCGCTGTCACTGGACAAGTTCGGCGAGCCGCTGCATCCCTTCCCAGCCTTTACCGCCTCAGTCGCCAATTTGCGGCCGGCGAGCCGCGGCAGCGTGAAGATCAAATCGTCCGATCCGCGCGCCGCGCCCGCGATCCGGCCGAACTATCTCTCCACCGACGCGGACCGCAAGATAGCGGCCGAGGCGCTGCGTCTCACGCGCCGCATCGCGCAGCAGCCGGCGCTCGCGAGATACCAGCCGAGCGAATTTCTCCCCGGCGCGGGCTTCCGGTCGGACGAGGAGCTTGTCAGGGCCGCTGGAGACATCGGCACCACCATCTTCCACCCGGTCGGCACCTGCAGGATGGGCCCGGACTCCGATCCCCGCGCGGTGGTGGACGCGCGGCTGCGCGTGCGCGGGGTCCAGGCCTTGCGCGTGGTGGACGCCTCCATCATGCCGACCATCACCTCGGGCAACACCAATTCGCCGACGCTGATGATCGCCGAGCGCGGCTCGGATATGATCCGCGAAGACCGCAAACGCCTGCCCTAGGAGCGAGCATGAAACCCAGCTTGAAGCCCGGCCTCGCCCATACGCGGAAAATCACCGTGGACGAGCCGCGCGTCATCAACTTCATGGGCGACGATTGCCGCGTCTACGCGACCCCGCGCATCATCAGCGATGTCGAATACACCTGCCGGGACTTTCTTCTCGGGCACCTCGACGCCGGAGAAGATTCCGTCGGCACCAAGGTCAACTGGGAGCACGTCGGCCCGGCGCTGCTCGGCGCCGAGGTGACCATCGATATCAAGCTCGTCGGTATCGAAGGCCGACGAATCACCTTCGAGGCCGCCGTGAACGACGGCGCAGACGCGGTCGCGCGCGGCACGCACGAGCGTTTCATCGTCGACGTGCAGAAGGTGCGCGAGCGGCTGCTCAGGAAAGCGAAGCGCGGCTGATATGCGCGTCGCGATCCTCGGCGGCGGCGTCATCGCGAGGCTTTTCCTCGAGCACGCGCGCCGGGGCGAGATGGACAGCGCGGAGGTCGTCGCGATAGCGGGGCGCAGCGAAGCCTCACGCGGCAAGGCCCTCGCCCGCGACTTCGCCGTGCCGTTTGTCATCGGAGTGAAGAACATGATCGAAGCGCGGCCTGAAGTCGTCATCGAGGCCGCCTCGCACGACGCCGTGCGCGAGCACGCCGAGGCGCTGCTGGCGAAAGGCATTGCCGTCATCGTGCTCTCGGGCGGGGCGCTGTGCGACGACGGGCTGCGCGCGCGCCTGGAGCGCGCCGCGGCGAAACACCGCGCGCTGCTCTACGTTCCCTCGGGCGGGATCGGGGGCCTCGACGCGCTCAAGGCTGCGTGCGCGGCGGGCGTGGACGAAGTGAGCATCGCCGTGACCAAGCCGCCGGCGGCGTGGAAGGACATTGCGTACGTGGAAAAGCTGAAGATCGATCTCGACCGGCTCGCGGGGCCGGTGACGCTCTTCGAAGGCACGGCGCGTGACGGCGTGCCGCATTTTCCCGCGAACGTCAACATCGCGGCGGTGCTTTCGCTCGCCGGCATCGGCTTCGACCGCACACGCCTGAAAGTGGTGGCCGATCCCGCGCTCAGGTTCAACACCCACTCCATCACAATCAAGGGCAGAACCGGCACCATATCCCTGCGTTTCGAGAGCGTGCCCTCGCCGGACAATCCCAAGACGGCGATGCTCGCCTGCTACAGCGCGCTCGCCGCGTTCAGGCAGTTCAACTCGCCGGTGCGGTACGGGACTTAGGGGTTGCACCGCCCGGGGGGGCAGTGCCCGCGTCGCTGACCACGACCCGGTCGCGTCCGGCGCTCTTGGCCTGATACAAGGCTTCGTCGGCCTTGCGCAGCAGGGTGGTCGCCTGGTCGGCATGGTAGGGAAACAGCGCGACGCCGAGCGATACGGTAAGGCCGCCGATCGGCTTGCCGCCGTGGTGGAGCTCCAGGCGCCCGACCGCCGCGCGAATGTCTTCGGCCCTGCGCCGCGCGCCTTCGGATGTGGCATCGGCCAGAATGATCGCGAACTCCTCGCCGCCGTAGCGGCAGGCGATATCGCTGCCGCGGATGCTCGTCTTGAACAACGCGCCGAGCTGCCTGAGCACTTCGTCCCCGGCCTCGTGCCCGAGCGAATCGTTGACCCGCTTGAAGTGATCGACGTCGATCATGATCGCCGCGAGCGGGCTGTCCTTGCGCTTGGCCCTGAGCATTTCGCGCGGCAGAAGCTCCCGCAGGTAGCGCGTGTTGTGCAGCCCGGTGAGCGGATCGGTGATCGCCTGCTCCTGGAGCTCCTGCATCGCCTTCTTCAATTCCAGATCCCGCCCCTGCAGCGTCTCGGCCATTTCGTCGAATTCCCGTCCGACCTGACTGAGCTCGTCCTTTCCGTGATGCAGGCCGGTGCGCGCGCCGAGGTCGCCGGATCGCACGCGCCGCGCGGTATCGAGGAGCGTTCTGATATTGCGAAGAACGAAGACTTCGGTGCCGTACCACGCACCGAGCAGGAGCAGGATCGTGGCGAGCGCGATGCCCGCAAGATTGAGGGCGCGCTCTTCGAACGCGCTGTACAGGGTGAGCGCGAGCGCGGGCAGCGCCGAGACGACGACGAGGAGGATCAGCTTGCTGCGCGTGCTTAAATTCTTCATTCCTGTACCCTGCCGAATTCTAGGGCCTGCGGCGGTCGAATATGTTACCGCGAGGCCGGATCGATCCCCAGCCGGGAGGAAAGGAAAATGAACGTCGTCCGCAAGCTACGCGATTCTATCCGTGCCCGCTATCTCAAGGTGGACACGGCGACCGTGGCCGACGTGCTCGACGCGCTCGGTCTGCCCGACCAGGGGCTTGCGCCCGAATTCGCGCCTTATCCCGCGAACGCAGGCAGGATGGGCGGCTTCGCCTACACGATCGTCGGAAAGATGCAGCGCTACGCCGGGACGGGCGACCCACGCAAGATGCGGGCGGTGGACGGCGCGGGGAAGGGCGAGATCACCGTGTGGTCCGGGGCCGGCCGCGGCGTGTGCTTTTTCGGCGAGCTGATCGCGCTCGGCATGAAGCGGCGCGGCTGCGCCGGCGCGCTCGTCGACGGAGGCATCCGCGACATCGAATGGATCAAGCAGCGGCGATTCCCTGTTTACGCCCGCTACCGCACGCCGGTGCAGTCGATCGGCCGCTGGAAGGTGACGGCGTGGCAGGTGCCGGTCGACATCCCGGGCGCGACGAGAAGACGCGTGAGGGTGCGCCCGGGCGATTTCATTCTCGCCGATGCGGACGGAGTGATCGCGATTCCGGCGCGCGTCGCATTCAAGGTGCTGGTCGAGGCAGAGCGCCTGACGGCGAAGGAGATCCGCATCCGGCGCGACCTCGGCCGTGGCGCGAGCCTGGAAGGCGTCCTGAAAAAGTATGGTCACGTTTGAACCGTTGTAGAATCGCGCCGAATATTTCACCAGGACAAAGGAGAATCTCATGAAGACAACGTTCGGCATCATCGCCGCAGCGCTCGCGCTCGTCGCGGGCGAGGCCTTTGCGCAAGGCAAGGTCGAAGTGCTCTGGCTCGGCCAGTCGGCAATGCGCATCACCACGCCCACCGGCAAGGTGATCATGGTCGATCCGTTCATTCTCGGCAATCCGAAGACGCCGCCGGCGTGGAAGAACCTCGACGCCGTCGGCAAGCTCGACCTGATCCTGGTCACCCACGGCCACGGCGATCACTACGCCGACGCGCCGGCGCTCGCGCAGAAGAACAACGTCGCGTTCTGGGGCCCGGCCGGATTGAACCAGACCGTGATCACGCTCGGCATCCTTCCCGCGGCCCTGTCGCAGCGTTTCGGCAAGGGCGGCTCGATCGAGCCGTTCGGCGCGGGCGGCGTCAAGGTCACGGCGACCCACGCCGAGCACTCTTCCGAATTGCTCTACAAGAACGTCGCTACCGGCAAGGACGAGACCTGGCCCGGCGGCGAGCCGGTGGGCTTCATCATCCAGCTCGAGAACGGGATGAAGATCTACCACATGGGCGACACCGGCCTCTTCGGCGACATGAAGTTCATCGGCGAATACTACAGGCCCGATATCGTCATGATCCCGATCGGCGGGCATTTCGTGATGAGCCCGCAGGACGCCGCGTACGCGGTGCGCGAGTGGCTGAAGCCGAAGTACGCGATCCCCATGCACTACGGCACGACGCCGCAGCTGAAGGGGACGCCCGAGGAATTCGTGAAGGCCGGTACCGGGGCGACCAAGGTCATCGTGATGAATCCCGGCGACAAGGTCGAGTTCTAGACCCGCCGAGCGGCTACGACGCGGCCGCGGTCAGGACGGGCTTCTCCCGATACTGATCCGAAAAGAGCCGCTTCAGGTTCACGATCTTGGGCAGGTCGTTGATCACGATGTACGGATAGCGTGGGTTGCGAGCCAGGAAGTCCTGGTGATAGGCCTCGGCCGGATAGAATCCCTTGAGCGGATCCACGCGGGTCACGATCGGCCGCGCGAAAGAATGCGCCTTGTCCAGCTGCGAGATGTAGGCCTGCGCGATGCGCTGCTGCGACGCGTCGGAGTAGAAGATCGCCGAGCGGTATTGCGTGCCGACGTCGGGTCCCTGGCGATCGAGCTCGGTCGGATCGTGCGCGACCGAAAAATAAATCCGCAGAATGTCCCCGTAAGAGATCTCTTTGGGATCGAAAACGATCTGCACCGACTCGGCGTGGCCGGTCCGGCCGGTTCCGACCTTCTCGTAATCGGCGGTGCTCTTCTCTCCACCCGAGTAGCCGGACAGCGCCTGCTTGACGCCCTTGGTGTGCTGGAACACGCCCTGTACGCCCCAGAAGCAGCCGCCCGCGATCACCGCGGTCTGCAGGGGGCCCGCGGCCCTCGGATTGTCGATCGCGGGCGCAGGCAGCGCGGCCGCGGGTTCTCCCGTGCGCGCCGGGATATTCCAGAACGTGCCGACCGCCACCAGCGCGAGCAATGCGATCCAGACGCCTCGCGTGGAGCGCAGGGCGTCGCGCAGCAATCCGGCAGGGAAGGGCATGGTCGACTCCTGTGGTAGTAGCGTGCGTCGTTGGACCGCCCCGGAGCTTACGGGTTCCTCTTGCGCATCGCCTCGAGCATCGGCGCAATCAGGTCCATGGGCACCGGGAACACGATGGTCGAGGTCTTGTCCCCGGCGATGTTGCTCAAGGTCTGAAGGTAGCGCAGCTGCATCGCCTCCGGCTGCTTCGCCAGCATTTGTGCGGCCTGCAACAGCTTCTCGGAAGCCTGCAGCTCGCCCTCGGCGTGGATGATCTTGGCGCGGCGCTCGCGCTCTGCCTCGGCCTGGCGCGCGATCGCGCGCACCATCGTCTCGTTCAGATCCACGTCCTTGATCTCCACGTTCGAGACCTTGATACCCCAGGCCTCGGTCTGGGCGTCGAGGGTCTTCTGGATGTCGATGTTGAGTTTTTCGCGCTCGGCGAGCATTTCGTCGAGCTCGTGCTTTCCGAGCACCGCGCGCAACGTCGTCTGCGCGAGCTGACTCGTCGCGTTGAGGAAGTCAGCCACCTGGATCACGGCCTTCTGGGGATCGACCACGCGGAAATACACCACCGCGTTCACCTTCACCGAGACGTTGTCGCGCGAGATCACGTCCTGCGGGGGCACGTCGAGCACCACCGTGCGCAGGTCCATTTTCACCATCTGCTGGACCACCGGGATCAGGATGAACCATCCCGGCCCCTTCACCGCCCAGTAGCGCCCGAGGTTGAAGACGACGCCGCGCTCGTACTCGCGCAGGATCTTGAACGCCCACACCAGCAGGATGACGAGGACCAGCAGCGCGCCGAAACCGAAACTGAACATGATTTACCCTCCGTTGATGAGAGCCGCATCGGGGTCGGGTACGACCTCGAGCGTCAAGCCGTGCATGGCGACGACGCGCACGCGCTCGCCCGCCTTCAGCGGTGCGCTGCTGCGAATGCGCCAGGTTTCGCCGTGAATTCGCGCCCAGCCTTCCTGATCGAGCGTCTGACCGGTGCTGCCGATCAGCTCTTCGCGCCCGCTCACCACCGGCCGCCCGTGCGCCTTCACGGCCATGCCGACGACCAGGAACAGGAACGCGGCGCTCCCCGCGGCGAGCCCGAGCACGAGCGAGAAGGGAACGCCGAAGCCGGGAATGTCGGTATCGATCAGGATCACCGAGCCGATCACGAAAGCGATCGCCCCGCCGATCCCGAGCGATCCGTACGCGGGGAAGAACAGTTCCCCCACCATGAAGGCGATGCCCACGAGCATAAGCGCGAGACCCGCGTAATTGACCGGCAGCAGATGAAACGCGTAGAGCGCGATCAGCACGCAGATCGCGCCGACGACGCCGGGAAATACGAGGCCGGGATTGGAAAACTCGAATACCAGCGCGTAGATCCCCAGGAGGATAAGAACGTAGGCGATGCTCGGATCGGTGATGACCGACAGGAAGCGCGTGCGCCAGTCGGGCTCCATCGCGGTCGCGACGACATCGGCCGTCTGCAGCGCGCGCTCCGTGTCCGACACCTTCAGCTTGCGGCCGTCGAGCCGCTTGAGCAAGTCGGGCACATCCGCGGCGACCAGGTCTATGACTTTCATCTTGAGCGCCTCCGAGGCAGACAGGCTCACGGCCTCGCGCACCGCGCGCTCCGCCCATTCCGCGTTGCGGCCGCGCATCTGCGCGAGGCCCCGGATGTACGCCGAAGCGTCGTTCACCTGCTTGCGCGTCATGGCGTTGGGCGAGTCCCCGGCATCGTGCTTCGCGGCCTTGCCGCCCTCCCCCTTCTTTCCCTCGCCGCGTTCGCCTCCCTCGGCATCCTTGCCGCCTCCGGGCGCGCCGATCGCCACGGGCGTCGCGGCGCCGAGATTGGTCGCGGGCGCCATCGCGGCAATGTGGCTCGCATAGAGAATGTAGGTCCCGGCGCTCGCCGCGCGGGCCCCGCCCGGGGCGACGAAGGCGGCCACCGGCACGGGCGAGGCGAGGATGTCCTTGATGATTGCGCGCATCGAAGTGTCCAAGCCGCCGGGAGTGTCCATCTGCAGCACCACCAGCTGCGCGCCTTGCTTGCCTGCTTGCTCGATGCCGCGGTGAACATAGTCGGCAACGGCCGGCCCGATGGCGCCGTTGATCGTGAGCAGGACAACCGGGGGGCCCGGCGCCCACGCCAAGGCGGGCGACAGCGCCCACAGTGCAAGCAAGACCTTATCCCAGCGCAAGATCCGTCCTCATTAATCTCGTTCAGGGCGCGATGAGCGGCGCTCTAAACGTAAGTCTATACCCCGTAGGCCGGACCCCTCTGGACTTCCGTCTGCGATCGCAGTACCTTCATCGGCGGAAAAACAAGCAAGCCATCCACTTACCCCGTATTGGCGCGCCTCCCGAGGGCGCCGCGGTTCCTTTTCTAAACGGAGAAACCATGTCGAGAAAATCCCTTCTGTCCCTGATAACAGCCGCTTTGCTGTGCTCGGCGCTTCCCGCCTGGAGCCAGAACCTGCCTGAAGGCAAAGGCAAGGAAATTGCGGTGGCAAAATGCATGAGCTGCCACGCCTTGGAGGCGCGTGTGGGCAACGGGTACACGGCCAAGGGCTGGGCGACCGCGGTGCGCATGATGACCAACCACGGCGTGCCATTGTCAAAAGAGGAGGTCGCGACGCTCACGCCGTATCTGGCGAAGAACTACCCGGAAAAGAACAAGGCCGCCGCGGTGTTGGTTCCGGGGCCGCTCAAGGTCTCGATGAAGGCGTGGCAGGCGACCACGCCGGGGTCGCGGCCGCACGATCCTCTGGCGGCGCGGGACGGCTCGCTCTGGTACACGGGCCAGATGGCCAATGTGCTGGGCCGCGTGGATCCGAAGACCGGCAAGGTCAGGGAATTTCCGCTCAAGACCGCCCACTCCGGCCCGCACGGCCTGGTGGAGGACAAGGACGGCAACATCTGGTACACCGGCAATACCGGGGCCCTGATCGGCAAGCTCGATCCGAAGACCGGTGCGGTCACCGAGTACCCGATGCCGGACCCGAATGCGAAAGATCCGCATACGCTCATCTTC
>Ga0137463_1000321_pt1 | contig 17726 bp, 16 predicted proteins | sample EasRivERMGT800_2_FD_102333 | JGI IMG/M metagenome (GOLD analysis project Ga0137463, IMG submission 102333) | Soil microbial communities from meander-bound floodplain in the East River, Colorado, USA - East River MetaG ERMGT800_2 | ecosystem: Environmental > Terrestrial > Soil > Floodplain ...
ATTCGCACGGTGGACACCGCAATGCTGAACACCCGGATCACCAGGATGATCAGCGCACCGAGAATGACATCAATGGTGACCATGAGCTATCCGTGGCGGCGCATGAACCGCTCGATCCGGCGAAGCGCTTCCTCAATCTTTTCGTAGGCAGTCGCATACGAGCACCGCACAAACCCGGCCCCGCTGGCCCCAAACGCGCTGCCGGGTATCACCGCCACCCGCTCTTCGTGGAGAAGGGCCTCGGCGAAGGTAGTATCATCCAAACCAGACGCGGTTATCGAGGGGAAGGCGTAGAACGCGCCGCGCGGCTCAAAGGTTTTGAGGCCAAGCTGGTTCAACCCGCCGACAATTAATTTTCGGCGTCGATCATATTCCGCGCGCATCTCTTCGACAAATGGTGCGCCCGTTTTCAGCGCGACAACCCCTGCAACTTGCGCCGTGGTTGGCGCGGACATGATCGTGTATTGGTGAACCTTACGCATCGCTGCCGAGATGCCAGCCGGCGCGGCAGAATAGCCCAATCGCCAGCCGGTCATCGCGTAGTCTTTAGAAAAGCCTCCCAGCGTGACCGTTCGCTCGTGCATCCCCGGCAGACCGGCAAAGCAGACATGCTCAAAATCATATACAAGCTGGTCATAGATTTCATCCGAGATGACCAGCAGATCGTGTTTTTCGGCCAGGTTGGATATTTCCATCAGGTTCTCGCGGGTGATTACCGCGCCGGTCGGATTGTTGGGGTAGCCAATCAGGATCGCCTTGGCGCGTGGCGTGATGGCTTTTTCGATGTCGGCGGCAGTCACTTGAAAATCGTTGTCGACATAGGTGGGGATAGTCACCGGCGTGCCGCCTGCCAGCGTCACCTCGGCGGTATACGCCACAAAACACGGTTCAGGGACGATCACTTCGTCGCCAGGGTCGAGGATCGCCTCCAGCGCCAGATACAGCGCTTCTGAAACGCCTACGGTAATCAGCAGTTCCGTGTCCGGGTCATATTTCACCGAATACAGCTTTTGGAAATGGTCACCGAGCGCCTCTCGCAGTTCCACAATGCCCGAATTTGACGTGTAATGCGTGTCGCCGTTTGCCAGCGACTCGCGGCCCGCCCTCAATATCGGCTCCGGCGTGACAAAATCCGGCTCGCCAATCCCCAGCGATATCACATCATCCATCGTGGCGGCAATATCGAAATATTTTCGGATACCCGATGGTGGGATGCTCTGAACGCGGGCCGACACATAGTTACGCATAGTGTGTTGAAATTCCTTTAGGTGAAGCCAATGGAGGACTCATCGCCAACATTCAAGATTCGATACCGGCCGCCCACACTGGCGTCCCGCCCGATCAGGGATTGATCGAGCAGCGAATGGACAACTTCCGCGCCAGAGTCGATAATTGTGTTTCGAATAATGCTGTGTTCGATATGGCAGTCCGCCGCGACCGTCGTGTGCGGACCGATGATCGAATTAACGATTTTGGCAGTTAGATGAATATTGACCGGTGGGATGATCATGACGCCGGGGTGTGTGAATTGACTGCTGTTGTCGTGGCCGTGATCCAACAAATATCGGTTGGTTTCCAGCACAGTTTCAGCCGTTCCGCAGTCGAGCCAACTCGTGACAGGCTGGGAGCGGAAGACTGCTCCATCTTCGATCATGATCTGAAATGCATCGGCGATAAAGTATTCATTCTTGGTCATCGCCTTACGCGCCATTTGCTGTTCAATGGCCCGCAGCATGTGCGCCGAGTCGCGCAGGTAGTACAACCCGATCACGGCATTACGATTTTCCATACTGGACGGTTTTTCGATAAACCGGGTGACACGGCCTGTTGAATCCAACTCCACCACCCCAAACCGGCGGGGGTCTTCGACCTCCCTGACAAACGCAATCCCGTCCGCATCGGTCGTATTGATGATCGTGAGATCAGCCTCAAACAACGTGTCCGCAAACAGGACAATCGCGGGCCCATCCAGGTGTTCGCGGGTCAGGTATATGGCATGCGCCTGTCCGATCATCTCTTTCTGCTCAACAAATGTCGCTTTGACCTTATAAGTTTCCCGCACATAGTTCTCAATCTGATCGCCCAGATATCCCACAATAAATATGTACTCGTCAATCTTTAGACCGTCCAACGAGTCGAGAACGTGCTTGAGCATAGGCTCCCCGGCCACATTGATGAGCGGCTTGGGGCGGCTAAACGTGTGTGGGCGCAGGCGCTTACCAAAGCCGGCCATTGGAATAATAACTTTCATAATGAACTGAGTTCCTGACTCAGACCATCGGTATCGAAATGGAGGGCACAATGGTATAATTCGCGCCATATCATCAAACCAAAGGCGCAACCAGTCATGACTCCCAGTCTCACGGGCGTTGAACAGGTAATTCTCCAGACCACCGGGACTGTGCCTCGCCTGCTGTTTGTGCTGGCTGGCCCTTCTGGTGTAGGTAAGAATACCATTATCAAAACCCTACTGACAAACAATCCCCTGATGGAGCGCGTCAAAACGTACACCACTCGCGAGCGTCGGCCCGAGGAAATCGATGGCCAGCAGTATCATTTTGTAACGGTTGACCAGTTTCGTGACCTTGCGCGGCGTGGCAAACTGATGGAAGCCGACGCCTTGTTTGACGGCCACGATGTGTATGGGCTAGGCAAGATGTACAGTATGCCCGCTGATGTATACGAAGAAATTCCCCCTGAAAAACACCTGGTGATTGCCGAGGTCGATATTTATGGGATGCGCCGTCTGAAAACACGCTATGCGGGCTGTATATCCCTCTTTGTGACGGCCCCCCCGCTGGATTTATTGGAACGTATCCGCGAGCGTAAGGATGACTTCATGGATGATGACGCGCTGGCCCAGCGAATGCGCACGGCTTATGAGCAGTTCACTGCCGCCAGTGAGTTTGACTATCTGGTTTTTAATCATGTTGATCGCCTGAACGACGCGATTGACAAGCTCGAATCCATTATCCTTGCCGAGCGAAACCGGGTCAGACCGGGCTTTGAACTGCAAGCCACTATTCCTCAAGACGCGCTCACGACACCCTCACGCAAGATGGCATGACCGCCCGCCCGAACGACGCCATCACGCTGGAAATTTTCAAGCACCTGTTATCATCCATCGCCGAAGAAATGGGCGTGACGCTGGGCCGAACCGGGTATTCGCCGAATATCAAGGAACGGCGCGATTATTCATGCGCCGTGTTTCTGGGCGATGGACGTATGCTGGCGCAGGCTGCTCATATCCCGGTGCATCTGGGGGCCATGCCCGCATCTGTTCAAGCCGCTATTAATCATGCTTCGCCACTGCACTCCGGCGATGTGATTATCCTGAATGACCCGTACCTCGGCGGAACACACCTGCCGGATATCACGCTGGTCTCCCCCATTTTTATGGATAGTGATTCCCCATCCCCCGATTTTCTGGTAGCGTCGCGGGCGCACCATGCCGACATCGGCGGGATGACACCCGGCTCGATGCCGCTTTCCACCGAGCTGTTTCAAGAAGGGATCATCATCCCGCCGGTCAAGCTAGTGGAGCACGGGGTGATTAATCAGGCCGTAATCGACCTGATTGTGCGCAATTCGCGCATCCCGGATGAGCGGCGGGGCGATTTGGCAGCGCAGCAGGCCGCGCATATCGTGGGCGAACGCCGCCTGAGAGAGATCATCGCCCGGTATAGCCTTGAAGAAGTCAAGCGCCAGTCAGAGCGGTTGATCGGCTATGCGGAGCGGCTCACGCGGGCGCTCATTCGAACCCTGCCGGAGGGGTCGTACACCTTTGAGGATCAACTGGACGACGACGGTATTGTGGATCAGCCTATCCCGATTCGCGTAGCGATTCGCGTCAGTCAGGGCGACATGACCATAGATTTTAGCGGCTCGTCCCCTGCCGTCGCCGGGTCGGTCAACGCCGTCAGGGCGATTGTGACTTCGGCGGTCGGGTATGTACTGCGCTGCATCGCCGGTGAAAGCCTCCCGGCCAATCACGGGGTGCTGGTTCCTGTCACGATTATCATCCCCACCAACAGCGTGCTTGATCCGGGCCCGCCGCACGCCGTCGCCGGGGGAAACGTAGAAACGTCAATGCGCCTTGTAGATGTGCTGTATGGCGCACTGGCACAGGCCATCCCCGATCTTGTCCCGGCAGCCAGCCAGGGGACGATGAACAACCTGACCTTTGGCGGCAGACATCCGCTTACAGGCAAGACGTTTGCCTATTATGAGACAATGGGCGGCGGCAGCGGTGCGGGGCCGCAAGGGGACGGGGCGAGCGCTATCCACTGCCACATGAGTAACACGCTCAACACGCCCGTCGAGGCGCTGGAAATGGCGCTGCCAGTGCGGGTTCGACGGTACGCCGTTCGGCGGGGTTCAGGTGGTGACGGCGAATATTGCGGCGGAGATGGGCTGGAACGCGAGATTGAGTTTTTGACCGCGGTTCGACTCACAGTCATTTCGGAGCGTCGGAAGTTTGCCCCGTATGGCTTATCGGGTGGAAAACCGGGGCAGCGTGGTGAGAACTCCCTGCGCCGAGCCAATGACGCACGCTCCGTTCTACTGCCCGGCAAGGCATCCCTCGATGTCCTGCCAGGCGATGTCGTTTCCATTTACACGCCGGGTGGCGGCGGCTGGGGAAGCAAAACCTGACGCTGCAGTGTTGCCAGCCAGCGAGCGCCAGCAACGGTGTGCTATCTGTAGTTTGCTATAACGCTCCTTCAACCCAGTTAACTTCAGCGTTGGGCATGTTGCGTTGCCGCCACTCGACACATCGGGTGGCAATGAAACGAACATTTTCATAATAATCCGGCTCATGGCGGCGCTGGGCTTCGTAGTCAATATATGGCCCCAGTTTGGACCATGTTTTGACGACCATAGGGCTGACCCATTTGATGATCGCGCCTTCCGCCTCGGCAGTGATCCAGTCACGCTCCAGAAGGAACCCCAGATGGTCAAATGAATTGAGAACGTGTTTGATATGCTCCTGCCCTTCCGGGCTGAGGGAAGAAAGCCCTGTGCCCGGGTTGTCGGGAAGCTGGGTATAAATCCAGCGGCGGGCTTCGATCTCGCGGTCGGACATCAGCTTATTGAATATGTCGTTGAAAATTGCCATGTTGCGGCTGTCAGCCGAGTCGCGAAGCTGCCACAGGGCCACTATCCCGCCACCCAGGAACTGGGCAACCGCCGCAGCCGTTGAGAGGGCTTCCAGCATCGGCCAAAAGTCAAAGTGAAACCCGATTTCCTGGAGCAGCGCCCACAGGATGGCGCATCCGATAATCCAAACAGCAAGGCTGATAACGGCGATCACCGCGGCGCGCTGGATAACCTGCGCGGTAGACATATTCTGTGTAGACGGAAACTTCATCGTGGTCAGTTCTCCTATTCACGTTTGAAACGTCAGGCCGCATCAATCAACAGTTGCCCAACAGCGCCGCCGAAAAAACCGCCAAAGTCATGTCGTTTGTCATCCGCATTCGCTCAAGTTCATACAGGTGATCCTTTTGTTGATGGCAGCCGCTGTTGGTGGTCACGGCAGCCCAGAAGCCTTTGGCATTCTCGACCGTAATCGTGAGATCATCGTATTGCCCGGATGGGTAGGCCAGAAACCGGGGCTGGTAGCCCAGATGATGCTGGATGGCCTGAGCTGCGGTCGTCAGGTTGGTTTCTAACCATGCCTGATCTCTCCCTTTCATATCCAGATGCTCCGCGCCATGCACCTCAATATCCATGCCGCTTTTGCTCATTTCGAGCAGGTTATCCCACGTCATGTAGCCGGGTTGCTGGCGATCTGCGAAATTGGTCAGGATAAAGAACGTCCCGGTAAAACCCATCTCCTTCAAAATGGGAAAGGCGGTGTCGTAGTTATCCAGGTAGCCGTCGTCAAAGGTCAGCACCACGGGTTTGTCTGGCAGGCGCGGCCAACCGATATTCAAGGCGTATACCAACTGAGTGAGAGTTATGGTGTGATAACCATTGTCCTTAAGCCACTTCATTTGGGCGCGAAAATTGTCTGGCGCGACCGAGAGTCCGGGGCGATAAGGGTCAGTGTTATCGGCAGGCGGAACACTGATGTAATGGTACATTAAGATGGGCACATAAGCATCGCGCCGGGCATTATCGGTTGTTACTTCGGGCGTAGATGTGCTGGTCGGGGTTGGGGTGGTGGTCGGCGGCAGAGTTGGCGTGACGCTGGCCGTGAGCGTGACCGTGGGGGTCAGCGTAACTGTCGGTGTCGCGCTGGGCGTAAGAGTTGGCGTTTTGGTGGGGGTGGCGGACATGACAAATGCCAATAGGCGCGGGCGTTGATCACGGATGCTGGCGGGGGTGAAGGCCACCAGGCTTAAGCCCAAACACATTAGCATCACCGCGATTATGGCGCCCAGCGCGCGGGCGGGCGATGGTGTTGCTCCTTCCTTGCTCTTGGATGGCTTGTCTACAACATGTTCAGATTCGGTCATGGGCGGGAGAATATCCCAGACACCGACCCCTGTCAACGCTCGCGACCAAACACCCCGGATTGCCTGTGAAATCAGGCCCACGTGCGCTATGATCGCAGACAGCCGCCAGCCAGGGGGTACGTGCCATGCAGCCCAAAACCATGATTTTGCTCACCATGCTGATGCTAATCTCAACAGCAGGTTGTGAGGATCAATTCACAGGCGGGCTGCCCACCGCTACGCCCGCGCCTGTAGACGCAATTCCTACCTCAACTGCCACGTTTTTGCCGCCGCCAACAGTAACCCCATTTCCGACTGCCACGCCGCGCGGCAACGGCCCCGTCATCGCTCCCCCCGCGGTGGACGCAGGAGCCAGCCCGGCTGCTCCACTGGCAACATCTCCCAGCGCCGCGCCGCCACTTGAACCCAGCCTGAACCCCTTGCCACCCACGGCGACACCCGTGCCAACGTCGGCACTGGTCAACCTTCCCGGCGGAGTCAACCTGGGCGAGCGGGTCTTTTACGCCGATTTCTTTCAGGGATGGCCCACGGAGAATTTCCCCACAGTCAAGATGGTTCTCAAAGATGGCCAGTATGATTTTCAGATTGGGCCGCAGGATGCGGGGATAAGGAGTACCGGCATCGTTCAGGGCGGCAATGTCTATCAACAGATTGAGTTCACACCCGACAACTGCCCGGATGGCTCTGGCTTTGGGCTGCGCGTTCGCCAGAAGGATTCAGGCAGCTATGATCGGTTTTCGGTGTTCTGTGATAACACCTATAAATCGGCAGTGGTTATTAACGGATCAGTGAACGAGCTGGCCTCCGGGTCGCTACCGGCGGATACGAAAGCGGGGACGCCCACCACGCACGTGATCGGCATTGCCGCGTACAACAGCACGTTTACATACTATTTTGATGGCGAAGTTGTGGGAACTGCCAGCGACACCCAGCTTGCTCAAGGCGATGTCGCTTTCTATGCTTTCAGTCAAGGCGCAGGGGTGCTTCAGGTAGCCTTTGACAACTGGCAGGTCTGGACGCTTCGCTAAGTGCTAAAGCTGCGCCGGTCACGCTTCTGGCAGTGGACTGCTATCGTTCTCAGTATTATTGCAGTTGGGTTCGGATTATTCCGGCTGCTAACGGCAACGCCTGTCAATGCACCTGAGCCGCTGGTTAGCCCTACACTCCCCTCAAAAACCGATACCGGCGTAACCGTCAATCTTGGTGGGGAAACAGGATCAGATGGATTAGATACGCCGGGCAGCCGCTCAACCACGCTAACGCCGGGCGCTACTCTGATAGGCCCGACTTCGCCCGCTGACGGCTGGGCTAACGCCTTGCTCGATCAAATTGAGCCGCTGTTTGACGCGGGACTCCTCCCCGGCGACGGCTTTGCGTGGTGGCAAAGCCAATCCGAGCGAGCACGGCTGAACTATCACGACGGGCAGGTATTAATCGATCTGGTGCCCCTTGCGCCAGCCGTGCCGCCACGTTTGGTCGTTTCAATCCCCGACTCCGCCGATGCCAATATGCTTCGCCGCGTCGGACTGGTTGAAACCAACGGGGACAGTTTGACCCTCACGGTATTTCGTTCATCCTCGTCGCTGGCCGACAAGAGCTGGATAGTGACCAACATCGATACCGTTACACCGCTCAAAGCGCTGGTGATTCAGGCGGCGGCGCGTTCATTGGACTGCATCGTTGCCTTTGACAATGGGGACGCGAGTGTATCTGAACTGGTAGTGCTCAACCTTGAACATCGCGCCGAAACAGACGCGTCGACACCAACCCCGACTCTGACCAAGACTCCACCGGCTGTCCAACCGTCAGTCTCGCCAACCGCAACCCGTGCGCCTGACATCAGCCTGGGCCGATTGATTGCGGCCAGGCTTGATACGGTTATTGACGGCCTGGCCGCCATACCCCAATCGGATATTGCGGCCTATGTCAATCAACATTCAGCACCCGGCCCGCTCACATGGACCGAAACCGGCCCCCAGTTCAGCGGCAGACCGATGGGCATCAGCCAGGCGATTGAACTCAAAGTTGAATATCTTTCGCCAGCGTCGCCTACCAACGCCGCGGTCACTTTCTTCACCGCAGATTATGAAAACGATGTGACGCACCTGCTCGAAGATCATGTTGGTTTTCAGGGCCACCGGATGGAAGAGATTGTGTATTGGATGGTTTACCACAGCGCTCAACGACAGGGGACACTTATCGTCAGCTACGATGATTTTGGCGCGCGGCAGTCGATAGGTATCGTCGGTTTTGCCCCGTTTCCGCAATCTCCGTAAACGCATCCGCTGCGGCATCACCCTCGTTTTACCGCCATTTTCAAAACTTAGCGACAGATTCTCATTTTGTTCCCCTATATAGAGTAATAGAAACACATTTACTCCTGGGGAGGCAAAATGCGTGATCTTTATGATTCGGACGTTGTGCGCTTAAACGGATTGTTTGGGGAACTCTTATGTTGGCCCGAAAAGTACGAAATGCTGAAGGAGCCAGCCAGCCGCCGCCAGTTTCTGGCTGAACGAGAATTATCCGGGCGCTGCATCGACGCAATCAATGCGCTCGATGCGGAGGCATTCGCCAGTTTTGATCACCTGGCAGCGGCTATCGACACGGGTTTGAACCGGGCCTAACCGGGGCCATGAAGGGGCCTGGGCGCTGATAATATCAGCGCCCGTTTTTTTTATGCGCCATTTCGTATTCTATGCCGGCGCGAGTACAATAGTGACCCAGATAGGTGCATTTCAACGACAGTATATGGTCAAGGAGTCGAGAGAATGTTGGATCAGGCTCGCGAGTCCTATACGGTCGAAGTGGCTGGCATCAAGCGCGATTTTCCGCTGTTTGAGGTTGCGCCCGGCGTGCGGATTGCCATTGTCAATATCCTGGGCGACACCGTGTTGATCGAAGCGGTTTCAGAGGCGTTGGCCGCCAAGCTGCAGAGCATCGACCATGATGTAATCGTAACGGCAGAAGCCAAGAGCATCCCTCTGGCGTTTGCGCTGGCGTCCCGGCTGAACAAACCGTGGGTCGTTCTCCGTAAGTTTTATAAAGCCTATATGGGCGATGCGCTGCGCACCGAGACCATGTCTATTACAACGGGGCAGGCGCAGGCGCTTATTCTGGACCAAAAAGATCGGCCACTGCTGCAAGGTAAGCATGTGGTGCTCGTCGACGACGTGATTTCAACCGGCAGCACGCTGCAAGGCATGCAGCTGCTGGTCAGCCACGCCGGGGGGCAGGTCGTCGCTCAAGCGGCCATCTTCACAGAAGGTGACCGCGCTAAATGGCAGGACATCATTGCGTTGGGACATCTGCCCGTCTTTGACGAATCAGCGTGATTGTGGCAACTGTTAGCGGAACGTTATGTGGCAGTTTTTGATCTGATGAATTATAGTTAGGGCGGTAATCAAACACGAAGGAATTCCTGTAGTGGCGCGCATACTCATCGTCGATGACGAACCCGATGTTCGGGAATTGTTTAATATTACTTTGAAAATGGCTGGTCATGTGACCGATACAGCCAAGCACGGGCTTGAGGCTGTTGATAAGCTCAAGGCCATGCCCGAAATGCCAGAGCTAATCGTGCTCGATCTCATGATGCCGCATCTGGACGGGTTTGGGCTGCTGAATCACATTCGAAACGAGATGGCTGCCAAGCCGTTTCGTGTTCTGGTGGCTACTGCGAAAGTGCTCGAGGAGTCGGATCAGGAAAAATTGAGCACCTGGCCGGTCGTAGGAGTGCTCAATAAGGGTGAGTTAGACATAGGGCGAATGGTGATGGTAGTCAGCACTGCGCTTGCCAAAGAGCCCCTTAAGGCAGGTCCTAAGCCTGCCGAAAGCCCCAAACCTGCCGCGGAAAGCCCCAAGCCTTCCACAGAAAGCCCCAAGCCTAATCAGTAGCGGTTCAGCCGCGCCCCAATCAACGCCACAACAACCATCATTAGCGCCCCGCCGGCATCTGTCGGTGTCATGAGCGACAGGGCTTTGCCATCCGCTGATAAGGGTAGATATACCACGGCTACGATGAGTTTGATCACAACCAACATAAACGCTGAGATAATCGCGACAACCAGCATATCATCAATGATCTTGTCACCAACGTGGCGCAGAAAATACGCGGCCTGTGCGAATGTCAACCCCCACGCGACGAGCCAAAAACCCCAGTTGAATATCTCGTTTCCGGCGGCATAACCTGTATTCACCTGCCCAAAGGCCAGCGTGAGCAAGGGCGGCGCGGCGAAGCCAATCACCGTTGGAATACCCACGATAATTGCGATGGAGCGCCAGATAGTCGGCCAGTCAAAACGCGGTTCTTCTGCCATGAGCTTACCTTTTGTCCAATCCAGATGAATTGTGTGGTCAGCTTGCCTTATTCTTAAAGGCAGGCGCTTCCGGGATTCCTCGTTTGGTCAGGTAGTTGTTTTCAGCATACCACAGGTAAGTGTCACGAATACTGTCGGTGAACGGGCGGGCTGTCAGCCCCAGTTCTTTGACCGCCTTAGCGTTGTTGAAATAAACATACTCGCGGCTGACCAGCACGCGTCCCTTGTCCACCGGCAGCCCCAGCTTTTGAAGCGGCCAAACCAGTTGTGCCAACATCCCCATGAACCAGCGCGGTGTTTCGACGACGGACAGTGATGTTCCCAATACCTGATTGATGAGCTGCACGGTTTCGCGATGGGTGTTGTTGTGTCCCCCTAGCACGTAACGTTCGCCAGCCCTGCCTGTTTCGGCGGCGGCGATCAGCGTGTTGACACAATCGCGGACATCTATCCAGTTCACTCCACCTTTGCTTAAAGGAATAACGGGGAGGCTAGGTTTGAGCGCTTGCGCGATCGCCTCCCCCGCATTGAACTTGAAGTCGCGCGGGCCGATAATTCCGGTCGGGAGGACGCTAACCGCGTCGAGACCCTTCGCCACGTATTCTTTCATCACCTGCTCGGCAATGTGCTTGCTGTGGCCATAGTGGTAGAGGGGGGATTCGTCCGGGTGCATATCAAATTGATCTGTTTCGTCGCGGATCGGACGCTCTTTGGTCGGCATACCTAACGCCGCCGCTGAACTGGTCATCACGAGGCGCTTGACTTTCGCTTTCAACGCGGCTTCTAACACGTTGCGCGCTCCATCGACGTTCACTTTGTAGATGATTTCTTTGGGTGTGCGCCAGTAATCGGCCACCGCCGCCGCATGAAATACCCAATCCACGCCTTTCATCGCCCCTACCAGCGACTCCGCATCAAGGATATCGCCGACGGCAAAGGTGAGTTTTAGCCCGCCAATGGCGTCATCCGGGGAATTCTTGCGCTTTAAGCCAATAACTTCAATATTGCGCTCGTTGAGCGCCGCAACCAGGTTAGCGCCCAAAAAGCCTGTGCTGCCCGTCACCAGTGCTTTTGTCATGATTTGTTCCTTCCGGACGCGGCATTCACTCAACCAACGATGTCTTTCACTGGTCACCGTTCAAGCGTCACACCAGATACTTGCCATTGTCGATCATCAGTTCGCCATCAACGGTTACAGTCGGATTCCCCATCACGCCGTCAAGATGGATCGGCGCGTGGTTCTGACCATAAAAGGGTGGCATCGCATTATGCCCAATTGCAATATGGATGGTGCCCATGACCTTTTCATCGGTCATCACATTGCCGGTGATCCGCGCAAAGGGATTCGTGCCGATCCCTAATTCGGCAATCGTACGGCAGCCCTCGCCGTGCGGCAGTTTCTCGCCGTCAGCAATCTGGGCCAGCAAACGGTCGGCTTCGGCGCCTCCTGTGATTTCGACGGCACGCCCGTGCTCAAATCTTAGGCGGATTGGCTCTTTGATCAGGATGTTGGGGAAAGACTTGTCGATTACCAGCAGGCCGTTAGCGCTGTCCTCCAGCGGGGCTACGAAGCATTCACCGGACGGCAAGTTGCGAAAACCGGGTGTTCGCACGACACCGGGGTCAGTAGCGATGATCCGGCCTGTAATGGACAGCGTCAGGTCCGTACCCAGCGGCGAGGTGATATGGACCTCGGAACAATTCTGAAGAAAAGCGTGGAGCCTGTTGGTGATGGCCGCCACTTCCTGATAATCCGCCATCAATTCATGCTCAAGAATTGCCTGGTCGATGTTCAATCCCACGCCGAACCGCATCTTACCGCCTTCGCTGGTTGCCTGCATCAGCGAGAACCGATAAGGCTGCTCGGCGGTCGTTGTCGAGCCCAGAAACTGAATCCCGACATCAAACGTGCGTGCCGTTTCAAGCAGGTCGGGTGGGGCAATCTTGAGCGGCCTTTCGTTTTCAGGCAGCGTCCAACGCTTTAATGCCGCCGGGCCAATCGCCTTAATGGTATTGGCGAGCTGCTCCTGTTCTTTTGCCAGCGCCAGATCGGTAATGAGCAGCACCCGTTCGCCCGGCTGAACCCCCATGCATACATGAACGACGTTGTCATACCATTCCATGAAAATCCTCGCCGTGAACTAAGGGAGATGATAGACCAGATGCCATTATAGTATGGGTAGCCCTGTCAAGCACAACCGATTCGATCACACGTACATTGATCGGTAGCCATCAGAAATCGATGGTTTGCTATTTGGTACTTTCCACGCGCTTCCACAATTCTGCAAGTGAGCGTTTCTGCACGCGAATATTCCACCAGACGAGCAGCCAAAGGTGCAGCCGTGCGACCATCAGGGCGAAAGTCCATACCAGCTCACGCAGATTACGTGGGTACGTCAGCGCCCGCCATAAACCGATTGTTGCTTCGAGGGCAAAACTTCGCATCTGGTGCAGTGAGTCTGCGATTACGGGCTGGGCGTATCCGCCGAGGCTGCGAACCTTCTGGATCAGCCACTCGCGGTAATTGTCAGGGTACTTGACAAACACTTTGGCTTCGGGGGAATATCGCACCTTAAAGCCTTGTGCGGCGATCATTTGGGATACAACAGCGTCTTCTGCCAACGCGTCTTCAGGGAGATGTGTTATCAGTCCGGCTCGGATGGCATACAAATAACCCGAACAGATCAGGTATCGCCCCGCCGCATCTCGGCGCGCGCGTTCTTCGTGCGCGCCAGCATCGGTGAGAAGATGAGACCAGTAGCCCAGCATCGTTCCACGCGGGCTGACCGATACGGGACGGCCAGTGACTGCACCCACCTGCGGATCGGTCATCGGCCTGAGCAGTTCGTGGAGCGCGTTCCGCGCAATCGACACATCGCCATCGGTCATCACAATAATCTTGCCAGAGGCGCGGGCGAATCCCATATTCAGCGCTGCGGGCTTGCCAAGCTGCGAGTCACGCACGACCATCACACCTGGCACCCCCAAAACGACCTGCACGGTTTCATCGTCAGGGCAAATAACGATTGCTTCAGCTTGAAGCCCACGAATTTGCGCCATAACAGCGTCGAGCGCCAGCTCTATCGTTAGTGGTTCGCGATAAGCAGTTATTAGAATCGTGGTGTCAATGGTGCTCACGCGATGTTCAGCCCCTCTTGGCCTGATTGCCCCGGCTGGGTTCGCGATTTCACACGGCTATCGAGCAAGCTCCGGGCTGCCTATTTCCCGGTTGAGAATGGGAATATACATGCTGCGCGTATATTCCTTAACCATCCGCCGCGTCGTGAAATTCGGCGCTGATGATTTGATCGCTGCGCGCACTTTAGCCAACCATTCATGCGGTATGCCGCTTTCGTCGCGACGGAAGTAAAGCGGGATCACCTGGTCTTCCAACACGCGGTACAAGTCCTCCGCGTCGTCGCGATCTTCTTCCTCTTCCGTTGAATATACTTTGCCGTCCCCAATCGCCCAGCCGTTGTGCTGGTTGAAGCCTTCGGCCCACCAGCCGTCCAGCACACTCAAGTTAGGCACCCCGTTGATGGCCGCCTTTTGCCCGCTGGTTCCACTGGCTTCACGCGGGCGGCGTGGATTGTTGAGCCAGACATCGACACCGCGGACCAGATAGCGTGCAACGTTCATATCGTAATCTTCGAGAAAAGCAATCCCGCCGCCCAGCTTGGGGTCAAGCGCCTGCCGGCAGATTTCCTGGATAAGCTGTTTGCCGCCTTCATCGTGCGGGTGGGCTTTACCGGCAAACACAAACTGAACCGGGCGTTCCTCATTTCGAATCAGCGTCCGCAAACGGGCAACATCGCGAAACAGGAGAGTGGCGCGCTTGTAGGTCGCAAAGCGGCGGGCAAATCCGATGGTCAGCGCGTTGCGGCGCATCAGCGTTCCGGCCCACGCAAGCTGGGTAGGCATGATCTCGCCAGATGCCCAGCGTTTTTGGGCCTGATTGCGCAGCAGCCATAACAAATCCGATTTGAGGTTGCGGCGCACATCCCACAGCACGTCATCAGGGATGGCATCGACCGCACTCCACAGCCGCGGGTCGTCCATGTGGTTAACCCAGTCCGCGCCGATATAGCGATCAAACAATTCCATTATGCGTGGGGCAAGCCAGGTCTGCGCGTGTATTCCGTTGGTAATGTGAGCGATGGGAACCTGCTCGGCTGTACGCTCCGGCCAGACGTGTTGGAACAATTCGCGCGAGACTTGCCCATGAATGGCGCTGACGCCGTTCCGTAGTGACGACAACCGGAGGGCCAAACGCGGCATACTGAACTTTTCGCCCCACCCAATGTCCTGTCTCCCCAGATCGACAAGCTGCGTGCTTGAAATTCCGATTTCGGTGCACAGCGGCTCGAAATATGGGGCGACCAGCTCCATTTCAAACATATCCAACCCGGCTGGAACAGGTGTATGCGTCGTAAACACAGTCTCAGATGCTACTTGTGCAACCGCATTATCAAAGCCTGCTCCCGCTTTCATCCGCTCTCGCAAAAGCTCCAGCGTCAAAAACGAAGAGTGTCCTTCGTTCATGTGCCAGGCCTGGGGTTGAATCCCCATCAGGCGCAGCAGCCGGATTCCGCCGATGCCCATTAATATCTCCTGGAGCAGGCGTGTGGTGTTTGATCCACCATACAAGCGGGGGATATCATGGGTCACTGCGGGGTTGCTGCTGTCCAGCGACGTGTCCAATAAGTAAATCGGAACCCGACCGACCTGCACTTTCCATATCTTGCTGGAAATGGCGAGATCGCCGAGTGCCAGCGTAATGCTGGCCGGGCCGCCGTCCGGTCCCGCGACCTGATGAATAGGCCGGTCTTGCGGGTCGAATTCGTCGTAGACATCTTCCTGCCAGCCATCCGCATTGATTTTTTGTGTAAAGTAGCCTTTGTAGTAAAGCAGGCCCACACCGACAAATGGCAGACCGAGGTCGCTGGCCTCCTTCATGTGGTCGCCCGAGAGAACACCCAGCCCGCCCGCATAGAGTGGCAAGCTTTCGTGCAGCCCAAACTCCGTCGAGAAATAGGCGATCACTGACTGTTTATGGCCGGAATAGGTAGTAGTAAACCACGTGTCGTTTTCTGCCATATACATATCAAACGCGCGGAAGATCTTGTTGTAGATTGCCAGATAGGTTACGTCTTCGGATGCGCGTTCCAGACGATCCTGCCCGGCGCGGCGCAAGAAGGCGACCGGGTTATGGCTGGTATCTTCCCACAGCAGGGAGTCAATACGTTGGAACAGTTCTTGCGCTTCCTCATGCCAGCTCCACCACAGGTTATAAGCCAGTTCGCGGAGACGGTTGATGCGCTCCGGAAGCCGGCGCTGATCCAACGTTGAGAGCGGTTGTTGCATAGGGCTTTCAGAGGCGAATATCAATACCGCCTCTGACATCCTTTCATGAAGTCTGTGGTAAAATCAATTTCAGGCGGTTTTGTATCGTTGTTCAAACGCAATATAAACGATTGTGACTCGACACTGTGTCTAACCGGACGGGATTCTAGCCGGGCGGCGACTCAGCGTCAAATGCGACGGGGTCGCCAGTCGACCCATTTCCGAGATAAACCAGCGTGAAAATTGCCCCTCACAAGGACAATCTGTGACCAAATCAACTCCAACCGGTACTCGCTCCCTGCCGCGCGTCACCTGGCAGCAGATTCTGAGGGAAGTGCAGGCCCACACCGCGCCGACCAAACCCCGTTCCATTCGCGTGGGCGCAAGCTTGCAAGAAATCGCCAGCCAGGTCCGCCAGCGCCAATCCCCGCGCTTTTTCGGGCTGATCCCGGAACAAGCATCCCTGCTGGCCCGGTTTTTTCCTGAGGCGCAGGCGCTGACCATCACTCAGGCCCAGGAATTCCAGGCGCACGAGTTTGACGTGATGGGATCGGGTAAAGTCAAGCTGGGCAAGGACATCGATTGGCATACGGACTTTGTTCACGGTTACACGTGGCCGGTTCAGCACCAGCTTCGCATGAAAGTCATCGCAACCAAACCCGCCGATCCGCGCATACCCTGGGAGTTGAGCCGTTTCTACCATGCCGTGCGGCTCGGCCAGGCATATCTGTATACACAGGACGAGAGCTTTGCCCAGGAGATAATCGACCAGATTTCACAATGGATTAAATCCAATCCGTTTGGGTTTGGCATTAACTGGATGGATCTTAAGACCTGCGCCATCCGGGTCGTCAACTGGATTTGGGCTTACTACTGCATTCTTGAATCCAAATCGCTCAATGAGGAATTTCTGGCGTTGTGGCTAGCCAGCCTTCAAGAGCATGGTGAGCATCTCCTCAAGCATCTTCCCCGGCGCAAGCCGCACACCAACCAGACTCTGGGCGCGTTGACCGGGCTTGCTTATCTGGGGATACTGTTCCCGGAGTTTTCGGGCGCGGCACGTTGGAAAAGCGCCGCCCTTCCCAAATTCTGGGATCAACTGGACTATCAAGCCTTGCCGGATGGGATGGGTCACGAATCATCGCTGGCTTATCATCGCTTTATCACCGAGATGGCCCTCAGCGTGGCGGGGCTGTGCGTGGTGAATAACATCGACATCCCCGAAACAGCGCGAGCCCGGATGCGGGCCATGCTCGATGTAATCATGATCTGCGCTCAACCAGATGGCCTGACCCCGCAGATTGGCGATTCCAACGCCGAACGCCTGCACATCTTAAGCGCGCATGCCGATAGGGTTCGTTCAGCCAACGATCAGCGCCATTTGCTGGCCCTCGGTTCGATTGTGCTGGAGCGTGAGTTGAGCGAATGGGCGGGGTTTATCGAACCGACCAAGCAGGGCTGGGTGATTGCGGCAGGCGACGAGTGGCAGGACGCATTCTGGTGCTTCGCCTCGGATGCATCGGCCCGCTATACGGACGTTCTCACTCGTGTTGTGTCTCGGCCAGAGGGCGTCGCCGAAGATGCATGGGTTAACGTGCGACCC
>Ga0137463_1000322_pt1 | contig 17722 bp, 14 predicted proteins | sample EasRivERMGT800_2_FD_102333 | JGI IMG/M metagenome (GOLD analysis project Ga0137463, IMG submission 102333) | Soil microbial communities from meander-bound floodplain in the East River, Colorado, USA - East River MetaG ERMGT800_2 | ecosystem: Environmental > Terrestrial > Soil > Floodplain ...
AATGCGGTGGCAGAAACCTTAACTATTTTTGGATGGACGGGTCTGGCATTAAGATTATTCATTGAACTGTTCTTTTTTTTTCAAACGAAGGTCTGGACGAATTATCTCAGGCTCTGGCTTTTCTTGTTTATATTTATTTATCAGTTCGCCGGAAGCTTTATAACTAACCTCGCTGAATATGTAATCTGGATATTAGCGTTTACAAATGTCTTCAGGCAATTTGATGTGCAACAACACGAGACAAAAACATCACTGCCGGTTGCTTAATAATTCAATCATTAATTTTTCATAGTCATTGTTGACCTTATCCCAATTGTAAAACAATTTTATTTTTTCAAGATGGATTTCTTTTCTTCGGTGAATAAGGTTTTCGTCTATATTCCTGTTAAGTATCTCTGTAACGTCTTTGCTATCGAAAAAATAATCTGCTTCATTTTGTAACACGGCCCTGTTAAAAACATTTTCGTGTGCAGCAATCCGGCAACTGCAAGCCATAGCTTCGAGCAGGGAGGGATTTGTACCGCCCGCAGAGTGGCCATGAAAATAAAGTTTTGAAAAATAACGAAGATTGTTAAGAACCGGTATATCATAAATGGCACCGACAAATTCTATATTTGCCGCGGCATATTTTTTTGACCATTGTTTGCCAAACCTGTTTATTATATTTCCAACAAGGATCAGGGGATAATCCTGCCTTGAATTTAAATATCCGTTCAGGATCATTTCAATATTGTTCTCAGGCTCCATTCTTGCTGCTATCAAATAGTATTGATTAGCTGACAAATCAAACCGGTCTAAGAATTTATTCTCCGCATGTGTAAAAATTTCTGCGCCATAAGGAATATAGGTTGATTTCCTGTTATACTGTTTTAAAAGATATTCCTGAATGGCTGGTGAATCAGCGATCAAATGATCACCATATTTGACTGCCCATGCTTCTGCCCATTTTATAAACTTCCTGGTTACCATGGAATATTGTGTTCTTTTCCATTCCAGCCCATCCATATTTACAATATTGATCGAATTTTTTGGCCATCGCCAATGCCAGGTCGAGTTGCTTGTATAACCTAACTGTAATAAAATATCAAAATTTCTTTTTCGGGCGTCATTGATACAATTCCAATCATAAACGAATTGGCCTGTGGCCCCCAATTTATTTTCCCAATCTTTGCAATGAATAATATTTACACCTTGCCATTGTTTTTCTTTGTATGGATGCAGGCTGGAGTTATAGACATATATCTTATGCCCTTTTTGAACCAACGCGACCGAAAGATGCTGGGCAAACTGTTCAAATCCGCCATATGCATTGGGGATGCCCCGGGTTCCAAGTATTCCTATTCTCATTTTATTATTTTTTACTGTCTGTTTCGAGGGCAGTAAAAATCGTTTTCAAAATTCTTTCTGCTGTTCTTTTCCATGTATATTGACTTGACCATTCCAGGCCTTCCTTCCTTTTTTGTTCGTACAGAGGTTTGTTTTCTAAAAGGCTATTGATTTTTTCAGCAATATCTTTCGGATTATTGGGATCAACAAACAGAGCTGCATTGCCGCATACTTCAGGCATTGAGGTTGTATTTGAAACAACAACAGGGACCCCTGATGCCATTGCTTCCAGTGGAGGTAAGCCAAAACCCTCTGCAAATGATGGGAAGCAAAAAATTTTTGCCATTCCATAAATAGCTGCCAGCTCATTATCCGGGACATTGCCCGTAAATTTTATTTTTGATTTTATTTCTTTATCCGGGTCAATATATTTTTTTGGGGGGAGTTTCCGATCTTCCTCCCCCACGATTACAAGGGAAATATTTTTATCATTTAACGAGAATAATGATTTTATAAGACCCTGGATATTTTTCCGGGCATTTAAGCGGCCTGTAAAGAGTATATAATCATCAGGCAAATCATATTTTTCTCTTGTATTCTTTAAAAATTCTGAGTCATGTTGCCAATAAGGCTTAAAAATATTTGTTACACCAGAAGGTGCAAGGTCAATGAGGTTATTGTTTTTAGCATATTCTAATTCTATCAATTCATTTTTCACAAATTCTGTTGTGGTGATAATTCTGTCAGCTAAACATGCTGTCCATTTTAGTGGCATGAAATAAAGCCTTTCTTTCAAGGTGAAATATTCAGGATAATTCCTGAACAGAACATCGTGTATAAATACGACAGATTTAAATGATTTACCTTTTGGACAATATGTCTGAAACAAAACTGCATCCAGGTTTAGTTGCCGGGCATAGCCAGGAAGAACAAACAGGTTTGAAAGCATATTATACCGGGACCAGACATAATGAATCTTTATATTTTCTTTTTTAAAAGGTATCGCAAAACCTTTGTCTTTTTTATTCAGAAAAATATGCCATTCTATTCCGGGATGTAAAACAAATAATTCGGGTAAAATATTTTGAATGAATAGCCTGCCGCTGATATGTCCTGTAAACAGCCATTTTGCATCAATACCAATTTTTATTGTCATTTTTTCATTCATGGAACGTATACCATCGATAAAAAGATGCCTTCAGTGAGAATAAAAATAGTGATGATAAGGAAATATTTTATTACTTACTTTGCCACGAATAAAAACATAGTTGCAAACTTGTAAGATATGCATTATCTCATCACAGGCGGAGCCGGGTTTATAGGCAGTAATCTTATCCGTCATTTATTAAAAACTGAAGAAAATGTTTTTATTACCTGTATTGATAATTTCGATCCTTTTTACCCCCGGAACATTAAACAAAAGAATATTTCCGATTTCATCAGTAATGCAGATTTTCGTTTGCTGGAACATGATCTCTCAAAAATAACTAAAGAAGAACTTGCCGAAGCAATTACAAAACCTGTTGATGTAATTATTCATTTGGCGGGAAAAGCAGGTGTGAGGCCAAGTATTTTAAATCCTTTGTCTTACCAGCAAGCCAATATAATCGGACTTCAGAACCTTCTTGACTTCTCAAAGGAAAAAAAGATAAAGCAGTTTGTTTTTGCTTCCAGCAGCAGCGTGTATGGCATTAACGATCATTTTCCGTGGAGAGAGGATGAACAATTGCTACCTATCAGTCCTTATGCAATGACCAAACTGGCTGGAGAGATGCTGGGGCATGTTTACAGTAAATTATTTGGTATCCGGTTTATTGGATTGCGGTTTTTTACTGTATACGGTCCGGCTCAAAGGCCTGATCTTGCCATTCACAAATTCACGAAAGCGATTTTAAATGATAAGCCTATCACCATGTATGGCGATGGAAATTCAAGCAGGGACTATACTTATGTAGATGACACCATCCAGGGAATTGTGGCAGCGATGAGGTATGATAAATCAGATTTTGAGATTATTAACCTTGGCAATAATTATTCTGTTTCCTTAAAAGAATTGATAAGGGCGATCGAAAAAATTATCGGTAAAAAAGCAATAATTGAACAACTTCCCGAACAGGCAGGCGATGTACCCAAAACCTTTGCCGATATTTCAAAAGCAATGCAATTGCTGGGCTATGAGCCTGGAACTAAATTGCATGAAGGATTGGAAAAGTTCTATAATTGGTTTTCTGAAAATCAAAAAATACTTCAGGACGCATGAAGGATTGGGAAAATTGCATTGGGTAATTGAATTTCGAAATCCCGCAATCCAAAAATTTCAAAACAGTATCACACGGTAATTTCAAGCGAAGGCTTCACCTCCTGTTTTGCCTGGTATATTTTGCGCACTGTGTAGGTTTTTTTGTTCTGCGATTCGAAATACGTGCGAACACTGATTTCAGCAAGAATACCAATGGTGATGAGTTGAATGCCTCCTAACAAAAATATCAGTCCTAAGATCAGGATAGGTCTGTTCCATATATCGTGGCCAAGGATTTTCAGGACAAGAAGGTAAAGATTAATTATTATGCCCAGGCCGAGGCTGATAAACCCGATTGTCCCAAAAAGGTGCATTGGTTTTTGAATGTATTTACGAAAGAACACCATCAGAATAAGATCAGATAAAACTCTGAATGTTCGGTTAATACCATACTTGCTTTTTCCAAATTTTCGGGGATGATGTTTTACATCTACCTGCGTGATTTTTGCGCCCTGCAGTTTGGCGAGAACAGGAATAAAACGATGCAACTCGCCATATAAATTCAGTTCCTCGGCTATTTCCCTTCGAAAAAGTTTTAGAGTGCATCCATAATCTTTTATATAAACACCTGTCATACGACGAATGAGAGCATTTGCCATTCTGCTTGGAATTTTACGAAGAACAAATCCATCCTTCCTGTTCTTCCTGTTGCCGGCCACTACATCCCAGTCTTCGCCCTTCAGCAGATCAAGCATGGCAGGAATATCTGAAGGATCGTTTTGGAGGTCGCCATCCATCAGGGCAATATATTTTCCTGTTGAGTAATCAATTCCAGCGGTCATTGCAGTACTTTGGCCATAATTTTTTCTCAGCTCAACAAGCAATGTTCTGTCATCGGCATAATTGAGCACCTGCTGTTTTGTTTTATCGGTTGAACCATCATCAACCAGCACAACTTCGTAATCAATTCCATTCAATGCACTGCGAATGTTTTCCAGCAGAGGTTTTATATTTTCCTCTTCATTCATCACCGTTATGACGACCGATAATTCTTTCATAATGCACCAAAGGTAACATGAGGATTTTAGATCGAGCTAAGAGCATCAATCTATTATGTTGGCAGGAGGTTGTCTCAAACGTTTTTATGCCACAAAGACACGAAGACCCGAAGAAAAGTAAAATTGAAGATCAAAGCCTTGTGTCTTGGTGGCAAGTTTTCAAAAATTGACCTTTATGAAAGCTTCTTTAGAGCCGGCTCTTAAAAAATGCCTGCCAACTCGAGGCTTTTCTTTTTTAGTTTCAGGATTTCAATATCTTCTATGATCGGGTCAGGCGCAAGAATCAGGGATACATTATTTTCTTTCCACCATTCATTATTCTTCAGGTTTTCAAAAGCAATTACACCTACCAGGTATTTTCGATCTTGCTCCGCATGCCATTCTTCAATCCATTCAAATTGCTCCCGGGGAATAATGTCCCAATCATCAAAGCTGACATACACCTTCAGGAATATATCATCATGTAACTGGTGCGGCTGATGGTGATAGAGTTTTTTATATTCATATTTGTACTGGTAGCGGAGAGCGGAAATATCACTAAGTACAGCGGAAGCTGTTGCAAAGCTTCCGGCACCTTTGCCATAAAAAAATTGTTGATCGGCAAAACCGCTTTCAATCACCACTCCATTGTATTCATTTTTTACAAAGGCCAGGTGATCATCATGTTTTACAAACTGGGGCAGTACGAATGCAGTGACCTTTCCGTTCCTGAGTTTTTTAGCCTGGGCCACCAATTTAATTTCATAATTTTTTTCTCTGGCCACGGTAGCATCACTCAACTGAATATTCTGGATGCCATTAAATAGAATATTTTCAGTGGTTTCCACAATACCATATGCATGGGCTAATAAAAGCACCCATTTGTTCACTGCATCATGGCCTTCTATATCGAGAGCGGGGTTGCTTTCTGCAAATCCAAGTTGCTGTGCCTGTAAAAGCGCTTGTTTAAAGTCAAGCCTGTCTTCAAAAATTTTTGTAAGAATGTAGTTTGTTGAACCATTTATAATGCCCTTAATAGAATGTAAAAGATCATTATCATAGTATTCTTCAAGATTACGGATGATAGGAATAGATGCACAGGCAGCAGCTTCGTACAAAAAAGATCTTTCAGTTTGTTGTTGTAGTTGTAAAATTTTATGCAGATGCTCCGCGATCATTTTTTTGCTTGAGCTTACCACATCTTTTTTATTTCGTAACGCTTTGGATACAATCCGGAAAGCAGCATCGGCATCATCAATTACCTCAACAATAACATTAATCTGGGGATCGTTCAGCAGCAGATCCTTGTTTGTTGTAAATAATTCAGCCGGGGCATTTCTTTTTTTATCCGGATGCTTGATGCAAATTTTTTTAATACTGGCTTGCAGGGATGGTGTTTGTTTAAGTATTTTGTACAATCCTTCACCTACAGTGCCAAACCCAAAAAGACCAATCACCAGTTTCTTGTGCGTTTCCATTTTTTTCTTTTAAGACTATTAATGTTTATAGTGCAATTTCCTTTATAACGAAAAAGAAAGTATCACCTAACAGACGTTTTTATGATTTATTTAATAATAAATAAAAAAGCTCACCCGGTAAACCAGATGAGCTTTTCCTATTTTAATCCATTATTTTAAGCTTAAATCTGACTTATCTCTCCCGCCTGATGCGAGATGGAATTGGCACCTTTCCTTCACTTCGCCCAGGATGAAAAAATAGCATTGTAAAGAGAGGTTGTCAAGGCTTCAGCGGGCCATTTCCCTCTGCCTTTCTTGATAAGTAAAGTAAAGAACTGGTACAAAGATAACTTTGGAAATCTTAGTTTCAAAACTCTGGTTATGGAAAAAATCTAACGATTGTTCGGAGAATTAGTGAAACCCTCTTCTGACAAGGGTTTTACTCAGCTAAGTTTTTTCCAGAAAAAGAAGAGCCCCGAATAAATCGGGGCCCATCACGTCCCTAGTCCCTGTAAGAAAATCGTCCAAATAAATTATTATTGATTTACGGCAGTAACCTGTTCAATTTTAGTTCCTGTGAAAACCCATGGTGGTGTTTCTTTTTTCACCTTTGTTTTTGTTTTGTTTGCATGTGTCTTGGTTTTTGTAACCGGGGCTACATCAGCGGCAACTGGTTCTGCTGTAGTTGTACTTGCAAATACTGAAGCCGGATCTACATCATTAAAAGGACGGCCCACCATAACAGTGATCACTTTTGAATCCTTGTCATAGATCAGTGTGCCTTCGCGTACATCGTTGCCTTCTGCTGTTTTTTGGGCGGGAATTTTATAAGTAGCCGGTGTTTTTTTCAAAATAGCTTTTACTCTCCCCTCTGGCAAACCATCTATCCATACAAAACCCTTGTTCTGATCGTCAAGTTTAACTGTTATTTTCTGATCGGAATTCGTGCTTGATTGATATTGGCCAACTACAGGAAAAATTTGTTCCGTAGTCATTTGATTTGGCATGGGCGCCATTTTGTACTTTGAAAGAATCGAGTCAACAGTCGGATTTCCGGGTTTTTTTTGTTCCTGCGTTGTTGGCTGTGGTACTTGCGCACTTACAGCTAAGGTTAGCAAAAACGAGGCTATGCCTGTTAAAAAGAAGGTCTTTTTCATACTATTTAGTGTATTATGTTGTGATTAAATGGTACTCGGGTGAATTGTTTCAAAATACTGTGCCAAAAATCTTTTTTCTAAGAAAACTCTGAACTTTTTTTTCTATATCAATTATTTTTTTGATACCAAATGTAATTTTTTATAGCATAATCAATTAAGATACCCGGTTATCTGGAGTCAATGGGCAACCACCTATCATTCCAGCAGGGTATTCATTATTCACTGTTCACTATTCATTATCTTCGCTGCTTCCCAAATTCATTATGGCAAAAGAAAAAGATAACGGCACAATAACCGGGTCGGCGGGGCAGGATGTAATTGAAGTGTATGGCGCCAGAGTGCACAATCTGAAAAATATTGATATTAGCATTCCAAAAAATAAGCTGGTTGTGATAACAGGCATCAGTGGCAGCGGAAAATCATCATTGGCTTTTGATACCATTTATGCTGAAGGCCAACGTCGTTATATGGAAACATTCGGCGCTTATGCAAGGCAGTTCCTGGGTGAAATGGAGCGGCCTGATGTAGATAAGATTACCGGCCTTTCTCCTGTAATTTCGATTGAACAAAAAACCACTAATAAAAATCCACGCTCCACCGTAGGTACTGTTACAGAAGTATATGATTTCCTGCGTTTGCTTTTTGCCAGAGTAGGAGAGGCCTATAGTTATAATACCGGAAAAAAAATGGTAAAATGGAGCGAGGAGGAAATTGTAGAAAACATTTTCAAAAGATTTAAAGATAAAAAAATCAGTCTTCTCGCACCTTTGGTTAGAGGTCGAAAGGGTCATTATCGCGAGCTTTTTGAAGAGATAAGAAAAAAAGGTTTTCTAAAAGTAAGGGTAGACGGTGAAATCAAAGATCTTGTTCCTAAGATGCAGGTGGACCGTTATAAAATTCATGATATAGAATTGGTCGTTGACAGGTTGCAGGTAACAAACGATCTGAAAGCAAGATTAAGCCAGAGTGTGCAGCAAACATTAAAGCTCGGAAAAGATTTAATGTTTTTGCTGGCCCTTCCCATCCTTCCCGAAGGGAAGGCGCCCAATACACAGCCCTCGCTTAAGCAAGGAGCTAAACGAAATATAGAGTCTTCAAAAAGCGAGGTTAGTGAACGGGTTTCTCCCCCGTCGGGGGAGCCGGCAGCGCCTGCGGCAAGCCTTTGGCGACCGCAGGAGGGGGCTTTGGTTTCGTATAGCAGACAACTCATGTGTGAGGATACAGGTATCAGTTATGAAGAACCTTCACCTAATTCTTTTTCATTTAATTCTCCTTATGGTGCGTGTCCGGTGTGTAAAGGTCTTGGCACTATGTTTCATGTAAATATGGAGACCGTAATTCCTGATTGGGATCTTAGTATAAACGAAGGAGGCATTGCCCCTCTTGGTGAAGAAAGAGAAGCTTATGTATACAGGCAGGTACAGGAGATCGCTAAAAAAAATAAAATTTCCCTGCAGAGACCATTAAAGGATTTACCTAAGAAATCGCTCAACATCTTACTGTATGGTAATGAAGAAGGCAAGGAAGTTGAAATAGCCCCGATAGATATCGGGGTTGAAAATATGCAGTTTGATCCGGAGTCACCTTACGAAGGAATAGTAAATATGCTGAAGCGCTGGTTCAACAATGGACATAGTGAGGCGTTGCGTGACTGGGCAGAGGGCTATATGGAACTGAAGCCCTGCGAAACCTGTGGTGGTGCAAGATTAAAAAAAGAAAGCCTTTGGTTTAAAATAGTAGGAAGAAATATTGCCGAGTTAAGCAACATGAATTTAGATAATCTTGCTGCCTGGTTCGATGGAATTGAATTAAGAATATCAGACAGGCAAAAAACAATCGCCAAGGATGTATTTAAAGAGATCCGGGAACGACTCCAGTTCTTGCTGAATGTAGGGCTTTCATATCTTTCTTTAAATCGTTCCTCTAAATCACTTAGCGGAGGCGAATCACAACGCATTCGTTTAGCTACTCAAATCGGTTCACAACTCCAGGGCATTACTTATATTCTGGATGAGCCTTCAATTGGTTTGCACCAGCGGGACAATCATCGTTTGATCGAGGCATTAAAAAATTTAAGGGATATTGGAAACAGCATACTTGTGGTTGAACATGATAAAGAGATTATGTTATCAGCCGATCATTTAATTGACATAGGTCCCAGGGCAGGTTATCATGGAGGAAAAATTGTGGCCCAGGGTTTTCCTTCAACATTATTAAAACTTGATACACTTACATCGAGTTATCTTAATGGTGACCGTAAAATAAAAACGCCGGAGGAAAGAAGAAAAGGAAATGGAAAATTTCTTGAGTTGGATGGTGCAAAGGGAAATAACCTGCGAAATGTAGATGTTAAATTTCCACTTGGAAAATTTATTGTTGTAACCGGCGTTAGTGGCAGCGGTAAATCCACATTGATCAATGAAACCCTATATCCACTGTTGGCTAAACATGCATATGGCTCAAGAGTAACAGCTTTGGAATATAAAAACATTAAAGGGCTTGAACATATTGATAAAGTGATTGAAATTGACCAATCTCCAATTGGCCGTACGCCGCGAAGTAACCCCGCCACCTATTGTGGATTTTTTACAGACATCCGGACTTTATTTGCATCAGTGCCTGAAGCAAAGATCCGCGGTTATAAGGCAGGTCGTTTTTCATTCAATGTAAAAAGTGGTCGTTGTGATGTTTGCGAAGGCGGTGGCATGCGGGTAATTGAAATGAATTTTTTACCTGACGTGTATGTACATTGTGAAAAATGCAATGGAAAACGCTACAACAGGGAAACCCTTGAAATACGATATAAAGGCAAATCAATCGCTGATGTATTGGAAATGACAGTAGAAGAAGCCGTTGAGTTTTTTCAGCAGGTACCATATATATACCGAAAAATAAAGGTGCTTGATGAAGTGGGGCTGAGTTATATTACCCTGGGTCAGTCTGCAGTTACTTTAAGCGGTGGTGAGGCACAACGTGTAAAATTGTCTACCGAATTATCAAAAAGAGATACGGGCAAAACGTTTTATATTTTAGATGAGCCCACTACGGGTTTGCATTTTGAGGACATACAGCATTTGCTGGATGTTTTGAATAAATTAGTGGACAGGGGAAATACGGTGTTGGTTATTGAACACAATATGGATGTGATAAAAGTAGGAGATCATATTATTGATCTTGGTCCGGAAGGAGGAGACGGGGGAGGAAAAATTTTATTTGAAGGAACTCCCGAGGAGTTGGTAAATAATAAAGAAAGTTATACTGCCGAATTTTTAAAACGCGAACTCGCCTGACAGGAACAAATGTTATGTATAAACAAAATAAATTTTATGGACTTTGACAAACTCAGCCGCATGCCTGAATGGGATGATGATGATTTTCGCGATGAGGATGAAGAGGGCGAAGAATAGAAACCCAATCCTACAAGAGATGCCTGTAAAGCTTTGTACCTGCAATGGCAACAGGTAATGATTTTGCTCAATGGTGCACTGGATTCAATGGAAGTTGAAGAAAAAGAAGATAGTTTTCCTGCGGACTACTGGGAAGATCATAAAGCGATGATCCTGGGTGATGCCTACCAGGTGGCAGTAAAAATTCAAAGTTCCGAATCAGGAAATATGTATGTGCTGCGAATGGAAAATGCTTCTATTATTCGTAAAAATGCCCAGTTGGTAAAATCTTCCGTACTAACTATGATGATTGAAGGAGTTGTAGAGGAAGCTCATGGCAAAGTAATACGGGAAGAAATTGATAAGTTTCGCGAACTATTTAAAGAATGGGTGAATACGTTTGAAACCGATGAGTTCGAAGATGAATGGGGACTGTTTAATTAGGAAATAAAAAAAGAGACTGTCTTAAAAGTTCTTATTTGCCACAAAGACACGAAGGAAGGCATGAAGAAAAATAAAATTGGAGACCAATGCTTTGTGTCCTGGTGCCTGAGTGGCAAGTTTTCAAAAAATCGACTTGTGAAACTATATCTAGTTTTATAAATAACGTTTTACAAGGCAAGTCTTCCATATCCGTAAGATAATCCCATTGCAGACATTACTACACTACCCATGATAAAACCAATAACAAAATAGACTACAATTATTGTAACCAGGGATACTACATAATATCCTACATGTTTATCAGCGGGCGTCTTTTTTAATTTTGGCATTCCAATATACAACAGGTATAAACCATAGAGACTTACTAAGGCTCCGATTAAAGCAATAGGAGGATAAATAGCAAGAAGACCACCTACCCAGGCTGGAGTATACGAATAAGCAACTAATTGAACAGAACGCCCCATATTTTTTTCTGATCCGAAACTTGGAGCAAGAGCATCAATTACCAGTGCACAAATAAATACGCCAACAATAGCTCCAACTAAAACTACAAGTGCCTGGTAAATTCCCCAGTCTATTCCGCTTATGTTGGTGAAGCCATAGTGAAATCCTATAAAGCCATAGCCAATAAAAGCAGCTACAGCCGCGGCCCCTGCAAGTAATAAGACATAGCCGGTAATTATTTGCCCTGTATTTGGCGGTTCTGAAGCTATTACGTCCCATTCTTTTACGGGGGAGGTAATAATGTTTTTTGCACGGTCAATTGCATTCATGATAGTTAGTTTTAGTAATAATAAATGTAAGAAAATGGTTTCAAATCTATCAGGGCTAAAACTTGCAATATAAGAGTTGGAGCTATTAAAGATGGAGAAAGGAGCCAAAAATTACCCGTAAATGCGGCAGGGAGTGATTGAGAAAAATCTTTTTTGAAATTTACCAGAACCGGCTGGTAGGTTTCATACGGATATCAGATTTTACCAATTTCCCCGCCAGTACGGGATCTTAGTTATGGTAAGGAAAGAACTACCTTATTGATATTGCCCGGTAAGGTGGCAGAGAGTAATTAATAAAATGCGTATACTAGAGACTATGAGAGTACCAATAGAGAACGGATTAGGTTTTAATCAACCAGGTATTAGATTTTATTAAGCCCTCCGCCGTTACCGGAACAGAGTTTTGCAAAGAACTATCTGAAAACGATTTTTCCTGTTGTCAGGTATTCATCTTCGGCAAACACATGATACATATAGGCGCCTTTTTTTAATTCACTAATCGTTTTTCTTTCCCCTGCCTTCATTTTGTAATTCAGCACCATGTTGCCATTTATATCAAATACAAGAAAATCTATTTCTTTTTTATTGCCGGACCTGGCAATTACGTGAATACTTTTCCTGATTGCATCAGGAAATACTTTTACCGTATTCTGATTTTTAAATGATCTTTCTTTTTTTGCGGGTTTTTTGTCGTCTTCAAAATCTTTAATGGTTGCCCTGATTTCATACTTATTGGTTGTTGCGTTCAATTTTGGTTGAGTCAAACAAATAATGCCAATCGGCAAAACAATAAGTGATGATAATAAGGCAGTGGCCTTGTCTTGTTTCATAAGGTTCGTTTACGGATAAAATGCAGTTTACAATTAATAATATAGAGGGCATCGTAATTGACGAAGGGCCCTTCCATTAGGTGTATTATGACCATTTAGCCTCCAACCCATCCTGATAAGAGGAGAAAAAAAGGCGTCGTTTTGTTTTGGATCGCCACGTTGTTCATCCAGGGCAGGCCGGGTATTAGGTGTAATTTCATTACTTCTATAATATAACTGGTTCGCTAATGCAGCTTTATCAGGCGTCAAATATTTATTGAATAAAAGAGGATCAATATAATTTGTACTCACATCATCTACATAATCGGTAAATAATTTTCTATGCAACACTTCCAGTCCTATAAACATATTTTCTTTTACATAAAACTTAAAACCAAAACCTATGGGCATTTCCAATTGAGTAAGACTGTAAACTTTTCTATCGGGATATTCAGCAAAGCCCTGGCCTTCGAGATGCAGGGGCTGTAAGGCTACCCAATTTCCACTATTATCTTGTGTTTTTGGATTAAAATGATACCCGCCCACACCTATAAGACCATAGGGTCGAAACTTGCCAAGCAAGCCATCATATTGTTCAATAAAAACAGTAGGATAGAATTCTACGGCCGCATACCCTTCCAATAAGTTTGATTTGAAATTAAGGTTGCGGTATTTTCTAAATTCTTCATCGCCACCTTTAGCGGGTGCTTGCTTATCATCGCCTTCCAAAACACCAATATTTGCTGCAAGGCGAAACCCCAGCCATTCATTTGGGGTAACTGTTAAAAAAATGCCTTTGCATAATTTGGTTAAAGGGAAGTCCACATCTTTCACAAATGTTTTTCCTACGCCCTTGCTACCGCCAAGATCACCTAAAAAGAATAACGGTCCAAGGCCAATGCCTATCTCCACCTTGCCATTACCCGCGGTAATCGATTGTGAAAAAGATTTGAAAGACGAGGAAATGAAAATTAAAGCAAACAAGATTGCTCGTACAATAAGTACAACTCTTTTCATAGATACTAGATTTTACTGGTTTCTCTTATTGGATTTACAGCGACCAAAATAGAAAAGAAATGCAGGAAATCAAATGAGAAAGAAGTTATTTTTTTATTGTGCGGAGCCTTTAAGTTTTTATACTTAGAAGAATTACGAGTAAACAGGAAAAGGAATTAGTGATTAGTAATCTGGAATTTGGAAACCAAATAATATTAAGGGAAAAGAGTGATCGGAAAAACTAATTCCTGATTCCCAATTCCAAATTCCTCATATCACCGATCTTACCATTTCAATATGTTCAATGCCGTCTTCGAGGTATACTCTGCTTGATTGGACGAATTGAAATGATTCGTAAAAATTTTTCAGATACAATTGAGCGCCTAACTTAATGGAAACATTTCCGAAAAGTTTTTTGATAGCTTCAATGGACTCTTTCATCAATTCTTTGCCCGTTCCGTTTCGCCTTGCCTCCGGAGAAGTAACCACTCTCCCGATTGAGGGAAGGTCATAGGCAATTCCGGCAGGTATTATTCTTGAATAAGCAATCAGCTTCTCATTTTTCCATCCCATCAGGTGATAAGAAGCGGGGTCCTTATTATCAGCATCCTGGAAAACACAATTCTGTTCCACTACAAACACTTCATTCCGTAACCGGAGAATAGAATAAAGTTCCATCGGCGTAAGCTCATCAAATTTTTTTAAAACCCATTTTATCATGAAAAAATTTTGAAATTGGAAAATTTTGAAATTGCAATTTCATCGCGCCTCCACGGCACCCGATTCAACTTTTACAAATTAAATTATCTTCCTGCAGGCATTGGTATTACAGGTAAACCTTCATTTCCTTCTTCGCTTGTTGATTGCACGGCAAAAAAATAATTGTCCTTTGAGTAAGGCAGATCCATTTTGGTATCAGTAGTAAAAAATTTCTTCTGCCAGAATGCACTGGTGGTTTCTCTCATCAATACAAAATAACCCTTCACTTTGCCGGTTTTTGGTTTGCTCCAGGTTATGTTAGTGAAATTGGTAAGTTTTCTTGTTTCCATTCTCACTTCCTGCGGCATAGAAGGGGACTTAGCGAGGTTGGCCAGGCTGCACAAGTTCATGCAGGTATTTTTTCTTAAATATTCAAAATCTACATACTCCGGTAAATCGCCATATTGAACTCCGTTTTCCACTCTTACATCCTGGTGCTGGTGATAATAGTTCTCATTCATTTCTGTAATTCGCACAGCAGCATATCCGCGCTGCACATAAGGTGTGTGATCGCCGCCACGTAAAAAGCGGTCATTACGATAGATCATTACCACCTCAAGATTATCAACATAACGTTCACCCATCTCTTTTATATAACGGGCCAGCTGCCTCGTCTTGCCGTCATTCTCCAAACCGAGAGTTCTGACAGTTGATAAAGTTCTTCCTGTGTCAAGCAAAGAAATCCCTTCACTGAATACTCTTACTTTATTATTGTTGATATTATTCGTTTCGCTGCTGTTATTGCTGCCCATGATATCATTGTTCAGGACAGCTTCAATATTCCAATTTTCCTTTTTTGCCTTCTCAGCCATGTAAGTCGAACCGAGCAATCCCTGTTCCTCTCCACTGACAGCAACAAAAATAATCGTCGCGGGGAATGAATATTTACTCATTACTCTTGCACACTCCATAACCGCTGCTGTTCCGCTGCCATCATCATCAGCACCAGGAGCATCCCCCGTTCGATCCATTACGTTCGAACGCATATTATCCAGATGACCACTGATAATAAAGATGCGATCGTCTGCGGGATCAGTTCCTTTTAGTGTAGCGACTACATTTCCCAATAATAAGGTGGTGTCTACACGCCGTCCATCTTTTTGTAAAGTTGTAGTATCAATAAATGCAACAAGCCTGCCCGCAGATTGCCTGGCGAATTCATTAAAACGGCTGAGTACCCATTGCCTTGCTGCGCCAATACCACGCCTGGGATCAGTTTGCGAACTGAGTGTATTTCTTGTCCCAAAACTTACCAGCCTGGAGATATATGATTTCAGAGAGTCGGCCGAAACTTCCTTTATCATTTTTTCAATCTGGGGATCTTTCTGAACGATCGTTTGCGAAAACAAAAAAATGGGAAAGCAGCTTAAGAAAAAAGCAGGAACCAATCTTTTCATCATTATTAGTTTTGATGATTAAAATTAAGGAAAGCATTATCACTAATTCAAAAACCTTAATTTTAGTGAAATGATTTTTATGCCTGTTAAAGATCTCAGTACTGTTCATGAATTAGCCAGTGACCTTTTTAAATGGCCGACCAATAAAGATGAATGGGAGCAATACAAATTATCAAAAGAGCAAATTGATTTTTTTAATGAGAATGGTTATCTCGCCGGAGTAAAAATGCTTTATGACTGGCAGATTGAACTATTGAAAAATGAATTGGGAGATCTTGCAGATATAAATCACGCCGGGCATAACTTATTTTATGAGTTTCACTCTAATGAATCTACTGATCCATCCACTATCCTTTTCCATGCCCTGGGTGCCTGGCGAATAACACCCGGCTTTCATGATGTGTTATGGAACCCAAGATTTCTTGTTGCTGCAAGTCAATTGTTAGGCAATACACCTGTTCGTTTCTGGCACGACCAGTTATTTTATAAGCCTGCTAAAAAAGGAGGGGTAGTGGCCTGGCACCAGGATTATTCATACTGGACAAGAACAAAACCTGTGGCTCATCTTACCTGCTGGTGCGGATTAGATGATTCAACAAAGGAGAATGGGTGCCTGCAATATATTGCCGGTAGCCATAAATGGGGTTTGCTTCCAAAGCCTGTAATTGCAGGGGAACTGCAGGGTGTCAGGGATTTTTTAAACGGGGAACAAAAAAAGCAACTTGAGAATCCAAAATATGCAGAAGTAAAGGCTGGTGAGGCAATCTTTCATCATCCACTAACCTTGCATGGCTCCGGTGAAAATAAAAGTGACAAACCAAGAAGAGCATTTGTAATTAATGTTTTTGCGGATGGAGTTATTTCTGATTCTGACGATACCCTTCTCGAAGGTGTGCCGCGGGTAAAGAAAGGCGAAAAGATGGAGGGACAGTTTTTTCCGTTATTGTACAAGCCCAATAATCAATAATTATTAATTAATAATTATTGATTATTGCCGATCAACTAATATCCGTACTTGTCTTTCCAAAGATTTTTCAAAAACTTTCTCAACTCTTCTTCCCGTGCATTTTTGCCGGGATCATAAAATTTTGTTCCCGATATTTCTTTTGGCAAATATTCCTGTTCGGAAAAATTGCCCTCATAACTATGAGAATATTGATAGTCTTTGCCGTAACCCATATTCTTCATTAGCCGGGTGGGAGCATTACGGATGTGCAAAGGCACAGGCAAATCGCCTTGTTGTTTTACAGCCTCCATGGCGCTGCCAATTGCTACTGTAGCAGAATTGCTTTTTGCACTGGAAGCAAGATAAATGGCACATTGCGATAAAATCAAACTCGATTCCGGGTAACCGATTTTATTCACAGCGTCAAAACCAGCATTGGCCATTACAAGTGCAGTAGGATTTGCATTGCCAATATCCTCACTGGCCAGTATTACCATTCTTCTTGCAATAAATTTTACATCTTCACCTCCTTCGATCATTCTTGCCAGCCAGTATACAGCTGCATTGGGGTCACTGCCACGTATGGATTTGATGAAAGCTGAAATAATATCATAATGCTGCTCGCCTTTTTTATCGTACAAGGCAATTCTTTTTTGCGCAACATCCATTACCAATTCGTCGGTAATTATCACCTCACCCCCATCCCGATAGCTATCGGGACCCTCTCCAATTGGAGAGGGGGCTTTTGAACTCTCCGTTTTTTTAAACTTTTTTGTATCAATAGAGGGTTCCAAAGCTCCTCCAAAGGAGGGGTTTGAGGAGGTCTCTGCCACCAATTCTAACAGGTTCAATAATTTTCTTGCATCACCGCCCGAAATAGTAATGAGTGCTTCGGTTTCTTTTATTTCAATTTTTTTTGTTTTAAGAAACTCGTCTTTTTGTATCGCCTGGTGCAGAAGCTGAACTAAATCTTTTTCATTAAGTGGTTTTAACACA
>Ga0137463_1000323_pt1 | contig 17701 bp, 16 predicted proteins | sample EasRivERMGT800_2_FD_102333 | JGI IMG/M metagenome (GOLD analysis project Ga0137463, IMG submission 102333) | Soil microbial communities from meander-bound floodplain in the East River, Colorado, USA - East River MetaG ERMGT800_2 | ecosystem: Environmental > Terrestrial > Soil > Floodplain ...
CACTCGCGGGCGGGCAGTCGCGGCAGAGAATGCCGTCGAAGTCGACCGCCATCACCGGCGAGAGGATCGAATTGAACAGGTTCCATTCGAGCAGGTGCGGCCAGGGGAGATCCCGGGCCCACAAGTCGGGCTTTCGGGCGGCGCGGGGATTGACATAGACCGCTGCGGAAACCAGGTTCGGGCGCTGGGCGTGCAAGATGGGGAGCGCGTGTTTGAACGAGTTGCCGGTCATCACCGTATCGTCGATCACGACGGCCGGTCCGGTGTCGTGGACGCGGCCGGCGAGCCGCCAGCCGTTGCCGCCGGGGATCAGGTCGGCATTCGACTGCCGGAAGATCGAAAGGGGGCGGTGCATGAGCATGGAGACCATCGTCGCCGCGCACAGGCCGGAGCGGGCGATGCCGATGATTTCGGAAGTGTCGGCCGGGAGGCGCGAGACGAGGAGTTTGACGTCTTCCATCAGCCGGGCGGTCGTGACGAACTCGGGCGCGTCGCCGCCGGGCTTGAATTCGAACGGCGAACCGAACTGCATCCCGGCCAGGCCATAGAGCTCAGCGGGCGCGCGGCGATCGTCACAGCCGACGCAGGACTTCACACCGATCGGTTTCTCGCTCAGCGTGCATTTGCCCCAGACTCTGCAGGTGAAGACCTTGAGCGATTTGCCCGGCCCGCAGTCGCCGCAGCCGCGCGTCTCGACGACCGGCCCGCGGTGAATGCAGGGAAGCGGCTGGGGGACGTTCTTGCGCCGGGCGCGAACGCGGCCCGGCTTCAGCGGCTTGCTGCAGCGGTGGCCGATCAGCTCAGCCCGCGGCAGCCTGGCCGAGCAGGCGTCACAGCGGAAGGCGTCGCCGCCGAGCGAATGAAATTTGCCGACTGGTTTCATGGCTCAACAACCGTGATCGTATTTCCGAATTTGAAGCAGACCACGCCGGCCTCCAAGCCAATCCCGGGATCGGGGAAAAAGTCGGTGGGGGGCGGAATCAAGGGGATCAGGTCCGCGAAGGGAGTGAGACATACCCCCGGTCCATCCCCGGGGCCCCCCAGTGGAACCCATTGATAAACGCCATAGATGTTCTCGGCTTGGAAGCAGGCGATGCAGCCGCCGGGGTCGCAGTCGTCATGGTCGGTCGGCGGGATGGTGTCGCCGTGCTCATCTAGCACGAAGTTTCCGCCGTCGTCGACCAAGCCGACCGCGGGTGAAATTGTGATACCGCCAGCGTGGTAGAGGCCGCCGGAACCGCTTACCAGATCAGTGAACGCGTTCTCGCCGTCGCAGTCGAAATCGGCGAGCGGCATCTGCCAGATGCTCATATCCTCAACGTCGGCCGTGCCGGTCGTGACGCTGACGACAACCATCGGCTCGTAGCCGCCTTCGGTGCACTCGACTGTGTACCGGCAGAACGCGCCCCCTTCACAGAAGATATCGGGGTCGCCGATGAACAGGGCAAGGTATCGACAATGGAAATCATCCCAGCCGGCGACGTGCGTGCCGCAACGGTCTCCATAATCGGGCGAACCGTCTGGCTTGTGAAACACCCATCCCTCCGGGATCTCGGGACAATGGCCGGCGAAGCAACTGCAACCGGAATAGCCGTCGCGGCTGGCGACCGAGATTCCCGGGAGCGGCAGGTACCGGGGCGTCGCCAGACAGATTTTTTCGGGCACCACACGGCAGGGTACGGGCTGATTGTCGGTGCAGCGCAGATCGAAGCAGTTCCGGCAGCCGCAGCAGAAGTCGTCGCAATGCCAAGTCTCGATGATTCGCGGATCCTCGTATCCCCCCGATTCTTCGATCAGATTCAGATCGCCGGCGACGACCATGTCCCCAGCGGTCAGAACGAGCTGCCAGCGAAACGAGCGCTCGCCGACGTCGAAGACGAACGATTCCCACGTGCATTTCGTGTCGTCTTCCCCGGCGATCAGAAACAGCGCAAACGGACCGCTGATCGTGGCATCGCCGCACTGGATCAGCCCCGGCCGGATCACCCACGGATCAGCCGAGCAAGGGCATAAAGGGCAGTCGGCGTGCAGATCGGCGCCTGGATAAACGCAGTCGCGCGAGTCGGGATGGATGCCGTCGCCCGTGCCGTCGCCGATCCCCCCGCTCGAGGCCGGAGCGCTCCCCGTCCACCACCTGGCCCCGATCTTCGTACACAGGATGACGCTTCCCTCAGCAATCTGGCCGGCGGCCAGGGCGCCGATCCAGTCATAGAATCCGGTCTCGACGTAGGTCGGCGCGGCTGTGCCAGCCTCCTTCGCAAACCTGACGTCGCGCAGGAGCCGGGCGTAGTACACCATGCCATCGGTGGGGTATTCGCCGTACGGATCGCGAACCGTCTTGAAAAAGCGGATCGGGCCCACGGTCTCCTGATCGTGAGACGGCCGGCTGAACTTGCGCCGAGCGTAGTCTTGGTCAGACATTGTTGATCCATCCCTTCAATTCCGATCCGCGGGGACGCGCACTGTCAGATCGATCGGCTGGCCGTGCTGCCGGAGTGCGGACCGGCGAGATGGAATCAATCACGAAAACATCTCGCCGCTGGCCTGGCACCAGCCGGCCAGGAGAAGCCGGCCCCGCACTCCAGCAAACGGCAGTCGTTCGTCGTTTCGGCCGGCACTTTGCGGCCTCCGGTAGAAGAAGAAGTTGCCCACTCATTTTCACTTCCGGTCGTTTCCGGTCGACTTTCATTTTCCGGCCAAAACACGTCACTTTTGAGCCCTGGTCGGAAGAAGAAGAAGAAGAATTTTTTTGTGCTTACCGACAAAAATTTGGCGATCGTTACACCGCGCGGCACCCCGCCCCCCCCTCGAAAGGACCCGGCGATAGGGGGGGGGTGGGATCTCCCCCTTCCCGGTGGCCGATTTGGCGGTAGAAAACTGCGGCGCCGGCCCGTCATCCGTGGCGAAATCCACTAAGACACGAATACGCCGGCGCCGCCCAACCCGTGATCGAAAGCCGCGGCACCGGCCCCCAGCCGGAAAAGGTAGAAACGGCTTACTTCCGGCGCCGCGGAGAAACGTTAGACGACTGGACTTGCCGCGCCGGTTGCCAAAAGGTTGCAGGCCCGGAGCCGCGGCGGTTCGTTCGGTTTGTCGGATGCCTCGAAAAACTCCGGCCGCTGCTTGCTGAGTTTGGCAAGCCTGAATGCCGCATTTTGTCCCAACGTCAAACGGTGGTCTTGTTCGCTGATCGCCCTCATCAATTTGCTGCGGGCTTCTTCCATTCGTCGATCGAACGTATGGTGCTCCACGCGCAGAGGAGAAACCTTTGCGATCGCGTCGGGAATTTCCGAGTGCAGTTGAGTGAGTTTCGGGATCTCGGCGACAAGTGCCCGATCGGCCTGCACTTGATCGGGGGAAATCGAGAGGTCCCGCATCACGTAGACCAGATCGCGGGCATCATTCGGCAGCGGTTGCTCGGATCGGCACAACAGCACGAAGTAATATTCGCGCGCGGCATTGAGTTGCGCCGTCGCGTCGCGCTGGTCGTTATCGGCCCGTTCGCGAATCATCGCAACGGCAACGTCGGCGCTTGTGAGTTTCACCGGTGCGGCGGCTGGCTTCGCGACGGGCGCGGGCCGGGAACCTGGCTGATCGGTTTCAAGCGGGGACGAAACGTCGATGACGTCGCCGGCATCGTCCGCCAGGGCGGGCGCGGCGCCGCTTTGAGAATTGCGGGGCATGATCGGTTCCTCTTTCAGAGATGGGGAAGTGAAATCTGGGGGATGGCGATTGACGGGCGCGAACAGCAACTCAGCGTCCCACGCGTCGGATTCGCTGTTCGTGTACCGGGTCATTCGTTGCGACGAGATATTCAGTGTGCAATTTCGGGTTTCCCTTGATGACGGCAGCCGTCGCGTTTTTCACGCCGGCCGCCTTCCGCTCGGCTACGAGCCTGTTGAATTCCTGAACTGCTGCTTTGCCGGTCGGTGTCGCCATGATGCGTTGCGCCTTTCGAATTGGTGAAATGAGAATTCGCGGTAACGCGAAAATGCGTCGCGCGAACGCGCGATCGGGAAGGTTCCTTTTTTGAGCTCTCGCCGCGGGGTGGGGAGGGGAGTTTGCCGCGGCGGCGGCCGGATGGCCGTGTTTGAATCTCTCTCAGCTATCGGCAGACCTGGCTGCCCGCGATTCTGAAAAGGACTCGGGAGCAGCTCGGAATGCCGGAACGCAGTTTCAATTATACCGCGCTGGTCGCGCCTCACGACGCGGATTCGAGCGCCGTATGGTCCTGGCGGGGCTCAGGAGCTGCTCTGGCAGGTCGCTTGGTCTTCGGGCGTCTGTTGCGTCAGGAAGCGTTCCAGCGCGTCGAGCTCGGCGGCGGTGAGCTTCTGCATGGCGCTTTCGACCAGCGCGGCATCCTCGGGGCTGTCTGGCGCGAGTCTGCTTTGCACAGGCGGGAACAGAAAGGCACCGATACGGTTTTGGCGTGCACGGTCGTCGTTTGGAGGGACCGTGGAGGGCGCGGCGTTTTCCTCCAGATAGTATGCACGTGCACCGACGTGCTCGCGCGTGATCTGAGCGTCATCTTGCGGGAACAGGCGTGAATCGGATTCTAAGAATTCGGGTCCTACTGGGGGCACTTCCCAAGCCGCACTCTTGAATGAGTCGCGGCTTTTTTTGTGCCTTGTACCCGCGGATGCTGCGCTCCATCCCAGGCCTGAATCGAGCTTGCCCCTTCGCCGCCGAACAGGTCCACAGCCGGACCCCATGCCCGGTCTTTCTGTGTCCCCCTAGCACGGAGCTGGAGCTGCAACGATGACTGGACCGCTGCGTGATATCCTGGTTGCTTCGTCTGCGGAACCGATTAGCTCATCTGCATGCCCGAGGTGTCGCGTCAGAGGTTTGACAATCCCCAAGCGAACGTGCAAATCGAAGATCCGCATCGGAAAGCAGAAATGTTCGGATATTGCAGTCCATTCCGGGAAACGTGACCAGGAGTGATGGCGGATGATTTTTGCAGATTGGCATCCGGTAACGCAGGATTTCGGTCTGATCCAAGCGCCAGTGGCGCGCGTTGTCGGCGAGTTGCGAGGCTGGCACGGTGACGTCGGAATCACCTACAAGGGAACCGAGATCACCGAGTCTCTCGAAGCGGGTTTCAAGGCCCTTCTTCCGCTTTCTCATGGCAAACAGCGCCAACTGTTTGTCGGCACGCGGGCGGGATGGACAGCGTGCTTTCAGAACGGAATCCAAGGGTCCGATCCATTCCCCGCAATGAGTATGCTGGCGAGGCGCCTCCATGTGGTGGCGATGCGCGTCTGCTCGATGCCGCCGGCTGCAAGGTGGCCCGGCGTCGTTTGGGAGGTTTACGCGCCGGAGGAACTTGGTGGCCAACCACCTCTCGCGTACCGCCGGGCTGTGTGTGCGATCAATGACGGCGGCCGATGGCATTTTGACGAATCAGGGGCGAGATACGATTTTGAAGAGGTCTCTACATATGCAGCGCGGCAAAAGAAGGACCGGTTCACGCACCAAATGCTTGAGCGGTATCTGAGCCATTTTGGCCTGTTCCCGTTCGTTGACGGGTTCTACGTCGTCGAACCGTCCAGTCCCGCTGTGCTTCTTGAACGTCCCGCAAATCTCAACGAGCCGCCAAACTTCACACTCGATGAGGTAAAAGCAGGCAAGCCCTGGCAAGATGGCTAGTTGCAGGGCCATGTTGCCTTTTGTCAGGTTGTTCTGGAATCAGGGACGGAAAACCGTTCAATTCTTCCAATTCCAAGCCCGGTGTGCAGGTGGCCGTCGGCCCGGGGCCGATCGCCATTGTCCGGGGAATCCATCGAAGCCATCAGGGAGTGCGCGCATGGGTCCGAATCCGAAGGGTCAGGCGATTGTCTGCTTTGTGCTGGTGCCCATCGGCCTCTTGCGGGTCATTGTCGATATTGAGCATCACGACGCATTGCTCGCGATTGTCTTCACGGCGGTCACGCTGGGAACGCTCGCCCTGGGTGTCTGGCTCTGGCGGCAGTCTCTGCCGTAATTCGCCCGCCTCGTGTCTGCCGGGCATTCAGGCTTACTCGGCGTCCTGAAAAGCACCGATGATTTTCGTCGCAACCGTTTGTGCCAGCAGCTCGTTGCCGCGCACGTTGTAGTGACAAAACGGATCGGCGTAGATCGGCTCCTCGATCTCGGCGAACAGCATCGTGAGATCGTGCACGTCCACACCCGGATTCCGCCGGGTACTCGAACTTTGGCCCGATTCTCATTGATCGTTAAATAATTCAGTTGACAGCGCTCCGGCGGGTGCTTGAGAATTGAGGACAGAGTTGCGGACCAGTGAGCCCGGCAGGTAGCTTGCCTTCTGCCGGGCTTTCATTTTTCTGCCGACATGCCGTCCCGTCTCGCAGGCAGCGCCTGGCGGCGGTCAATTGGTGGGTGGCATTACTGTTCCTGGTCCCCTGGCCCTCGCAGGTCACGGGTGTCGGGCGTGCACCTGCGATCGCCCTTCCTCCTCGAATTGATTGACCAGTTGCGTCGCCTCGGCATGGGTGATATGGCCAGCCCGCACCAGGAGCGAGATCGGCTCGAACCAGGCGCCGTGCACGTGAACCAGTTCGCGAGCCAACTCGTCCGCCTGTTCGGCCGTCAGTTTTCGCCAGTCCGGACGCTCTCTGCGGATTGGTTCGGCCACTCGCACGTGCGTTTCGAGTTCGGCGAGCGCCGTTGCCGTCCGCGGCGTGACGGCGTGACCGTGGCCGCTGTTCCAGGCAATCCAAAGAACAGACGGGCTCACGAGGCACACCGGAAAGTGCCGGCTCCGATTCGGCGCCGGCTCGGACGGCGGTTGGTCCGCCGGTGCCTGGTATCGCAGGTTGTTCAAGGCCGCTTTCAACTCGCCGGTTTGCTCGTGGTTCAAATGGATCTCGAGGAACTCGTCGTGCCAGATTGTGGACCCCCCGACGTTGCCCTGGCTGCCCGGTCCGGTCATCTTCGAGGGGGTGGAATACACTTCGGTATGCCGTCCGGCGCTGGCGATCTCCGCATAGTCGAAATGCACGACCGAGTCGGCCTGGGACGCTTTGTCCCGATACGAGCGCAGGTTGACCCACAGGCCGTCGGAACCGATTCGCAGCACCCAGTTGGACGCGCGGAACCGCGCCGCCATATCGATCAACATCAGCGGGATCACGACGGCGGCCGCGGCGATACCGATACCCAGCACCCATGGGTGATGGGATTTCCAACCATAAATTGGCGCAATTGCCAGCAGGCCGCAGCAGACGATCAGCCGCACGACGCCCGCCAGTCGCGACTCGCGGCACCACAATGCCTGGGAGTCGGCCGAAATGTCGGCATCGCGATAGAGCTTCATCAGCCGCTCTTTCACAGGAATAGTTTTGAGTGGGAATTCAGCAGCGCTTTCACGTCGGCCTCGAGTTCTGGTTTCCCGGCGTGGTGGTAGCGGCGAACAACTCGACCCTGCGGATCGATCAGGATGACAGCGGGGACGGCCTCGATGCCGTAGTCGCCGAACACGCTCTGGTCGCCCGGGCCGTCCAGCGCCATGGGTATCCTGGGTGGATCTCCCTCGAAGACGCGGCGCAGGATCGGTCCCATCTTTTTGTTCATCTCATCGAGCGTCTTCAGGCTGGCATCGTGAACGGCCAGGACGACCAGGCCGTCGCGCTCGTACTTCTCACGCAGCTTCACCAGGTCGGGCTTGTGCTCATGGCAGATGGAACAGTAATAGGCGAAGAAGTCCAGCACGACGACCTGTCCCCGCAGGTCCTTGAGGGCGAGCGGCCGCGTATCCTGCCAGGCGATGATCCCCTTGAGGTCCGGCGCAGGCTCTCCATACAGGCCGGTCGTTTTGCTGATCGGCAGGTCGACCTTACCAACCTCGAGGCTGTCCTGGTCCCGGGCAATCGTAATCTCCCGAGTCAGCACCTCAAACGTGGCGCCGCGCGTTCCGACCGCGCTGCAGATGAGCTTGTATTTTCCCGGCGGCAAACGAAATTCGAACGGTTCGCCCTGGCCGTAGACCTCGTCCACTCGCACCAGTTCCGGCAGCGTCCAGGCGGTGACGATGGCCCGTTCGATCCCGCCCCCCAGGGCACGCCAGGCCGAGCTGACAATGCGACCGCTGACGCGGCACCCCTCGGGCTCATTGTTTGCCGCCGCCGGCGCTGGGGGGATTTGACCGCCACAACCGTAGATTACGGTGAGGGTCAGGGGGACCGCGGCCAATAACAGCCCACGGCGAATCGACATTGTCTTACGTCGGACCGAGTCGTCCATCTCGCCACCCTTTGCAGCTCAGGTGCGCCCTGAGAGGAAACGGAAGGAACAGAATCTGGATCATGAGGATCGGGCTGAGTCTAACGGAATTTCCAAAAATCTTCCGGCTGGCGAGGGAGCGAGGGTCGCGATGGTAGCCCGACGCGTGAGCGAGGGATGCATGCGCGAGCGACGCTCATATTCCCCGCCTGCCTCCTCCCTCGCTCACGCGTCGGGCTACTGGACAAGCATGGTGCCCGGCATCGGTGAGGATCGCAATCGCACCCAGCGGCGACGTGACAGAGTCGAGGCTGTGATGGCAGTGCCCATTTTCAACTGATGACGTCGGTAGCCTCGCCTCGTGCCGTCGAGAGCCATGACTCAAGAGCTTCGTCAGGCCAGGTGTAGTGCTGGTTGAGGCCAAATCTGCGCTCCAGTGCGGTGCGACGCTGGTCCAACTGGCGGAAACGCGGGATGACGTATTCCAGTCCCATGTGCTTGAAGTGCAGCAGTTTCAACCGCGGATCATCGTCGAACACGCAACGGCCGACGGGCCACGCGACGTGGCAACCGGGCTCGAAATTCATCGATTCCACGGCCTGGGGATCAAAGATCAGCCATTTGTCCATGTGCGGCGCCCGCACTCCGGTACGCACGTAATCGTAGATCTGGCCCGAACCGGTGGGAAAATCCGAAGCCACCATTTCATAGCCGGTCGGCCGGGGGATCGTCACCTGGCGCTCGCGGCAATCGTGTAAATATTGCGGCAGGCAGGGATGCCAGAGGAGTTCGTCGCAATCGGCGATGATGACCCAGTCGGCGCGGCCGCGGCTCTCGCGCCAGGCCGTTTGTCGAATCGCCAGCCGCTGCAGCTCGCCCGAGTTGTCTCCCGGCGACCCGAACAGCCGCACTTCCGTTCGTGGATGATTTGCCGCAATTTCTCGAGTGGCGTCGGTCGAGTGATCGTCAAAGACGACGATCTTTTGCGCCAGCGGGCCGTAGTGGCGCAAGAAGAAAGGCAACGCGCGCTGCTCGTTCCAGCAGATCGTGTAGACATCGATGGCTGGTAGAGAATTCATGCGTTGCGGTCCTCGGTAACTGGCGGCTGCGCGCGACCTAGTTTAACATGTTGACTTCTCAACGCCACAAGTGGCATAGCTAACTACACTAGTCAAAACTGGAGCTGCCGAAATTGATTCCTTCCCCCTCGATGGGGGAAGGTTGGGATGGGGGTGGGAAGAGTCAATTGACGCTCGCCCCCCCCCACCCCGACCCTCCCCCACAACGGGGGGAGGGGGACTGTTTGAATTCGGCTCAAATTGCGATGTGTAGATACCTATGCGACAAGTGGCGGGCGGGGTGGGACAACGAATTGCCGGCAGCCGGGGGGCGACAGACGCTGCCGATTCCTTGGAAAACGGGCCGATCATGAAGGACAGCAAGGCAGGACATCTTTCGAGCGGTATGTGGCTGAAGAGCGGCAGGCGATTGGAGAGCGGGTTGCATCGGGGTCATGTCCACCCATTCACAAGTGGATTCGGCGGCGGCGGTGACTGGCTGTGGGGAGACGAGATTGAGGTCGACATCCCGGCTGCCTTCCGGTTGTCTCCACGGATCTATGCACTCGCCCGGGCCGAGTGCGGTTCAGACGCGTCGGTCGATCAGCTGGCGCGACTGGCGGATTTGCCTTTGCACCTGGTCTTCCACGATTCGGGTCCGGCCGAATCATTGCGGCAGTGCTGGTTCTCAGACGATTCCAGTTGCTGGAAATGGCAACTGGTCGTCGAGCAGCACGCTGACGAAATTGTCGGTACGCTCTCCGCCACACCGCCGGAATCTGTGAGCGCCAAACCATTGGTCTGGCGGGGAGTCGGTTGGAAAGCCTTTGGCGTCAACCACCTGCAACCTGAACAGGCGACCGGTACCGGCGCCGTACCGCTGTGTGTGAGAGTCCCGTGAGCGAGGCGACGCTGCCGACTTGCCGCCATCGCGGAGCGGAGTTTGCGCCCGGACGATGGACCTGCTCTTCTTCCCGACTCGTCGTCCCCAGGGGCGTGACTGGGGACTTGTGCCGCACGGTCTGTCCGTATGTCGATCACGATTCTGTGCACCCGCCAGGTCCGGCAGTCGCAAGGTGTGGCGGGTCAGGTTACGGCGTGGCGATCGGGACTTACGACAGTTTGCACGCAGACGGCCGGCGGTACGGCACTGAGGCCGTGGAATTGAACCTGGCCGCCATTCGGGAGAACTGCGGCAGCGACGTGCGAATCCTGGTTTGCGACGATGCCTCCCCGCCCGACAGCCAGCGCCGCTACCACCAGATCTGCGAAGAGTATCACGCCGAATTCACGACCAACCCGGTCCGCATGGGCCATACCTCAGGTGACATGATCGTCTTTCGAAAGGCCATTGACTGGGCCGCCAAACTCGGGCTGCGGACGGTGACCAAGCTGTCACATCGCATGATCATCGACGTTCGGAGCTGGATTCAAGGCGACTCTGAGCGGCTGCTGGCGACCGAGGCCGCGACGCTGGCCCAGATGCTGGCCAATTTTGGAATCGAACAAGTGCGAACGGAGTGCGTGATGATGGTGGTCGACCGCTGGAACTCGCCCCAGGTGCTGCGCTACTTCCAGCCACGCTCGATCCCGTACTGGAACGAGTCCCTCACGTTTCGCGCTATCTCGCACGGCGTCGATCCCGGCGCGCCGTACCCGCACTTCCTCCCGTGGGATCGGCTCAGCTTTTTTCGAGGCGATGATTGTGCCCCGGTCCTGTTCCGTACGATGCGCGGCAGTCCCCAGAGGGAATTTCTCAGGGTCGCCGACCGCCTCGGAGTGCGGCTGACGGAGTGCTTTTCGACCGTCGACAGTTGTCAGACCCTGGATTATCAGTGAACACGCACACGGCGCTGGCAATTTTGACGTACGTGGACTCCCACCGCCCGGCTTCGGTCCGACGGCGCCTGCAGGACGCCATCGCATCGCTCGAGAAGACTGGTTATCGCGATCCCGTGATGATCGTAGACGACGGATCGAGTTGTAAGAAGCATCTGCGCTATCTCGATAATCTGGCCCGCGACGGCCGTTACGAAGTGATTCGCCGCCGGGCCAACGGCGGCATCAGCCGGGCCAAGAACACGTGCCTGCGGGCAATCGCCGAGCGCGAACCGCGGATCGGGTTCCTGGCTGAGGACGACATCCTGTTTCACGAGGGCTGGGACCAGGCCTACGTCGAGGCGATGAGTCGAACGGGAGTGCAGCATTTCAGCTGGTATCTGCCCGACGCCGACAACCAGGTCATCGCCTGCAACGGCGGCCTGGTGGCGGCGACGAGCGGAATTCTGGGCCTGTTGTTGACGTTCACGCCGGACGTGCTCGCGCGTGTCGGCGGGTTCAAGGTCTTGCCGTGCCGCTGGGGCTACGAGCATGTCCAGTGGACGCACCGCAACGTGATCGCCGGATTTGCGCCGTTCGCGGCGGATATTCCGGACAGCAGCCGGTTCATCGAACGCAACACGCTTCCGTCTTCGGTTGACGATGCGGAAATCCAGGCTGGACTGTCAGACAACCTTTCAGGTCTGGTAGTCGATCGGTTATTTGAGCCGCTGGAGGAATAGCAGGAGTTCGTCGGGCCCGCGTGCCGCAATCATAGGTATCTACACAAGTCAAAACTGGAGCTGCCGAAGTTGATTCCTTCCCCCTCGATGGGGGAAGGTTAGGATGGGGGTGGGAGCGTCAATCGGCACTCGCCCCCCCCACCCCGGCCCTCCCCCACAATGGGGGGAGGGAGAAGGTATGAATTCGGCTCAAACTGCGATGTGTAGAGACCTATGGTGCCGCAATCGAGAGATTGTCAGATCCGTGCAGGAGACCGCGCCGTGGACTTTGCGACGACGATTGAAATTGCCGACACGATCCATGGCTGGATGACCCGGCCAGAACTCCAATGGCTGTTTGAGACTGCCAGGTCGATCACGCCAGACGCCGTGTGGGTGGAGTTAGGTTTGTGGAAGGGACGCTCGTTCTTCACGGTGGCCATGGGCTTGCGCCGCGGCTCGAGCTTGACCGGCGTCGATTCGTTCACTCCCGTGCACACAGTCTTGCCGTCCGTGCCGACCCGCGACTGGGTTCGGGACCACTTCCGGGTGGTCTTGTCGGCGGTCGAGCGACTGCGGCCGGATCTGCATGCAGAGATCGTGCGCCACGACACGGCAGATGCCAGCAGCCTGTTTTGCGAGGCGTCGGTGGACGCCGTCTTTTTCGACGCCGATCACTCGCGGGACGGACTCGCCCGCGACATCGACGCCTGGTTGCCCAAGGCCAAGCCCGGCGGGTTGTTGTGCGGCCATGACTACAGCGACGGGTTTCCAGACGTGATGCAGGTGGTTGACGAGCGCTTTCCCGATCGTGTCATCGTTCCCGGTACGTCGATCTGGTCGGTCCGGTTGCCGCAGCGAGCCCCATGAGCAGGAAGCGGACGGGGTGCGTGAGTTGCTTCGCTGGCCGCGGCGCGTGATCGAGAGAATTGCGAGAGGCCTCCTGGCAGTGTGTTGAAAAAGGGGACAGTCCCTCTGGGCAGTACCAATTTGACTTGGAGAAATCACTCGCCGGAAAGCGACAGTCCCCTTTTTCAACGGCCTCCTTGCTCCCGTGCCGACCTCCGGACTGCTGTCAAGGTGCGGATGGGACGGGCCGGTGTGAATCGCCTGGTACCGTTTGAGCGATTCGAAATCCGATGCGGATCCCGCGTGTCGCGGGTGGCTTGAATCCCTCGCCCCTCCCCGGTTGCAGATCGATCGGATCGTTATCGCAACTGCCGCCACATATGGGCGACCAGGACGGACTCTCGAAACGAGTCACCCATTCCCAGACATTGCCGTACATGTCTGACAGGCCCAGTGCGTTGGGCCTGGTCCTCCCGACCGGCATCGCCCGATGCTGCCCGTCACTGCGTGAATTGCTGAAGTACCAGACGTAGTCCGGCAAGAGCTGCAGATTGTCGCCAAAGCTGAACTGCGTTGTGGTGTCGGCGTTGCAGCCGATCTGCCATTCCGCGAGAACTGGAAGTCGGTATCCGGGAAAATGGATGTGATCGGGCCTGGCTCGCAGTGTGCCGTCGCCAACATCTTCGTAGCAGCACTGGGCGTCGTTGAGTCCCCCGCGCAAGGAGAGCCAGTTGCAATACCGCATCGCGTCGTAGCAACTGACAAAGATCGCCGGACAATCCTGCGAGTGCTCGCGGTCGATAAACTGGTTCAACTCATTCTGAAACGTGGCTTCGTAATCGGGGTTAAAGAGGCGAAACTGCGCCACGGTGACTTCCGTCGCCGAAAGCGCGAACGTGTAATCCAGATGATTGCGGACGATCGCCAGCCAGGGGCCTTCCCGACTGGCGTACCAGTCACGTTCGACGGTCGGATGCGATTTCGCCGGCCGCATTTTTTCCGCAATGCCCCAGCGCCCGATCAGCCACTCGGCTGCCGCGTGCTCCCCGGCATTTCCACTCTGCCAGGACCTGTGCACCTGTTGTGTGATCCGGGTCAGGATTGTCGCCGGGAGCGTCGTCTGCGGGTAGTCGCCCAGGCCCAGCAGCAAGGCCGCTCGGACCTCAACTTGCTGCTCGCCTTCGAGCAGGGAGATCAAGGTGGCTGGTGGAATGCCGAGCTCGCTGAACCGGTGAATCAGGGTCGACCGCACCGTGCAATCCCTGCTGACACGCAACCGATCGCGGAGCGCCGACGGGTCACCCAGCATCAATTCGGCAAGGATGCCGTTAGCCGCCTGCTCGACTGCCGATACACCGCGGTCGTGCCCTTGTTCGCCCGCAGGGTCCCGTTGGGAGGTCTGCTGATCCGGGACCCTGGCAGTCATCGCACGGACCGCGGTGAGCGAGGAATTCTGTGACGCGTTCAAGGGAGCCAGCAGGCTTTGAAACTCGGCGGCGTGCTGCGAGTAGACGACCAGCAGGCGGACTAGCGCCGCAGGATCGTGCGCCAGAAATTTGGACAAGCCGAGTGCGGCGACGTAGCGGCGCTGGCTGTCACCGTGAACTTTCGGATTGCTGCTGATGAAGATCGTCCGGAGCGAAGGGGTCAGATGACGCCCGGCCGGTAACAGGTTCTCGATCCAGCCTGTAGCTTCTTCCGCAGGAACGAGGACGAGCTGGTCGGCAATGCCGGGCGCCGCGGCGGCCCACCGCGGATCATCCGGCGCCCAGGCGGCGATCACGGTGGCTTTGGAAAGGGCCTCTGCCGGCGTGCTGGCCCCCTGCAGTTGTTGCCAGATCGATTCTTCGAGTCGCGAGAAGCCTCCCCTCATTTCGGCTGCGATGACGCGGGCCTGTTCGGGTGTGGTGCGCGACAGAAGTTCGGTCAGTCGCTCAATCCCGGCAGACTGCGATCCTTCGAATCGAAGCAGGGCCAATTCCTTATGCAACAGCGCCCGGTCGGACGAGGGCTCGACGTCGTGCAGGCGCGGGATCGCCCAGCGGCGGTGAGGCTCCAGGTCGCGCAGGATTGCCGGAATGTCCCCCGTTTCCGCGCGCATCAGCGAAACCACCAATCCGTTGGCAGTCGCGCGACCGCGCACCTCGAAAGCCGCCGTGAGAGCAATGGCCAGGACCGCCACCGCCAGAGCGCAGCGGATCAGGTAATATCGCGTGGCCGATTCCATCATCGCCTTCTGGGCGATCGTCCAGTGCGACGGCCCGGTGAAGCAACGAATCATGGCGTACTCCGACCACGACGGCAGTTGCTTCTGTTCCCGCCGCGCGTTCCACAGCTCGGTCCGTTCAGCCAGCCGTAACTCGGCACGGCCGCGACTGGTCTCCTTCTGTTTGCGCGTCAGCCAGTTGCGCATCGACGGCACCAGGTAATCGTGTGTGAGCTGGTAATAATGAGCAATCGCCGGCGGTGAGTGACTTGTGGCGGCAGCCGAAGTCCCTTCGTCCACGCGTCTGGGGCGATCGTCCGGTTCGTTCCCCTCCGGGTCGGTGGGCGTGAGGAGTCGCAGTTCGCTGTCGAGGATACGCAAGAGGCCGTCAAAGTCTCTCGGCCGGGAGGCATAGCCCGACGCCTCCAGCAACTCCGGCTGCGAGCGCATGTGGCCCTTGATATCGGTCCCCGAATCGGGCAACAGGGCCTTGAGAATGCTCCGCGCCGCCTGCTGGTGATAGCGGTGCTCGGGGGGAGCCGTCGCCGCACTGAACGTCTCTTCCAGAAATGTGACGCCGATCCCCTCGGTGCCCCCGACTTCCTTCAAGGTCGCCGGCGTCCACGCCTTGCCCTTCATCATTTCGGCAAACAGGGCCAGACGTACCGAGATGACTTTGCCGTCCTGGGCCAGGCCCGACACGGCCTGTTCCAGAAACTGTTGCTGTTCCTGACTGGCGTTGGCGGGACTGTCAGAGAGCACGCCGAAGGCCCGCCCGAACGCCGCCAGCACTTTCCTGGCGTGGCGGATCGGGAACAGATCGACAGCCGCAGAATTCCGGGATTCCACGAGACAAACTTCCAGCTCCCGCATGAACCGGGTCGCCGCCATCCAGAAGTCGTCACGGACCATGACGATGCATTTGACGTGCTCACCGTCGCATTGCCGCAGGGCCTGCACGAGGCTGGTATCCCGCTCTTCTTTCTTCGCGTGCAGCCATTGTTCGAACTGGTCGAGGACGATGAGCATCTTCTTGCCCGCGGGAATCCCGTCTCCCCGGCGCAAGGCAGCCAGCGATTCGTTGAGCGACAACGTGTCGGTCAAACCCGGGCATCGCTTCCGCAGTCCGTTGAGCAGCCGAAACTCTGTTTCCGCAGCCGTGGCTTCAATGTACACGACCAGCACATCTGCCGAGAGATGCGGTAGGAGCCCCGCCTTCACCAGCGACGATTTGCCGCAACCCGAAGGTCCGTAGATCAAACCGACCGGAAACGATTTTTCGGGGTCGGATTCTTCAATCCGCGTCTTCCAGAATCGAAGACTGTCGGGCAAGCCTTCCCGATCCCGGGGGCCGGGGAGCAATTCCAGAAAGAAGTCGGCGTCATGCTCGTCGAACGACCGCAGGCCCTTGGGTACGATCCGGATCTGCCGGGTGTCGAAGGCCGACGGGGCTGCCGACAGGACGCCGGCCGATGACGGGTCTCTGGCGGGGTCGGCCTTTGTGCCGGGGTGGGCTGCCCGGGAAGAGTCTGCGCTCTGCGGTGCTTCCCTCAAAAAGAAGCGGAGGTCGTCGGCCAGGTCTTTGGCCGTCGTGTATCGCTCGGTGGCCCGTTGCGACAGGGCCTTGAGGCAGATCCGCTCCAGCTCTTTGGGAATGCCATCGTCGATTTGCCTCGGGGGCCTCGGCTCGACTGTCTTGATCAGTTCCAGCAACTGCTGGTGGGAGTCTCCCTCGAAGGGCCTGCGCCCGGCAAGCATTTCGTAGAAGATCACCCCCAGGCTGAAAATGTCGCTACGGCCATCGACCCGATGTCCTTCGCCGCGGGCCTGCTCGGGACTCATATAGGCTGGCGTCCCGACGTAACGCCGGGCGTGGGTGGTCTCCTGCTCGCGCAAAGCCAGGCCGAAGTCGACGACGAACGGCTGGCCGGCGCCGTCAATCAGAATGTTGCCCGGCTTCACGTCGCGGTGGACGATTTTCTGCTTGTGAGCGTGGTGCAGGGCTTCTGCGATGGTCGTCACCAGTTCAGCCGCTGCCACGTGAGTCGGACGAGACTCCCGGAGTTTCTGCGACAGCGTGCACCCGTCGATGAATTTCGACACGATATAACAGGGAAACTGATCTGTGCTGCCGACGTCGAAAACTGGCACGATGTGCGGATGCGTGAGACTGGCCACGAGGCGAGCCTCAGTCAGGTACAGCGCGGCGTCTGCGGGGCCGGAGATACATCTGGCGTGAGGAACCTTGACGGCGACCGGCCGTTGAAGTTGCTCGTCGTGCGCCAGATAGACGAGTCCGAACCCCCCTTTGCCCAGGATCTTTTCGATTCGATACCGCCCAATGCGTTCGGGCATCGGAGGCCGATCAGCAGCCAAGACCGGGTCAGTATCGCGGACTGCGGCGGTGCCATCCTCAGTCGACGCCGACTCTTCCAGCCCGAATTTGGCGGTCGGCTGAAAAGGACCGGTTTCGCCCATAATTCGCAGCGGCTCTAACGATGATCGGTGAACGGTGGACCTGCCCGACGGCACGTCGAAGACAATTGATCATAACCCAAACCGGTTGCGAAAGCACGAAACTGCGGCCGTGCGGCCGGGAAGGGGGTGCATCCGCTAATCGGGGGTCCCCACCGACCCCGCTTCGGTGGAGCCGATGACTGAAGGCTAAAGGGAGTCGGCGTTGAAAATTTCTCCCTCTCCCAGAGGGGCATAGGTATCTACACAAGTCGACTCGACGTTGGGTGGCACGCCCTGACGTCAGGAAGGGCGTGGCGAGTGGCCGCTCGACGTTCACTGATTTCGCATGGGAATTCCGCAGAGATGCTCGA
>Ga0137463_1000324_pt1 | contig 17654 bp, 15 predicted proteins | sample EasRivERMGT800_2_FD_102333 | JGI IMG/M metagenome (GOLD analysis project Ga0137463, IMG submission 102333) | Soil microbial communities from meander-bound floodplain in the East River, Colorado, USA - East River MetaG ERMGT800_2 | ecosystem: Environmental > Terrestrial > Soil > Floodplain ...
CACCAGGTGGCGGCGAACGTCGGCATCAAGCTGGAGGTCGTGTGGGACCAGTACCGTGCCTCGCCCGCGCGCGAGCAGGGGGTCACCTGCCAGGACTGCCACATGGGCAAGGTGCCGGGCAAGGCGACGGGCTATGCGACCGGTCCGGTGGCCGAGGGGATGACCGGAGGGCGACAGCTCAATCCCAATCGCAAGCGCACCAATCATGCGTTCTACGGGCCGGGTTATCCGATCGCGCACCCCGGAATCTTCCCCCACAACAAGGACAATCCGGAAGACTGGGGCATCGAGCGCTGGCTGAAGTTCGACTACCGCGCCCGGTGGGGCAGCGACGAGTTCGAGCGTGACCTGCGCGCCGGGAAGCTCAAGGCCGAGTTTCCGCCGGAATGGTCCGATGCGGGCGACCGCGCGACAGCCTGGGGCATCGTCACCTCGAACCTGGAAAAGATCGCCGAGAAGAAGGAACAGCGCAGGCAGGTGATGGAGAACGGCTCTCGCATCGACGGGCCGTTTTTCAGCGGGCAGCCAAAGGTCGGCAGCAGTTTCAGTTTCTCGTATCGCGTCACCAATACCGATCCGGGGCACAATCTGCCTTCGGGTTCGCTCGGAGCGCAGCCGGAGATCTGGCTGAACGTCGCCCTGATCGCACCCGACGGCAAGCGCGTGTGGGAAAGCGGCTACGTCGACAGCAACGGCGACATGGCCGACCTGCACTCGCTCGACGTGCGCGCCGGGCGGCTGGCGCACGACGACCAGCTGTTCAACCTGCAGACCAAGTTCCTGATCACCAACGTCAAAGGCACCGACCGCGAGATGTACCTGCCGTTCAACCTGGACATCGACCAGCTGCCGTTCCTGCGGCCGCCGGGGCAACCGGTGTCGGTGATGAACCATCCGCCTTTCGCGCGCATGGAAGGGCGCTCCTTGCCGCCGTTCGGCAGCCGCACTGCGGACTACACCGTGCCGCGGGGCGCAATGAGCCAGCCCGGCAAATACAAGCTGGCGGTGCGCCTGCGCAGCCGCGCCGAGCCGATTTACTTCATGCGCTTCGTCGGCGCGACGCTCGACATGGAGCAAGCGATGAACGATTGGATGCTCGACATCCATCCCTATACCGTCGAACTGGACGTGAAGCCGTGAACCCCCTCCGCTTTCTGCTTGCACTGGCGCTGGTCCTGACAGGCGTTGCGGCGCGCGCGGCCGAGGATCAGGGACCGCCGCAGATGTCGCCGGGCGCGAAGCCCGTCCAGGCCGAGGGGCAATTCGGCCCGGATCCTTCCTATGACGACAAGCCCTACGCTCCCGGCGAGCAGCTGCGCATCTACGGCGGGAAATCGGCGGTGCCCACGCCGCGGCCGCTGCTCGAGCTCGGCCGCCCGATCTACGCGGGCGGGCCCTACAAGGCCTCCGGCGGCGGCTTCGGCGACAAGAACCCGACCGATCAGGCGTTCTCCATCTACGGCGACTGGCGCAACGCCATCGCCCGCATCGACGACGGCGTGCGCCTGAACAGCGTCGCCGCGACGCGAGTCAACCTGGACGTCGACTGGAAGTTCACCGGTACCGAGCGCTTGCACGCATTCTTCCGGCCGCTCACCGAGGACGGCCGCTTCACGCGTTGCGAGCACGCGAACGGAGGGAAGACGCAGTGCCGCAGCGAGTCCGATCTGAGGCCGGCGACGCTGTTCTTCGAGGGCGACCTGGGCGCGCTGGCCAGCGGCTGGAGCGGCAGCTACCGGTCCTTCGACCTGCCGTTCGCGGTCGGCAAGATTCCGCTGCTGTTCCAGAACGGCATCTGGCTGGAAGACGCCTTCACCGGCGTCGCTTTCACGCTGCCAGCGAAAAACAGCCGACTCCTCGACATTTCCAATTTCGACATCACGTTCTTCGCCGGCTTCGACGATGTCGACTCCGGCGGCGTGCGCGACGCCGCAGGCAAGGTGAACAACAACCGGGCTGCGCGCCTCTACGGCGCCACGACGTTCATCGAGGCCAACCGGGGATACTGGGAGCTCGGCTACGCCTACACCGACGCGAGGAACCAGCCCGGCATCGGCGACCAGAGCTATCACAACGTCGGCGTCTCCTTTACGCGGCGCTATGGCGGCTGGCTGTCGAACTCGGTCCGGCTGATCCGCAACTTCGGCCAGAGCGTGGACCCGGGCCAGAGGAAGACCGCCGACGGGTCGCTGCTGCTGATCGAAAATTCCCTGGTGACGAGACGCCCCCTGACGCTGGTGCCCTACCTGAACGTGTTCGTTGGCCAGGACCGGCCGCAATCGGTGGCCCGCGACGCCCTTGCCGGCGGAATCCTCAAGAACACGGGCATCAACTTCGAGACCGACGGCCTCACCGGCTTTCCCAGGCTCGACGACACGGCGAACAATACCTCGGGCGGGGCCCTCGGCATCGAGTACCTGTTCGACCTGCAGCACCAGATCGTCGTCGAATGGGGCGCGGTGCGGCCGCACGGCGACGCCACGGCGCGCGGCGTGCAAGGCCGCCAGGACGCCCTCGGGATTCGCTACCAGCAGAACCTCGACAAGGCATGGCTGTTCCGCGTCGACCTGATCACCGCGGACCGCGTCAACGCCCCGGACATCGCCGGAATACGCTTCGAGCTCCGCAGGAAATTCTAGCCCGCGCCGACCGTGTCGCTCATCGTTCATTCCATCGTACTCGCCGCCACGGTCCTGGCGCTCGCCTACCTGGGACTGCTGTTCCACGGCGCCTACCGGCGCCAGGCGCGGCTCGGGCAGCTGCACGAGGAGGAAAGGGCAGTGCTCAAGGCGCGCCTCGAGCGCATCGCCACGCATTTGCCGGAGGCCGCGATGCAGAAGGCGGCATGGTCCGGGTTCCGCAAGTTCCGTGTCGACGGCAAGGTGCTGGAGGCCGATTCGGTGTGCTCGTTCTACCTCGCGCCGCACGACGGGCGCCCGCTGCCGGCGTTCCTCCCGGGGCAGTACCTCACCTTCAAGTTCGCCATTCCGGGCCAGCCGCGCGAGGTGACACGCTGCTATTCGCTGTCGGACGGCCCGGGGCACCCGGACTATTACCGTGTCACCATCAAGCGCATCCCGCCGCCGCCCGGCAAGCCCGGCGTGCCGCCCGGGATTTCGTCCAGCCATTTCCACGACCGCATCCAGGTGGGCGACATCCTGGACGTCAAGGCGCCGTCGGGGAATTTCCATATCGATGTGGAGCACCGCGGCCCGGTAGTGCTGGTCGGCGGTGGCGTCGGCGTGACGCCGGTGCTCAGCATGCTCAACTACATCGCCTCGGCGCCCGGCGGCCGCGAGGCCTGGTTCTTCTACGGCGTGCGCAACAGCCGCGAGCACATCCTCAAGGATTATCTCAGGGAGCTCGCCAGCCAGCACCAGAACATCCACCTCGTCGTGTGCTACTCCGACCCGCTGCCCGAGGACAGGGAGGGTGGCGATTACCAGCACGCCGAGCGGGTGGGCGTCGCGCTCTTCAAGAAGGTCCTGCAGGTCAACAACTTCGACTTCTACATTTGCGGCCCGCCGCCGATGATGGAATCGCTTACCCGCGATCTGGGCGAGTGGGGCGTGCCCGAGGGGCGCATCCATTTCGAGACCTTCGGCCCGGCATCGGTCAGGAAGGTGGCCGAGGTCACCCACGCGGCGCAGACGCTGGCGGGCGGCGGCTTCGAGATCGCCTTTGCGCGCTCCAACAAGACGCTGCTCTGGACGGGAGCCGGCTCGCTGCTGGAATTCGCCGAAGCCAACGGCATCCGCATCGACTCGGGCTGCCGCGCAGGCAGTTGCGGCACGTGTGCAACCGCGTTGCGCGAGGGGCAGGTAGACTATTTGCGCAAGCCGGACGCCGAGATCGAGAAAGGCAGCTGCCTGGTCTGCATCTCGGTACCCAAGACGCCGTTGAGCCTGGACGCATGAGCACGCTGAGCAATTCACAGGGCCTGATGTTCGCCGAGCTCTCGACCCAGGAAACCAAGGACCAGCTGGCGACCATCCTGAAGGGCTGGTTCGGCACGCAGCAGGCGGGGCAGGCCAGGGCGACAATCACCGACGCGGTGATCGCCTGCCGCGGCGTGGTGACGCAGACCGTCGGCGACGCGATACTCAGCAGCTTTCCGGACGCGAAGCAGGCCGTGAAGGCGGCAGTCGACGTGAAGCTGCGGATCGCCAAGATGCAGAACCCCGCGGCCGGGATGGTGGTGAGGGTGCGCATCGGCCTGGCGTTCGGCCCGGTGCGCGTCATCGGCGGCAGGGTGTCCGGCGACGCGGTGCAGACCGCCGGCACGCTGCTCGGGAAGGCCAAGCCAGGCGAGATCCTGGTCGACCAGGCGCTGAAAGACGCGCTCGGCGCCTCCGCCGACGTCAAGACGGTGCCGTGCGGGAAATCCGAAGGCATCACGGTCTACCGCATCGCCGACGACGCGGAAGCGGCGCCCGATCCCTTGCCGTCGCGGACCCCGAGAGCGCAGGTTTCGCCCGATGTTGCCGCGCCGGAAAGGCCGGCCGCGCCCACGCCCGTGCCTGGATCCAAACCGGCGCCCGCGGCCCGGGCCGGGACCCTGGTGCTCCAGTACTGCGGCACCGCGAAGCGCTTCAGCCCCAAGGATGGCGAGGTCTCGATCGGACGCTCACGGGAGAACCAGGTCAGAGTGCCGGAGGATCACGTGTCGCGCAGCCACGCGAAGATCATCTGGGAGGGCGAAACGCCCTGGCTCGTGAACCTGAGCCAGAACGGCACTTGCATCCGGTTCGATGCTTCGGGGCAGGAGCAGCTGTGCGGCGATCGCACCCCGCTGGAGGGCGGCGGCGCGTTCGCCCTGGCCGACACCTTTGGCCAGTCCAGCACCGGCGCCGACGTGGTCAAGTTTTCGATCGAGGCGAAGTAGCGGCGCGGCACAGCTTGCTACTCCAGGATTTCCACCCATGGCCGGAACCCAGATTCTCGGTCGCTATCGGCTCGAGCGAGTCCTCGGCAAGGGGGCGATGGGCATCGTCTACGAGGCACTCGATCCGAAGCTCCAGCGCAAGGTCGCGATCAAGACCATTCGGATCAGCCAGCTCGACGAGGAGGTCGCGAAGGATTTCTCGATGCGGTTCGAGCGCGAGGCGCGGGCGGTAGCGCGGCTCAACCACCCCAACATCGTCCAGGTGTACGACTTCGGCGAGGAAGACGAGGTCGCTTTCCTTGTGATGGAGTTCATCAGCGGCAGCGAGCTGCAGTCGTCGCTGGCCGAAAACCGACCCATCGGTCGCGAGCAGTGTGTGCGCGTCATGTGCGAGCTGCTGGATGCGCTCGACTTCGCGCACGAGGCCGGAGTGATTCACCGCGACATCAAGCCCGCCAACGTGATGCTGGACGCCCAGGGCCGGGCCAAGCTGACCGACTTCGGCGTGGCGCGCATTACCGATTCGGACAAGACCAGCGTCCAGCGCACCCAGGCGGGGACCATGATCGGGACCCCCTCCTACATGTCGCCCGAACAGATCCAGGGCCAGGCCATCGACCGGCGCACTGACATCTTTTCGGCGGGAATAATCCTGCACCAGCTCCTGACCGGCCGCAGGCCATTCGCGGGGAAAGGCGCCTGGGAAGTCGCAAAGGAGATCCTCCAGCAGGACCCTCCGGCGCCGTCGTCGCTCAACGCGGAAGTGTCGGAGGCGTTCGACCGGGTGGTGGCAAAGGCGCTGGCGAAAGATCCTGACGCTCGCTTTCAGACCGCACGCGAATTCTCGCGCGCGCTCCAGGGCGCCGCGGAAGGGAAGGCTGCGCTGGAGGACGAAGATGCGGCGACCATCGTCGTCCGGTCGCGCAGCGGCGCCCGCCCCCCGGCGGACGACGACGACGCGACCCGGCTTCTGCGTCCGCGCGCTGGGGCCAGGGCCGAGGCCGCGCGCCCGGCCGGCGAAAACGCGCCAGTCGGGGTCGAGAGGGCGGTCGGGCGTGCCCTGTCCCTGGTGTCCGTCTGGAAGAAAAAGAGATCGCTTCTCGTGGCGGGGGCGCTCGGCGTATTGGCGCTTGCCGGTGCGCTCGCCTATTTCGCAACGAACCGCAGCCCGCAGCCTGCGGTGGCGACGGCCCCCGAGGCCGGGGCGGGCGAAAAAGCCGCGCCCGACGCGGCCGAAGATGCGAAAGGCGCGGACGAGGCGCAGGCGAAAGACGAAGCAGAAGCGCAGGCCGAACCCGAACCCGAGACGAAGACGAAAGCCGTCCGCAAGTCGCCGGTGAAGCCCGACGCGGAGCGGAAGCCGCAGCGTGCGGCCGCGGCGCGGGCAAAGCGCGAAACAGCAACGCAGGCGCAGGCTGAAGGCGAAGCCGCGACGGAAACGAGAGCCGCGCGCAGGTCGCGGGCGAAGGCCGGCGCGGACGCGGAGGCGCAGGGCGCGGCCGGGGCGCGGGCAAAACGCGAAACAGGAACGCCGGCGCAGGCCGAAGGCGAAACCTTGCCGAGCACGAGAGCCGCGCGCAGGGCGCGGGCGAAGGCCGACGCGGCTCCGGAGGCGCAGGGCGGGGCCGAAGCGCCGGCGCAGAGCGAGGCCGAAGCGCCGGCGCAGCGCGGGGCCGGAACGAAAACGCAGCGCGACGCCAAAGCCGCAGCGAAGCCCGCCACGGAGTCCGCGTTCTGGGAGTCGATCAGAACGAGCCGCGACCCCGCGGATTTCCGGAACTACCTGAGTCAGTACCCGAAAGGCACGAACGCGGAAGCGGCGCGGAGGCGATTGGCCCGCCTGGAGGAAGAAAGGCGTTCAGACGAAGCAAAGCTTGCGGCGGAGAAGGGCAAGGCGCAAGCCGACCCCAGGAAAGACCCGCCCAAAGCGCAGGCCGACCCCAAGAAAGATCCGGCCAAGCCGCAAGCCGAGCCCAAGAAAGACCCGGCCAAGGCAAAGCCTGTCATAGTCATCCCGACTTTCTGAGCATTGGCTACCAGTACTGCATCGCCCCGCGGAACAGCCGCGCGAGGTCGTCGCGCCCGACGTCGCGCGGCGCGTTGGTCAGCAGCCGCTGCTGCGCGTAGGCGCCATCGGAGAGCGCAGCTACGTCGTTTTCACCGTAACCCACGCCCGAAATGCCGTTGGGGATGTCCGTCGCGCGCATGAGCTTCATCAGCTGCCCGGCGAGCGCTTCACCCGCATTCTCCGGCGCCGCATCGCGAACGTCCGCGCCCAGCCACTGCGCGCCCTGGAGGTGGCGCCCGGGACAGGCCTCCGCAGTGAAACGAAATACCGACGGCGCGTTGACGATCACCGACATGCCGTGCGGCACCATGGGCTCGGCCTGCGGATAGCCCTCGGGCCGGAAATCCCTCACCAGACCCGCCACGGCATACGACATGCCGTGCGGCACGTGCACGCCCGAATTGCCAAAGGCGATGCCGGCGAGCGTCGCCGCGAACATCATGTTGTCGCGCGCCTCGCGGTCGCCGGCGTCGTTCACCGCGCGCTCCAGGTACGTCCCGAGCCGGCGCAGCGCCGCTTCGCAGCCGACGTCGCTCCAGGGATTGGCGCCCTGGCTCATCGGCCGCGGGCCGGGGGACCGCGTGCGCGTCGTATACGGTCGCGCCGTATACGACTCGAGCGCATGCGAGAGCACGTCGAAGCCGCTCGCCGCGACCACGTTCTTCGGCAGCGTATAGGTGGTCGTCGGGTCGACGAGCGCGAGCGAAGGCTTGAGCCGCTTCGAGGCGATGCCGGTCTTCACCTGCTTCGCCAACAGGTCGAACACCGCGATTCCGGTGCACTCGGAACCCGTGCCGCAGGTCGTGGGGCAGGCGATGTGCGGCTTGAGCGCGCCGGGAACCGCCTTGCCCGCGCCTATCGGCGCGTTGACGTAATCGAGGAACTCCGCGGGATGCGTGGCGTACAGGTTGGCGGCCTTGCAGGTATCGATCACCGAGCCGCCGCCGACCGAGACGTAGCCGTCGAACCTTCCTTCCGCGGCGAACAGGCTTGCGGCACGGAAGGATTCATCGGTCGGTTCGACCTTCGTTTCGTCGTAGAGAATGGCGTCGACGCCCGCGGCGCGCAGCGACGCGAGCGCATCGGCGACGCATTCGAGCGCGGCGACGCGCTTGTCGGTGAAGAGCGCGGCGCGCTTCATGCCGAGCGCACGCGCGTGCCCGCCGGCTTCCTTCAGCACGCCGGGGCCGAAGACGATGCTGGAGATGTCGATGGAGAAGGCGGACTCGTGCCCTTCCGATATCGCGTAGTAGTGGCAGCAGCTCATGGACGGCGGGTGCTCTAGTGCCCCAGCACGCACTTCTCGTAGAGGTTCCTGAACTTCCCCTGTGGATCGTAGCGCGCCTTGAGCGCGTCGTAGGCGGGCCGGTCGTACATGCTCCAGAACTCGTTCTCCGGATAGTAGGAGTCCGAGTAGAGCGATTTGATCCCGCCGAGATCGGCGACCTTGCGCTCGATCTTGCGGTTGTAAAACCCCGGCTCGCGCCGCACCGGATCGCTCACCACGTCCCAGAAGCCGAAGTTCACGTACAGCGTGCGCGAATCGAGCGGATACAGGGGAAAGCGCGCTTTCGGATCGTGGATGCGGATCGGGCAGATCCACACCGGCAGGATGCCGATCTCGGCGAGGAAAAATTCGAGAAACTCCGCCGCCCGGCCGATGGGGATGTCGACGTCCTGGATGACCGATTCCGGATGCTTGCCCGAAAGCCGCGTGAACGCGCGAGTGATACCCCACTTGCTGTTCCAGCGCATCACCTTCGCGTAGGTGGTCGAGTTCAGCCGCTCGCGTCCCACCAGGCGGCGGATCACCGGGTTCTGCACGAAGAGATTCTTCGAGCACCAGAACCAGTCGGTGTCCCAGCGCCACAGGTAGTCGCGCGTGGTGAGGTAGTCGCTGCCGCGCTCGCGGATCGAGCGGTAGTAGATGTGCTCGTAGGTGTAGTCGCTGGTGCGCGGGGCGCTGTCGACGAAACGGCCGAGGGTGAGGTACATTTCTTCGCCCGAGAATACCGTGGCGTCGACGAAGTCCGCGTCGGAGCTGCAGCGCGCCTCGAGGTCGGCGAAGAAGGTTTCCGGCTGCGCGTGGCGCCAGTGTTCGAGGCGCACGTAGGGCTTCACCGGAACCGTGCGCGCGGTGACCTTGAGCGCGTAGCCGAGGGTGCCGTACGAATTCGGGAAGCCGTAGAAGAGGTCGCGGTGCTCGTTCTCCGGCGTGCAAGTGACGATAGCGCCGTCGGCGAGCAGGACATCCAGCCCGACCAGCGTGTCGTGCACCAGGCCGTAGCGGAACGACGAGGCTTCCAGGCCGACGCCCGCCGCCGCGCCGCCCAGCGTGATCGACTTGAGTTGCGGTACGACGCAGGGCATGACGCTGTGCGCGAGTGTGGCTTCCACCAAGTCCGCGTAGGTCGTCATTCCCTCCGCGGCGACGTGCGCCCGGGTCGAGTCGACTTCGACGACCTGGTTGAAGCCCGAGAGGTCGACGCGCGGGCGCGCCTGCGCCTTGCGGTCGCGGAACAGGTTGGAGGTGCTCTTCGCGAGGCCGATGCCGCCCGGCCCGCCTGCGCCCAGCTCGGCGCGCAGCCTGGCGAGCTTTTCGGCGTAGCCGCTCACCGGTACAGGAAGGCCCGGCTCATCGGATAGTTGTCGCCGATGTTGCCCTTGCTCACGACGATCTGGAACAGGTGCGTCTTGCCGTTCGGCGAGCGGAACATCTCGGCGCAGGACCAGAGGTAACAGCGCCAGACGCGCCGGAATTTTTCGTCGAAACGTTTCGGGTCGAGCTTGTGGACCTTTTCCCAGTTTCTGTCGAAACGCTGCGCCCAGTCGTCGAGCGTCAGGGCGTAGTTGCGCCGCAGGTTCTCGATGTCGACGATCTCCAGGCCGCAGCGCTCGCACCAGTCGATCGCCTCGGCGAGGCTGGGGATCCAGCCGCCGGGGAAGATGTACTTGCGGATCCAGAACTCGGTCTCGCGCACCCCGACGTGGCCGATGAAGTGGATCACGCCGAGGCCCCCGGGCTTGAGGTAGTCGGCGTGCGCCTTGATCACTTCGCCGAGCTGGTCGCGCCCGGCGTGTTCCAGGATCCCGATCGAGAGCATCTTGTCGAACTGCCCGGGCACGTCGCGGAGGTCGCGCTCGAGCACCTCGACCTTGCCCTCGAGGCCGCGGCGCTTGATCTCCTCGCGCGTTTCGCGCACCTGCTCGCTGGTGGCGTTGATCCCGGTGCCGTGGGCCCCGTACTTCTCCCAGGCGTGGAACAGAAGGTTGCCCCAGCCGCTGCCGATGTCGGCGAAGGTATCCCCCGCCTTGAGCAGCACCTTCCTGCATACGTGGTCCATCTTCGCCACCTGCGCCTCTTCCAGCGTCTTGGTGTCGTCCGTGAACCAGGAGCAGGTGTACGCCATGCCGACCTCGTCGAGCCACTCCCGGTAGAAGTCCTGGCCGGGCCCATAGTGGAAGCGCGCATTGCTCTTGGCCTGCCGGACAGACGCGTTGCTGTGGAGCAGCTCGTGCCACCAGTTGCGCACCGAGACCAGGAAGGTGGGGCGATCGTCGAACCCGGCGTCCATGGCGGCCCGGAACGCCATGGCGAGGCTGCCTTCGACGTCGACATCCCCGTTGAAGTAGGCCTCCATCAGGCCGACGTGGCCGAACAGCAGCACCTGCCACGCGACGCGGCGGCGGCGGATGATGAAGGTCGCGTCCGGCGCGCCCTCGCGGTTCTGGTAGGAGGACCCGTCGGCAAAGACGACGCGGAAGCAGACCTGGGTCGCCGCCCCGATCGCGGCCATCTTCTTCTTCAGGTTGGTGTTCATGATTCCGTTGTCATAGCCCGCAAGAGCCGCGATCTTGACACTTTTTCGTGCGGTTTTGAAGGCGCGAACTGCTAAACTCGCCGAAAGCGAAAAAATGCTGCCTGGATTCGAGGTCTTTCCCCCTGGGCTTACGCTTGGATGGGCGCGGTGCTGCTCGGTGCCGGGTTCGTGCACGGACGGGTCGGCCTGGGCGCTTGCGACGCTGGCCGCCCTCGCCGCCGGCGTGCGCGTCCGCGGCGGGGTCGACCCGCGGGTCTATATGCGCTGGCTGCGCCGGTTTCTTTGGGCGATGGCGGTTCTGCTAGTCTTCCAGTTTTTCCGTTCGCTCTCGGCTCCGGAATGAAATCGGCACTGCGTGGTTTGCTGGCGGCGCTCGCGCTCGGCGCCTGGTGCGCGCACGCGCAGATGCCGTGCTGCAGCCCGCCGCAGACGCCGGACGAGGCGCTGTTCCGCGCCATCGAGGACGCAGACATGGCGGAGTTCTCGCGGCTCATCGACTCAAGCGTGCATCTTTCGGCGCGGAACAGGCTCGACGAGACGCCGTTGTATTTCGCCGCCGAAAAAGGCCAGGTCGAGATGGTCGGGCTGCTCGTCGCCCGGGGCGCGGACGTGCGCGCGCTCACGAAGAACGGCGAGAGCGTGCTGCACGCCGCCGCGATGATCGAGAGCTCCGCGCTGACGACCGCGCTGATCGAGGCGGGCGCGGACAAGAACCTCGCCAACCGCGACGGCGAGACGCCCCTGCACTGGGCGGCGATGACCGGGACGTTCCTCGCGGTCAAGGCGCTCGCCGACGCGGGCGCCGACCTCGACGCGCAGGACCGGCGCAGCGGCAACACGGCGCTGCATGCCGCGGTCTCGCACGACGACGTCGTGCTCATTCACTATCTGCTCTCGAAGAACGTGCGTACCGATATCCGCAACAATGCCGGCGTCACCGCCTTCGGGTTTGCCCAATCGCGTGGCCGCGGCTCGGTCAAACTCTTCGGGCGCTAGGATGCACGACACCGGGGCCGATCTGCACGGCGATCGCAGGATCATTTTCTCGGCGAGCTTTCTGCGCGCCGTCGCCAACGGGCTGGTCGGCGTCATCGCCGGGATTTACCTCGCGCAGCTCGGCTTCGAGCCGGCCGCCTGGGGCGCGATCCTCGGCGCCGGCGTCGCCGGCACCGCGGTGGGCGCCGCCGGTGTGATGTTCCGCGGCGACCGGTTCGGGCGGCGGCGCTGGCTGATCGTCCTCGGCGTCCTCGCGGCGGGTGGCGGGATGGTGTTCGCTTTCGCCTCGCAGGTTGTCGTGCTCGGGGTCGCCGCGTTCCTCGGCATGCTCAATTCCCTGGGCAAGGATCGGGCCGCGGCGCTCGCGCTCGAGCAGGCGATCCTGCCCTCCACCGGCGCCGACACCGACCGCACGCGCGCCTTTGCCTGGTACAACGTGATCCAGGACATCGGGCACGCGCTCGGCGCCGGGCTGGCGGTGGTGTCGCCATCGCTGCGCGAGCTCGCGGGGCTGGACGCGCTCGATTCGCTGCGCGGCGCGGTGATTCTGTACGCTCTGCTCTACGCCGCCACCGCGGTGCTGTACATCTTTCTGTCCCCGCACGCCGAGGCGGCGGCGGATGCACCGCGGCTGAAGGTGAGCCCGAAGAGCAGGGCTATCCTCACCCGCATGTCTTTTCTCTTCGCCCTGGACAGTTTTGCCGGAGGCTTCCAGGGGAGCGCGCTCTTCGCCTACTTCTTCCACGTGCAGTTCGGCGCGTCCGAGGCGATGATCGGCATGCTCTTCGTCGGCGCGCGCATCATGAACGCGTTCTCGCACCTGGGCGCGGCGTGGCTGGCGGCGAGGATCGGTCTGGTGAACACCATGGTATTCACGCATACGCCCTCCAGCCTGCTCACCTTCACCATCCCGTTCACCGGGAGCTTCGAGATCGCGGCCGTGCTGTTCCTCCTTCGCGAAGGGCTCTCGGAGATGGATGTGCCGACGCGCCAGTCGTACCTGATGGCGGTGGTGCAGCCGGGCGAGCGCACTTTCGCCGGCGGCGTCACCAATCTTGCGCGCATGTCCGCGCGCGCCGTCGCGCCGGTGTTGGCCGGCAGCGCGATGCAGGTGCTGACGCTGGGCGCGCCCATCATGGCGGCGGCCGGACTGAAGATACTCTACGATGGGCTGCTGTATTTCTCGTTTCGCAAGATCAAGGCGCCGGAGGAGCGGTAGGCGGCCCATGCCACACCGCCATCATTCTCTCGGTAATCGCCGGGCCCCCGGTCAAGTTCGAGCCGGCCGCGACGGATGCGGCAGGGGGCCGCTGAGGGCCCTCCGGCTTTTGCCGGCGCGGCGCATGCGCTACACTAGCCGGGTCCCGCCGGAGTCGAGCCGGCGGGCAAGACTCCATGGCGGACAACAGTAAAGCAAGCGCGCCCACAGCCCCGGCCAAGGCGGCCCCGGCCGAAGCCTGCGCGCTCGAACGGCTGCCGCACATCATCAAGAAGATGTGCCTGCTCTGGCCGTTCAAGGAGTTCGACAGCTTCAGCCAGCATCTGATGATGGATTCCCGCGACGGCAAGCGCCAGGGACTGCCGTGGGACGTCGCCGAGGAAATCCTTTTTCTCTTCGAGTTGCGCGTCACCAAGCGCGCCATCGTTGCCTCCGAGGTGACCGGCCAGCCTTTCTGGGAGGCCTACAAGCACATGCTCGCCAACGCCGAGGCCGAAGCGCAGGCGCTCGCCTCCGCGTGGAACGATCCCGCCTACAGCTCGAACACCGGCCGCAGCAAGGCCGATGCCGAGTTCACCCGCACCGGCCCCATCAAGTCGAACAAGCCCGCGAGTCCGAAGAAGAAGAGCTGGCTGGACAAACTGCTTGGATAGGGCACCCTTCTTCGCGGAGTCCAATCTCGCCTTGTGCGAATCGGGGCTATCGCGTCCCGCAGATTCACCTGTCAGCGCTGTTTCTGGGGTTGCCCCGCAAGAATCTGGAGATCCTTCCTGCGTGGAAGCTGACGGTGTAGCGGTTGGGCAGGGAAGGAGGAAATACGATATTCCAGGGAAGCGCGAACAATTTTCGCAGACGCGAGCTGCGCGCGAGCAGGGTGTTCAATACGATCAGTGCTGTCCACTTGGTGAAGAAACGCGTGAACGGTCTGCCCCCGATGAGATGGGTATTCAGCAGGCGCTCGATGATTTTTCGCTCCCACGCGCCGATGATTCTCTGCCGGGATGCGATCCGGGGAAGCTGGGGAGATGCGCACGGGGCGAGGCCGTGTCCGGAAAGACAGGCAAGCATGATGAGCAGGGATACCGCCGCGAGTTCGTTATTTTCCAGTTCCGCCAGCACCCGGTCCCAGTCGAGGAATTTTCCCGAGGCCTTGAGCAGATAGACAGCGTCCAGCAAGGGAAGCACGAGGCTCGCATGGATCTGGTTGTGCGACAGGTCCCGGATCCACGAGGACGCGATGTAGACGAGTTGCAACTCGTCGGTCAGTCGATAAACCGGCCGGCCTTGAAATGTCGAGGCAACGGAGTGCGCTGCGATCCGAGCGGGACTGAACAACGCGCTGCTGCTCAGCGTGGAGCTCGTGGGAAACAGGGCGGAGTGGACCTCGACCCAGACGCGCCGTTGCGGATGGCACAGGGGGATTCCATGGTGCGAACCTGCGGGCCGTACCTGGTCCGATTGCCGAACAAAGCCGCTGCGGAGCAGGGTGGACTCGACCCGGTCAAACTCCGCCTCGGGCACCAAAATGTCCAGATCTCCCATGGGGCGCAGGTGGGGAATCGGATAGTGCTGATGGCTGATCGAGATACCCTTGAGGAGAGTCGGACGTACCCCCACGCCTTGGCACGCGTCGACGACTTCGACGGCCGTTTCGCTGAGGTTTGCGAACCGGACCTGGGCCGTGAGATCGGCGCTCCGGAGCGCGTCGCGCCATGCCGGGGGAACCCGATCCGGGCAGCCGCGCATTGCGTGATACATGAGAGGTGTCAGGCCGGCGTCAATCGTGTGGAGAAATTGACGGTCCCCGGGTTCCTTTCCTTCCGGATTGCGGATTGCCGCTATCAAATTCCCAGATTGCCGCCCTGCGGCATACCCAAGCAGTCCAAGCACAAGACTTGGCTCGTTTTTTGCTGACAACTTCATCAGGAATGCTTTCTATCAGAAACAAACCGAGGGGTGAGGGCATTGGATGGTCCCATCATAACTTCTGAACCCAAGCCCGAAGCATGAAGAGTGAGACCGCTCGTGGAATTTCTGAGGTTCACGCAGAAGGATTTGGCGGGGATCAATTGACGCTTCGGGTCAGGAGGCGCGACGACCTTATCCTTCGCAGGGTTCAGCGGGAACTGCTGCTGCTCGACGCGGAATCCAACCAGATTCATCAACTTAATGAAACCGCGAGCTTCATCTGGGACAACTGGGAGCAGAATCCCAACGCCGTTGAAATTGCAAATCTGCTTGCGCAGGAATTTGATGTGAGGGAGCATATGGCATTGAATGACGTGTCTACGATGATAAGCAGACTGCGGGAGTTGAATCTGTTGGTTGTCTAGGTGGCGTAGGCGGTAGCTGGGCGGTATTTCCGTTTGTTGTATTTTTTGCGTGGAGGACGAAAGTGACTAAAGAGAAATCGAAGCACAAGGCATCGCGTCGTGAGTTCGTTAAGAAGGTGGCATATATTGCTCCGGCAATCATCACGTTGCAGGCGGCGCCTTCGTATGCCAGGGCAGGTTCGGCGAAGCAATCGCCGATCAGGCCCGCTCCGCCGAGAAGGGACAGGTAGAAATTTCGGCCACGCCTCGCGCGGTCTGGGCCGCGCGGGGCGAAATGCAGCACCGGGTCGGCCGGAGCGAGAACTCCGGTCCGCAAGGCGAGCAGCGCTCGGCTAGTACAGGGTAGGGCCTCACACGCTCCTCTCTTGCAGGAAATTCATGTGATTCGAGCGCATTCAGGTGTCTGAGCATCCGCTGTGCTTCCTGGTTCTTGGCCGGTACGTGCGCGTCGATTGCGCGGATGCCGCACTCCGGGCAGTGCTGGCTGCGAACTACGCGGCGATGCTTGAATCGAGGGAAGACGTCCAGGTTGACCTTCACTACCACGTCCGGCGGAGCGAGCAGTCCCTCGGATTTCTCCTTAGCCGTCCAGGCGAACGTGCGCAGATCGCCGAAGATGCCGGTGATCTCGTGTTCCTGCTGGAAAAGGACATCATCGTCGAGTTGCAGAAAAAGCGCCCGGATCTGCTTTTCCTGCACTCTGCAGCCCTGGATTGGAGGGGAAAGGGCTGCCTCCTGGCCGGTGAGTCGGGTGCGGGAAAGTCAACCACGGCTTGGGCGCTGCTGCATCACGATTTCGGCTATCTCAGCGACGAACTGAGTCCAATCGACGTCGATACCCTGCGGGTTCACGCCTATCCCCATGCGTTGTGCCTCAAGGAGCCGCCCGCGCCGCCGTACTCACTCCCTGCCGGTACGCTTCGCCTGGGGAGGACGATCCATGTGCCCACGGCGACCATGCCGGGGACTGCCGTCCTGGAACCACGCCCGCTGGCGGCGCTGTTTCTCCTGAAGTATTCCCCCGGGCTTCGCGCGCCGACCTTGCGCGCGATGGATGCTGCAGAAGCGAGCGCCCACCTGTACGTCAACACGCTCAATGCGCTGGCGCATTCCAATCGCGGGTTGGATGCAGTCGTGCGCATAGCCGAGGGCCTACCCTGCTTCGCGCTTGCCACGGCCGATTTGCCGTCGACGTGTGCTTTGATTCGCTCGGTAATGGAACGGGTGAGCGGCGCCTCTGGATCGGCGGGAACCGCGCGCGCTTCGCTTGAGTCGGGGGTCGCCGGGTAGGGGCGTTCGCTAGGATCGGATGACCGCCGTACCGAACAGGGCCCACGCGATGAGGAAAGCCGAGCCGCCGACGGGCGCTATTGCGCCCAGCCAGCGTTCTCCGGACAACGCCAGCGCATACAGGCTGCCCGAGAAGAGGGCGATTCCCGCCAGCATCAGCCAGCCCGACCATTTCAACAGTGCCGATTCCGGAAGATACTGTGCCACCAGCCCGACCGCGAGCAGGCCGAGCGCGTGATAGACATGGTATTGGACGCCGGTCTGCCATACGGCGAGCGCGTCGGCCGAAAGGCGGGACTTGAGCGCGTGGGCGCCAAAGGCGCCGAGTGCCACCGCTGCGAGCGCGAGCAGGCTGCCCGCTGCAAGGAAGAGCTTTGCACTTGTCGTCATTTCGATCCTTCGCGATAAGATAGCGGGCCCGTCTAGACTACTCTGCAACACGTGACCAAAATCGTAATCCCCGTCGCCCGGCTCAAGGACTGGGTGGGCAAGGAAGTCGCTCTCACCGATTGGCTCACCGTGACCCAGGAGCGGATCGACACCTTTGCCGCTGCGAGCGGGGACGATCAGTGGATCCACGTCGACCGCGAGCGCGCGGCTCGTGAATCGCCGTACGGTACGACCGTCGCCCATGGCTTCCTGACGCTGTCGCTGTTCTCTTACCTGCTGCGCGAGGCAGTCGAGATTCAGGAATTGCGGCTCGGAATCAATTACGGCCTGAATCGCGTGCGCTTCACCGGACCCGTGCCGGTGGGTTCGCGCGTGCGTGCGCGCTTCCGGCTTGCCGCAGTGGACGACATCGAGCGGGGCGTGCAGACCACCTGGAACGTAAGCGTGGAGCGCGAAGGCGCGGAGAAACCGGTGCTCGTTGCCGAGTGGATCACGCGCCGGCACCACTAGGCAAGGCCGTGCAAACACACCGGCCGCTCTCGGGCGCGGCCGGCGCTCGCGACCATGGCTAGAAATTGAACCCGAACTTGAACATCGCCGCTCCGTAGAAGCCGAGCTGGCTTTCCTTGGAGCCGGTGTTGTCCTTGGCCGA
>Ga0137463_1000325_pt1 | contig 17644 bp, 13 predicted proteins | sample EasRivERMGT800_2_FD_102333 | JGI IMG/M metagenome (GOLD analysis project Ga0137463, IMG submission 102333) | Soil microbial communities from meander-bound floodplain in the East River, Colorado, USA - East River MetaG ERMGT800_2 | ecosystem: Environmental > Terrestrial > Soil > Floodplain ...
CCGGCAGCGTCTCGGGTCGGTGGGGCCGCCGATCGGCGGCGTCGAGGTGCAGATCGCCCCCGACGGCGAAATCCTCACCCGCGGGCCGCACGTCATGCAGGGGTACTGGAAAGATCCCGAGGCCACGGCGCGGACGATCGTCGACGGCTGGCTGCATACCGGCGACGTGGGGCATCTCGATGCCGACGGCTTTCTGTATATCACCGATCGGAAAAAGGACCTGATTATCACGGCCGGGGGCAAGAACATCGCTCCCACCGAACTCGAACGGCTGCTGGTGAGTGACCCGTTGATTGATCAGGCGGTGATCTACGGCGATCGCCGCCCGTATGTCGTGGCGATCGTCGTTCCCAATTTTGCCAATCTCGAGGCCGCCTGCTCGGCGCGCGGCTGGAAGCTGGAACGTGCCGGCGAGTTCATTACGACGCCGGCGATCCTCGATTTCTATCAGTCCCGCATCGACACCCTGATGCAACAGGTCAGTCAGCCGGAACGGGTCAAGAAGTTTCTCGTCCTGGCGCGTCCCTTTCAGGCGGCCGACGAGGAACTGACCGCCACCATGAAAGTCCGCCGGCGGCACATCGTCAAAAAATTTGAGCCGCAACTGGCCGCGTTGTATGACGGGCTTGAGTAACAGAGATCGACTGACTCACCCGGCCAGATCGCCGGCGGAAAGCAATTTAACCTTGTGGCTCGACTGCAAACTCAGTCGTTTCTGACTGGAGTCGGCTGACCGCCCTGGACGCCGCCCGCAGGCGTTGTGCCGGCCAATTCGAATTTCGCCGAGGTCGTCCCCTCTTTCGGAACGTCGAACGTTGGAGGGGCAGTGCGATAATTTGCCGGAACGAGTTCCGGCGCGATTTCCGTTTCGATATCGCTGTTCTCGGCGCTCGTCTGCATCTTCCGCGTCGAGATGTAGACTTTGTGTGGCCCGACGACGGCTCCCTCGTTACCGTCACTGAACGTGAGGGTAAACATACCCTGATCGTCGGTTTCACCGATCGAAGGCGGCCCTGGATTGCCCGTCGCGTCAGGCTGGAAGCGAACCATCGCGTTGGCCAGGGGCACGCCGTTCAGCGTGACGACTCCGGAGACCGGTGCAACCTTGAATCCGCCTCCTCCCCCTCCGCACCCTGCCGCACCGATCACCAGGATGCTACCCAGGTACAGATGCAACATCGCACAGATCGAGCGCATGAGAGACATGGTCCTTTTGTGAGCAGCGAAATATCGACGGGTCCGGAACTGGGGCCCAACGCCGCGGATGCGGCCTCCAATTGTCGGCGTTCGGTATCAGACACCCGGCGCGCCGTAAACTCGCCATGCAGGACGAGTCTACGGCAACGCAGGAAGTTACGTTAGAAGTCTGCGACGGTTTCGCTGTTGGCGATGGTACACAAAGCCATAAACGTCGTGTAGTTGATGTTGGCGCTGATGAAACGAATCGCGCCGTCCCCCAACAGAAAATGAACACCCCCCGTGTGGAAACTCCCCCACGTCCGTTTACAGGGATTTCCGCCGGCGCCGTTGTCACAACCGAAGTAACTCGGGGGACCAAAAGTCCAGACTCCGGCGACGGCAGGATTGCTGGCGCCGGCCATCGTGTACTGGGCGTAGGTATTCGCCCAGAACGTGAGGCGATTTGGGGTGTCCTTCGATTCCCATTCGCCCACGAACACGGTGCTCGAGAGACCGTCGACCACACTGGCTACGCTTTCGCATGTACCAACATTATCGACGACGTGGATCGGACCGCGCCAGCCCCTGTTCGTGACCCAGAGAATTGCTGCACCGCCATTCTGACCGTCCCAGTAGTTGCTATTGTCAGGAGACACACCGGCGTTGGCCTTGTACGAGCTCGTGCGATATTGTCCGTTCGGAGCGCCGCTGCCTGGAGTCTGAAGCTGGTTGATGTTGGGGTCGGACGGGCAATTGTACACCGGCATGTTGGTCTGCACGATCGGTATATTTGACGCTGCGTTGCTGGTGGTGTTCTGGTTGTACAGATTGTACAGCGGCGCCTGGTCGAGGTAGGGGAGAATCGCAATTCCCCATCCCATTGCGCAGCTTGTCGTATTGTTGGGCAAGGCGACACTTCCCGGCGGGAAGGTTTTCATCGTGTCGTGATAGTTGAAGATCGCCAGACCGATTTGCTTCAAATTGTTTTTGCATTGTGATCGCCGGGCTGCCTCCCGCGCCTGCTGCACGGCCGGGAGCAACAGCGCGACCAGAACGGCGATGATGGCGATGACGACCAAGAGTTCAATCAGCGTGAAGCCGCGCTTTCGATGAGGAGCTCGCAAGAGACGCATTGGCAACTCTCCCTCTGAGAAAAGGCAAAATGAAGAACCACACCCGGGCGAAAGAACAGCGCCAGAATCCGAACGAATTCTTCATCTAGTAAACACGCTGGGAATTCAAAAAGCCAGCGCAATGCAAGAGCGGAAACAGAATCTAATCCGAAATTAAATTAGCCTGACATATGTTCAGCAGTCGCCTGGTAGTGCGATGCTCAAGACTTTCGCGATCGTCAACAGACAGCTGAACCTGGCTGGTGCTCCGTCAGTGGGAAAGTGCCAAGAAGGGCTGCACTTGCTCACAGGATCGCTACGCGGCAGAGCGATCGCACGCGGAGTTTGCGTACAGCAGGGCATTCCCCCGTTTGCCGGCGACTGTGATTGCACCTGTTTGTCGCAGGCAGTAGGCCATCTTCTGGGCCAGCCAGCGGGGAATCCCGGTCAGCCGCGCGATGTCGGCGGTTGTGAATCTGGTTTCAAGCCCCTCCGGCAACAGGCTTCCCAGTTCAGCGGCGGTCTGAAATCGATGTCGGCTGCGAATGGCGACGAGTCGGCGGCTGGAGACCGTGTAGTCCTTGGCGCGAAACCACCGCTTTGGCTTGGGAATTCGCGTTTCCTCCTGCTCAGTCAGGAGGACGTCGAGGGTCAGTCGCGGATGGGGAAAGACGTCGACAAAATGCACCAGTTCGTGGAACACGTCGTACACAGTGGCGTGTTGCGGGCTGGTCCTTTTCGAGGCGATCGGGCCATTGCGGCGTTTAAGGCGGATGATGGTCTTGAGTGCCGACAGCGGTTTCACAACGACCACGGGATGCGTTGTCAGCAGCACCTTCACCTTACGCCGCAACGCCGCCAGCGAAGCCTGCTGAATTTCAATCACCGCCCCGTCGACCAGCGCGTCGACGCGGTATCCTTGCACTTGGACCTCGCGCGCCTTCGCATCGTCGCAATAGAATTCCTTCAGTTCACGGTGCAGCGCTGTTTCCATGCCCGGCCGGCGAATCCTTGCCTGCGATCGATCCTGCTCCTTCGCAAGATTCGAACCCGATGGACGATCCCGGAAGTGACGCGCGGGATCGTATCGGGGCAGGCGAAACGTGTCGATCTCGACTACAGCTTGTCGTCGGCCGAAGTGACCGGCGCATCGGCTGGCGTCGTCGGCGCTTCGAGGTCGTCGTTCAGGTCTTCGAATTCAAACTGGGGGCCGACTGGCGCCACGCGCGATGTCTGCGGCGGCACTGGCTGCGCCGTGGTTTCACCCGCCGGCGTTGGGCCTCCCAGAGAGGGATCAATGAAGGCCGATCCGGCGGTTTGGGAGAAGCAACCCCGCATCCCGCGATAGGAATAGGACTGATCAACCTTGCGAATCGCCTGGCTGACGTCGCGCAGTTCATCGTTCAGACTGCTGGCGACTGACTGCAGGCCAGTAACGGCTCCCGCAGTGACAACGGTGCCAACGAGTACCAATTCGGCCGATACGACGCTTCCCGATTGATCAGCCCACAACTCCCGAATTGTGTCCATAGTGCAGGATCCATGAGGGTTTGCGAATTTGTAGCGACTCCCGACGGTGGCTGGTGGCAGCAATCGAGCTCCCTGTCGGCCCAACCAACTCGGTAGCGGTTATTCCGATTATAACGACAATGAGCAGTTTAGGTAAAATGAGAATTATAGCGATTATAGCGATTTTTACGATTTTATGGGCGCAGCCAGATCGCCGTGGAACCCGAGTGCCGGCGTCCGTGTCCCAGCCTTCAGCTTTCGAATGTGGAGGCCAGGTTTGAGTTCCAGCGACCGAATTCAATGCTGCCTGGGGGCCGGTTTCGAGCGGAAGGAAAGTCCGAATCCCGAACGGCATTTAGCCTTGCATGGCAGTGGAGGGCTGCTATATTGAGCAACTTCGGTGGGACGGAGGCTGGCTAGCGTAGCTCAATGGCAGAGCTCCGGTTTTGTAAACCGGAGGTTGCGGGTTCGAGTCCCGCCGCTAGCTCCACGGGACACGGTCGATGCCGATGCGAGTCATGTGCCCCCCTGCTGACGTACATGCGGATGCTGTTCGTTCCGTTGCGCGCCAGCGCGAAGGAGCGTAAAACCGGGGGGAATTCCAGAGTGGTCAAATGGGCCAGACTGTAAATCTGGTGGCTCAGCCTTCGCAGGTTCGAATCCTGCTTCCCCCATTTTTGGATTTGTGGAGTCAGTCGCGGGCGTAGCTCAATGGTAGAGTTCCAGCCTTCCAAGCTGGCCACGTGGGTTCGATTCCCATCGCCCGCTCTGCGGTTCTCGTTGGCGTGAAGGTTTTTAGGAAATTTGTGGGTCGTGGCGGTTCCGGGGGCTGGCATGTTCACCGGACGGAGATTATCCTTTTGGGCTTCCTCAGGCTGGGTGCGGGGCTCGGCCAGTTGAGAGCGGCGTCGGGAGATTTTGCTGCTGTAGCTCAGCTGGTAGAGCGCGTCCTTGGTAAGGACGAGGTCAAGGGTTCAAGTCCCTTCAGCAGCTTTAGGCAGTCGTAGATCTTTTGAGCCGGTTAAACTTTTGAATCACCGGGACGTTCTCGGGTTGCCCCTGGCGGGGTGGCTTTGAGAGAGCGTCAACGCAGGCAGTATTCCACTCGATTTAATTCAGGGAGACACGATGGCTAAGGAAGTCTTCGCACGCACAAAGCCGCACGTCAACGTGGGGACGATCGGTCACATTGACCATGGCAAGACCACGTTGACCGCGGCGCTCCTGGCGACCCAGGAAGCCAAGGGGATGGCGAAGTTCAAGAGCTATGCCGATATCGCCAAGGGAGGGACGGTTCGCGACGAAACCAAGACGGTGACGATTGCCGTCAGCCACGTGGAATATGAATCGAACAAGCGTCACTACGCTCACATCGACTGCCCGGGGCACGCCGACTATATCAAGAACATGATCACCGGTGCCGCTCAGATGGACGGCGCTATTCTCGTCGTTTCGGCGGCTGACGGTCCGATGCCTCAGACGCGCGAGCATATTCTGCTGGCCCGTCAGGTCGATGTGCCGGCCCTGGTGGTCTTCCTGAACAAGTGCGACCTCGTCGACGATGAAGAGCTGCTCGAGCTGGTTGAGATGGAAGTTCGCGACCTCTTGACGAAGTACGGGTTCCCTGGCGACGAAGTGCCCATTATTCGCGGCAACGCCAAGGCCGCTCTCGAAGGGCGCGGCAAGGACGAGAAGGCCGCCAAGTGCATCTGGGACCTTCTGGATACGCTCGACAAATATATTCCCGATCCGGTCCGCCTGGTTGACAAGCCGATGATCATGGCGGTCGAAGACGTGTTCTCGATCAAGGGCCGCGGGACGGTGGCCACAGGTCGTATTGAGCAGGGGATCGTGCACGTGGGCGACAAGCTCGAAATCGTGGGCTTGCGTCCAACGCGCGATACGGTCTGCACCGGCGTCGAAATGTTCAACAAGACGCTCGACGAAGGCCAGGCGGGGGACAACGTGGGTCTCCTGCTGCGGAGTATTGAGCGCGAAGACATCGAGCGTGGCCAGGTGCTTGCCAAGCCCGGCGCCATCAAGCCGCACATGAAGTTCCAGGGTGAGGTTTACGTTCTGAGCAAGGAAGAAGGGGGTCGTCATACCCCGTTCTTCAGCGGATATCGCCCGCAGTTTTACTTCCGCACGACCGACGTGACCGGGACCACGAAGCTGGCGGGTGGCGCAGAAATGTGCATGCCGGGCGACAACGTGGGGCTGGAGGTCGAGTTGCAGCAACCGATCGCCATGCACGAAGGGAGCCGATTTGCCATCCGCGAAGGAGGCAAGACGGTCGGTTCGGGCGTGGTCACGAAGATTGTCGATTAGGTTCGGGGTCTGTCATTGAAATTCCCCCTCCCGGCGCGCTTCAGGCGGGCCGGGAGGCTGGTTTTTTGTCCGAGGTCGTGATATGGTACGCGAATACGTCTGGTTGGAATGCGGCGATTCGGGACAGCGTAACTACCGCACGCCGAAGGAGACGCGGGGGACCGAGCGGCTGGAGTTGCGGAAATACTGCAAAAAGCTGCGTCGCCATACCGTCCATAAAGAGTCGCGAAAGAAGTAGCCCGGTTGCCGCCTCGGGGGCTTTCCCGGGGGGTCGGGAGGAAGGGAACTTTTCCCGGCGGGGCGCTGTGCGTGAAATCGCGTGCTCGTCTTACGGGCGTAGCTCAACGGCAGAGCATCGGATTCCAAATCCGACGGTTGGGGGTTCAAATCCCTCCGCCCGTGTGTATTTCGTAAGCGTTGAACAGTCAGAGTCGGTGTCAGGACAGGTTGCTGCGAGATGGCCAAGCCGGAAAATGGATCGTTCTGGAGCGAACTGCTTGCGGTCGATCTTTACAAACGGAATCAGGGGCGGCTGGCCCGCCAGTTGACCGCGGCGGCGATCGGCCTGATGGTCGTCGCCGGTGCGTATATTCTCTCGCAGGGGCCGATGGCGGATTACTCGAGGGGAGTGAAGGTCGGGGTGCCGCTGGCCATCTCGGCCCTGGCTGCCTGGATCGTCTTTCGATTGGTGAATTATCCCCGCTTTGCCGAGTTTCTGATTTCGGTCGAGGCGGAAATGGGAAAGGTGTCGTGGGCCAGCAAGCAGGAATTGTATCGGGCCACTGTGGTGGTGCTCTGTACGATGTTCTTTCTGGCGTTTGTGTTGTTCTTCTTCGACTTCCTGTGGCAGTGGATTTTCCGTCAGATCGGCGTGTTGCCTTCGTAGAGATCAGCGGGTGCGCGGGGACGTTGCGGGGCCTCGGATTTGGTTCAGGGCGTTCAGCGGATTGAAGTCAGATGGCAGGAACTGCTGCGATGAATTCAGAGGCTGATAAGGCCGGCGGCCCCCCGGGTGATTCCACCGACGGCGACGGAGAGCTGCGCTGGTACGTGCTCAAGGTGCAGAGCAATCGCGAAAAGTCGATTCGCGAGAACATTCTGCGGCGCGTGCGTCGGGAAGGGCTGGAGCGATACTTCGGAGAGATCATTATTCCGACCGAGAAGGTCGCTGAAACCAAGGGTGGCAAGAAGCGGGTCACCGAGCGAAAGTTGTATCCCGGTTACATCATGGTTCAGATGATTCTGAACGATGAGAGCTGGTTCCTGATTCGTGAGACGAGCGGCGTGGGGGATTTCACCGGGGCGGCCGGAAAGCCCATCGCCATGCAGGACCACGAAATCCAGCGGATGCTCGGGCTCGAAACGGCCAAGGAAGAGGTCACGGCTCCGAAAATCAAGATTGATTTTGCTGCCGGGGACCGCGTGAAGATCAAGGAAGGGACGTTCGAAAGCTTCGAAGGAACGGTCGATACGGTTGATGAAGCCAGTGGCCGCGTCAACGTGCTGATCGAAATCTTCGGGCGATCGACTCCCGTCGAATTGGAATACTGGCAGGTGGAAACGGTTTAGTGGGTGCAGGCTTCGGTGTGTGGACTGAAGTCCACCCTACTGGTTGTGGTTCAGGTGTTGTGGCGAACAGGCAGGCACGATGGCTAAGCAGGTAACAGCACAAGTCAAGATTCAGGTCACGGGGGGACAGGCGACTCCGGCGCCTCCGGTGGGGACTGCGCTTGGTCCCCACGGCGTCAACATCGGCCAGTTCGTGATGCAGTTCAACGACCGCACCAAGGAGATGAAGGGGACGACTATCCCCGTTGTCATCACGATCTATAACGATCGGTCGTTCGAATTCATCACCAAGAGTCCCCCGGCTGCTGTGCTGCTCAAGCAGGCGGCTCAGATTGCCAAGGGGGCGGCCAATCCCAAGGCCGACAAAGTGGGGAAGGTCACGAAATCGCAGTTGCTCGATATCGCCAAGACGAAGTTCAGTGATATGAATTCGTCGTCGCTCGAGCAGGCCGCCCGCGTGATCGCCGGAACTGCTCGCAGCATGGGGATTGAAGTCATCGACTGAACTTGGGGATGCGGAAGTTGCCGGGGACGGGCCCCCTTGGGGAACTCGACCTGGAATCATTGACGTGGGGGCGCTCGGCAAGACGAGTCGGATTTAAAGAGAAACATCATGGCACGGCAATCAAAACGATTTAAATTTCTGGCAGAACAGGTTCTGGATCTGGCCCCGATGGAATTGTCGGCGGCGGTCACCAAGCTCAAGTCACTCGAGCCCTCGCTCCCCAAGGGGATCAAGCCCTGCAAGTTCGACCAGACCGTTGAGCTGGCGGTTCGCCTGGGAGTTGATACCAAGCAGGCCGATCAGGTTGTGCGCGGTTCGATCGTGCTGCCGCACGGCATCGGCAAATCCAAGCGTGTCCTGGTCTTTGCGCAAGGCGACAACGCGGCAACGGCGCAGAAAGCCGGAGCCGATTTCGTCGGAGGGGCCGAACTGGCCGAGAAGGTCAAGGGAGGCTGGACCGATTTCGACGTGGCGATTGCGACGCCGGACATGATGGGCGTGGTCGGTCCCCTGGGGCGCGTGCTGGGTCCTCGGGGTTTGATGCCGTCGCCCCGTGCCGGGACGGTGACGCAGGACGTGACCAATGCGGTTCGCGAATACAAGGCGGGGAAAGTCGAGTTTCGTGCCGACGCCACCGGGATCGTGCACTGCGTGGCAGGCAAGCTGTCGTTTTCTGCGACGCAACTGGCTGAAAACATCGAGGCGCTGCTGAAGTTCATCACCTCGCTCAAGCCCGCCTCATCGAAGGGGGTTTACGTTCGCAGCATTACGGTCTCGGCGACGATGTCGCCTGGAATTTCGATCGCCGCCTGACGACGGCAGGGTACAGAGACATGAGTAAGAAAATCAAGGAAATGGTGGTCACCGCCCTGCGTGAGCGGATCGGCGAGCATCGCGACATTCTGGTGATTGACTATTCGAAGCTGGATGGAGTGACGGCCAACAGCATGCGCCTCAAGCTCCGCAAGCAGAATATCCGGATGCTGGGCGTCAAGAACGCGCTGGCGCGCAAGGCCCTGGGTGAACTGGGTCTGGCGGGGTTGGATCAGTATCTGTCGGGGCCTTCGGCCCTCGTCTTCGGCGGGCCCGACATCGTGGCCCTGTCGAAGGAAATCGCCAAGTGGGCCAAAGACATCGAGGCGCTGCAGATCAAGGGAGGAGTCGTCGAGGGGAACTCGATCGACAAAGCGGGAGTCGTTGCTCTGAGCAAGAGCCCGTCCCGCGAGGAGTTACTCGGGAAGATCGTTGGACTGATGCTTTCGCCAGGGGCGAATCTGTCGGCCGCTCTGCTCGGAGCGGGTGGCACGCTCGCGGGGCAGATCAAGTCCATCGCCGACAAAGAGCCAGAGGAAGCCCCGGCACCGGCTGCCGCTTCATAAATCAGACTGTCGTTCAACTGTCACGCACACCGTTTGCTTTTTTGTAGACCTAACGTAAGCAGGGAGATTCATTTCATGTCAACCGCTGAGGCAACCACCACTTTTGACGATTCCACGAAGACCCTGGGCGACAAGATCGTCTCGCTGACTTTGCTCCAGGCCAAGTCGCTGGCCGACTATCTCGAGCAGGTTCACGGCATCAAGCCGGCCAGCGGCGGCGTGGTGATGGCGGCCGGTCCTGGCGGCGGCGGGGCTGCTGCCGCTGTGGTCGAGGAAAAGACCGAATTCGACGTGGTCCTCGTGGCCTTCGGCGAAAACAAGATCGGCGTGATCAAGGTTGTTCGATCGGCGACCGGTTTGGGTCTCAAGGAAGCCAAGGACCTGGTCGAAGCCGCACCCAAGCCGGTCAAGACGGGCCTGGCCAAGGCCGATGCCGACAAGCTCAAGGCCGAGCTCGAAGGGGCCGGCGCCAAAGTCGAGATCAAGTAGCCGGTGCTCCTGCCGATCGCCCCGGGTGGGCGATCGGCGTCGTGGTTCGGCCGCAAACTCCCCTGGCCCTCCCCCGCAGTCTGAGATTTTCCCGCAGTCTGAGATGACGGATCGGATGTGCTTACTTGGCGTATTTACCTCGCGCGACTGCCATTGGCGCTCGCCGAGCGCGCCCCATCGGCGCCAGCCAGCACATGCTCGGGCTTACTTCTCCTAAAGAGAGCAGAACATGGCAACACCTGCCGTACATAGTCTGAAATTCGATCAGGTTCGCAACTTCGGCCGGTTGTCAGGCGAATTCGCGCTGTCCGACCTGACGCAGATTCAGACTGAATCGTACGCCCGGTTTCTCCAGCTCGATGCCGATCCCCGGCACCGCAAACCGCACGGGCTCGAAGAGATCATGCGCGAGATCTTTCCCGTCTCGAGCTACGACGGCCAGCACAAGATCGAGTACGTCAAATACGAGCTGGGCAAGCCCCGTTATACGCCCGTCGAATGCCGCCAGTTGCGGCTGACGTACGGTCGGCCGTTCCGCGTCTGGCTCAGGCTGGTGAAGGAACAGGCGATCGAAGAAGAAGTCTACCTCGGCGACATGCCGATCATGCTCGGCGGCGGCGAATTCATCATCAATGGGGCCGAGCGGGTCGTGGTCAGCCAGTTGCATCGCTCCCCCGGCGTCGATTTCGTTTCCAGTTCGGAACCCGGGGAACGCAAAACGTTTTCCTGCCGTATCATCCCGGAACGCGGGAGCTGGATCGAGCTGAACATCGGCAAGCGCGAAACCCTGGGAGTCCGCATCGATCAGAGCGGCAAATTCTCGGCCGTGACGTTGCTGCGGGCGATGAGCCAGGAACATTCCACCGATGCGGCCGTCATCCGTTGCTTCCACCCCACGAAGGTCATCAAGACCTCCGAATCGGATCTGGCCAGGAAGCTGACCGGCAAATACGCGGCCGACGACGTCCTCTACCCCACCAAGAGCGACCGCGCCGGGGAAATCATCGTCGAAGCCGGGCACATGATCACCGCCGAGGCTGCGCAGGAGATCGGCAGCTCGGGAGCCAAGAGCGTCGAGATCATCGAGACGATCACCGATCCCCTGATCCTCAACAGCATCCAGGAAGATTCGACATCGAGTCATCAGGAAGCGCTGCTGAAGATTTACCAGCGGCTCAGGCCGGGGAATCCGCCGCAGCTCGAAAAGGCGATCGAGCTGTTCCACGAAAAATTCTTCGACGTCAACCGCTACCGTCTCGGTCGCGTCGGGCGGTTCCGCATCAACCGCAAGTTCGCACAGGACGTCCCCGATGACGTCATGACCCTCAGGTCCGAGGACTTCATCAACGCCATCCGGTATATCCTCAAGCTGCGTGGCGGCGATGCTTCGGTCAGCGTGGACGACATCGACAACCTGGGGAATCGCCGATTGCGCACGATCGACGAACTGGCTTCCGACGAAATCCGCAAGGGCTTCCTCAAGCTGCGCCGGACCGTGCAGGAACGGATGAGCCTCAAGGATGTGCAGGAAATGTCTCCCCGCACGCTGGTCAATCCCAAGAGCGTCTCGGCTGCGATCGAGTACTTCTTCGGCCGCGGCGAACTGTCGCAGGTCGTCGACCAGACCAATCCGCTCTCGACGCTCACTCACGAGCGTCGGTTGAGTGCCCTCGGCCCCGGCGGATTGAACCGGAAGCGCGCCGGTTTCGAAGTCCGCGACGTGCACATTTCGCACTACGGCCGAATCTGCCCGATCGAGACCCCTGAAGGAACCAACATCGGGCTCATTTCGAGCCTCAGCATGTTCGCCAAGGTGGACGATTACGGTTTTCTGATTACGCCCTACCGGATCATCAAGGGGGGCAAGGTGACCGAAGAAGTGCGCTGGCTGCGCGCCGATGAGGAATCCAATGCCTACCTGGCTCCAGCCGATACGCCGGTCGCCGGCAACAAGCTGCGCGACGAACGCGTGCTGGTGCGTTATCGCGGCGACTTCGTCCACGTGGACGTCAAGCAGGTCGAGTTCATGGACGTGGCTCCCTGCCAGATGGTTGGAGTTTCGGCGGGGTTGATCCCGTTTCTGGAACACGACGACGCCAACCGCGCGCTGATGGGTTCGAACATGCAGCGGCAGGCGGTGCCGCTCCTGATTACCGAGCCCCCCGTGGTGGGCACCGGTCTGGAACGGGCCGTCGCCGAGAATTCGGGCATGCTGATCAAGGCCGAAAAGGCCGGTGCCGTGAATTACGTCGACGCGACCCGCATCGAAGTCGACGGGAGGATCTACCCGCTTCAGAAATTCACCGGGCTCAACGAACGGACCTGCATGAACCAGAAGCCGATCGTCAAGCTCGGCCAGCGCGTCAAGAAGGGGCAGGTGCTCTGCGATAGCGCCGCCACGCGGGACGGCGAGCTGTCGCTGGGGCGCAACGTGCTCGTGGCCTTCATGTCGTGGGAAGGGTACAACTTCGAAGACGCCATCATTCTTTCCGAGCGGCTCGTGAAAGAAGACGTTTACACGTCGATTCATATCGACGAGTTCGACGTCGAAATTCGGGAGACGAAGCTGGGGCGCGAAGAATTCACGCGCGATATTCCCAACGTCAGCGAGAAAGCCCTGCGACACCTCGGGGAAGACGGGATCGTGCAGGTCGGTACGCGGGTCGTGCCGGGTGACATTCTCGTCGGCAAGGTCTCGCCCAAAGCCAAGGCCGAGCTGACCCCTGAAGAAAAGCTGTTGCACGCCATTTTCGGCCGCGCCGGCGAAGACGTGAAGAACGAATCGCTCGAAGTCCCTTCGGGGGTCGAGGGGATCGTCATCGACACGCAGAAGTTCTCGCGCCGCATGAGCCTCACGGAATCCGAGCGGCGCAAGTTTGAGGCCGAGCTCAAGACCAAGGAAGACGAAGGCAACAAGACGATCGCCGACGCGTTCCGCAAGTTTCTCGTCGAATTCGAGCGGGCGCTCGAACGCAAATTGCAGGACGACGAAGGGCACGTGTTGCGTGAAGCCGAAGATAAAATCGTCTCGGCGTATGCCCAGAACTTCAAGGACCATTTCGATAAGCTCGACATTCGCAGTCCACAGAAGCGCTCGGACTGCCTGGAAGCGATCAAGGATCACTGGTCGGCCGTCGAGGTGGCCATCGACCAGCGTGACCGCATCGTCAACACGATGAAGCGCGGCGACGAGCTTCCCAGCGGTGTGTTGCAGATGGTCAAGGTCTACGTAGCGTCGAAGCGGGTGATTTCGGTCGGTGACAAGATGGCCGGTCGTCACGGCAACAAGGGGGTGATTTCCAAGGTCCTCCCGGTCGAAGACATGCCTTTCCTTGAAGACGGCACGTCGATCGACATCATTCTCAATCCGCTGGGGGTTCCCAGCCGCATGAATGTCGGCCAGATCCTCGAAACCCACCTGGGCTGGGCGGTGACGAAGCTCGGCTACCAGGCGGTCTGTCCCGTGTTCGACGGCGCCACCGAAGAAGACATTCGCGACGTGCTCAAGGAAGCCGGGCTGCCGACCGACGGCAAGACCCCGCTGTACGACGGCCGAACCGGCGATGCGTTCGAGCAGCGGGTCACGGTCGGAGCGATCTACATGCTCAAGCTGCACCACCTGGTGGACGACAAGGTTCACGCCCGGGCCACCGGGCCTTACTCGCTCATCACGCAGCAGCCTCTGGGGGGCAAGGCCCGCTTCGGCGGACAGCGGTTCGGGGAAATGGAAGTCTGGGCGCTCGAAGCTTACGGTGCCGCGTATATCCTGCAGGAACTGTTGACGGTCAAGAGCGACGATGTCGAAGGCCGCACCAAGATCTACGAGTCGATGGTCAAGGGGGAGAATACGCTCGAGGCCGGTACGCCTGCCAGTTTCGACGTCTTGAACAACGAAATCCGCGGCCTGGCCCTGAATCTGCAACTCGAAAAGAAGCGCGTCTGAGATCCGGCGCTGCCTGGACCACAAGCAGGACCAGGTGTCGCGAAGCACAAATGTCTAATGACGAATGACTAAAGAAGCCCGAATGACGAAATCCGAAGTACCTGCCGGACTCGCGAGCTTTTCGGATTTCGTGCTTCGTCATTCCTTAGACATTCGTCATTCGACATTTTCAATTTTCGGTTTGGTGACCAGTCCCAGCAACCGAACCAGGGGAGTGAAACAGTGAGTACAGCCGAAACTGCCTACGATCGCGTGAATGATTACGGCGCCATCAAGATCGGGCTGGCCAGCCCGCACGATATCCGCAGCTGGTCGTTTGGCGAGGTCAAAAAACCCGAAACGATCAATTACCGCACCTACCGCCCCGAGCGCGACGGTTTGTTCTGCGAACGGATCTTCGGCCCGGAAAAAGACTGGGAATGCGCCTGCGGAAAATACCGCGGCATGAAATACAAAGGGATGATCTGCGATCGCTGCGGCGTGAAAGTCACTCACAGCCGCGTTCGCCGCAAGCGCATGGGCCACATCGAACTGGCGGCGCCGGTCGTGCACATCTGGTTCTTCAAGTCGATGCCCAGCCGGCTGGGCGCCTTGCTCAATATGAAGACCTCGAGCCTGGAAAAAGTGATCTACTTCCAGGATTACGTCGTCCTCGATCCGGGTGATACGCCGCTGCGCGCCAACCAGCTCCTCACTGAGGAAGAAGCCCGGCAGGCCCGCGCCAAGTACGGCGAGGGCTCGTTCGAGGTCGAAATGGGGGCCGAGGCGGTCAAGAAACTGCTGGCCAAGCTCAACCTGGTCGAGCAGTCGCACAAATTGCGCGAAGAGCTGAAGGTCACCAACAGCCAGCAGAAGACGAAGGAGCTGATCAAGCGGCTCAAGATTATCGAAGCCCTGCGCGACAGCGACAACCGTCCCGAGTGGATGGTGCTCGACGTGATCCCCGTGATTCCTCCCGATCTGCGTCCCCTGGTTCTGCTCGATTCGGGGAACTTCGCCACCAGCGACCTGAACGATCTTTATCGCCGCATCATCAACCGCAACAACCGGCTCAAAAAGCTGGTCGACCTGAATGCGCCCGAAGTCATCGTCCGCAATGAAAAGCGGATGCTGCAGCAATCGGTCGATGCGCTGTTCGATAACAACCGCTGCAAGCGGCCGGTGCTCGGTTCGTCGAACCGCCCCCTCAAGTCGCTGACCGACATGATCAAGGGCAAGCAGGGACGGTTCCGCGAAAACCTGCTCGGCAAGCGGGTCGACTACTCGGCCCGAAGCGTGATCGTCGTCGGCCCTGAACTCAAGTTGCACCAGTGCGGCCTTCCCAAGAAGATCGCGCTGGAACTGTATCAGCCTTTCATTATCCGCCGGCTCAAGGAGCTGGGTCACGCCGATACGATCAAGAGCGCCAAGCGGATGCTGGAGCGCAAAGACGACGAGGTGTGGGATATTCTCGAAGAGGTGATTCGCAATCACCCGGTCCTGCTCAACCGGGCCCCCACGCTGCACCGCATGGGGATCCAGGCTTTCGAGCCGGTCCTCATTGAAGGCAACGCCATCAAGATTCACCCGCTGGTCTGCAAAGGCTTCAACGCCGACTTCGACGGCGACCAGATGGCCGTGCACCTGCCCCTCTCGATCGAGGCCCAGGTCGAAGCCCACACGCTGATGATGTCGACCAACAACATTTTCAGTCCTGCCAACGGCGCGCCGATCATCAGCCCGTCGCAGGACATCGTCATGGGTTGCTACTACGTGACCCTCTCGAAGCCCGACCGTCCCGGCGACGGCATGATGTTCGCCAATATCAGCGAACTGCACCTGGCTTACGCGCAGGGCAAGATCACGACGCACACCCGCATCCGGCTGCGGCTCCCCCGCGATAAGCGGGTCAAAGGCGAAGGGGCCGAAACGCACATCCCCGGCAAGCTGCTGCCGACGACGGTGGGGCGGGTGCTGTTCAACGACATCGTGCCGCCCACCATGTCGTTCTACAACATCACAATGCGGAACAAGGATCTGGCGAACGTCATTTCCGACTGCTATCTCGAGATGGGCCGGCGCGAGACGATCGCGCTGCTCGACCGCCTCAAGGAAATCGGTTTCCAGTTCTCGACCCGCAGCGGTTTGTCGTTCGGGGCCAGCGATCTGAAGACCCCTCCCAACAAGGAAAAGGTGATCGGCACCGCCGAGCAGACCGTGCTCCAGAAGCAGCGGCTGTTCGAACGCGGGATCATCACCGACCGCGAACGGTATTTCCAGGTGCTCGAAACCTGGACTCACGTTCGCGAGCAGATCACCGTCGCCATGATGCACGAGCTCGAACACGACGTGCGCGACGACGGCGCTTACGTCAACCCGGTGTTCCTGATGGCCAACTCCGGTGCCCGCGGCGGCGTGGAACAGATCCGCCAGCTCGCCGGGATGCGGGGATTGATGGCCAAGCCGAACGGCGAAATCATCGAAACGCCGATCAAGGCGAATTTCCGTGAAGGGCTGTCGGTGCTCGAATACTTCAGCTCGACGCACGGTGCCCGCAAGGGACTAGCCGATACGGCCCTCAAGACGGCCGACTCGGGTTACCTGACCCGCAAGCTGGCCGACATTGCCCAGAACATGGTCATCACGACGCACGACTGCGGGACCACGCAGGGCATTACGCGCGGCGTCGTCTACCGCGGCGAAAAAGTGGAGATCAGCCTGGCCGACGCCATTCGCGGGCGCGTCAGCCGCACCAACATCGTCAACCCGATCACCGACGACGTCATCGTTCGCGACGGCGAAATGATCACTGTCGAGGTGGCGCGCAATATCGAGAAGCTCGGTCTCGAGAAGATCCAGGTCCGCAGCCCCATGACCTGCGAAGCCTCGCTGGGCATGTGCCGGCTGTGCTACGGCATGGATCTCTCGACCGGGGCGCTGGTGGAAGACGGCATGGCCGTGGGGATCATCGCCGCCCAGAGCATCGGCGAACCCGGCACGCAGCTCACGATGCGTACGTTCCACGGGGGTGGTATCGCGACCCACGACGTGGAAGAAAACGAAATTCGCACGAAGCGAGCCGGCCGCGTGCGGCTGGCACGGATCCGCAGCGTGCTCAATTCCCAGGGGCAGAACGTGGTTCTGGCGCGGAACGGCGAAGTCATCATCGTCGACCCCAAGGAACGCGAACTCGAAAAGTATTCGATTCCCAACGGTGCCGTGCTTTTGGTCAACGAAAATGACGAAATCAAGATCGGGCAGGTGATCTGCCAGTGGGATCCGCTGTCGGTGCCGCTGCTGGCCGAAGTCGGCGGCAAGGTGCGCTACGAAGACTTCGTCGAAGGGGAGTCGATCCGCACCGAAGTCGATACGAGCGGCACGTCGCGCACGACGATCATCGAGCACAAGGGGGATCTGCATCCGCAGATCATGCTCGAAGACGCTTCGGGCAAGATTCTGGACTTCTACTTCCTGCCTGAAAAGGCCATCATCGAAGTCCCCGACGGCCAGGCGATCTCGGCCGGTACCGTCATCGCCAAAACGCCGCGCGATCTGGGTGGTACGCAGGACATCACCAGCGGTCTGCCCCGCGTCACCGAACTGTTCGAAGCCCGCCGGCCGAAAGATCCGGCGATCATTGCCGAAATCGACG
>Ga0137463_1000326_pt1 | contig 17554 bp, 14 predicted proteins | sample EasRivERMGT800_2_FD_102333 | JGI IMG/M metagenome (GOLD analysis project Ga0137463, IMG submission 102333) | Soil microbial communities from meander-bound floodplain in the East River, Colorado, USA - East River MetaG ERMGT800_2 | ecosystem: Environmental > Terrestrial > Soil > Floodplain ...
AAGGTCGAATAGACACGCGCGCGGCGGAACCGTCCGGCCGCGCAGGAAGATCCGGCTCGCTCGGCAGCGCCGGCCGCACGTAACGCCGCTTCTTCTTGAGCTAAACCACCTCGAACAACCCTGCCGCCCCCATCCCGCCGCCAATGCACATCGTCACCACGACGTGCTTGGCACCCCGGCGCCTGCCTTCTATGAGCGCGTGGCCGGCGAGGCGCGCGCCGGAAGTCCCGTAGGGATGACCCACCGCGATCGCACCGCCGTTGACGTTCAGCCTATCATCGGGGATGCCCAGACGATCCCGGCAATAGATCACTTGCACGGCGAAAGCTTCGTTCAGCTCCCATAGTCCGACGTCCTCCACTTTCAATCCCGCGCGCTTGAGGAGTTTCGGCACGGCGAACACGGGGCCGATTCCCATCTCGTCGGGTTCGCAACCGGCCACGGCGAAACCGCGAAAGATGCCCAGGGGCTCGAGTTTGCGGGCCGCCGCCGTTTTTCCATCCATCACGATACAGGCCGAGGCGCCGTCGGAGAATTGGCTCGCGTTGCCGGCAGCGATGCACCCGCCTTCGATCGCCGGGCGAATCTTCGAGACCCCCTCGTAGGTGGTATCGGCCCGAATGCCTTCATCGGCGGAAACGGTGAGTTCCTTCGTCATCACGCGCGCGGCCTCCTTGTCGGCGATTCCCATGACGACTTTCATGGGCACGATCTCGTCTCTGAACTTGCCCGCCGCAAGCGCGGCGGCGGCCCTTTGCTGACTGCGCGCGCCATATTCGTCCTGGCGTTCCCGCGAAATGTCGTAGCGCTTGGCGACGGTTTCCGCGGTTTGCAGCATCGGCCAGTAGACCTCGGGCTTGTTCTCTGTCAGCCAATCTTCCTGAAGCATGTGCTTGTTCATCTCATTCTGGACACAGGAGATGGACTCGACCCCGCCGGCGGCGTAGATGCCCCCCTCCCCCGCCATGATGCGCTGGGAGGCCATGGCGATGGACTGCAAGCCCGATGAACAGAATCGATTCACCGTGATCCCGGCGGCAGTGACCGGCAGCCCGGCACGCAAAGCAATCTGGCGAGCGATGTTCCAGCCGGTCGCACCTTCAGGATTTGCGCAACCCATGATGACGTCCTCCACCTCCGCGGAATCGATGCCCGCGCGGGAGACGGCGTGCCTGACGGCGTGCGCGCCCAAGGTCGCGCCGTGGGTCAGGTTGAAAGCGCCCCGCCAGGACTTGCAAAGCGGCGTGCGCGCGGTGGAAACGATTACGGCCTCGGTCATTTGCGTCTCCAAGACTCCTAGTTGAACCTCTTTCCTTCGCTCGCCAGCTTCGCCAGCAGAGGCGCGGGCTTCCAGAAGCCCGGATCCCCGTGGGGATTGGCGGCGAAGCGCTTCATGCTGTCGACGACGTTGTACAGGCCGACCTCGTCGGCATAGAGCATCGGCCCGCCCCGGTGCAGGGGAAAGCCGTAACCGGTCAGGTAGACCAGGTCGATATCGGAAGCACGCAGTGAAATGCCTTCCTGCAGGATCGCCGCCCCTTCGTTGACGAGCGCAAAGATCAATCGCTGCACGATTTCTTCATCGCCGATCCTGCGGCGCTCCGATCCGACCTCCTTGCTGTAGGCGACGATCATCCGCTCGACGACGGGGTCCGCAACCGCATCGCGACGGCCGGCCTCGTAGCGATACCAACCCAGGCCCGTCTTCTGACCGAAGCGCCCCAGTTCGCACAGCCGGTCTGCGATCCTCGAGTACTTCAAATCGGGCTGTTCCCGATAGCGCCGCTTGCGGATGGCCCAGCCGATGTCGTTGCCCGCGAGGTCGGACATGCGGAACGGACCCATCGCCATGCCCCAGCTTTCCACCGCGCGGTCCACCTGCCGGGGCGTCGCCCCTTCCTCCAACAAGAACAATGCCTGGCGGAGGTACTGTTCGATCATGCGGTTGCCGATGAAGCCATCACATACGCCCGAGACCACCGCGGTCTTCCTGATCCTCTTCGCCAAACCCATCACCGTGGCGAGAACGTCCTTGGCGGTTTTCGCGCCGCGCACCACCTCCAGGAGCTTCATCACGTTGGCGGGGCTGAAGAAGTGCGTGCCGACCACGTCCCGGGGGCGCCTGGTGAAGTCCGCGATCTTGTTCACATCCAGCGTGGACGTGTTGGAGGCGAGGATGGCGCCGGACTTCATCACCTTGTCCAATTGCTTGAACACCGCTTCCTTCACCGAGATCTCCTCGAACACCGCCTCGATCGCCATATCGGCGTCCTTCAGATCATCGTAAGACAGCGTCGGCTTGAGCAGCGCCATGCGCTCCCCGACCTGTTCCGCGGTGAGCCTTCCTTTCCTGGCGCTCGCTTCGTAATTCCTGCGGATGGTCGCAATTCCCTTGTCGAGCGCCTCTTGCTTCATCTCCAACAAGGTGACGGGAATGCCGGCGCTGAGGAAATTCATCGTGATGCCTCCGCCCATGGTACCGGCGCCGATCACCGCCACCTTCTCGATCTTGCGCAGTGGCGTGTCCTCCGGCACATCGGGAATCTTCGCGGCCGCCCGTTCGCCGAAGAAAGCGTGCCGCAGCGCGCGTGACTCCGGGGTCAGCATCAGCTGCAAGAACGATTCACGCTCGAACCGTGCTCCCTCCTCATAAGGCAGGGTGACGGCAGCCGCGACGGCGTCGACGCATTTGGGCGGCGCGGGGAAATTCTTCGCCGCCGCGCGGACCGTGTTACGAGCGAACTGGAAGAACCCTTGCGCGTTCGCGAGACTGACCTTGATGTCGCGCACGCGCTTCAGAGGACGCCTTTCAGCGACAACTTTACCGGCGAACGCTACGGCCCCGGCCAGCAGATCATGCTCCACCATCTCATCGAATAGCGCGCTGTCCTTGAGCTGCTCCGAAGGCACGGGGTTGCCGGAGACGATCATGTTGAGCGCCGCTTCGGCACCGATCAGCCGGGGCAGGCGCTGCGTACCGCCCGCGCCGGGAATCAGCCCCAGTTTGACTTCGGGCAGGGCGATCTGTGCTCCCTTGACGGCCACGCGGTAGTGACAACCCAGGGCCAGTTCCAGCCCGCCGCCCATGCAGGCGCCACCGATGGCCGCGATGACGGGCTTCTTCGCGTTTTCCAGTATTCGGATCACCGTATTGAGCGTGGGCTCAGCGGTAGCCTTGGGCGAGCCGAACTCCCGGATATCCGCCCCGCCGGAGAACGCCCGGGCGCTGCCGATCAGCACCACGGCCGTCACGTTTGCATCGGCTTCGGCACGGGCGAGCCCTTCCACGATGTCGCGCCGCAGATCGAAACCCAGGCCGTTAACCGGCGGATTGTTCATCGTGATCACCGCTGCCCGGCCGTGCAGTTCGTAGATCGTGCTGCTCATGCAATCTCCCTTATTTCCGCGGTCACGACGATTATCCCATCCCTGCCCGGCCGAGCTCGCAGGCAGTCCTTCCAGTAGGTGTTTCCTGACGAGCTTTCCCTGACGCGGTTGTGGGGTTGGACCTGACGGCAACTGTCAGGTTTCCCCCAATGGACACCCCCGGCTTACTTCCCTAGTCTCAATGCGCTCCAATTCATCATCCCACCAGGGCAAAGCCGTTCAAACAAAATAAATGCAGTGCAGGTTTTTTTGAGGAGAAGGAGGCCCGGTGTGGAACAGACTCAACTAGAAGCACGGCCGGACGTGCCGCAGCACGACGTGAAGCAGGTCATAGAGCTGATCATCGACAACGTCAACCAGCTCAAGGACACCCAGGGACTGAAGGCGCCCGCGCAGCTCGATTCTGCAACGACTCTATTCGGCGGCGACGGCTTTCTGGACTCGATGGCGCTCGTAACGCTGGTCGTGGCGGTCGAGCAGGCTATCGAGGAAAAGTTCGGTACGAGCGTGAGTCTCGCAGACCCGGGCGCCATGTCCCAGGAGCACAGCCCGTACCGCACGATCGGCGCCTTGGCGGACTATGCGGTCCAGCGGCTGCGGGCCGGTTGATCCGCATTCGGCAGGGGTATGGACGAGCCGGTCACGCTCATCACCGGAACGCGGATCGGCATCGGCAGGCACTTGGCCGATCACTATCTCCGGCTCGGCCATCGGGTGGTGGGTTGCAGTCGCAAACCTGTCGACTGGACTCATGAGGGTTACAAGCACTACGGAGCGGACGTGGCCGACGAAAAAGCCGTCAAAGCCATGTTCTCCGAGATTCGCCGGACTCATGGACGCCTCGACCACCTGATCAACAATGCCGGCATCGCCTCCATGAATCATTCGCTGCTCACGCCGACGTCGACGGTCAACGCAATTCTTACGACCAATGTGGTCGGAACGTTCCTGCTTTCGCGCGAGGCGGCGAAGCTGATGAAACAGAAGCGGTACGGACGCATCGTGAATTTTTCCTCGGTGGCGGTGCCGCTCAAACTCGCGGGCGAGGCGGCCTATGTGGCCTCGAAATCCGCCGTTGTCGCGTTGACGCATGTCCTGGCGCGCGAGTTATCCGAGTTCGGCATTACCGTGAATTGCGTCGGGCCGGGGCCTCTGGCCACGAATCTGATTCGCTCCGTTCCAAGACAGAAGATCGATCGGGTCCTGGAACAGCAGGCGATACCGCGGATGGGAACGTTCGACGATGTCGCCAACACCGTCGACTTCTTCCTGCGGCCGGAAAGCGGCTTCGTCACCGGCCAGACCATTTACCTGGGCGGTGTCTGATCCATGCATTTCCTCGATCACCTGATGAATGTGCTTCGCGCCAATCCGGAGGAGGAAGCGGTGATCTGGAAAGACCGCGCCTACCGCTACGCCTGGCTTTACGACGCGGTTTCCCGCTGGGACGCGCTCTTGGAAGAGCGAGGGGTGAAGCCGGGCAGCGTGGTCAGTGTCGAGGCCGATTTTTCGCCCAACGCCATCGGATTGCTGCTGGCCCTGATCCGGCGCTCGTGCATCGTGGTTCCGTTGACCGCTTCCGTAGCGGTCAAGAAAAGCGAGTTCAGAGAGATCGCCCAGGTGGAGACCGTCATCAGCCTCGCCGACGGCGAGACTTCGCAGATCCGAAGCACCGGCGCCCGCGTCGACCACGAACTGCTCCTGCGCCTTCGGCAGCAACAGCGCCCCGGCCTGATATTGTTTTCCTCCGGCTCGACCGGCAAGAGCAAGGCGGTGGTGCACGATCTGGTGCCGCTGCTGGAAAAATTCACCGTCCCGCGCCAGACGCTGCGGACCATTACGTTTCTGCTGTTCGACCACATCGGCGGGATCAACACGCTGCTCTACAGCCTTTCGAATGCCGGCTGCGTCATCACGGTGCAGGAACGCCTGCCGGACGTGGTCTGCGCGGCGATCGAGAGGCACAAGGTGCAACTCCTGCCGACCTCGCCCACCTTCATCAACCTCCTGCTGGTGAGCGAGGCGTACCGGCGTCACGACCTCTCCAGCCTGGAATTGGTGACCTACGGAACCGAGGTCATGCCGGAGAGCACGCTGAAACGCCTCCACGAGCTGTTTCCAAAGGTCCGGCTGCTGCAGACATACGGCTTGTCCGAGGTCGGCATCCTGCGCTCGACGTCGAGGTCCAGCGATTCGCTGTGGGTCAAGATCGGCGGCGACGGCTTCCAGACCCGGGTGGCCGACGGGATGCTCGAGATCAAGGCAAGGTCCGCGATGCTCGGCTATCTGAATGCGGCCAGCCCGTTTACCGCCGACGGCTGGTTCAGGACCGGCGATGCCGTCGAGGTCGACGGCGAGTACTTCCGGATATTGGGGAGGAAATCGGAGCTCATCAACGTCGGAGGCGAGAAGGTCTATCCAGTCGAGGTGGAGAGCGTGCTTCAGACGATGGAGGGCGTGGAAAACGTCGCGGTGAAGGGCGAGAGCAACCCGATCACGGGTCAAATCGTCGCCGCCAAAATCAAGCTGCGGACGAACGAGACCGTTTCCGAGTTTCGAAACCGGATGTTCGCATTCTGCCGCGAGAGACTGCCGCGCTTCAAGATTCCGCAAAAAGTCTTTCTCGTGTCAGAGGACATTCATGGAGACCGCTTCAAGAAAATGCGGTAGCGAATCGGCATGATGTCGAGGCTCTCCATGTCCGTAGCGCCCTTCAAACCGGCGTAAATACCTTACGCGACACCCTTCAGGAGGAAATCATGTCAAGTGCACGTTCGACCGTAGATGGAATGGTCCGGCAGGCTCCCGACGGCAGGTCCGCCGCCGATTCCAGCCGTACGGCGATCGGCTTCTCGGCAAAGCGCTTTCTCGCTGCGCTCGTTGCGGTTGTCGGCGCGGGAGTTTTGTCGATCGCCGCAGCGAACTACTTCCTCGATCCGCTGCACTTCAGCGCCTCCGGCTTGAGACAGGTTGCGGCCGTGCTGCTCTCCGGGAAAAACTACGCCGTGTTCGACGCGAACATGGACTTTCGCGGGCTGCGGCGCGAGGCGATCGCCCAAATGACCCAGACCCCGGAGGTCATAGTCTTCGGAGGCAGCCGTTTCGAGCTGGCGACACCGGATCTTTTTCCAGGAAAGAGCTTCTACAACGCCTTCGTCCACAACGACATGTTCGAGGACCTCGTCGCTTTTTCCGGGCTGCTCTACGAGCACAAGCGTCTCCCGAAAAACCTGGTGCTGACCATTCGCTACAAGACCTTCCTGCCGATCGACCCCGTGCTGCGCGAGACCGACGAGTTCAAGCTGTTCTGGTCCGAGTATATATCCATGGCGGACCGTCTGGGCATCGAAAGGGAGTCCTGGCTCGACGTCGTTCCATTCGGCTATTGGTCGCATCTGCTGTCGGTGGACAACATCGTGCGGCACGTTTCGTATCGCCTCGACGGAAAGCGGCAAGGTCCCGTGGACGCGACGACGTTGGACAACATGGACGTCATTCACGCGGCCGGCTCGATGGCCTTCTCGAAAGAACACAGCGCCTCGTTCCGGACGATCCTGTTGTCGCGCGGTGTCACGAACATGTTCTCCAGCGCAGACACCATCGACCAGGATTCCGAACAGCGAGCGACCAAGATGAGCAAGCGGGACGCGTGGCCCGTCGATCCGAAGCGTCTCGAGGGGCTGCGCGTCCTCCTCGCGTTCCTGAAAGAGCAAGGCACGCACGTCACGATCGCCATCACGCCGTTCCACCCAGCGTATTGGAAGGGCAGCATGGGCTCGCCCTACGGAAACAGCCTCATCTCGATGGAAGAGCGCGTGCGGGCCATCGCGGCGAGCCAGGGAGCCACGGTGGTCGGTAGCCTGGATCCGGACCGCGTCGGTTGTCAGGCATCGAATATGCGGGACTTCATCCATCCGGATGAAATTTGCCTGAAAAAAGTCTTCAAGGACATCCCGGTCAAGGACTGACGTCAAAACGGCCATCGCATGGAAACAAGCTGTCCAAGTAATTTGACCGGAAGGGACGGAGCCCCTCGATGGGTCGAGCAGGACGAACTGAACCGCGACTCGGCGATGCAGGGCTTCGTGCAGTCTCTGGTGACGCGGTTCGGCAGGGAGTTGAGCGTGGCCGTCGCACGCTCGAGCCTGGCGCCGCATGTGTTCGTCGCCCGGGGCGCACGGGGCGTCTTTTTCGTCAACCGGCGCCCGAACACCGTTTTCGCATTCGCCTACGCAGGCCCGGACGAGTGCTTCGCCGATGCCGCGGGCGACTTGTTCGAATATGCAGCGCAGGGGAGAATGGTGGCCAATATTCTCGAAGAGGAGCCCAAGGCCAAGGAACTTGCAGCCTTGGGCTATAGCGCAACTGCGTTCGGCGTGATGCAGAAGGTGCCCCGTCTGGCCGGGTTCTCGTTGGAGGGAACCAGGATGCGCCGCCTGCGCTATCAGATCAGTCATTACGAAAAGCACGGACAATGCGAGACCCGTGAATACAGGGCCGGCAGCGACCCCGCGACCGACCGCACTGTCGCAGCGCTGGTGGACTCATGGAAAGCGGGCAAGAAGCAGATAGGCCCGTACGTCGATCAATTCAAAGGCCGCATCGCAAACGGGGAACTGCCCGGTCACTGCCGCTTGTTCCTCACTTGCCGCAATGGGCAGCTCGATAACGCCATTGTGATCAGCCGGCTCCCTGCGGCAGACGGCTACCTGATGGATCTCGAGTTCTATGGCGCCGACATGCCGCTGGGAGGGCTGGAATTCGCCATTTCCCGTATCCAGGAGACCTTGGCCAAAGAGGGTGTGGGCTATTTCAGCCTGGGGGCCACCTTCGGGACTCAAATGGAAGCCTGTGCGGAGGAAGATCCACGAGTCGGCAAAATGCTGCGTGGATTGCACGCTGCCCGCATTTTCAACAACGACGGAAATTTTCAGTTCAAGAACAAGTTCCGGCCCGAGAATACCCGTCTCTTCGTCAGCCGGTCGCGAGATGCCCCGTCGGCGTCGTTCACCGATGTGCTGATGATTTTTGCCGATCCGGAAAACCGCCGGCAGAGCCGTCAGGAGGCACCGCCGACCGCTTCCGCAGCTACGACGCCAGCGGCCCCGGCGCTGCCGGCGTCCTGAGCCATGCTTCAGCCCGACAAGGAACGCGCGAGCGCTTCGCACTACCGAGGCGATACCGTTTACAGGGCGGTCTATGAGGCGGAGGAGGGCCTCCTCGCCGATCATGTCATCGCCGGCCGGTCTATTCTGCCTGGCGCCAGCATGGTCGATCTGGCGCTCGCAGCGGCGCAGGCACGGAAGCTGCCGTGCCTGGCACTCAAGGATGTGTTGATCTGTCGGCCGGGCATGGCGCGCGAACAGCTGGAAGTCGAGGTCAGATGGGGAAATTCCTCCGGTTTCACCATCCACGATGGCGGGAATTTGTTGTGCATCGGCCGATTGGAGGAACGCGAGGCCGCGCCGAAGGCGAACGTCCTGGTATTCGACGTGGCTGCGCGCGGTGATCCGGTCGAACCTCGAGTGTTGTACGCGGACCTCGACCGGCTTGGCTATCGCTACGGTCCCGGCCTGCAAGTGATTCGCTCCGTGCTCAAGTTGGCGGACGGCATGTTGTTCAAGCTGTCCGCCGAGAATCATCGGGACTGCCGCAGCGAAACCATGAACCCGGCTCTACTGGATGGCGCAATCCAGGCGGTCTTCTGCCTGTTGCAGTACTCGGCCAAACCGATTCGACCGGGCGGGTTGCTGGTGCCGACGGGCATCCGCCGTCTTTCGATCCATGGCAGCGTGCAGGGGACGTGCTTTGTTCAAGTCGGGGAATCCGCTTTGACGCGCCGGGCGGATGATGTCCTCGCCGATCTCCAGATCCGTAACGAACGGGGTCGACCGCTGCTGCGGATCGAGGGTTTGCTGCTGAAATACGTTCCGCGCGATTTCCTCGACAAGTTTGACGAACAGGTTCCTGCGAAGCCGTCTTGAAATCGGACTGGGAAAGTCGGCAAGCAGTCGGAATCGGGGAGCGGGCATGTTATTTTCTTCTCTGACTTTCATCCTCGCGTTCCTGCCGTTGACGCTGGCCGCGGTGTTGCTCGGCAGACGGCTATACGGTTCTTCCGGAGCACGACTTGCCCTCACCGCGGCTTCTCTCGTGTTCTACGGCCTTTGGGGATGGAAACTACTTCCGGTCTTGATCCTGGTGGCTGGCTTGAACTACCGGGTCTCGCACTCGATCGTTCGCGGCGCCGCCGGTTCCAGAAGTCGCTGGCTGGCCTTTGGCATCGCCGCAAACCTGCTGATACTGGTCGCATTCAAGTACACGAATTTTCTGATCGACAACGTCAACGCAATTACGGGATTTGCGGTCCCGTTTGCCGATATCGCATTTCCGATCGGCATCTCTTTCTTCACTTTCCAGCAGATCGGTTATCTGGTTGCCGTGGCGAACGACATGGAGCCGCCGCAAAGCTTCTGGGAATACCTGCTCTTCGTGTCGTGCTTCGCGTACGTCACCGCCGGCCCGATCGTGGGAGCCCGGGAATTCTTTTCGCAAAGAGACCAGATCGGCAGGCTCACGACCGATCGCTTTGCCGTGGGCATCACCGTGTTTTCGATCGGGCTGCTCAAGAAAGTCATCATCGCGGAGAGCTTTGCCCCGTATGCCAACCATGTCTTCGAGCAAGCACAAAAGAACGGGGTGGTCGGCACTGGGGACGCCTGGCTCGGGTCTTGGTCTTATTTCTTGCAGCTCTATTTCGACTTCTCGGGTTACTCGGAAATGGCGCTGGGTCTGGGCGTGCTCCTCGGGCTGCGCCTTCCGCTGAATTTCAATTCCCCGTTGCGAGCGACGAGCGCCATCGAATTCTGGCAGCGATGGCACATGACCTTGACGCGATTCATCACCGGTTACCTGTTCATACCGCTTTCCGTCAGGCAAGCCCGCTACGTGGCCATTCGAAAAACGAGCCGAGTGATCAGTTTCGTTCGAGTCTATGCGATGCCGGTCATGGTGACGTTTCTTCTGGCCGGGCTCTGGCACGGCTCAAATTGGACTTTCGTGGTGTTCGGGGCCTGGTGGGGCATCGCCCTCGTCCTCAACCACGCCTGGCGGCAGGCTCGCCTGTTCAGCTTGCCTGTCTGGCTCGCATGGGTGTTCACCATGCTGGGCGCTCTGATAGGCATGGTGATGTTTCGTTCACCCGATCTTCACACCTGCGCTACGGTGCTGTATTCCATGGCCGGGCTCGGTCCGTCGATGGTCCCCTCCCAACTTGCGCTTGCGAAGGCGCTCGTGATGATCCTGCTGGTGACGGCAGCCTGTCTGGTGGCGCCCAACACGCCACAGGTCATGGCCGGCTGGAATATCAGTGTCGATTCCGTGCAAAAAACAAGCGGTACCCTGAGCTGGCGATGGAAACTCGACGCACGGGGTCTCGCATTCACCGCGCTGATCATCATCGCCCTGGTAATTGCGGGCGAACAAACTACGCCGTTCCTTTATTACCAGTTCTGATCGCCGGCGCGTTTCGAGGTTCTTTCATCACGACCGATCCCGTGCCCGGCGAATTCGCAAAGGGAATGTCGATCAAATACGGACAGGCCTGAAGGGAGCAATCGTTACAGCGGGGGCACAAGGATGGGCAAGATGCTCACTATTTGCCACCCTTCAGGTTTCTTGACCATCACCAGGTTGATGTAAAGACGATTCTTGGCGGGGTCGACACCTGGATCTCCGACGGTGAGTTGCGTCGGCGCGTAGACTTGCGCCACGCGCCTGCTTACCGAAATGATTCGCAGTTCTTTCCGGTCGACATCGATGCGCCAAGAGCCCTTGTAACGCTCCTCCAGGCTCTTGAGCGCGGCCTCCCGGCCCCAGATAGGTTTGCCTCGGCTGATCCAGAGAAAGTCCGGGGAGTCCGCCAAAAGGCTTCGCATCGACTTCAAATCATGCGCGTTTTGGATTGCTATGTACTTGTCGAACACGGCGCGCACTTCCTCTTCCATCGTCGCGGCGTGAGCCAGCGTCGCAATCCCCGCCAACGCGGCGAAAAACAAGAATCGCTTTACCATTCCCTCCTCCAAGACTGCTTACCCTTTCTGAGTGGGCCCGCCTGGATTCGAACCAGGGACCAAAGGATTATGAGTCCTCTGCTCTAACCAGCTGAGCTACAGGCCCGCTGAACCATCTCGCCATTTCTGCCGGCGTTATTATTGTTTGACCGAGCGTTCAGCGGCGCGCAGCGTCCGCTGCAACGCGAGCGGATATTGCGGCAGCTTTGCTGTCGGCAATATCAATTGTTGTCCAGGAAACTCTTCAGCCGCTCCGAACGCGACGGGTGGCGAAGCTTGCGCAACGCCTTCGCCTCGATCTGCCGGATGCGCTCGCGCGTGACATCGAACTGCTTGCCGACCTCTTCCAGCGTGTGGTCAGTGTTCATCTCGATGCCGAAGCGCATGCGCAGTACCTTGGCTTCGCGCGGCGTGAGCGAATCCAGAACGTCCTTGGTGACCTCGCGCAAGGACGCGTACATCGCGGCGTCGTTCGGCGCGAGCGTCGCCTGATCTTCGATGAAATCGCCGAGGTGCGAGTCGTCGTCGTCGCCGATCGGCGTTTCCATCGAAATCGGCTCCTTGGAAATCTTGAGGATCTTTCGGATCTTGTCCTCCGGCATCTCCATCTTCTGCGCGAGCGTCGCCGGGTCGGGCTCTTGCCCGGTCTCCTGCAGGATCTGGCGCGAGATGCGATTCATCTTGTTGATCGTCTCGATCATATGTACCGGAATCCTGATGGTGCGCGCCTGGTCGGCGATCGAGCGCGTGATCGCCTGCCGGATCCACCAGGTGGCGTACGTGGAGAACTTGTAGCCGCGACGGTATTCAAACTTGTCCACCGCCTTCATCAAACCGATGTTCCCCTCCTGAATCAAGTCGAGGAACTGCAGACCGCGGTTGGTATACTTCTTCGCGATCGAGATCACAAGGCGCAGATTTGCTTCTGTCATTTCGCGCTTCGCGCGGCGGGCCTTCGCCTCGCCCGTGGACATCTGTTTGTTGATGTCCTTGAGGTCTTTCAGGGGAATGCCGATCCGCTTCTGAATCGTAAGCAGCTTTTGCTGTTGCTCGAGGATATTTGGCTCGAAGCGCGAGAGCAGGCTGCTCCAGGGCCTTCCGGCCGCAATCTCGTTCTTTACCCAGCGCATGTTCGTCTCGCTGCCGGGGAACTCCTTGATGAAGTGGGGCCGCAGCATCGCGCCCTTGTTCACGCACAGGTTCATGATCTCGCGCTCGTGGCTGCGCACCTCGTCCACCATGCCGCGCAGGCTATCGCACAGTTTCTCGATGATGCGCGCAGTGAAGCGGATGTTCATCAACTCGTTGCCGATCTGGTCGCGCACACGAACGTATTCCTTGCTGCGATGGCCGTGCTCGACGAGGGCCCGCTTCATCTTCTCGTAGAGGCGGTGAATCTTCGAAAAGCGAGCAAGCGCGTCCTCCTTCAGCTGCAGCAGGCTCGCCGAAAGCGCCGCGCTCTCGTCCTCGCCCTCGGTCTCTTCCTCTTCCTCGGGCTCCACGTCGTCCGCGAGCTCCTGAATCGGCTCATCTTTTGCGTTCGGATCGATAAGGCCATCGACCAGCTCGTCGATACGCATTTCGTCGCGGGCGACCTTGCCGGCAAGATCGATGATTTCGGCGATGGTCGTCGGGCAGGCCGAAATCGCCTGAATCATGTGTTTCAGACCATCCTCGATCCTTTTTGCGATCTCGATCTCGCCCTCGCGCGTGAGGAGCTCGACCGATCCCATTTCGCGCATGTACATGCGCACCGGGTCGGTGGTGCGGCCGAATTCGGGGTCGACCGTGGAGAGCGCCGCTTCTGCCTCTTCCTCCGCGTCTTCGTCCGGCACCCCTGCCGGCGCGGTCTCGGAAATGAGCAGCGTGTCCGCATCCGGAGCCTCGTCGTAGACCTGGATGCCCATGTCGTTGAACGTCGAGATGATGGACTCGATCTGCTCGGCATCCACCATGTCGTCGGGAAGGTGGTCGTTGATCTCGGCGTAAGTGAGGAAGCCGCGCTCTTTTCCGAGCTTGATGAGGTTCTTCAGGCGAGTGCGGCGAGCTTCGGCGTCCTCGGGCCGGGCCTCCGCGCGCAGCAGCAGTGCGCGTTCGGCGTCGCCGTTGCGACGCGGCCGGCTGGCTTTGCGCAGTTTGAGGAGTTCCTGCGCCTGAAGCTTGAGCTGGGCCTTGAGTTCCTTTTCCTTCTGCTTGGCAAGAAGCGCCGCTTCCTTCGCCTTCGCCTTCTCGAGCGCAGCGAGCTCCTTGGCTTTCGCCTTCTCGCGCGCGGCGAGCTCCTTCGCCTTGGCTTTTTCGCGCGCGATGCGCTCACGCTCCCGCTGTTTTTCCTTCGCAGCCTTGAGGCGCAGCCTTTCCTTCGCGGCCTGCTCGCGCGTCCTTTGCAGCTCCAGGACCTTGCGCGCCCGTTCCCTCTCCTTTGCCGCCTTGAGCCGCGCACGCTCCTTCTCCTTTGCGGCTTTCACCCGGGCCGCATTCACGGCCCTGCGGGCCTTATCCTTCTCTCGCGCCGCCTTCGCTCGGACCGCTTCCTTCACTTTCATCCTGCGAAGCCTTTCTTTTTCCTTGGCGGCCCTGGCTCGCACGAGCTCCAGTGCCTTGCGTGCTCGCAAGCGCTCTTTCTGCGCGTGTAGCCGCTGGGCGGCCCTGGCTTTCTGCGCCTTGAGTTTTGCCATGGCTTTAGCGCGCGCTTTTAGGTTAAGCTTCTGATTCGCCACGATTTCCATACCCTCACGGTGTCGAACGGGAACCTAAAATTATAGCATTATTTGATTGACCCGCCGGGACTTGATTGCGTTCCCGGAGCAGGCGAAGCATTTCGGTCTCTTCTTCCGGCGAGCGGTCTTGCTTTAACCGCAGGGCCTCGAACCGCTGATGCCGTCGCTTGTCCTGCAAGAGTACAAGCGCGTTGCGGAAATCCACTTCTATCTGTTCCGGTTCGAGCTTCGTATCCAACAAGGCGGCTTGGCCTGACTCGAGGAGTCGTTGGAATTCGGTTCCCTGGAAATGGTCGACGACGATGTTCGCTTCCACCCCTGGATTTTCGCGGCAGAATTCGGCAACGGCGACGAGACCGCGCGTCTCGAGCGAGCTTTGGTCCACCAGCTCCAAGGAAAGCTCCTTCGCGAGCGCTGGCCTGGAAATCAACCATTGCAGCAGGTTGCGGACTAGGCCCAGCGCCGGGGCCTGCGCTGCGCGGTCGATTCCGCGAGCCGGCGCGGGCCTTGCGTCGTAGGCGCTTGCCGCTCGGATCTCAGTGAACCGTGCGGTCTCCTCTTGGGTCATGCCGGCGGCGTCGCCCAGCGCTTTAAGGAGCTGCAGTTGCAAGGCCCGGGCCGAAATCTGCTTCAGCAAGGGTTTCGCCTCGTGCGCGAGGCGTGAGCGGCCCTCGGCCGTGCCGAGGTCTGTCCGGCTCTTCAGCTCTTCCAGAAGGAACTCCGAGAGCGGCCGGGCATCGCCGAGCTTTTTCTCAAAGGCTTCTTTGCCTTCCTCCCGCACGAAGCTGTCCGGATCGTGCTCGGCAGGAAGAAAGAGAAATCGCACGGTCTTGTTGTCCGCCAGGCAGGGCAGGCTCACCTCGAGCGCGTGCCACGCCGCTTTTCGACCCGCCGCGTCGCCGTCAAAGCAGAACACGACCTGGTCGCTCTGGCGCAGGAGTTTCTGCACGTGCATGGGCGAGGTTGCCGTGCCCAGCGTCGCGACCGCGTGCTCGATACCGTGTTGCGCGAGCGCCACCACGTCCATATAGCCCTCGACGACGATGACGCAGCCGGCTGCCCGGATCGCACTCCTCGCCTGCGCGAGTCCGTAGAGCTCGCGTCCTTTCTCGAAAAGCGGGGTCTCCGGTGAGTTGAGGTATTTCGGCTCCCCATCGCTTAGCACGCGGCCCCCGAAAGCGATCACCGAACCGCGCTGGTTGAGAATGGGGAACATGATGCGGTCGCGAAACCGGTCATAACGCCGTCCCCCGCCCTCCGGGTCGATCACGAGACCGGCGTCTTTCAGCGATTTGTCGGCATAGCTCGTAAAAACGCTCTCCAGGCTCTGCCAGCCCTCGGGCGCATAGCCGATTCCGAAGCGCGCCGCGATTTTGCCGGTCAAGCCGCGGCCCTTGAGGTATTCGATGGCGCGCGGCGCTGCCTTCAACTGCTCGCGATAGTAATCGCAGGCTCGCTCCATGACGGCGTAAAGATCGGGACCGGATTCTGATTTTTTTACCCGCGGCTCGAATTCCGGCATCTTCATCCCGACCGATTCGGCTAGATCCTTCACCGCTTCGACATAGCCCAGGCCCTGGTATTCCATGAGGAAAGAGATGGCGTTTCCGTGCACGCCGCAGCCGAAGCAGTGATAGAACTGCTTGGTCGGGCTGACGGTAAACGAGGGTGTTTTCTCGGTGTGGAACGGGCAGCAGGCGAGATAGTTCGCCCCGCCTTTCTTCAGCGGGACGTAGCGTTCGATCACGTCGACGATATCGATGCGATGGAGCAGTTCTTGCTTGAAGGAATCCGGTATCATGGCCGGAATGCGCTCTGACGGGGCGCCGCGCCAACAAGCACGCCTCGATGAATGGGCCGCCGAGGCCCGTCCCTCCTCACCATCTTCCCTTTATAGGCGAAATTTGCCGAAGCGCAAGCCGCAAGCGTAACCCGGAAGCCCTGAATGCACCCGCTCACCGCGTGTTCCGACTTACCAGGAAGCGGTTTGGAAAAAGGATAGCCCCACCTCGCTCGATCCCTCTCAACCGGCAAGCTTCGATTTCACCAGCGACGATACTTTTCCCATGTCGGCGCGCCCTGCGAGCTTGCCCTTTAGTACCCCCATGACTTTGCCCATGTCAGACACGCCCTTTGCGCCCGTCTGCGCGATTGCTGCGGAGACCTCGTCCGCAATCTCGGCGTCGGTCAGTTGCCCAGGGAGGTAACCCGAGAGAAGATTCAACTCGAAGGTCTCGCCGTCGACGAGGTCCTTGCGATTGGCCGCCTGGAACTGCGTAATGGAGTCGCGGCGTTGCTTGATCATCTTCTCGATGACCGCTACGACCTCGGCGTCGGAAAGCTCTTTCCTCTCGTCCACTTCGCGCTGTTTGATCGCGGCTAGCAACAGGCGTATAGCCGACAGCCGCTGCGGCTCTCTCGCTTTCATAGCCGCCTTCATGTCTTCGCTGATGCTTGCCTTTAGCGGCATGCGCCTGGTTTCCTCGAAGGTCTGGATCCAAAAATTGAAACGGCGCGATGAGCGGCTCTGTCCACTCCATCGCGCCGGGTCACTCCGGCGGCAGCGCCGTGCGTATCAAAAAAGCTTAGGCGGCAGCGTCTGGTTGCGCAGGCGCTTGTAGTGCCGCTTGACGGCGGCGGCGAGCTTTCTCTTGCGGTAGGCAGTCGGCTTTTCGTAGAACTCGCGGGCGCGCAATTCGGTGAGAAGCCCGGTTTTTTCCACGGTCCGCTTGAAACGGCGCAGCGCCACCTCGAAGGGCTCGTTTTCCTTGACGCGTACGGTCGGCATGCGGTATTGATCCTAGGGCAATGTTGCAGTAAGGGTGCGAATTCTAGACTTTTTTTGGCCGAGACGCCAGCCACGGTCTGTCCGACATGCTGCGGACTCGGACGGGGATGGGACCAACCCGGGGACGGGCAGACCTTCAGCCGAATGCCCAAATTCCAGGGAGGGCTGGCGGGAAAAGCGTTTCTCGGATGTGTTTTCCCTCCGTTATTAAGTAGCTTGCCTGCTCTATCCGCCAAGCTTGCCGGTCAGCCCCAGGATACGCAATTCCTGTCCGACGGTCGCCGCGCGCAGGTCGACCTCTGTGAGGCGTGCGTCCAAGCGTGAACGCGCGGCGTCGATCAATTCCAGCAGGGAGCCGCGCCCAAGCCGGTAGGCGTCCTCGGCCATCTGCTTGAGCGCGGGGATGCGCTCGCCGACATTCAGCCGGAAGCGCTCGAGAGCGGCTCTCCGCTGAGCGAGCGCATCCACCAGGCGCCGCAGTTCCACGTCGGCCTCGGATTCGATCGCCTCGCGGCGCCTCTGCGCAGCCCGAAGGTCGGCGGCAGCCTTGGCCATCAGGCCGCGCCGGGCATCGGACAACGGGATCTCGG
>Ga0137463_1000327_pt1 | contig 17449 bp, 14 predicted proteins | sample EasRivERMGT800_2_FD_102333 | JGI IMG/M metagenome (GOLD analysis project Ga0137463, IMG submission 102333) | Soil microbial communities from meander-bound floodplain in the East River, Colorado, USA - East River MetaG ERMGT800_2 | ecosystem: Environmental > Terrestrial > Soil > Floodplain ...
GACCGTTTGAGGCTATTTGTTTACAGGAAAGTCTGTTATATAGATTGCAATGCGAAGAGCGAAAGATTTACCGATATTTATCTTTCTAAATAACACGATGAAGTTATCATTCGATAAAAAACGGTTTATATTTTATCTATGGGTTGGGTTTGCTTTTTCAGCGCTATATGTGTTTCATGATTTGGCAAAGTATCCAGGGATGTTTCTTCCAAGTGTTTTCAATAATATTTGGCGAACCAGTTTTATCGTTGTTCTCAATTTTATATTTTTCGAGTACACCATTCCTTTTGTAATACGAAAAAGGAGATACATCATTTACAATATTCTTCTCGCCATTTTGGCTTTATGGGTTCATTTAATGTTATGGTCTTGTGGATTGTATGCCTGGAGACTTCTTGGTCTCCAGTTACATGCTTATACTGCTTTAACAGCATATACAACATCAGAGCAAGCGCTCGAAGCTCAAATGGCATATAGCGCATCCTCTGTTTTCTTTTTTGGAATTATCAGGCATGTTTATAATTACATAAAATTAAAGCATGTCGAACAGCAGTTGCGTATTGAAAAGCAGGCAGCCGAATTGAGCTACCTCCGATCACAAACAAATCCGCATTTTTTATTCAACACCTTAAATAATATTTATGCATTGGCAAAGGATAAATCCGATCTGGCTCCTGAATCAATTTTACGCCTGTCAAAAATATTGAGGTTTATGCTGTACGAAACCGGTGGGGCGTATATAGCTATAGAACAGGAACTGAAAATTATTACTGATTATATCGATCTTGAAAAATTGCGTTATGATGAATCTTTACATATAAATTTTAGCCATGACATTGAAGATATGAAACAAGCCCTGCCACCACTGTTGCTGATACCATTGGTTGAAAATGCATTCAAGCATGGTGCTTCTGAAACAAGAAGTCAGCCTTTTGTCGATATTCATCTTTCAGTCAATAAGCGGCAGTTGAAATTTATTGTGAAAAATTCTGCTGAATCATTTCCCGGTGAGGGAACAGTAAAAGAAAACATTGGTCTTTCAAATTTGAGACGCCAACTGGAATTGCTCTATAAAGACTACGATCTTTCTGTTCAACAAGGTCAATTTGAATTTACTGCTGTTTTAAAAATTAATCTTGCAAGCCATGTCTAAAATAAACTGCATTATAGTAGAAGATGAGCCATTAGCGGTAAAAATTTTATCCGATTATATTTCGCAGGTGCCATTCCTGGACTTAAAAGGAACATTCAAAGATGCTATTCTTGCAACTGACTGGTTGAGGAATAATCATACCGATCTTATTTTTTTAGATATCCATCTGCCTAAATTAAAAGGCATGGCTTTTTTGAAAACGCTTGCAAATCCACCTGCGGTGATTGTTACCACTGCGTACCATCAATACGCAGTGGAGGGGTTTACTCTAAATGTAACAGATTACCTGTTAAAGCCATTTGAGTTTGAACGTTTTTTAGTAGCAGTAAATAAGGTAAAAGCAGCTCAACCAGCACACGCTAAAGCTTCGGCTGACACAACGGAAAAACCGGTATCAAATGAAAGCAAGGAGATAAAAGATTATCTATTTCTGAATGTGCAAAAAAAGAAAGTGAAAATTTTATTCTCAGAGATTGTTTATATTGAAAGTCAGCGGGAATACATCAAAATTGTTACAACAAAAAAAGAATACGTTTCAAAATTGAGTACTCATGAAATTGAGGACCTTTTGCCTGCACATCTCTTCAAACGGATCCATCGCTCTTTTATAGTTTCAATAAGCAAAATTGAATCATACACAGCCGAAGAAGTTGAGGTTAATGGAGTACGTATTCCCATTGGCAGGGGCTACAGGGATATTATAGAAAATTTATAGCTTTTGATGTCAACCCCTCATTTTTTTCTGATCCAGTTCGACTCTGTTACCTTTGAGGCTACGAAAAAGAGGCTGTCAAAAGTCGAAAAATAAACGGCGGAGGCGGGCTGCGTCTTTGCGACTCAGCGGTCAAAAAAAATGCTTTTGAGACAGCTCTTTTGATACTATATTGAATCAGCAACTCTTACATACATCCTTGTGACTTCGCAATCAATATCCAAACTCATCGATCATTTGTTCAGGCAGGAAGCGGGAAAGATTGTTTCTGTATTGACAAGGGTATTTGGCGCCGCAAATCTCGACCTGGCAGAAGATGTGGTCCAGGATTCACTGGTTGAAGCCATGAAACAATGGAGCTATAAGGGAGTGCCGGAAAATCCTTCCGCCTGGCTTTTTAAGGTAGCAAAAAATAAAGCACTCAATATCCTCAATCGTGAAAAATATAAAAGACAATACTCATCAGATATTGCGCATTTTCTTCAATCACAATGGACGGCCGAACCCGCCTTGAATTATATTTTTTCCGAACAAGAAATTTTGGATGACCAGTTGAGGATGATGTTCACTTGTTGCCATCCTTCTATTTCTACAGACTCGCAGGTCGCCCTTACTCTTAAAACACTTTGTGGCTTCAGCATTCCAGAAATTGCCAAAGCGTTTCTCACAACAGAAGAAAATATTAATAAACGATTGGTAAGGGCAAGACAAAAAATCCGCGAAGACAAGATTCCTTTTGAGGTTCCCGGTGGAAAACATCTTGAAGCAAGATTACAAGCGGTACTTGAAACCATATACCTTTTATTTAATGAAGGATATAGCGCATCAAAAGGAAATGACCTCATACGTTATGAACTTTGTGAAGAGGCGATTCGTTTATCGGAGATAATCTCGTCAAATACCGCATTGCAGAATAAATCTGATGTCCATGCTTTGTTATCGCTCATGTACTTAAATGCCTGCCGGTTCAAATCAAGGGCTAACGATAAAGGAAGAATTCTTACCATGGCTGAACAGGACAGGTCGTTATGGGATCGTTCATTAATGCAAAAAGGTTTCTATTATCTTGAAAAAGCGACTATTCAAAAAAATCTTTCTATTTATCATATCCTTGCAGCCATTTCGGCCCACCACTGCGCCGCTCCTGATTTTGGATCTACAGATTGGAAAACTATTCTTTCCCTTTACGATACCCTCGTTCAAATTGATCATTCGCCTGTAATCTTACTGAACAGAACCATTGCTGTGGCCAGGGTTGAGGGCGCGCCCAAGGCACTTTCTGACCTCAAAAAAATAGAAAGCAACCCGGCTATAGCTTCCTATCATTTATTTTATTCTACAAAAGCAGAATTTTATATCCAAACGAATGAATTCCGGAAAGCCTCCGATTGTTTACAAAAAGCAATTGACCTTTCTCCATTGGAGGCGGAGAAAGAGCTGTTAAAAAAGAAACTGGATTCCCTGGATAAATAAATAATTTGAGCAGCACGTCCGTTTTCTTAAAACTCATTTGTCTTAGAAATGAAAAGCTAAAATCCTAAAGCAATGCAAGATTTCTTATTACTCATTCGAACAGAAGGCGATGTCTGGACATCTCTCTCGCCCCAACAGTTGCAGGAACATATTGAGAAAGGAAAATCGAAGTTCATTCGATGAAAGCAATTGGTGGCTGATTAGCAATCCTATAATTTCTTTTCAAAAAAGTCAACAAATGCAAGTATCGAAGTGCGACCGGTAAAAATTCTGCAAGGTATTAATGACTAAAGTAAATTCGTGTGTCAATAACCTTATTCCATTAAAGAGAGATTGATCGCTGCAAGAAAAATACCTGGTGACATGTCCCTGTCTGAAAGGTTGATTTGTCATTGTAGATACAAACAATAATTATTAAAACATAAAAAAAAGAATTATGAAAGAATTTATGTTGCTTATCCGCAATGAAATTGATCACCAGGCCACATGGTCTCCCGAAAAGACCCGGCAGTTTTTGAAAGATTGTTCCCTTTATATTGACAAACTGATTAAAGAAGGAAATTTAAAATCGGCTCAACCGCTGGTAAGAGAAGGCAAAATAATTTCTGGTTCAAAACAGACATGGAAAGATGGGCCTTTTAATGAAACAAAAGAAGTGATTGTCGGGTATTATCATATTCTTGCAAAAGACATCGTTGAGGCCGTCGAAATTGCAAAAGGAAATCCTGAGTTTGAATATGGAACGTCCGCCAGAATTGAGGTGAGGCCTATTAAACTAAAAGAAGAAACAACAGGTTTTGTCTACACTGAATTGTAAGTTGAGGCTATTAATTAGAAACATTTATAAAAAGAGGCTGTCTCAAAAGCTTTTATTTGCCACAAAGACACGAAGGCACTAAGAAAAGTAAAATTGGAGATCAAAGCTTTGTGTCTTAGTGGCAAGTTTTCAAAAATTGACTTTTGAGACAACCTCTTTTTATTTTCATCAGCCTCATTATTTCCTTCCCCCGCTTACTTTAGCAATAATAAAAACGATCAACGCAATAAAGCCAACTACTACAATAATGCCCCACACCATGCCAGCCTTAAAAATACCTTCAACCACAGAACAACTACCTAAACAAAAAACCAAAAGGCAAGCGAGTGAAAAAATAAATAATCTCATACTCATCTTTTTATTATTAATTCAAATGGTATACCTCTTTTTATTTAAATGAAAATTGAAGGAAATGGAGGAAAAATTCCAGATAATGGGGAACGCATTCTACAATTTCTCCATTATCATCCATTCACAATCTCTCCATGGCGAAGCTAAGACGCAAGCGTCCGGCAAATCCGCCTCAGGCGGAGACGGACGGCCGACTAGCAACTCTCGCCGGAGCCCATTTGGGTATGTATGTAGCAAGAACAAAAACCTACTGGCGATACATCAATTGCCTCACATCTTTGCGTGAAATAAAAACTCAAAATGAAAATATTTGTTTCAATCGTTCCGTGAGTTTCTCAGCATTCGGAAGCATTGCCTTTTCCAGGCCTATATTTAATGGCACAGCAGGAAGATTCAAGGCACCCAACACTTCAACCGGTGCATCCAGCCACTTAAAACAATTTTTAGATATGCGACCTGCCAATGCCTCAGCAAAAGAATTGTTTTGTTGCTCTTCTGTAAGCACCAAACATTTGCCGTGTTTTTTTACCCTTTCAAAAATCAATTCCTCATCAAGAGGAAATAAAGTTCTTAGATCAACGATTTCAATTTGTCCCGGGAAATTTTTTGATGCCGTTTTTGCCCAGTACACTCCCATACCATAGGTAATAACACAACAGCTCTCTCCATTTTCCATTTTATCTGCATTTGCTTTCAGAATAATGTTCCCCTTTCCAAATGGAAGAATATAATCTCTTGCAGGTTCAATGGTTTTTGCTTCGTCTGTTCCCGGCACCTTACCCCAGTACAAACCTTTGTGCTCAAGCATTACAACAGGATTGGGATCAAGGTAAGCAGCTTTCATCAATCCTTTTATATCTGCCGCATTTGAAGGGTATGCGATTTTAATCCCTTTAATAGACAGCAGCATTGTTTCCACACAACCACTGTGGTATGGGCCACCACCACCATAGGCACCTACCGGCACGCGGATAATTGTACCTATGGGAAATTTTCCATTAGTTAAATAACATGATTTTGAAATTTCACTTACCAGTTGATTGATGCCGGGGTGGATATAATCAGCAAATTGTATTTCAACAATGGGCTTCACTCCTGCTGCACTCATGCCCGCTGTTGAGCCGATAATATATGCTTCCTGTATAGCAGTATTGAAAACACGATGATCCCCAAATTGCTCTGCGAGCGTCGCAGCTTCGCGAAATACTCCTCCCAATCTTTTTCCTACATCCTGCCCATATAAAACAACTTCAGGATGCTCCTCCATTATTTCACGAATGGCGAACAACGCGGCATCTACCATCATCAGTTTTTCTTTGCGGGCAGGAATTCTTTCACCTTTTTCCTCCGTGACCGGTGTTGGCAAAAAAACATAATCAGCAACTCTTTTGGGATCAGGTTCGGCCGCATTTACCACTTTTGAAAAATCATCTTTAATTTCCCCGTCAACTTTTTCTTCGAGATCTCTTAAAAAATTTTCTTCAAATCCATTTTGCAATAAAATATTTCTCAGTTTAGGTAAAGGATCATCCTGGTAATGTTTGGCGAGATCTTCTTCTGTTCTGTAAAATTCCTTTCTTACTCCGCTTGTGTGATGATTTAGCAAGGAAACTTTTGCATGAACCAGCCAGGGCCTCCTCGTTTTTCGCACATCATCAATCACTTGTTGCATTACTTCATAGCTCTTACTAAAATCGGTCCCGTCCACCCGGGTTTTATTCATGCCTTTAAATCCTTCTGCATATTCGTACGCATCCATGGCTCTGGATTCTTCTGCAGTAGCACTGATGCCCCAGTGATTATCCTGGACTAAATAAATAACCGGCAATTGCTTTAATACGGCAAATTGAAAAGCCTCGCTGACCTCGCCTTCAGTAATCGAAGCATCACCCAAAGAACAAATAACCACGGGTTTTTCCCCATTCCCCATTGCCTCCCGATAGCTATCGGGATGACCATTGCCAATTTCCAAATATTGAATCCCTTGTGCTATGCCGGTCGTTGGTATCACCTGCATTCCCGTAGCACTGCTTTGGTGTATGATTGTTGGCTTATCCGGATCTTTGTTTGCAGGATGAGAATAATAAGAACGTCCCGCGGAAAAAGGGTCATCAGCCTTTGTCAGCAATTGAAGCATTAATTCATAGGGAGAATATCCAAGCCCTAACAAAATACTCTCATCACGATAGTATGGACTGATATAATCAATGGGTTTTAGGTGAAAAGCAGTCGCTAATTGAATCGCCTCATGCCCCCGTGAAGTTGAATGAACATATTTGCAAATTTGACGGTTAGCTTCATAAGTTTCAGCCATAATTTTTGCTGAGAACATCAGGTGGTAAGCCTTTAACAAAATTTCTCGATCCATAAGGATAGCAAGCGTTAAACAAACAAAAATAGGGATTTGGTTTCTGGTTTACCGATTATGATTTCTTGTTTATAGTTTATTGTTTACAGAACCATTCATAGGCATTTTGCTATAACTCTAAGCTATAAACGAAAAACGATAAACTCATTATTGTATATACGGCGGCGGTATTTTACAGCTATTCATTTATTTTTACTTTCCAAAAAGTATATTCGATGCGAAAGTTAATGGTTGTACTCCTATTAATTCCCTTTATTTCTATTGCTCAAAAAAAGCAGATCACCCTTGAAGATATTTATAAAAGCAGGATCTTCCAGGGCGATATCGTTCCCGGTTTTTCAGAACAGCCGCTGGATAGCATCATAAATCCGTATGATGTAAAAGATGAAAACGGCAAACAACTCGACACCAGGGATTACCAGTTAAGTGAAAATAAAAAAAGAATTCTTTTTTTTACGGGCCGTGAACTGATTTATCGCCGTTCTTCAAAATCAAATGCCTATTTATTTGATGCGGTCTCCAAAAAGACTACCCGGTTGAATGAAGAAAAAATTATGCACGCCAGTTTTTCTCCGGATGGCAGCAAAATAGCATTTGTAAAAGACAATAATCTTTACCTCTACGATATGCCTACGGGGCATACAAGAGCTATTACAACCGATGGAAAATGGAATTACATCATCAATGGAAATTGCGATTGGGTATATGAAGAGGAATTTGAATTTACCCGGGCCTATCAATGGAGTCCAAAAGGGAGTTATATTGCTTATTATCGCTTTGACGAAAGCAAGGTAAAGGAATACCAGTTTACAGTATTTGATAGCTCCTATAACAAACAATACAGTTATAAATATCCCAAAGCAGGTGAAGCAAACTCAATTGTTGAAATACATATTTATAATCTTGCTGAGGGGAAAGATGTAAAAGCACATTATGAACAGGGTGATATTTATATTCCAAGAATAAAATGGACACAAGATGATAATTCATTAGTTGTCTACTGGTTGAACCGTCACCAGGATGATTTGAAATTATTATTGACGAATGCGCAAACAGGAACCACTAATCTTTTATACGAGGAGAAAAACAAATATTATGTCGAGATTGATGATGACTGGTGGTTTTTGAAAGATGGTCAGCATTTTCTATTTACCAGCGAAATGAACGGGTACAGGCATATATACCTGTACAGCCTGGATGGAAAAAATAAAACCCAGGTAACAAAAGGAACTTATGAGGTTACGGATGTAAATGCCGTTGATGAAAAAAATAAATTGATCTACTATACTATGGCTTATCCGACCCCAATGGATAGAACTGTTTTTGTGACCGATTTTACAGGTCAAAAAAATTATACGCTGACACAAACACAGGGTTGGCACCGTGTTGTACTGAATGATGATTTTACAAAATTCTATGATTATTATTCTACAATTAATACACCTCAGGTAGTAAGCCTGAATGAAATCACCTTAGATAAAAAGAAAGGGATTAGTACCAGGCAGGTAAAATTGATCAGTGAGAATGCAAATTTGAAAGCAAGGATGAAGGAGTATGGGTTTGTGAAAGCCGAGTTCATCCGCGTCCCGAATAGCAAAGGAGACACATTGAATGGCTTTATGATGAAACCAGCTAATTTCGATCCTTCCAAAAAATATCCCATTCTTTTTTGCAACTATGGTGGTCCGGGTTCGCAGGAGGTAGCCAATAAACAACATAAAAATCATCTATGGTACCAGTTACTGGCCCAAAGAGGTTATATCATTGTAAGTATTGATAATACCGGCACGGGTTTCCGCGGTGAAGAATTTAAAAAGAAAACCTACCTGCAATTAGGAAAATATGAAATTGAAGACCAGGTTGATGCTGCCAAATATTTTTCAACGCTTCCGTATATTGACAAAAATAATATCGGTCACTGGGGTTGGAGTTATGGAGGTTTTATGAGTTCCCTTGCTATTACCAAGGGCTCTGATGTATTTACGGCGGCTATTGCAGTGGCGCCGGTTACTTCATGGAGGTTTTATGACAATATTTATACAGAACGATATATGAGAACACCACAGGAAAATGCCAAAGGCTATGATGATAATTCACCATTGAATTTTACGAACAGAATAAAGGGCAAGTTTCTCATCATTCATGGAACAGCTGATGATAATGTACATTTTCAGAACAGTGCAGAAATGATAACGGCTATGATAAAGAATAATATAGATTTTCAAAGCGCCTATTATCCCAATAAAAATCATAGCATTGCAGGAATGGACGATAATACCAGCTTTCATTTATGGAGTAAAATGACCAACTGGCTGTACCAGAATCTCAGTAATGAAAATGTGAAACCAAGCAAGGCCGCTCAGAAAGCTTTTTAAGCTAAGAGTTAAAAAGAGAAAAAAAGGATAGAATACAAGTGTCTTTTCCTCTTTTTATTGACAAATTAAATTATGAGGCTTGCTCTCTTAGCCAAAAAAGAACCTCCCGAAAAATCGGGAGGGCCCTAATCAAAAACCATTAACCATTAAACCTTATCCTATGAAAATTCGAGGCTAATATCGTTAATAATTCCTTAACCTGCGAAATAATATTAAAAAAATTTTTGCAGCATGCGATTCAGAAATCCTTATCTTTTATGAAATAATTGACCAGCTTGAATTGCAGCCTGACCAAGGTTTTCCTGCAATCGTTTGCGTAAGATTTAAAAATAATTTCATCCCATGAAGAAAATCGTGATCGCGATTACCGGTGCCAGTGGTTCGATATATGCAAAATTGCTGCTTGACAAATTATTGCAACTGAAACAATGGGATGACGTTTCGGTAGTTATTACCGAAAATGCAAAGCAGGTATGGCAAACAGAACTGGAAAACGATCCCGGTAAATACCTGGGTAAAAGCACCCCTTTCAGGTTTTTTGGCAATTCTGATTTTACGGCTCCTTTTGCTTCCGGTTCGGGACAATACGATACCATGATCATTATTCCCTGCTCCATGGGTACACTTGGCAGAATAGCAAATGGTATTTCGAATGATCTTATTTCAAGAGCCGCAGATGTAATATTGAAAGAAAGAAGAAAACTGGTTTGCGTAATCCGCGATACTCCATATAATCTTATCCATATCCGGAATATGGAAACGGTAACACTGGCCGGGGGAATCATCTGCCCTGCAACACCATCATTTTACAGCAAGCCTTCAACCATTGAGGAAGTTGCTGCCACTGTAGTTGACAGGGTTCTGGATCTCGCTGGCTTTGATATTAAAACATTCAGGTGGGGAGGGAAATAGTCGATAGTCCATAGTCAGCAATGGGCAATGCACTCGCTATTCGCAAATCAGCACATTAATTCCTGAATGGCTTTACACTAAGGGTCATTAAAACTCCTCCGCTGTTGAGATGGACTTTCCCTACTCCAATGCCCGTTAAAGGGATTTCCACATAGGGCTCGGCAGAAATTGAAAAAGTATTATTTAACCGGCGGGTATAACCACCCGATAAGCTAAGCACAGAGAAATAATGCTTGTTCTCATTTTTAACTTCATGGGGATAAAAATAAGAATAGCCCAAAGTAGTTTTATAATTATAAACATAAGTTTCCCTCTTCATCAGGTAAGAAGAAAGTCCTGCACCGGCAAACCAATTACCTTTAGCTGTGGATTTGAAGTTATAGCTCAGCTTTACTGGGATATCAATTACATAACAGTCTGCATTCGCGCCTTCAAATTTAAGAAGCGGTGACGTATAAGAAGAAAGTTCGTAATCATTGGGCCCGGCCCAGTAAATTTTCTTTGATGCATACACGCCGGTTCGTAAGGTGAACCTTTTTCTTGTGTAGCCAATACCCGCACCATACACTAATGTAGTTTTCCCTGTTTTGCTGCCGCCAGCTTTGCTTATATCGGAACCTGCCGACACTGAAAAACTAAAACCATTCTGGTTCTTTGATTGGTTATTTTTTTTGGCTGCTTTTTTTATCTCCGTTTTCGCTACCTCCTGGTTAATGTTTTCTTTAATTTCATCTTGCTTAGCAATGCCGGTTTTTGTTTTATCTTCCTCTTTCTTCTCTTCCATGCCCTTTATACCAGGCTGAACCGGACTCTCTGAATTATTGCCCGATAGTAGTTTTTTCATTTTATCATCGCTGGCAGCTATATTTTTATCCCCGTTATTATCCAAAAAAGACTTTTTCTTGTTTTCCCTCCCCTGGTTTTTTATTACCGGGGATTTACCTGTGGTTTTATTTTTTTGGCTATAGCCCAATGATTTCCCATTAATCGGTTCATTGTCAGTTGTTTTTTCAGCCTCTTGATTGATGAGAACATTCCCGTTGCCACCGGTATCTTTATTTATTTTATCCCTGCCCGGTTGAGTAAAGGGCACATTACCAGTTTTTTTATTATTATTGTTTTGAACTTTATTGTTAACCCCTTGAGCAAGCTGATGTTCTGAGCCAGATTTTTTACCCCAGGGTTTTGATATTACCATAAATGTGCCCCCTCCTATTAATAGAAATAGAGTGAGGACGAAAATAATTCTCCTTCTGTCATTTTTTTGCTGAGGAAGATGCCGGTTCAGCAACTTTTCCATCTTTAACCATGCTTTTTCGTCATAAGCAGGATGGTGCTGTTCCGCAGCGTCTTTTATTTTCTTATCTAATTCTTCAAACAGCATTTTTGGTTACTTGTATTTGATTTTGCTGAAATAATATTTTTTGTAATTGCCTTCTTGCCTTTGCAAGGTTCGATTTCGAAGTGCCGATCGAAATGCCAAGCTGCTGCGAAATCTCTTCGTGTGTAAATCCTTCAATTATAAAAAGATTAAAAACAGTTCTGTAACCCGGGGTTAAATCCTGTATTGATCTGATGATTTCTTCATAAGAAATTTTGTCCAGGGCAGTTTCCCCTCCTGAAGACACCTGGATAATTCCATTATCCAAGTCGGTGGTAAACTGGTGTTTATGGTTTTTACGGAAATGGTCAATGGCTGTGTACACCATTATCTTCCTTAGCCAGCCCTTGAAAGAGCTTACAACATCGGAATATGCTGGTTTATACCGATGAATCTCTTTAAAAATCTTGAGAAAGCCGTCATTCAGTATCTCAACCGCATCATCCTGGTTATTGGTATATCGATCACATACTGCCATGGCATAGCCGTAAAAAGAGCTATAGATTTTTTTCTGGCTCTCTCTATTATTTAAAGCACATCTTTCGATATGCGTGCTTAATTCCTCGGCTGACAGCAAGTTCCTTTTTTTGTTTTCAGAATAGTAATCGAAAAGCAGGTCTTAAGGGTTGCTTTATTCTAAGGTACTATTATTCAGGAGAAACAAGGCTCTTAAATAGTAACTCCCGAGATCCAAAGCAGGTAAGCTGTTCCAAAACTGAGTAAGTTCATTACAAAACTGGCAGCTAAAATTCTTCCCCACCGGGCATGTGTATTCAAAAGTTTTACAATCCAGGCTTCAAAAATTGAAACTATAAAATATAAAAAACCAAACTCAGTAAATTCTGAAACATCAAATTCGGATTTATTAAATATTAAAAATAAGAGAAAACCCAGGAGCAGTGAGCCGATATTTGCCATCAAAGAATCCACCAGGCATTTACCAAACTTATTTAATTTAAAAAATAACATTATCAATGCTTCTGCAAAGATGGCAAGGATAAAGGCAACAATAATTAAACCTCCCAGTAACCATACTCCTTCGGCTATAAGCATATGAAGATTCATGTTTATTTTTTCTTAAAAATAGAATAAAATTTTTTAAAGGATTTTAACCAATAAAAGAGAGCCGATTAACATTTTTGGATGGGGCATTAATCTTATTATCGGGGAAAGCCCAAAGGGCTTTAATATTAATAACCTCCGATGCAATCGGAGGTCTACAAAAAATAGCACGACATCAACCCCGCACGTGCGGGGTTGAATGTGATTATCAATAAAAAGAATATAAAACTTAATAATTCTTCGGAAATAATCTTTCATCTAACTAAAAAATTATGAGCAGTTATCGTCAAATTTTTTATCAGATTATTTTTGGGATAGAAGATCATATACATATTTTCTCAGACCTTCATCCAACTATCTCCCTCTCCGATTACATTAAGGATATAAAAGAACATCACAAAACAGAAACATTTTATGATGAATTTAAACGACTACTGATAGAAAATGGGATTGAATTTGATGAAAAATATTTATTATAGAGTATTATCACACATTCAACCCCGCACGTGCGGGGTTGTCCTGCGTTTAGGTATCTTGTTTCCGTGAGTTTCACTCGCGGCTATTAACATTAAAGTCCTTCGGACTTTTCAGCAAATCAAAATATTAATTATTGTTTCCGTGAGTTTCACTCACGGTTATTAATATGAAAGTCCCCGTCCGACCGGCCATTCGGGCAGGCTTAGGACTTTTATCCAGCACCTCAAAATGTTGATTAGATGACAAAGGAACTATTGTTTACTATTTTTTGTCTTGTCAATCGCTTCAAGAAGACCGCCGTTTTGCTTATCCAGGGTCAGTTCCCAAAACATAATTCCTTTTAAACCTTTTTTCATTGCATATTTTGTTTTGTCAATGATGGATTGAACATCATCGAATGTCGCAAAAGTTTTTTGAGAAGCATTGTATGCATAACCGGCATGAGCAACAGTGTCCCGGTAAAAAAGAAAACCTGTATTAGAATATAATGCACTGTCAAACCGACGAAAGGGAATAAAACTTTTAAATTTCCCATTTTGATAAAGCCCATTGTTGATATTTTGAACATTCTCCCAGGCTCTTGCATAAAAAGCTGCTCCAATAACAATTTTCTCTTCAGGAACACCTAATGTCTCAAGATAATTAATCGCATGGTCAGCCGATTCAATTTGATGGGTATTAGAGTATAACGGCGTATGATGACCCGTAATAGTGGCATAACCATTGACCAGGTCATAACTCATAAGATTCACAAAATCTACATAGTGCATTATTTTTTTCCATTCAATTGAATTTTGTAAATAAGAAGTGAACCCGCCGGCAGCAAAACTTATTATTTTATCACTGCCTAATTTCTTTCTTAACTGTTTTATTAAAGCTGTAAAATTAAATTTATCTGCTGGTGTATATTGATGGCCCGGAAACCCCTCAATAGCAGGATATTCCCAATCAAGATCAATACCATCCGAATGAAAATAATCGGTTACCTTCTTTACTGATTCAGTAAATTCTTCCCTTCCCTTGCTGGTAGAGAAAACGGGAGAACAAAATTCACACCCTCCCCATCCTCCCAGGGATAACATAATTTTTAATTGAGGATATTTCTCCTTTAAAGAAACAAGTTTCTGAATAGTCGAGGTATCCCTTGCATTGTCCACGGACAACCGGTTTCCTTTCAGGTGACAGAAACTAAAAATAATATGAGTCAACTTTTGTACTTCGAAACTATCAATCGTTGTGGCATTCCCCGTGTAATAAGCTATCACTGCTAACTTGTTGCCAGCAGGCTGTGAAAGTGCAGTATTTGCAATCAGGAGAACTGAAAAAAAAAGACTACAGTAATAACGCATGACAATGTTTTAGGAGAATAGTATCAATTATCAATCAAATATAATGATCAAATTATTTAATAACCGGCAATTCAATATAGGTTGGATATTTTGAAGTGAAATAAATTTTATGTGTGGCTTTGATAAAATCTGTTTCTTTTGCTTCAAAAATATTGGGTATAAATTTCTGCGGATTGCGATCAATAACAGGAAACCATGTACTCTGAACCTGTATCATTATCCGGTGGCCTTTTTTAAATACATGATTAACCTGGTGCAGGTCGATTATAAATTCTTCAGGTTTGTTTGGACTAAGGGGAGATGGATTCGAAAAGCTTTTCCTGAATCTTCCACGAAAAACTTCCATTGCAATGGGCAGTTGGTAACCACTCATGAGTAAATTTATAGAATCAAAATTTGGATAAACATCTATCAGCTTTACAATCCAGTCGGCATCAGTTCCGGTGGTGCTGGCAAACAAATGCGCAATAATCTTTCCTGTAACTGCCAGGTCTTCTGTAAGCGAGTCCATTACAAAGCTCACTACATCCGGTCTTGAATAAACAAAACGCTGATCTTCCACCTGCCAGGGTTTCCACCTGCTTCCGGGACCATAGGTTGCTTCAATAGGTTGTATTCTGTAAGGAACAGGATGAGAAGGGTCACTTATAAAACTTATCTCGCCGGTAGTGAGCGTTGGTTTGGTAAATGAACAGGTATGATTTTGACCCGCGTATAAATTTTTTATTCTTGCTTCCTTTGGTGGCCAGGAAGAATAAGTTTTCCATTGATTACTGCCCGTTTGAAAACAAGTTGCTTCATCAAACTTTTGTTCACCCTCCCGACCGTGCCTGCCGGCAGACAGGTGGCTATCGGGATCTTTTAACCAATAGTCAAACCATTTTTTTTGCAATTCACGAAAGTCTTTACCTGTTTTTCTTTCAAATGAAATCTTTCCAAGGCTATCACCGTTCGATCTTCCCCAGCCGCCATGATTCCATGGGCCCAGTACAATGAAATTACGATTGAAGCTATCTTTTTTCTCCATGTGAGTATACATCAATTGAGGCCCATTGATATCTTCCTGGTCAAAATAACCTCCGACATGCAGCATGGGTATCTGGGGATACTGAATATAGCTTAAGGGAGAATTTTTTTGCCAGAAAGAATCATAGTCAGGATGTTTCACAAAATTGTTCCAGGTAGGAATTCTATTATGAAAGTATTTCTCATTCACATTCTTCAATGATCCCAGTTTGATATACCAATCATAGAGATCAAACTGGGGAAAAGGAAAATCACTGTCGGTTGTCTTGTCAAATTCTACCTCATAACTATATTCCATTCCATAACTCAACCTGAAAGCACCATTGTGATGGAAATCATCTCCTAAAAAAAGGTCACCCATGCAAGCCTGTTCCGAAGAAGCTTTCAACGAAGGATGCGGATCAATCGCCCCAACCAATGAGAGCCAGCCGGGATAGGAAATTCCAAAAATGCCAGCCTTACCATTGTTGCCAGGAATATTTTTTATCAGCCAGTCAACGGTATCCCATGTATCAGTGCTTTCATCAATAATTCCTTTTTGAACGGCATGCAAAAGTGGCTGATGAATTTGCATATTCCCTTCACTTTTATATTTGCCACGTATATCCTGTATCACAAAAATGTAGCCTTCCTTTGCCATATCAGCTACGTATGTCCATTCTAAAATATTAAAATCATCAGGCCTTCCTGCTCCATAAGGTGTTCTTGTAATTAATATCGGGACCGGCTTAGTGGCACCCACCGGAGTAAAAATTGTGGTAAACAATTTTATTCCATCACGCATGGGTATCATGGCAGTTATGTGCCTGTAAGAAGTGATATTATCAACCTGGGCAAACGCCCGGGCAGACAAACAAATGGTAAAAAGAACAACAAACATTTTTTTCATACTCTTAAATATAAAACCACCGACTCCTGACTCTTGACTATCGACTCTTGACTATCGACTCCTGACTATTAATGCACATGCCTCCGCTTAAGTATTCCGCCTGAGGCTTCTTTAATCGTATTCGCAAAAACAAATGCCTTGGGATCTGCTTCATACACCAGGTTTTTCAGCTTCCTTAATTCAAGCCTGGTAATCACGGTGAAGATAATGTCGCATTCACTACTAATTTCAAATTTGCCGGGTAAATAACCCCGCTCGCCTTTATAAATCGTGATACTTCTGCCCAACTCATTTACCAGTCTTTGTTTAATAAGTTCACTGTTACCCGATATAATCGTAACACCGGTATAAGCTTCAATTCCTTCAACTACATAATCTATTGTTTTTGTTGCGGCCAGATAAGTCAATACTGAATAAAGAGCGGTCTCCATTCCAAATTTAAAAGCTGCAATAGCAAAAATGATGATGTTAATGGCCATGATGATTTCGGTAATAGTAAAGCTGGTCCTCTTCCATGTATAAAGAGCCAGTACTTCAATTCCATATAATGCACAGCCAATGCGCATGGTAAGACCCATCCCAAGCCCCAGGAAGATGCCCCCAAAAATAGATATCAGTAATTTATCCGTGGTAATTGTTGGATACGGAATCCATAGCAGGCAAAACGCCAGAAGCAAAATGCACAAAAAGGTTTTTAACGCGAACTGCAGGTTTACCGAAAAAAAACTCCCAATAATAAATGGCAGGTTACAAATTAAAATTACATACCAGAGGTCAAAGTGATACAACTCCTGGATCAACAATGAAATGCCGGTAATACCCCCATCAAAAAAATTATTCGGAACCAGGAATCCTTTTAATGCAAAGCCGGCAATGATAACCCCTGTTATCATCAAAAAAATATCCTGGATTGTTGCAAGAACCCCATGGCTTTTTTCAATAGCTATATCCTCTTTCTTCAGCAATCGAAGATTCTCGTCTTTTTTCTTCGCATATTCATTGATAGCTGCATTTGTAAAATAACGGTGTGAACTGAAAAACTGAATTTGTTTTCTTCGCCAATCTGAACGGTTTTTTATTATTTCCAGTTTCCTGTATTCATTA
>Ga0137463_1000328_pt1 | contig 17420 bp, 11 predicted proteins | sample EasRivERMGT800_2_FD_102333 | JGI IMG/M metagenome (GOLD analysis project Ga0137463, IMG submission 102333) | Soil microbial communities from meander-bound floodplain in the East River, Colorado, USA - East River MetaG ERMGT800_2 | ecosystem: Environmental > Terrestrial > Soil > Floodplain ...
AATCAGAGTAAAAGGAAGATGAAATTTTTTTTCAAACTTTTTATGTTTCTTTTCATCATCAGGGCTAATGCCAATTACTTCAAATCCATTTTTCTTTAATAAACCATAATTATCACGCAGGTTGCAGGCTTGTATAGTGCAGGTAGGCGTATCATCTTCAGGATAGAAATAAAGTATAAGTTTTTTGCCTTTGTAATCTGATAGGGAGATTTTATTGCCAGCCTGATCCTTTCCTGTAAATGCCGGAGCTTTGTCGCCTTCTTTTAACGTTACCATAGTTACTTGTTTCTTTGTTGTCGGCTGCGCCTGCGGTAATTCTTTGGCGGCCGTAGTTTGTCGATTATTGACCATTTGTTGCTTGTCTCTTCAATTCCCGATTCTTAATCTTAAATGCAATTTAATTTATCGCTTCTTAGTTACCTTCTTCCCGGTTTTTACTTTCTTTTTCCCACCCGCCTTTTTCTTTTTTGAAGGAGTATATGGATATCGTTTGAACCACCATTCTTTCTCAGTTATATTCCCTGCTATATCTTCTATTCTCACCTTCAACTTGTGTACCCCAAAAGTACATCGTTTATCAAAGTTATAAATCCAGGCAGAGCCTTTATCATTGGTAAACATTAGCCAATGATTATCTAATTCAGCCCGAAAATTCTTTATCCCTGTATTATCACGAGGGTAAAACACAATATTTCTTGAAGCGCTAAGATCAATAGTATCAGCTTCACCTGGTTCATTGATCGTTGGTGAAATATTATCAATAAATGCCTGGTAAGAACCAAAATCACTGAAACTAGCTGCCAGCCACCCCGTAGCTACGGGGTCTTTCTGCCATTCTGCTTTACGGTAACTGGTAGTTCTGCCGTCTGCTCTTTTAATAACAATTTTATTTCTCAACTCCTGGGGAATAACTACGTTAGGTTTAATACGAATATTTATTTGATCATGAACAGGAACAGAGGCATCACAAAATTGAAAGATTGGTGATACAGTATTCGCTTCAGGCTGGTTTAGTCGATAAAAAACCGGTTGAATGGTGTCGTACAGGCAGTTTTCCCTGAGGTATAATTCAAAATCGTCCTGCTCAAATACATTTACATAGTTTGGCGCAAAGGATTTATGCGGGGTATAATTTATTAATGAAGCAAGGCTATCATTAAACTGCAGGTAAAAATTCAGTACTGAAGTATTTTGTTCAATGTCATCAATTACTATTTTCACCGCATGGGTGCCGGTGTCATTGAGCTGAATAATTCCATCATTATTTTTTATTTTATATGCTCTGCCCTTATCCCCGGGAAGTTTAAATAATTGTTGCAGATAGGAACCAGAATTATACCGATAGCGATAATCTATATGTGCATTTACATAATTTGTTTCGTTGTAATCCATGCTGTCAAGCGCAAATTCAATAAGGGGTTGACCGTCAAAAAAAATTCTGGCACGGTAAATCCCATCAGGATTTGTTGATCCACTTACGCAATCATAAGCACTAAAGGCAAAACTTATTTTTGAAAAGCCAACCCGGACCAGTGAATCCGCTGGCAATGTATAGCCATTCTTAATTTTTTTTACTGAAAACAATGTTGGATTTTGAGCATACACGCTTAGGGCCCGGTTATACAACGCTAATTTTGTAAACACAGGTGGCACGGCATCAGAAATGGGTAAATTAAAAAACAAAGGATTAATACACCTGCCGGTTTTTGTATCCCGTACCTCAAAATGTACATGGGGTCCTTGCGATGCACCCGTACTTCCGCTATATGCAATAAACTGGCCTTTTTGCACAGGGAACTTATCCCTTGTAAAATCAAGCTCTATTTCCCAGGATTCTTGTTTGTATTGTTGTGCAGTGACAAAACTATCCAGTTTTGGGAAAAATTTGTTGAGATGACCATAAACGGTAGTAAGTCCATTCGGGTGATTGATGTAAACAGCCTTACCATAACCAAATGGCTTGATGCTTATTCTGGCTATGTATCCTTCGGCAGCTGCAAATACGGGCAGGTTTTCTTTTTGATCAGTACGAATATCGAGACCCATGTGCCAATGATTTGAACGCAGCTCACCAAAATTGGCAACGATGGCCGGCTTAATTGCCAGAGGCCAGCGAAAATAATTTTTTGGATAAACGAACGCTTGGGAGTAGAGCTGAATTGTGCAAAAAAATACACTAACGATTATTACTAAACTGCGAAACATTTTCAAATTTACTAAGCATGAATTGAGTACCTGTTTGTATTTATCCAGATACCTACAAGCTCATTAATGAACTTTAACGATACAGAAATGTCGATACTGCCTGAGCAGAACAAGAAAAAAGAAATGTCCTGAACCGCGGGAAGGCATTAAACGTTTACTTAACAAAGACATCAAATACCCTTAAAGTGGTATTGAAATTTATGGCATGAAATTTTAACTTAGAAGAAAAAAATATACACGTTTAAATGAAACCTCATGAAAACGATTTTTTACAAATTCACATTTACGATGATTCTGCTGGTTGGAATTGTTGTCGGCATTTTAAGGGGGCAGGAAGCAAGGCAAAAATGGGTTAGCAAGAAAAAAGTAAAATATGAGTCGAAGAAAGCTTATCAAAAAGACCTGAATTCTGGCGAGTCGCAGGTAATGCTCGATGAAATCGAAATGTCAACATATCATAGTTGAAACTCTGAGTAACTTTTTAAATACAATTCTTCAAAAGAAATCTTATTACCTTAGTTTTGCAACCCGGGCAAATAGCCCGGTTTTTTTATACCATCATCTAAAGCTGTAACGTAGAAACATAATGCCAAAAGACAATTCGATTCAATCAGTTCTCATTATTGGTTCGGGTCCCATTATTATCGGGCAGGCTTGCGAATTTGATTATGCAGGCAGCCAGGCAGCACGCAGCTTGCGGGAAGAGGGGGTGAAAGTGATACTTATCAATAGCAATCCCGCCACAATCATGACCGATCCTATGATGGCTGATAAAGTGTACCTGCTTCCCCTTACCGTTGAAAGTATTGAACAGATACTGGAAGAAAATAAATCCGATGGCTATCGGATTGATGCTGTGCTGCCAACTATGGGTGGCCAAACGGCATTAAATCTTGCCAAAGAAGCAGAGGATCTTGGAATATGGAAACAATACAATGTAAGGCTGATTGGTGTAGATATTAAGGCAATAGAAAAGGCAGAAGACCGCGAAAAATTTCGCAAATGGATGATAGAACTTGGTATTCCGGTTGCACCTGCAAAAACCGCTAATTCCTTTTTAGAAGGAAAAGAGTATGCCCAGGAAATTGGATTTCCTCTTGTCATTCGTCCTTCGTTTACACTTGGCGGAACAGGCGGTGGTTTTGTACATGATAAAGATGATCTTGATGAAGCGCTGAACCGTGGCCTGCAAGCTTCACCCATTCATGAGGTGTTGGTAGAAAAAGCAGTGCTTGGCTGGAAAGAGTTTGAATTAGAATTGCTGCGCGACAAAAATGATAATGTAGTGATCATTTGCAGCGTGGAGAATTTTGATCCAATGGGAATTCACACCGGTGATTCCATTACTGTTGCTCCCGCCATGACATTGAGTGATACAGCTATGCAACTGATGCGCAACACGGCTATTCGCATGATGCGCGACCTTGGAAATTTTGCCGGGGGTTGTAATGTACAGTTTGCCCTGAATCCTGATACGGAAGAAATAATTGCCATTGAAATAAATCCACGTGTAAGCCGTTCCTCGGCGCTTGCGTCAAAAGCGACGGGATATCCTATTGCTAAGATCGCTGCAAAACTTGCCATCGGTTACACTCTGGATGAATTGGAAAACCAGATTACCAAAACCACATCTGCCTATTTTGAACCTGCCCTGGATTATGTCATCGTAAAAATTCCAAGGTGGAATTTTGATAAGTTTAAAGGAGGTAATGATACGCTTGGCCTGCAAATGAAAAGTGTAGGGGAAGTAATGGCGATCGGAAGAAGTTTTACTGAAGCCATACAAAAAGCTTGTCAGAGTTTGGAAAATAATGCAGTGGGGCTGGGATATTATGGAAAAAGCCTGATGAAGGCAGAAGATATACTTGGCCATATAAAAATTCCAAAATGGGATCGCATTTTCCGGATTAAAGATGCACTGATGATGGGAGTGAGTGTAAATACAATTTCAAAGGCAACAGGCATTGACCGATGGTTTATTTATGAAATTCAGAAGATCTGCAATATTGAAAAGGAATTAGAGAAATATGATGTCGATTCAATCCCGACAGAATTATTGCGTGAAGCGAAAGTGAACGGATTCAGTGATGAACAGATCAGCCGTATACTGCAGCATGGTGAAGAAGAGGATATCTATAAAAAAAGAAAGGAACTGGGAATAACGAGAGTGTATAAAATGGTGGATACCTGCAGCGCAGAATTTGAAGCAAAGACTCCTTACTTCTACTCCACGTTTGAAAGCCCATCCCAAACCTTTCCCGAAGGGAAGAGTTTCACGCCCTCTAATGAATCGAAAGTTTCTTCAAAAAAGAAAATAATTGTTTTAGGAAGTGGTCCAAATCGCATCGGCCAGGGAATTGAATTTGATTATTGTTGCGTACATGGTTTACTGGCGATAAAAGAATGCGGCTATGAATCGATCATGGTGAATTGCAATCCTGAAACTGTTTCCACGGATTTTGACATGGCTGATAAGCTATATTTCGAGCCGGTGTACTGGGAGCATTTGTGGGAAATTGTTGAGCATGAAAAACCGGACGGTGTGATTGTTCAGTTGGGAGGCCAAACGGCTCTGAAACTTGCAAAATTCCTGCATGAAAGAGGAATTAAAATTATTGGCACCTCATACGATAGCATGGATATTGCTGAAGATCGAGGCCGCTTCAGTGATCGTTTGAAAGAGCTTGGTATTCCCTATCCTGACTATGGAACGGCTCATGATGTAGATGAAGCTATTGAGGTAGCCCATAAAGTTGGTTATCCTGTTTTAGTTCGTCCAAGCTATGTATTAGGCGGGCAGCGGATGCGAATTGTGATCAATGATGATGACCTGGAAAAAGCCGTAATCAGTTTATTGAAACATATTCCCGGAAATAAAATTTTGGTTGATCATTTTTTAGATCGTTGCCAGGAAGCAGAAATAGACGCTATTTTTGATGGAGAAGATTTCCACGTAATGGGTGTGATGGAACATATTGAACCGGCCGGTATTCACAGCGGAGATAGCAATGCTGTACTTCCGGCATTTAATCTTACGCCTCTTGAAGTAACCACGATGGAATTTTATGCTGAGAAAATTGCAAGGGCATTAAATATAAAAGGCCTGATTAATATTCAGTATGCAATTAAAAATGGAATGGTGTATGTAATAGAAGCAAATCCAAGAGCTTCAAGAACAACTCCGTTTATTGCGAAAGCCTATCAAATTCCCTATTTGAATATTGCTACTAAAATCATGATCGGCGCCAATAAACTAAAGGATTTCACCTTCGAAAAAAAACTCCAGGGTTTTGCTATAAAAGAACCTGTTTTCAGTTTTGAAAAATTTCCTGGTGTAAGCCGGGAACTCGGTCCCGAAATGAAATCAACCGGTGAAGCTATCCGTTTTATCAAAGATCTTCGTGACCCTTACTTCAGGCAATTGTATAAGGACAGGAGTATGTATTTGAGTAAATAGAAAAATTATGTAACCAGCCCGTTCATTGGGCATCGCCTGTTGCCACGCTCAGTTCATCGTTCTGTAATTCTGTTCAGCATATTAAAAGTTGTTGATAATATCCAAAGATTGTTCTAATGGAATTATACTATAATAGAATTAAATAATATTAGCGAAATTGCAGGTAATTCCGAGGCCACAAAATTTTAGATTATGCAAATGATACAAAATCTGCTAATCAATAATTACAAATCCATAAGGGAACTTTATCTGAATTGTAGTAGAATAAATGTTTTAATAGGTGAGCCAAATACAGGAAAATCGAATATTCTTGAGGCTTTGGATTTATCTTATTTGTCGTGGCTAATACATTCGAATAACTCAACTGAAATAGCCGGGTATGATAAAGTGAATGTAAAAGATTTTTTTCGAGTTAATAAAGTTGACAGATTATTTCATTTAGGCGATACTACGAAACCGATTTCTATAATACACAATGGATTTTCAGTAGACACCTTCTTAAGATTCAATACTAAAGATGATAAGAATATTTTTGAATGGAGCAACTCTAACGGAAGTATAACTGAGTTTGATAATGATTTTGTTCCGAAAGATAATACTCAATATTATAGTTGCCCTATTAAACCTTATAGGTTTAAAGACAATATCCAGCCCCATGATAGTGGGAATTATATTCACACTTTAATGCCTCCGTTTGGGAATAATTTGTATAACGTAATCTTACGGAATAAATCATTTCAAAAAACTATAAGTGATTTTACTGAAGACTACGGATTTGAATTAAATGTCGACACATTAACTAATGAACTTTTAATACAAATTCGGATATCCAAAGGTCTGGTATACTCAATACCTTATAAATCTATTGCTGACACCTTTAAAAGATTCCTATTTTATATAGCCGCTATAAGGTACAACAATGCAAGTGTTATTACTTTAGACGAACCAGACGCTCACTCATTCCCTAAATACGTCAGCTTTCTAGGTGATGAAATTATCAAGGCAAGAAATAATCAGTTCTTTGTTGCCACCCACAACCCATATCTTTTGAACAATCTTATTGAAAATACTCCTTCAAAGGAATTATCTGTATTTGTTTGCGGTTATGATAAAAAGAAATTTGAAACGGTAGTAAAAAAATTATCAACAGAAGATCTGTCAGAACTATTGGACTACGGAGTGGATATATTTTTCAATATTAATAAGTACTTAGATGGCAATATTGAATATAGTGCCTGAATGCTTCGTTGATACAAAAGTTGCTGAAATTTTAGGACAAGCAAAAAGATATAATCACCAACATGGTTGCGGCGATGTTGCTAATGAGCTCAAAAAAAAGCTTCAGAATAATATTGCATTGGGGATTATTGATGAAGATAAAAATAAAGGACCGGCCGCAAAGTATCTTTTGGAGTTCAAAAGTATTGCAGAAGAAAATAGTTTATTTCTAAAAAGGCATCCGCAAAGAAATCATTACCTTATTATAATCTGTCCTGAAATTGAAAGCTGGCTATTGAATAATGCGAATTCCGTAGGCCTAAATCCTATAGACTTTGGTTTAGAAGACAATCTAAAAGGGTTTAAACAAATAACAAAAATTAAGAGTATCGATAATAATATCGGTTTTTATAGATTTATCAAAGAACTTATCAAAAAAGAAACTCCTGGAGTTATTACTTTAAAAAATTGGATTGAGGCGTTTACTAAAAGAGAATTACCCTTCCTGCCGTAACTTTAAATTTACGCCGGGTGTTTTGTTTAAAGAAATTTCAAGTGTAGGAGAACAATCATGAAATTAAACCAGCCAGTGCGTTACACCGTTCAGCTTTCAGTCAATTTTTTTCACCCTTCCACTACCGGCAATACTGCTGGATACTTGTGCATCTCCCTTATAATGAACATCACCGCTGCCCGCGACATGTACGTCTAACTTAGCACTGGCAAAAACATCCGCATTACCGCTGCCATAAATCTTTATTGTCGCATCTTCCGACTTCAGATCCATAGCTCTTACATTACCACTGCCACGTATTTCCCCTTTAAATGATTTTGTTTCTCCTTTTAAATCAATATCCCCGCTGCCGCTGATTTTGGTATCTATTTCAGGCGCGTCTGCATCCATTTTAATGTTGGCGCTGCCGCTTACTGCCAGCTCCAGTTTTGATGAATCTATAATTTTTGACTGGCCAATAATATCCCCGGAGCCGTACGAGTGAATACTCCTGAAATCAGGAGAGGAAATAAATATTTTGACTTCCCGGTTAGGGCGAAGCCAGAAATTTTCTTTTGTTTCTACATGAAGAACCGAACCATCCACATATGTTTCAATATATGGGAGCAGGTTTTCCTCTGCCTCTACTTTTATTGACTTATCACCGGTTGAAACATATACATTGAATGAACCATACGAAGCAACGCTATTAAAACTACCTAACGATCTCTCTTCTGTTCTTAAATTACCATTTCCCCGTACCCTTTTACCGGTAACAAAGCGGCAGGAAGAAAAAAATACAAGGGCTGCCAATCCAGGAAGAAGGATTTTTTTCATGTTACAGGGAGTTTAATTGAGTATTAATCATCTTCACCTTTTTTGTCATTCCTGAGGTTTAAAAATGCTGACCGTTTTGGAGCTGGAAATGGGACGCTATCTCCCTTTAATCCATGCCATAGGACAAGATTGAACTCCATGTCAGGCACTGCATCTTCCCTGGTAAAATTAAAGGTTTCTGAACGGCGTTGCCATTCATTTACCGCTATATTTTTTTCTGTGATGTCAATATTAGAAGGAAGAGAGGTGAAGGGTGCAAGGTTTGGAGTTGTGCTAAAGCAGCGCCACATGGACTCTGCGGCCGCATCGTACTGGGTCATCGGCGGTATTCCTAAAATCAGTTCTATTGTTCGCAACATTGATGAAGTGGAATACATTGTGTGATCGGTAAAGGCTCTTTTTACAAACCCGCCTGCCACATATGCAGTAGTGCGATGAGCATCCACATGATCGGGACCATCTTGTGCATCGTCTTCAAGAATAAACACGGCACTTTCTTTCCAGATTTTGCTTTTGCTTAAATGCTCTATAAATAATCCAACCGCCCAATCATTATCGGCCACATGAGCATAAGGGGTTGGTCTACCTTTAGCCAGCCCTTCAGTGTGATCATTAATAAAGCGAAGCGAATTGAATTGAGGAACCGCGTCAGCGGCAAGCAATGAATCAAACTCATTTTGCCATTGATAAAATCTTGTAGTATCCCTCACTTTCTGGTCCCAGCTTGTAAAATACGGACAAAAATGGTGTTCTAAAACGGGGATGTTAGCCTTGTAGTCGTCTGCAAATTCCCCGTAAGTTCTATATGTCACGCCATTCTTTTTGCAATGATCCCAGATAAAGCCATTTTTATTGTTAGCAATCTGCCTGGTGCCTTCTGCATCATACTCACCCCCGCGCCCTCCATAATTGGTGGGCCAGTGCTTTTCGAGATAATCCGTAGCATACGCACCCATACTCCAATTATGACCATCAGCACTAACTTCACCATCGCAATAGAAATTATCTAATAGCACAAATTCTTTTGCCAGTTTATGCTGATTGGGTGTAATTTTTTCTCCAAATAAAACAAGGGAGGTATCGCCGTTGCCCCGTTTTACGTCTCCAAGCACCTGGTCATAAGTTCTGTTTTCTTTAATTATGTAGAATACATATTTAATCGGCGATTTTTCCCCAACCTTTATAGGAACCGGATTTCCTGATTCACCCTTGCTTGTCATTTCTTTCTTTTTCGTGTAGGGTGTATTGCGATAAACAAGCTGCGAATAAAGGCTCAATTGTTTTTCCGACGGTATATTAATTATACTCAGTTTGCCCTTAAAAAGCCCACCGATATATTGTTCTTTTCTGCTGGTATCGCCCCCGTGCCAGATTACTTCTCCACTTTTTCTTACTGGATTAGGACCAAAAGGATTTGCCATTGATGAAAACCCTTTTCCATTTGAGACAAAAATTTTGCTGCCGATTACCTTCACATTGGTAGGATACCATCCGGTAGGAATAAATCCCTTGCTTTTACTGGAACCGGGTTTGCCTATATCAAATACTGCCAGGCAATTGTTATCTGCATTAGCGATGTACAATGTTTTTTCATCCTCACTCAATGCAACTGCATTTGAAGTTGAACCGCTCGGCGAATCAGGATAAAGAGCCGCATTTAAGGTCTCAATCACTTTTCGCTGGCTGGTGTTAATAACAGAAACAGAGTTATCATTAGAATTTGCTACGAATAAATAACTACCATTTTTTGAAAGACAAATCTCATTAGGATTATCGCCAACTGCAATCTCTCCCGAAAACTCCCTTGCCTGTGTATTATAGACATAAATTTTATCGCAGCCCCAGCAACTGATGTACAATAATTTTTTATCGGGTGATAACAAACAGGAATAGGCTTCTCCATTCAAATTTTTTTTCTGAAGAATTTTTTTTGTTTTAAGATCTATGAGATACAAAGAATTATTTTCTTTGGTAACAACATACATCAGGCTCTTTCCGTCGTCGATATCAATACCGGTTGGCGAAATTTTATTTGGCCATTTATCGCCAAGCTTGATGCTATCTTTTAAAAGAAGTCTATTATTTTGAATTGCATATTTCAAAATCCAGTTATCATTTCCTCCCGAGGCATAAAGAAATTTCTCATCTGCACTGAACTTTAAACCATACCAGGATTTTGGGATTACAATGCTGCTGACAAGTTTTTCATTCTTTACGTCAATTAATTGAAGAGACTGTGTGCTTTGTCCATTGTTTGTAACAGCCAAATATTTTTTCGAAGATGATACTGCAATGTTTAAAGGTAAATCGCCAAGAGGCAGTGTTTTACCAACAGGCGTAAGGCTCCAGCCATTGGGTAAATGCACTCTCTTTGATTCGAGCTGTTGCAGGGTCTGTGAGGCAGAATAAAGGACAATCAAAAATCCTGTATTCAGTAACAATAGTTTTCTCATTTGAAAAATTAATGATTAAAGATACATGCAGATAGGGTTTTTTTCTGAAATATAACGGTATTAATAATAAAATAACCGGATGAAAACCTACCACATTTCACAGGCAATTATATATAGCTTTTAGTAATGTTTGTGCGCTGCATTTTCGTTTGGAAAAAGGCTCCCTTTATCAGATTATTACTGCCAATGGCGATGGGTATTATCCTGCAATGGCAGTTCCGGTTAGCAGTACAAATTCTATGGATTTTATATGTTCTTTCCTTCCTGCTTTTGTTTCTTTCATTTTTGCTTTCTTATTTTAATCTTTTCAAACTCGCCATTATAAATGGAATGGCAGTTATAATTATATTTTTTACCCTGGGAAGCTTATTTTTATACTACAAGGATATTCGTCATAATCCTGCCTGGTATGGTGATCAATATAAAACAGGCGACCTGGTTGTGGTGACATTACAGGAACCTCCTGTTGAAAAAAGCAATTCATATAAGGCCCTGGCAACCGTAACGGCATTAAAAGAACCCGGTCGATTTATTTCTTCAAAAGGTGATGCAATTCTTTATTTTGAAAAAGATTCAGCGCTGCCGCCGCTGGAGTATGGATTCCAAATTATTTTCAAAAAAACATTGCAGGAAATAAAGAATTCCGGTAACCCCGGAGGTTTTGACTATAAACGTTACAGTCTTTTCCAGGATATTACTCACCAGGCTTATTTAAAACATGGTGAATTTGTTATTTTGGACAAAAAAAAGCAGGACTTATTTCAGGGAATATTATTTCCGATAAGAAAGAAAGTTTTATCTGTCCTCCGCAGGTACATACATGGAAAAAAAGAGCAAGGCCTTTCTGAAGCATTATTGATCGGGTACAAAGATGATCTTGATAAAAACCTCGTGCAATCATATACAAATACTGGTGTAGTACACATCATTGCCATTTCAGGCATGCATATAGCATTAATATATTGGGTACTCTCTTTTTTATGCCGTCCATTAAAAAAAATAAAATATTCCAAATGGTTTACTGCTGCGATTGTTATTGCAGGATTATGGCTATTTAGTTTAGTAGCAGGTGGCCAGCCATCCGTATTGCGGTCCGCCGTTATGTTCACCTGCATTGCATTGGCAGAAAATTTTTCAAGAAAAACTTCAATCTATAATACACTTGCATTTTCCGCTTTTGTTTTGCTTTGCATTAATCCTTTTTGGCTATGGGATGTCGGCTTTCAGCTTTCATATGCAGCAGTATTAAGTATTGTTATTTTTATGAAGCCAATCTATAATTGGTTTTATATAAAAAATAAAACCCTGGATTTTATCTGGAAACTGAATGCAGTGAGTATTGCAGCACAGTTACTCACTACTCCATTAAGCATTTATCATTTTCATCAGTTCCCTGATTTCTTTTTACTTACAAATTTTGTGGCTGTACCGCTATCAAGCATTATTGTACTTGGAGAGATTTTTCTTTGTGCCATTTCTTTTATTCCTTTTATTGCTGCCCTTTCCGGAAAAATTCTTTCATGGCTCATGTGGATGATGAATTCTTATATTGAGAGAATTGAATCGCTTCCTTATTCTTTATGGGAGGGGATGCAGATCAGCATCGCGCAGGCTTTATTATTAACTGCTGTAGTCGCAGGCGGTGGTTATTGGCTATTAGAGAAACAAAGAACCGGGGCATGGGTGGGAATATTTGCTTTATTAATTTTTGTCTCGCTACGGTCCCATTCATTTTATCAATCAGGCCGGCAACAAAAACTCATTGTTTACAATATACCCAAACACCAGGGTATTGACATAATAGATGGAAGAAACTGTTTTTTTATGGGCGATAAAAATTTGCTTTCGGATGATTTTGCAAGAAATTTCTATATCAGACCTTCGCGGGTCCTGCATCGTGTTGCGCCAACTTATCATTTATCTAATTTTTCATTACAGCAAAATTTTTTGCAATTTCATTCAAAAAAAGTTTTGCTGATCGATAAAGATTTTGTTTTTGAACCTGTTCGCATAAAAATTCCAATTGATTTGCTGGTGATTTCAAAAAACCCAAAGCTTTATCTATTAAACCTTTCCAAAATGTTTGATATTAAACGAGTAATATTTGATGGATCTGCAAATGCTGGAAAGCTAAAATACTGGGTAAGGGATTGCGATTCATTGCACATACCATATTATAATGTAAGTGAGAAAGGAGCTTTTGTGATGAATCTTAATTAAAGTAGATTTGCCTGCTTTAACGATTCATGCCACGGCTCAGGACCGTGGCATGATTATTCAAACAAAGGAACATGGATAAAAGAATTAAAACAGCATTGATCTCCGTTTTTTATAAAGAGGGTCTCGGGCCGGTTGTTAAACTATTATCTGAATTGGGGGTTACCCTTTACTCAACCGGCGGCACTCAAAAATTTATTGAGGATTTAGAAATCCCGGTAATTCCTGTTGAAAAACTTACATCTTATCCTTCTATTCTTGGCGGCAGGGTGAAAACCCTTCATCCGTCTGTATTTGGCGGAATACTGGGGAGAAGAGATAATGAAAGAGATGTAAAAGAAATGCAACAGTATGATATTCCTGAAATTGATTTAGTCATCGTTGACCTGTATCCATTTGAAGAAACGGTAGCATCGACAAGCGATGAAAAATTGATTATTGAGAAAATTGATATCGGCGGACCATCCATGATTCGCGGAGCCGCAAAAAATTTTAGGGATGTAACGGTTATTGCTTCAAAAACCGATTATGCTGACCTGGAAAAAATATTGAAAGATCAAAATGGTGAGATAACCCTGGCGCAGAGGAAAAAATTTGCTGCGATTGCATTCGAAGTCGTAAAGAGGTATGACATAGCAATCAGCAATTATTTTAATGCCGGGAAAAACTTTTCTGTAAATCAAAGCCAGACAAAAACTTTACGTTACGGAGAAAACCCTCATCAGCAAGCCTTGTTTAAAGGAAATCTCGATGAGATTTTTACACAACTACATGGAAAAGAAATTTCATACAACAATCTTGTTGATATAGATGCTGCCATTCAACTGATCCGCGAATTCAACGATATAACATTTGCTATTATCAAGCATACCAATGTTTGTGGTATCGCTTCAAGAGTAAAAATTGCCGATGCATGGACGGATGCATTAGCTGGGGATCCTGAAAGCGCGTTTGGAGGAGTTTTAATCAGCAATAGCCTGATAAATAAAGAAACAGCTGAAGCTATTAATGAAATATTTTTTGAAGTATTACTTGCACCTGTATTCGAAAAAGACGCGCTGGACATTTTGCAATCAAAGAAGAACCGCATACTTCTCCAGATGGAACCCAAAACTACAAACCCGATTCCCGGAGATATCGTTACGGAAATGTATAAATCACTGCTGAATGGTGCATTAATACAAAGCGCGGATCAGGGAAATTATGCCGAATGGAAAGAAGAAGGTGGAAGAGAAACAACTGCTTCAGAGAAAGAAGATTTAATTTTTGCCAACCTTATTTGCAAGCATTTAAAAAGTAATGCAATTGCACTGGTTAAAAATAAACAACTTCTTGGCAAGGGCTGCGGCCAGACCAGTCGTATAGATGCCTTGAAGCAAGCCATTGAAAAAGCCAGACAATTTAATTTTGATTTACACGGGGCAGTAATGGCAAGTGACGCTTTTTTCCCTTTTAATGATTGTGTGAAGGCAGGACACGAGGCAGGTATCGCAGCATTCATTCAGCCGGGTGGCTCTATCCGTGATAAGGACTCGATTGATTATTGCAAGCAAAATAACCTGGCCATGGTGATGACAGGGAAAAGGCATTTCAGGCATTAGTTTAGATTGGGAAAAATGAGAGTGGGAAATTTTTGAAATTTCAAAAAGAGAAGCTGAACAGGAGAATTACTGAAACTTGTTACCAAAATCTAATGGCCATCTTCGATATAAATAAAACTTTATCCCAAACAGGCAACTCCTTAAAGCAATTATCGGTATTCAACCCGTTGACGATTCGCAAAAAAGGAACGAGAGCGAAAGCATTGTTTGCATTGGCACTGGTTTGTTTTCTTTGGGGTACTACATGGCTGGCATCAAAGGAAGGCGTAAAGCGTATGCCTGCTCTGCAATTGGCCGGCATCAGGCAACTCATTGGCGGCACCTGTTATGTAATTTTCTTTTTGATAAAAGGCCTTCCATTACCAAAAAGAAAAGAATGGGTAACCATTCTTATTCTTAGCTTTTTAAATTTTTTATTGAGCAACGGATTGAGTACATGGAGTGTTCAATATATTTCTGCAGGACTTGCTGCGATTATAGCGGCTATCTTTCCGTTGTGGCTTGTGGTGATTGGTTTGTTTACATCGAAATCAAAAATTTCACTGCAGGCGGTGGCCGGTTTTGTAATCGGGTTTAGTGGTGTGTGTATTATATTTTATGAACACCTTCAGGATTTTTTGAACGGCGATTTTCGATTTGGTATTTTACTTTCGCTGATCGCTACCTGGACCTGGGCTTTCGGCACATTATATACCAAGAAACAAGCTGCGAATTTTAATCCTTATTTCAGTCTTGGTTTGCAAATGATGATTTCTGGAATTTTTTTATCGGTTTTTACAAATCTTCTTCACAAAGCTGTGCCGTTAACAGCCATTCCATGGCAATCATGGGCCTCGATTGGTTATTTGGTAATCTTCGGTTCTATTATTTCTTTTATCGCTTATTTATACGCTTTACAAAACCTTTCTGCGGAGCAAACTTCCTTATATGCCTATATAAATCCAATTGTTGCTGTATTACTGGGATGGATGATTCTTTCTGAAAAGCTGACCGTATTTATTGCTGTTGGAGGAGCGGTTGCATTATTTGGAGTTTATCTTGTAAATAAAGCATATAAAATTTCATCGCTGGAAATGCCGGAAACAGAAGGTATCTAAATCGCTTGCGAAGATTTATCTTCCATCGCAGTCTGAAAAAATGCGTGTGAAGTTGCATTTATTATGTTGCTCATCATTTATAATACCAAGCTAAGTATCGATGCAAAGTTCAGGAGCAATCCATAATTAATTTGTCTTGGGTTTATTGTTTGTAGCTGGCTTAGCAGGTGGTTGTTTTACCGGATCAGGATCATTGCCCAGATATAAAAGCTCTTGTGGTAAACCAGGCAATTTTAATTCTCTTGCCACAGAAATAAAAATATTATCAATGGCGAAACCAGCTTCATAGCTTTGTGATTTAAGAATAAGAGCATACTTTTTCTTAGTCAGAATTTTTTTGTACGCATTTGTCACTGCTTCATATAAAGGCTGTGCATACTGGGCTCTTTTGTTATTCGATTTATTTTGTGCAATCTGTTGCCAGTACACTAAATTCAAGCCCATTTTTCTTCGTTCTTCCATAGTAAAATCAAGCAAAGCTTTTGATTTTTTGCCGGATGCCACCAATGCAGAATCCACTTTATAAGTGCTATCCAGGCGCTGAAATTCCATTTGGTAATATTGTAATTCTACTGTTAGTGAATCTGCTTCATATATCTGCACCAGGCTATCTACCATATGATACCCTGGCATGGCCTGCACCATCAGATCAATGTCAAATACACCGATCTTTAATGATTGTGCTTTTGTGTTTTCGCCTGCCAGCAAAAAGATAAAGCTGAATGCGGAGAAAAAAACTTCTTTCATATTGTTGATTTATTAACGATTTTTTACAGTGGTAGTAACAAGTTTTGTGAAAATAAGATTTATCCTGTAATGCATTAAAAAATTCAAACAGCTGATAGTTGTCTAACAAATTGTTCATAGACCTCTCTCCATCCTTTAGATAATTTACTTGTGCCAAGAAAGGTATTGTGCCAGATAGTAATGAGCGTTCCGTTTACAGATTTTACAATATTATAATAATGCTCCAATTCTTCCAATGTTTGTTGCGGAGAAAATTTTTGTTCAAAAAATGAATTGGCTTCCATAAAACAAAAAGGATAAAGCAATAATTTGGTCTGCTCATCCTTTTCAAGATCATACCAATAAAAAGGTGTTGCCACAGAGGCACGGAAGCCATTTATGCTGCCATAACCCATAGAAAAATCAGATTCTATTCCTAAATCAATCAATCGCCTGTAAGTATGAGGCAGTATAAACCTGATAAAATGCTGACGTGAAGAAAGAATTTGTTTGCCACTAATATGACCCAGCCTTAAAATTTCAAATTTTAGTTTGTCGGGGTCATCACCGCTTTGCCAGGATGGATGAATACCGATTGAATAGCGATTGCTATGTTCCTGGATCAGATCCTGCATCGCTTTTTTTGAGGGAAGAGTATTTTTATCATACTTACCGGTTTTGCCTGCAATAAGAAAAAAATATTCTGGTTTAAGATTATACTGCCCGTGTAATTCATTCATCCATTCAAAAGCATCATAAGGATCTTTATTTTTTCCAAACAAAACTTTTATCCTTTCACTGACTATTGACCATTGACCATTGATTATTGATTTTACCAGCCCTCCGGCAGTTCTCCACCATTGTTTGTATTTATAAGAATAGGCTTCGTCAATATCATAAGTTGGGAAAAAGGTGAATGGCGGGTGGTGAATGGCAAGCGAGGGAAATTTAGCCCGTAAAGCCTCTTTGAAATCTTTGATCCAGATATTTATTATAGGCAGGTGAAGGAAATTTTCTTTGAAAGCCAAAGAACTTTCATGTGCATAACGGCCATACATGTCTTTTTGATGAGGAAGATATTCTTCATAACGGCTCAACAAAAAAAAGCTGGCAGCG
>Ga0137463_1000329_pt1 | contig 17360 bp, 20 predicted proteins | sample EasRivERMGT800_2_FD_102333 | JGI IMG/M metagenome (GOLD analysis project Ga0137463, IMG submission 102333) | Soil microbial communities from meander-bound floodplain in the East River, Colorado, USA - East River MetaG ERMGT800_2 | ecosystem: Environmental > Terrestrial > Soil > Floodplain ...
AAACCGCCGCCCGTGATGAACATGATGCCAGCCATCGCGTCGATCCCCCTACTGGTTCAGGGCTTCTACGAGCCCTTCGGACTTGCGTCCGTTAGAAAGGGAGCGGGAAGTCCGCTCCCCCTTTGACCAACCATCCGGGTAAAACGTTTTAGCCGACAGGCTGCCCGGCCAGCCCGTCGCCTATGGTTTACTGCTGCGAATCGCTGGACAACGCCGCCGCCCCGCCCAATTCCATGCGCCCGCCGTAGCGCATCCGCACCACGATCAACCGCAGGTTGCGCGTCGCCAGATAGTTGCCGGCGGTTTCCATCCGCACGTTGAAGCCGAGCCGCCGGTACATCCGGTAATAGCCAAGGTTCGCGTAGCCGATTTGGCTATTGGTCAGCGACCCTTGAATCTTGTACGGCTGATCGAGCAGCATGTAATCGCCATGCGTCAACCCGAAGACACGCCGTTCATCCGCCGGGCCAACCGGGATCGCACGGGCACGCCGGTACGACGTTTCGTTGCCGAAGAAGACGTTGCGCGAACCCTTGTTCGTGCGGAACGCCTTGGTGACACCGAACATCAAGCCTTCGTAATCGGATACCGTCGGCGGTCCGCTGACACCGTTGTCGGAGTTGATCGTCGTGATACCCGAAGCCAGCGTGATGCCTTGCGGTTCGGTCGTGCCGTTGCCGGCGACGATGACCCGGTCCAGCCATTCCATCGCCTTTTCGCCGAACTTGTCGATGATGATCGACCCGACGTTGGTCGGGCTGTCTTCCTCGAAGTCCAAGCCGATTTCCATGCCAGCCGACGCGGCATAGATGGTCGTATCAAACGCGGAAACGAAGCTGGTTGTATCGAAGGCGGTAATCGCCGTGCCTTCTTGGGTCGAACCGAACGTTGGGTTGGCGACCGCACCACCCTTCATGCGGCGACCGCGCGCCACGTCGTACACTTCGACCATCGGGAAGAATTCGCCGTACAGCACGGGCGTTGTCACCAACGCATCATCGAATTCAATCGGGGCGATTTCGACGCCGCCCGAAGTCGCGTCGTCCAACAGCGCCTTGATTTCGAATTCAGTCAGCTTGCGCCGGGCGACCTTGATGCCGCCGCCGTCTTCGGTGGCGTTCAGCAAGCCCGTCCACTTCATTTCGTGGATGGCGTAGTTGACCAAATCCTTGTCGTGGTCGGTCATCCGCAGCCCGCGCGGAATGTCCGACGGACGCGAACTGGACGCGAGCGACCACTTGAAGTACGCCGCCGTCACCGCCTTGGTCAGATCGGACGGGGAGTACAACTGTTCGCCGTGGAACGTCGCCGGTTGGCCCGCCTTGAAGTGCTTGGCCCCGGACTTGGTCGCGTTCGGGAACACCAAAGCCGTTTTGGTGTTGGAGTACGATTCGTAGGCGTTTTTGACGCGGACGTTCGAAGCGCCGTTGGCGCTCTTGTGCATGACGCCCGCGAAGTCCGTCGGGGTCGCCGACTTCGCGCCATCGTCGCCCATCGATACGCCGAGCTTGGCCAGCACCGACTTGACGGCTTCTTCTTCCGGGGTCAGCTTGACCGCCGTTTCGGTCGTCTTGCCTTCGGTGCCCGTCCCGCCCGTCCCGGTTCCGCCTTCCTTCGGCTTGATGCCATAGGCTTCCAGCACGGCCTTGACCGCGTTGGTTGCCGCGTCGGCGGATGCTTGCGCCATATTGGCGACAGCGTCGTTGCCGTCTTTGCACAGTTCGTTGATCTTGTCAACGTCCAACTTCTTCGTGAGAAGCAGTTGGGTCGCGAGCGCTTTGACTTCTTCGTCAGAAGCGTTCGCCTTCAACTGGTGGTGCTGCGTCAAGTAAGCCTTGAGCGCGGCGGTGACTTTGAACACTGGTTTCGCTCCTGTTTGGGTAAAACGTTTTAGTCCGCGCGTGGCTTACTGCCCCATGCGAGACAGTTCCTCTTGCCGGCTTGCTTCCATCAGAGACGTACCAAGCTGGTCAAACAGCAAGGTCAAGGCGTAAGCGTTCTTGATTGCCCCCTTCTGCCATGCCGAACGGATTTGCGACATGATCCCCTTGGGCGTTTCCCTGATGCCCGGATTCGGCCCGCTGAAATCTTCGTCGTCACTTTCGTCCGGGTTGGCTTGCCCGGTTTCCGCCTTGGCGGCTTTGACGACGCCTTCGACCAGCGAGCCGGCCCGTGCGATCAAAGTCTTGGTTACGTTGGGCAAACCACCCCGCGCCAAAGCGTCGGTGATATGCTCCAAAGCTTCGGTCAAGTCGCCATGATCCTTTTTGGTCAGCTTGCCTTTGCGGCGCTTGACCAGAACCCAGCGGCGCACCTTGACGCTCTTGCCGTCGCCGCCAGCCCCGCCCGTCGTCGTATCGGTGCCATCGCCAGCCCCGCCCGGTACCGACGTCTGCGTATCGTCGCCTGCCCCCGCCGGCAGCGTATCTTCGGTGCCGTCCGGCTTGACAACGATCGTTTGCAGTTCGACCGAAACCGGGACACCCGACAACGTTGGCGTATCGTTGGCGTCAACGGTATAGCCGATTTGGTAAAACCGGTCTTGCGTTTCCGATGTTTCATCGGGTTCGGGCGGGCCGACGCAAACGACGACCGAAGGCGGATCAGCATACGTCGCAACGATGCAGACCTGTTCGCCGTCGTTGACCACGACGCCTTGCGCGGCCAAGTAGCCGGGCAGCGCCGTTTGCAGTAGTTCGGCGATATGCTCCATCGATCCAGCGACCGGCGGGGCGGTGCCGTCCTTCCTGCCTTTGCCCTTGCCGGCCGAGCGGCCACCGGTGCCAGCCCCGCCGACCGTGGTATCCGTACCAGCCCCGCCGACCGTCGTGTCGCCGCCAGCGCCGCCAGCGGTCGTATCTTGCGTTTGCTGCTCAACCCAATCCTGAGCTTCCGGGTACACCATCCGCCAGCCTTCATCCTTGGGCGGGGTCGATTCGGCTTCGATGGTGACATTGGTAACGCCCGGTACCGCGCTCAAAATTTGCTTGATTTCGTCGGACGTGGACATGGGCGTACCGTCGTCCGCCGTACAACTGTCGCCGTCCGCCGAAGTCCACCACGCGGTATATTCCTGCTTGGTGTCATCGGGTTGGCTGTAGAAGCAGTAGCCGTAATCGCCGGAATGCTTGATCGTGGATGCCGCCGCCGCCAAAGCGTCTTCGAAGTCTTGGCCAGCCGCCTTCGACGCCTTCTTGCGCCCGGTCTTCTTGGCCTTGGCAGCCGCCTTGACCAGATTGGCGGTCGCTTTGCGCATCCCCGACCAGCCGCCCCGGACGACGATCGGGCGGGCCATGTAGAACGACTTGGCCCACGACTTCGCGATCGGGGTACCCAGCTTCATCCGGCTGAATGCGGTAATGATCGCGTCGGTATTGGACGGTACCGACACCAAAGACACTTCCATCATTTCGTATTTCAGGATGTCGAATCCTGAAAACGTATCCGCGTCTTTGCCCTGGATCGGCTGGAATTCCTTGGGCTTGAACCCGTGACTGATCCGCAGCGCCCCGAATTCGGTCAGATACGCCGCGTCATGCCCCAAGGGAATATCGGCGATGCCGAGTTGGCCGGCAGCGTGGTCTTTGTCTTGCTTGAGCGTTTTGAACAGCCGCCCGATCGGTTCGACCGGGTTGTGCTGCCACAACAGCGGAGCGGACGGGTCGATTTCCGCACCGTCCGGATGCAGGATATCGCCGTCGCGATCTTGCTTGATGCTCGTCAACACGGCATCGAACATCGCAATCGGCTTCGGGCCTTCCGTGACCGCGTTTTTGAGTTCTTGCTCCGAATACCGCTTGACGGTCTTCATGTCGTCGTTGCGGTACACCAGCGTATTTTTCGACGCCTTGAGAGCGGCTTCCCACGTCGCCCCGGCATACTTGCCAAGGTCGCGCGGGGCAAGCGTGCCGGTTGCCCCGGCGACGGTCTTCAAATAGGGTTCGGCAGTGCCGATCCGGTTCAGCCCATAGCCGCGCTTGTTGACGGCGGCAAGCAATTCTTCAAGCGTCATTGTTGGCCTCGTCAAACGAAAAAAGGGCCGGCAATGCGAGCGGGGTTTGACCCCGTCTTGCACTGCCGGCCCCTTGACGGTTGAATCCTGGGGGGTGCCGGTTTTGGCTAAAACGTTTTAGTCGTCTGCACTAACCCTAACGAATTGCGGGAACCGCGTCAAGCTCTTGGCGCGGATTTTCTGGTTTTTTGTTGGCGAGCCTCAGCGCCGCCCGCTGGCCATCGGTCAAATCTTCGATCAAAGTTTCGTCGGCCAACTTGACGCGGCGGATCGCGCCTTTCTCCCAAATCATTTCAACCAAGGTGCGGCCAAAGCAGCCGGACCCGGTTCGCAAAGCCGCTTGCAATTCGAGCCATTCGATCGCGGCATCGACTTTGCGATTGGTTTCCAACACAGCATCGCGATCGGTTTTAGCTTCACTCACGTCTACGGTCCTTGGGTGATGGATCAATCGACCGGGATAGTAAGCGCCACACATTGACAATTGCACCGTTCGCCCGGTGACAGGTTCGGGTCGCCGGGAAAGTCACAGCGCTCGCCGCCGACTTTGAACTTCTTCGTTGCCTTGACCGTTTGCCCGTCGGCCGACAGATGCGATTCGCGCGTATTGCGATGCAGCGCTGACCATTGTTTCCCGGCGACCAAGCCCAAATCGGTCAGATGCTCCCGCGCCGCTTGCTGGCCGATGTTGATTGCCCCGGTCGCTTCCGTCCGTGCGATCATCGCCGCCCGGACCGCGTCGTTTTCCGGGGAGACAACCGCCAGCACGCGGGCTTCGATTTGTTCGTGCGATTCGCCATGCGCGACTCCACGCCGAACTTCGCGAGCCATTTGCAGCCGGGTCCGCCGCGTCATGTCCTGCCAGTACGGATTGACGACCATGTCCCCGACGTAGTCTTGACAGCGCGAGCGGATTTCTTTGGGCAGCGGAGTCCGGTCGGGCGCTGGCTTGGGTTTGGGCTTGCGTGCCCATTCCGCGACCATCTTGCCGTCTTCGGGCTTCATGTCGGCCCATTCGCGTTCGGCCCCGGACAGCACGACCCGCGTCAAAGCTGGCGTGACCATATCGAGCATCTTATCCGTTGTGCCGGCGACGGGAACCAGTTGCGCGATCAACCGTTCGGCGGCTTCGTCATGCTCACTCTTGACCGCTGTTGGACCGTAGGGCATGAGTGGGGCGAACGGTTCCGTTAGCGAAATCAGGTCGTCAAAAGCGTCGGAGTTCGACTTGCCCCAATTGCTCAGCGCCGCCGCGATCCGCTCGCGTTCGGAATCGAAGAACTTGATGAAGGCTTGTTTCAGCTCCGCTTCGCCGTCCACCATCACCGCGTCCCAATGCTTGAGCCGTTCGGCCTTGCTCATCATCCGGGCGAAGCACACGTAACCTTTGGCCGACTTCGCCGATCGGGCTGGGTTGCCGTGCAGATCGTGTGGCGGCGAGCCGACCGCGATCCCATAACGTTCGTAAGACGTGCCATCCGCGCCGCGGTCGCGCCAGTTGCGCAACCAATCCGACCACGTCGCGTATTCATGCCCGCCGGTCGCTGGGTCCATGTAGCGAACACCATCAACAGTCAAATGATCGACTACGACCCAATGACCATTATCGAAGTTTTCGCGGTCGCGTTCGTTGCCAAACGTCATCCCTTGGATGCAGCAAATCACCGGACGCCCGGCGCGAACGTGCCGCCAAAGGTCTGTCGGTGCCCAATGCGGACCGTTCCACACTTGGCAACCCCGGTGCCGGAAGAAAGCGACAATGTCGGCGGGTTCGGTGCCGATCGTCGCATCCGATTCGAGCGCCGTGATGAAGTCGAGTTCCGACCAGCCCGCGCACATTTCGTACAGTTCGGCGACCGATCGCGACGACGCTGCGCCGCAGTCGTACATTTCGCTTTGTTCGACCAGCGGCACCGGACATTCCGCGACCGAGTTTTCATCGGAGACGCGATCGACATGCTTGCCGGTCGGCTTGGTGCCGACTTGGTTCGGGGCGCTGGGCCGATCCGGGCCTTGCGTGATATCGAGCGGGATCAAATCCATCGGCACCAACAGCGCGTCACCGTCCGGGATCGGCGGCAAGTGCATCAACCCGGCGCGGAGTTCGTTGCGGCTGCAAGCGTAATGTTCCGCCAGCATCCCCCAATCGAGCCGATCGGAATCCGGATCGGTCGCCCAGGCTTCTTCAAGGTAGACGATCAACTTTTCGCCGGGTCGGGCGAACAGCGGATTAAACCAAGCGGTCAGACATTGCGAAATCAATTCGATCTTGGGGTTGACGGCGATATCGTTCAGGTGGTCCGCCGCCGCCGCCGACGATGCCCGGTTCGCCCCTTCGACTTGGCCCAGCACGATCGGATTGACACCGAAGGCTTGGGTGATGCGTTCTTTGGTGACAGCCCCCGATTGCATGAAGTCCATTTCGCGCGGGCTGTTGGTAATCCGTTTGATGTCCTGAATCAGTTGATCCAAGATGATCGGTTCATCGTGGTGATAAACGCCCCGGTATTGTTGCTTAATCATGTTGAGCAATTGGTTCCGCTGTTCTTTGTTGAACAGCGGCTTTTCGCCCATGCCCGCGTTGCCTTGCGCGTCCGGTAATCGGCCAGCGACGATTGCGTAGCCGGGGAAGATGCCGCGTGCGAACGACTGACGCTGGGCTTCGCTGATCGACTCGTCGGATACGACCGCCTTGGCTTGAGCCTGCAATGTCGCATAGGCTCCGAACGGGTTCGACGGATCGGGCAAATAGAAATACACGATCTGTTCGACCGGGACATTGAAGGGCTGAGTTTGGCCTTCCGGGCGGACTTCCCAATACGCGAACAGCTTGTCTTTGGTATGCTTGGGAGCGCACCAATGCGACGGCAATGGCCAAATCACCAACCGCTTGCCAAGCCGGCTGTTGGGATCATCGACCGACCGGACCCACCAATAATGCTTGCCGGTCAGTTCCAATGACGCGGTCAGACAGAACATCAGCGACCACCGCACCATCAATTCGTTCGGGTTGTCGATCGCATCCAAGAGCGGATGACTTTCGAGCAGTTCCGCTGTTTCGTAGTACTGCTTGAGCGGGCCGGGCAAATGCTTCTTGAAGTACATTTGCCGAACGGCATACTCGCGATCGAATGGACCGTAGGGCGTTTGAATGACCGGTCTTTTGACCCCCGACGGCTGGCGAACGGGCTGGGCTGCCGACTGGACCCGCGCGATACGAACCGGCTGGCGTGCGATCGATTGTGCAATCGGGCGGATGCAAGCGTGAACCCAGCCGGTGTAGTGCCGGTATTGTTCTTGGTGATGGATCAGCGACGGCGACCGCAGCGGACCGCCGCCATCGACGCCGCCGCCGGACCCGCCGAAGATCGGATTGCCGCCGCCTCCGCCGCCCGAATTGAATGGGCCGCGCACCATCGCCGCCGATTTTTCGGATGCGGCTGCCGAGAAGTCGCGAACGATCGAACGCATGGCAAGCTCCGGGGTAAAACGTTTTACCCGTCAGTAACGGGCGGAAGACGAGCCGTAAGCGGAAAACGGGTTGGTCGATTCACCGCTTACGGTCACAACGATAGCAAGGGCTCTCCGTGCCCCGCAGACCGCCGATCTAGTCTTGGTTGGGGTTCGGATCGGTTTCCGAACTGAACGCAATACGGACGAAACGATTTGGTTTGATGAAGCGTTCGCCGTCCGGGCCGATGTCGATTTCCAAAAGCCCCGCTCGCTTGCCTTCGACCAGACGCAGCCCTGCGTCGATGCGTGGGTCTTCGACCAGCACCATCCGCGCTGACTTCGGGCGTTGGTCGCCATGATCCAAGACGTCTTGAACGTAAAACGTCGCCAAGCGGATCGACGTTGGCCCTTCGTTGGCTTTGGGCGTGAAGTCCATTTCCCTTGGCCCGTCGAAAGTCTTCTTGACTTCGGGAAGCTCCACCAGCCCCGGCGGCAACGGGTCGGCGGTCGTCAGTGCCAACCCCGGCACCGCGACGACGGAAGCCGGTTCGGCAACTGGCGGCGCGTCGTCGCTTTTTGTCTCTTTGCGATTCTTGGCCATTGCTCACTCCGATGGGTTAGACGGCGACCCGGTCTTGGCGACCGGATACGCGCACTTTGCCGGCAGCGTGGCCGGACAAGGTCAAGGTAATGCCCGTAACCGTTCGCAGTCGATTGGTCGCCGCCGATGGCGTTGTCGCATACGAACGAACGCCCGTCAACGCGGCCCCGGCGGTATGGGCTTTGCGGAAAACGGCGGTAATCGTCGTGACGATGATTGCTTCGACAACGATGACTTCTTGATCGACCAAGCCAGCGTTGACGGTCAGCACGGACCCGACGCACATTCCCGATACCGAACCAACAGCGACGGTCTGCCGGGCCATGATACTGACCGCTGGGGTGATGGTCGTCGCAAGCGCTGATACCGGGTTGTTGCTATCCAACGTGACCGTCCAAGTGTCGGCTGCGCCCAGGTTGTTGGTGCCCGCGATCGAAATGGCTGGAGCCGCGCCGCCGCCCGCGAAGTTGGTAATGACTTCGATGACCGGGACGAATTCGCTGTACAGCGCGTTGTACGACGCCCCGGCGGTAAACGTTCCGGCGGTATCTTTGGTGCCCATCCCCAGCGTTGCCGTCGCATCGAGCGATGGGTGGATGCCTTTGCCGTAGACGTTGGTTGGCGTCAAGATCGTTCCGCCGACGAACAGCAGCAAATCCGCGAAGTACGGGTCGAGTAAGTTGGCGTACAGCGCCCCGCCGGCCCCGCCGGAATAGTACGACATGAACGTATCAAGCGTGGTAATGGTCGAAGCGATATCGGTACCATGCACCGCGTAATGGGCGTCCAGATTGGCCAAGCACAACGGGAAGTTGCGCAGCCAAGTTTCGTCGGCGCTGATGTAGCTGGATACGACGATCGACCCATCGTTGAAGTCGTGTTCAACGTCGTAAGAATCCGCGCCGACGGAAACTTCCAAGAGTTGATCGGCAAGGTTGCGGAGCGTGCCCGCGACTGACGACCCGGTACTGATGCCGGCGACGGCGACCAGTTCTTGATACATCCGGCTGATATGGTCCGTGTAGGCTTGCGCACGGGCCAACGATAGGACACCCATTGGGGAATCTCGCGGGGTAAAATAATTTAGCCGGAGTGCTGACGATGATAGCACCCCGGCTCAGAGTTGTCTACGGTATTCGCGTTGGAGTTGGCGAAGTCGTCGCGATCGTCGGCTTGGCGGTTGGTTGGGCTGGGCACCCGCCGCAGCAAAAGACCCAAACCAAAAACAGCACGACGAACCATCCGCAACCACTGGACCCGCTGGACGTTGGCGGTTGGCTCACTGTTGCTCCCGTGCATACGCACGTTGGACCCCGACTTCCGATTGTGTTTTGTTGCCGATCGCAGCCGCCGTTTCCGCTTCGACGCGCGTGCGGTTGCGTTCGACTACCGATGTCAGTTCGCGGACTTCCAACTCGCGGATGGTAATCGTCGCATCGCGAAGCTCTACGTCGCGCTTGGCAGCCGTCAAGTTGCGGTCGGCCCGATCGAGTTCGACTTGCATTTCGTTCAACCGGCCACGGGCGCTGGACAGTTCCAACCAAAAATCGCGGGCCGCGCCAGCGTCGTTCAACCGGACGTAAGCCCGATCGAACAAGCCAGCGATGCCACGCTTCCACCACCGCCACGCCCCGACGATCGACGGCAGCCATTCGGGCAAGCCAGCATTGCGCCGGGCGGCGTGGATCGGATGCGGCTGGGTTGTCGGTCGTGCGTTGTTCATTTGACGTTGGCTTCCTTCCATCCGTCGGACCAGCGTTGATGCTGGGCCGATCCGGGCGGATGCGGGTTTTCGTCGCGACGGCAGCCGCGTAGTGCTGCATCGTAGCCGTCGCCCCATTCCATGTTACTACCCATCCCGCAGATAATCACGTTGGCGGGAAGGGATTCGCTAACCGGTCTTGGCGGCTGGATCGATTCCAATGGTCCGATGGCTTCCATCGTTGGCTGCTCTTTCTGGTGGTTTGGTTTCGTTGATTGCGGCGAGCGGGCCAGTCGTCGCGTCAGTCGTCATCAAGACCGGTTCCCCGGTCGCTGGGCACGGCGCGTAATGCGTGTACGGCTTGTCCGGGTTGTCCGGGTCGCGCGGCTGCGAACAGGTAAACGGCCAAAACGCCAAGCCCGGATGGGCCGACCCGCAACGCGGGCAACCCCGAACGTCGATGAAGACGAAGTCGCCGTCATCAACCGGCCCCGGTTGGCGGGTGTGGGCGACGATCGTCGCGAGCAAATCGCCCGTGTTGCGCCGTCGGACGTAGCCTGCGCCGCCGTTGGGATCGGGGTCGATTCCGCAGCGTTCGCTAGGCAGCTTGAAATGGATGCTCAGTGTACCCCCAGCATCGACAACGCTGTTGAGCATCTTGGTTAAAAACGTCAACATCTTGACAACCGACGAGCGGGCCTTGTCGATCCGCTCTTTGGCGTTCAGTTCGATGTTGTGGCTGTTGTTGGGCGCGTCAGCTTCGCGTCGATCGTTGCTGACCCCGATCCGCTTGGCCCGGTTTCCCCAAGCGTAAGTCTGGACACCGCCAACCCCGGTCGTTGTCAATTTGCCCGCCCGCAACAGCGGCATCAAATCGAACCCGGCACCCGCGATCAAGTCCAGATTGTCCGTGCCGACCCGCCAGCCGATCGCGGCGAAGCAATTGGCGCAGCGGATATCTGGCCCTTGGCGTTCCGGGTTGGCTTCCATCTTTTGCCCGCCGCAGCGCAAGCACACTACGAACGTTTCGGCGGGGAGTTCATCGAGCTTAGTCATCACGTTTCATTACCTTTCGTGGTGGGATCGTAACGCCGTCGCCGGGCTTGTACGGTTCGAACGCCGAAGTCCAATCGACCGAAGCGACCTGGGCGTTGTGCGGCACCGTCGTTTCGTTGAATTCCGCGAACGTGCAACACAGCATCTTGCTGCCGTCCATTTCATTGTGCCGTTCAACGTGCAGCAAGACCAGCGACAAGCTGGGCCGATCGCGCCACGGCTCCCGGTTCCATCGACCAATGCACGCTTGCAAATGATACTGAGTCGCCAAGATAGTTTCGTTGCGCGCGGTCAAGAAGACCGAATGCAGCGTCGTCGTCGGGTCCAATTCGCGATCGCGATGGGCTGCCCAAAGCCAGATTTCCGGGCCGCGTTTTTTGTCGGCTTCGATCCATTCGCTGGCCCGACCAAGCTCTACCCCGATCGCTTGATTGGCCCGATACGTTTTGTAGATCGCAAACCACGTTACGCCGATCAGTAGCCACGTTGCGATCTGGATGGTGATTCGAAACTTCCGCATGGGCCGACTCCAATGGGGTAAAACGTTTTAGCTCCGCTTGGGCGAACGTTCGCCGCACATAAACAAACACACCAACGCGAACACTAAACACACCAACGCGACAATAGCACTGCCGACCATCCCAAGCAAGTGCCAAGCGTACAGCACCAAGCCTTCGCTCGTTTGCAGGTGTTCGCCGTTCCACATTGCCGCTTGGCCGGCGATGAGAGCAACGAGACTCAAGATGGCGATAAGCAAGATAGCGCCAACAACCGTTGGCCCGTTGCCCAGCCCATCATCGCCCGGTTCCGCTTCGCCGGGGTTGTACACCGGTCGGATGTTGACCGGGTGATAAGCCGCGTCAAACGGTAGATCGGTCTTGTCGAGCGCTGACGGCGGGTTCAAGTCGGCCATTGTCTATCTCCGGGTTGGGAACCGTAGGGCGATTCAAGGCGGGATCGGCGGGGCTTGGGTTGGCCCGCTCGCCGTCGATCGCGGCATCAAGTTTTTCGAGTGTGTTCGCCAAGCCGGTAAACAAGCCGGCCTTCTTCTCGTCGCCGGTCCAGCCGGGCGTCAGCGCCCGGCCCCCGTCCCATTGGGCGAACAGCCATTGGCCGACTGCCGACTTGCGGACCGCGAAGACGCCCGGTTCGCGTTCGAAGACAAGGTAGCCAACGTGATGCCGTTCCAGGCAGATCATCGACGTAAGCTTGTCTTTGCGGTCGTTCAACAGCGTCATCTTGGCGGTAACGTGAACCAGCATGGCTACTCCACAATGTCGGGATCGTTGTCAATGTCTTCGGGGTTGCTGAAATTGGCAATCGAATGAACGCCCGTTTCTTCCGCAGCCTCAGCAAGTGAAACCGCCGGGCGGAAGCCGACGCCGATCCGCAAGCCAACGTCAGCAAGCAAAGCGTCAGCGTTTGACGGGATAGAAACGATCGACCTTTCCACCATGCCAAGTCGATCGCGAACGCTGTCCGCCAGTTCGGAGTACCCGCGCACGAAGACAACCGGCAGCGCCGTCGAATTGGGCACCCCGACCGTATCCATTTCCCGGAAGCCGTGACGGCTCTCGTCGTACTCCAACCGCACCCCGACGACCCGCCCTGCCGCTTGATCTTCGGCCAAGCGGATGACGAACCAACCGAACTGGACCGCTTCGATGCCGTCGCGTGGATCGGGGTTGACGTGAACGCCGTTGAAGTTGGCCGGCAAGTGATAGCTGTCGCCGACCCGTTCGGCCATGTACACGCCGCCCCATTGGTAGCCGGGCGGCAACGTTTCTGATCGCAACAGCGGGAAGTATTCCCCGTACAGAACCGGGGTATTGACGATCGCTTCATCGAACGGGATGGGGATGACCCCGACTTCTGTAGACGGGACACGGTTCGACAAGATGTCGTGTTCTTGATCGGGAGCGACAACGACCCGGAACGCTTCGCTCAAATGCTGAAAGCCAAATCTGTGGCGCGGATTGTCAGACCAAAAGAACTGGCGATACCACCCCGACGGACGCGACTTGGCAGCGTTCCGCCAAACCGACGGCCCCGCTGCCATGACCCCTTCTGGCCCGGTTACGATCCAGTACGGCGGGGAGTCGCCGTCGTTGTTTTCCCGGAACGTCAAGGGCACGCCCCGCACGTCCAGCACCAACGTCAACGCGGTCGCGTCGTCGCTGGTCGTCAAAGCCCCGTCCACAACGAACGCCATGCTTACCCCGGAGTCAGAACCCCAGCCGGTCGCGCCGCGCTGGGGTCGCCCAAGATCGTCCGCTTGTAAGTTTCCCGGTCTTCGCCAACCAAGCCGGTTTCGTCGCACACAGCATCGACCAGAGCTTCGGCGGGCGAATTCAACACGTCTTCGACGGACGGCTTGGGGAGCGCGCTAATGTCGTCCAAAACAAACTTGGGCAGCGCCGTCAGCGGGCGGTGCCCGGTCGTTGGCTGTGGGGCTTGGCAGCACTTCTTGAGCTTGCGTCTGGACCCGCACGGGCACGGATCGTTACGCCCGGCCCGTGCCCCGCCACGCATGACCGTCATCGCCGTCTTGGCCTGGGTCGTTGCCGCCGCGCAGATGTTGCACTTGAACGACCCTTGGCCGTCGGTCTTGTCCGCCGGACGCTTGCCGCAGCTTTCGCACGTTGGTACCGCCAGCCCGGCCCGGAACGTTTCGACCATGTGCCGAACGCATAGGTAGACCGTCCGGGGCAGTTCGGTTCGCGCGTCGATCCCGGTGCATTGATGGTTCGACGGCTCGCGACAGCCGGGCGCGTCGCACTGACGGGCGGACAGCTTCACGGCACTGAGCGACGACAGAAGCGGGATCGGCTCTTGCATGGTCGGGGTTCCGTCGGGGTAAAAAGTTTTAGCTGAATTTGGTCATTTGGCGAACCCGAATATAGACGACAACCGAAACGACCAAAGCAACGATCGACAACGCCAAAGCAAGGTTGTCTTTCATTTTCGGTATTCCGGGATTCGGGTAGCTTCGGCGAAGATTTCCGGGGCGTCTTCTTCGACCGCCGCGAACACCGCGCCTACGGTCGGTTGGTCTTGGGTCCGTTCGATCGAAACGATGAAGAACCTGTCGCCGGAATGCAGCCCCGTGACTTTGACGAACCGACCCGATTGCTTGCCCCAACGTTCCGCCGTTGCCGCGTCCGGGAAGCGACCCATGACCGAACCTTGGGCATGGATCAGCACACAGCCGTCGGGGATTTGGATCAAGCGGGCTTCCAAGGTTTCGGGCGTTGGGTCGATCGACTTGGCGGTAACGCCCCATTCGGGAACAGCGGTAAGCACGGCGACGGTCAGCATGATCCCAACGACGAAACCAATGGCGGTCTTCATGGCAGGCTCCGGGTCAGTTGCGGATCGGCACAACACCGATCCGATGAAAGTATAATCGCTCGCGGAGATTTTGTCTTTTATTTTTTTCCGAATTTTTTTCGCGGCTGCTTTTGTTACGGGGCTTCGCGACCAAATTCCATCCAAGCGTTGTACGTCAAAGGCCAGCCGGCTTCTAAAACCAACTCGCACGCGCGGGCGGCTTCTTCGATTTCGGCTTGCGGGTAGCTGACGTGGTTGGCTAGTTCGTCGTGCGTTCGCAGCGACAAAAACGCCATCAAGCTGCGCGGGTTGCACGTTACCCAGCACGACGAATAAATCGCAACTGGCAACGTCGAACGGGCGACTTCGAAAGCGATACCGTCGGCAATCTCGCGGCTGTACTCGTTGTAACAAACGGCATACGCTTGACGCTTGCCGGCAAGCAGTTGTTCGTAGCAATCGTCCGCTTCGGTTTTGGCGGTATGCTCAATGACCCGGTCCGCGCCGAACTCCTTCGCGTACTCGCGCTCGTACCGATCGTCCAGCGTCAGAAACTTCGGTCGCCCCGGTTTCCAGCCATCGACCGGGCACATGGGCCGGTTGCGCCGCGGCACCCAAAAGACCGGCTCCAACTTCTTATACCGACCCGATTCTTCGTTGTAGCTGAACCCGATCCGGTGCCGGTGCCATTCGCGCCAAACGAAGATCGGGGCGTGAACGAAAAAGGTAATCGCCGAATGTTCGAAAGGCGTGCCGTGCCGTTGCTTCATCAAGAAGCGGATCAGCCCCCGGTTGCCGTCTTTGTATTCGGGCTTGGCGAAGTCCAGTGCCGCTTCCCCGCTCACCGATGCTTTGGCAGCGGCGACGACCGTCGCATCGCCGCCCATTTGTTGAACGGTCGTTACTTGGATTTCGCTGGTCAGCGCCATCCCTTCGACTTCATCAATGGCTTGCACGGGTCCGACTCCGTTGGGGATTAAGAGTGTGCTGCGTCTTCGTAAGTCGAAGGCAGTTGCGGCTGTAACGGGTTGTCAAAGGTCAATTGATGCAACCAAATCTTGCGATAGCGAATGATTCGCCATAGCTCGCGCCACGACGGTCGCCAGCAAGTCGTCGCCAACCCGCCTTCGACCTTGGCCGGAAGCGGCTGGTACTCCGGTTGGTTAGCGGCAAAGACGACATTGGTTCCAGGGAAGTCAAGCGGCTTCATGGCTATGGTCCGGTGGTAGTTCGTTGACGAAAGCGACACCGTCAGCGGTCAGCATCGCCGTATCGGGGTGGATCAATTCGACCCATTCCCAATCACGCATCGCGACCAAGCTGGCGTAAGCCCGTTTGTACGAAACGTCCATAGCGAACGCGACCAACCGACACAACAGTTCGACGTTGACGGCTTGTCCGATCGGCATGGTGCGGAACAAGAAGTTCTCTAGCGTTTTGTTGCTGACTCTCATTGCGTCCGCTCCATCGGGGTAAAACGTTTTAGCTGCCCGCCGTCAATCCGTGCATACACGACGGGCACACCAAGCCGGGCGTTGGTCCGTCCCTCCGTACTAAGCCAGTCGTCGTCTTCCGGCAAGACTCGCACGGGCCGATCAGCACGTCGCCCGGTCGGGGCTTGAGCGGTCCGGGCGTCTTGACCAGCCGTCGCCCCTCTTGCTCAAGACTAAGGTAAGTCGATCCGCCGCCGGCCAGCTTGTCAAGATCGTTGCGGACTTTGATGTACAGAACGGCCAACGATCCGACCGCCATTGCCAACAACGCGATCGCGATCAAAATCCCTATTGCGAAATCGTCCATCGTGCAACTCCGGTTAGTGGTCATCATCGGCCAAATGGATCGTACCATCGGGTTCGATCTTACGAGCGACCGGCCTGGGCGGCTTGTTCAATGCTTCAAGCAAGTCGTCAATCGATCGTTCGATATGCTGCTCGCGAGCTTTGAAGACGTCTGGAACCGTAGAGTCAGTTGCGGGCGACTGGCCATGATCGCTTAGAACCAAGTCGCCATGATACGTCGTCAGCGCGTCTTGGACGCAGTACATCGCCCCGTAAGCGGCCACGTCGAACTGATCGTCGTGCGCTCCGTTGGGGAAGTCGGTCAATTCGTCTTCGAACTCCGGTCGCCATGTCCCGGACGCCAGATGGTAGACTTGTCCCGATTCGTACATGGTGACAAGGAACGCCGCGCGCTTCGACTTGTCGCCGTCTTCGACGTTCAACCGGCGCAGCGGAACGCCTTCGCGGCGGGCGGCTTGAAGCAAGGCTTCGCCGGTAGACTTCGGTTCGACCCCCTGCCATGAAATTTCGCACGGCCACTTCGGCGCGGCATGGGGATCGAGAAAGCGCCATACCGCTTTGTCCCGGTCCCAAGCGTTCGTCCCCAGCCGCAACCGCTTGAGCGCCGGCCATTGGTCGGGGTACTCAAGTCGCTCCCGGAAAATGTGATAAATGACCAAGTCGCCGCCGGGCGTTTTGGCGAAGGTGCCGACGACGGTCCAGTCCGCCGACTCCTTGAGCGAGCTTGCCGTATCGCACGTTTGAAACCAGAAGCATTCTTTCGACTTAAATTTTTTAGCCGGTTTTTCCGGCGACCCGTCACCCAGCACCAACCATTGTTCGCCGTCTTCCCAAACCAGATAAGCGGGTTGAAAGTGCTTCGACCGGATGACCGATCCGCCTTCGATTGACGGGCGCTGGAACAGCTGCCCCGGTACGCCGCCTTGCACCGTCTTGACCAAGTCGTTGACCGCCGCTTCGGTGAACCGTTCCGGCCAAAGGATTTCGCCGGGCTTGCGGTTGTCGAACAGCTTGGGATCGGCACGCTGGAGCTTGGTCGGGACGATGTAGTCTTTGGGCCGCGTTGTAATGTCGTCGCGATCCGGGAACCAAAAGCGATTGGGTTCAGCTTTGATCGGCAGGATCAACGTTTCGTAGCCGTGTTCTTCCGCGATCATCCGGCCTGTCAAGTCGTTGCGATCGAACCGCTGCGCCGTAATCAGCCGCCCTACGTTTTCCGGATCGTTGAACCGGGTGCCCATCGTTTGCGTCCAGAAGCGATAGACACGCTCGCGATCGGCCTTGGAGCGGGCTTGCTCGGCGGAAAGAATGTCGTCGCTGATAAGGTACTCGGCCCCTTCGCCAGTTGCTACGCCGCCGGGCGTCGTGCAGAAGCGAAAGCCCATCCGGTCGTTCCAGAACAGCCGT
>Ga0137463_1000330_pt1 | contig 17273 bp, 16 predicted proteins | sample EasRivERMGT800_2_FD_102333 | JGI IMG/M metagenome (GOLD analysis project Ga0137463, IMG submission 102333) | Soil microbial communities from meander-bound floodplain in the East River, Colorado, USA - East River MetaG ERMGT800_2 | ecosystem: Environmental > Terrestrial > Soil > Floodplain ...
GCCAGCCAGCGGCCGCCCGCGGCCGGCGATAGACCGTGCGACGACCGCTCGTGGATCTCACGCGGTCGTTACCGGGACGTTGGTGGATGGCTCCCTCACCGTTGCCGACGAGGTCGAGATTGCACCATTTGGCCGCAAAGCCCGCATTCGTGGTCTGCAAACCCACAGAGCCAGCGTCGAGGTTGCTCACCCTGGCAGCCGGGTCGCGATTAACCTGACTGGCGTTGATAAGCGCGAAGTTCAGCGGGGCGATGTCGTCGCGCTGCCGGGTCTGCTGCGGGGCACAACCCTGATCGATGTGCGGTTTCGCCACCTGGCGGGGATGAACCGCCCGCTGCGGCATAACACACAGGTGAAGTTCTTTTCGGGCGCGGCTGAAAGGGTGGCACAGGTGCGGCTGCTGGGCGATCAGGAGCTTGCCCCTGGCGCGCGCGGGTGGCTTCAATTGAGACTGGAAGTGCCGGCGGCGCTGGACAAAGGCGATCATTTCATCCTCCGCTACCCGTCGCCAGCCGAAACGTTGGGGGGCGGGGTGATCGTTGATCCGCATCCGGCGCATCGCTGGCGGCGATTCAAGCCGGAGGTGCTGGTCCGTCTGGAAACGCTGCTGCAGGGCAGCCCGGCGGATCGGCTGCTGGATGTGTTGGAATCACAACCGGCACTTATAAGGCACGATGCGCTTGAGCTGGCCGGTCTTCAGGCGGCGGAAGCGGCGTCTGTTCTTGAGGAACTGAAGCAGCGTGGCGATATGATTGAGTTGGCCGATGGCTGGCTGGCGGCGCGGGCGTCCTGGGCGCGGCTGGTGGAACGGCTAACAGGTGAGTTGTCGGCGTTTCATCAGGCAAATCCCCTGAAGGCGGGGATGCCGCGCGAAGCGCTGCGGAGCCGGCTGGGTATCGATCCCAAAGTTTTTAACAAAGTTCTGGAGGCTGCCGGCGAGCAAAGCCTCGTCGTTGACGGGCAGCATACTCTCCGGTTGCCTGCGCACGCCATCCAATTCACCGACACACAGCGGCAATCGGTGGCGAGGCTGCAAGCGGCCATCCACGCCGATCCGATCAACACACCCAGTCTGAAGGAAGCTGCATCAATGGTGGGGGAAGATGTGCTGCTGGCCCTGTTTGAGCAGGGGACACTGGTTCAGGTTAGCCCGGAAGTCTTATTTGATGCCGAAACGCATGCAACGTTGGTAAGCCAAGTGAAAGACACCATCGCGATCAAAGGCTCAATCACCGTCGCGCAGGCCCGCGACTTGTTCAACACCAGCCGCAAATATGCGTTGGCGCTACTAGAATTTATGGATGCAATGGGCATCACAAAACTTTATGAGAATAAACATGTGTTCAGCGAAATAAATCACGGACAATAAGGTGGAACATATTTGATAACAAACATGCCTGTGCCGTCAACTAGCGATCCACTCATTGCCTTAAATGCGGGCCAGCTTTGGGAGCAATTATCGGTTGTGTGTCTATGCTGAGAGGTCCAACCAACGCACACGCCATTCGGGCAGTTAAGCGCACTTGTCACTGCCCACTTGCTGGTAAATCCTTGATACCATTGTTTGGAATTCTGATTCCAATTTTCAACCCAAATTGCTGTATTAGGGCTGCCTGCTATTGCTGTGCCTTGAGCTAGTGGCTCTGCCTGACAAAAATAGGATGATGGGATTGAACTTGCGCCGGCGCACATCCCCCATGTCCCATCGTAGTTGACTACAAAGTAATAAGAATCCCCATATGTGTAGGGCATATTGTAACGTTGTCTCGCGAGGTTATGTGAGTCGTCGCTCCAGACAACTGAGTTTGCGCTGGCTTCGAAAAGGAATCCATTCTGTAGAAAGTATGGTGGCGATGAGTTAGTCTCAACATTATTAAGGAAGGCCGAGTACACATCTTGTCGAGTTCCCGTGCTAAGTGGAGCAGTGAAGTATGCGGCTTGCGCCCTATTGTTTATTAGCGAATATACGTCAAGGTTCTCAAACAATGCATATCCGGGCTTAAATTGCATACTTGTTTCTGGATATTCCTGACCGTCAACACCTATGTTCATCCGTCCAATTTGGAGACAACATTCAAGGTGGCCTCTTGATTCCCTCGCTCATTTTCTGCTATAAAGGAGCTCAACGAAACGCTTGGGCCAACAACTTCTACTGTCCAGTCAGCGTGACCTAAACCTCTTAGGGCATTGTTTATTTGTGTTGACTCACCTGTTGAAAGATAGGCTTCAAGATTAGGTGGATGTGGCTTGAACGACTACACGTTTTTCCCAATCAGGCACGCACATCGTATTGTTGTGGGCCAGCACTGCTATTACAGGATGTCCGCCAATCTTGTCTGGAACCCCAAATTGAAAAGGATCATATTTGCCCTCCTGGGCTTTTACCGCAGCGCCCAGTCCGAGAAGCATGATTGTAAGAAGCGTACTAAGAATAGGTGGAACGCGACGAGCAATTTTCATTGATTCCTGCCCCTCATTTTTCGAGTCTTTATGGAAATGGTCGCCCTAGCCTTGCACAGCCGTTAGCTTTGGCCGTGGCATTGCCCTTTTCATTTTCAGCCACGAATTGTTCAAACGTGACACCTGGTCCAACGATCTCTATCGTCCAAGTTGTCTTATCAAGTGCGTCAAGACTATGGATTATTTGGTTCGATTCATCGGCATCTTGATACGACTGTAGATCTGAAGAGGTAGCCTGTACGACTACTCGCTTCTCCCACTCTGGCATACACAAAGTATTGTCTGGGGCAAGTACCGCTATTACCTTATACCCATTAATTGTGCTTGGAACCCCATAACGAGATGGGTCATATGAGCTTGATGGTGCTACTGTAAATGTTGTTAGCCAGGGGAATTGCGACGCATGGAATTGGTTTCCCAAAAAAGCGATAAGGATTACACTTATTACAAGCACTATGACGACAATTACCATTGTTCTTGTGTGCATACGGTTACCTTACTAATTAAACCATCGTTAACCCTTAAAACTAGATTATCATATGCCTGGGATGTCAATAAGCCCACGAAGTGGAATACTTAACTGCCCATCACCAGCCGGAAGGCAAGCCTGCCGAGGATGAGACAGGGCACAGAGCAGACAAACAAGAAAACAACGATAGCAAGAATCAACAGCAGCGTGTACGCTACGGGACTGCGCTGTTTGATTTCTTGAACCGGGGCAAGGTAGGTTTGTTCGAGCCACTCCCGGTAGGATTGTGGCCGAGAAAAGTCGTCCTGCTGCATTTTGTAACGCCGTCGCATCAATAATATTCCTGTTCGTCACCCAATAATAACCTTTTTCAAACAATATGATACTTCCCCATGTTGGATTAGCGGTCGATTCGGGGAATCAATACCCCTCTCGCATAGTTTCGAGAGGGGTATTTGCTTTTTCAATGGTAGTGGCTGCTGTTGTTAATACTCCGGCATAGGCGGAGCAGCAGGCTTATCGTCTTCCGGCGCATCGACAATCAGCGCTTCGGTGGTCAGGATCATCGCTGCGATGCTGGCCGCGTTGGCCAGTGCGCCGCGCGTGACCTTTACCGGGTCGATGATGCCGGCCTTGATCATGTCTGTGAATTCGCCGGTCATCACATCGTAGCCGATATTGGCGGTCTTCTTGTCCTTGTGCATCCGGCGCACGGTGTCGATAATCACAGCACCATCTACGCCCGCATTGCCGGAAATCTTGCGGATAGGGGCTTCGAGCGCCGTGCGTACGATGCTCACACCGGTCTGCTCGTCGGGATATTCCATCTTTACGTCGTCCAGCGCGCTCATGGCGTTGATCAATGCCACGCCGCCGCCGGGCACGATGCCTTCTTCCACCGCCGCACGGGTCGCACGGAGCGCGTCTTCGACGCGGTGCTTCTTTTCCTTGAGTTCGACCTCGGTGGCCGCGCCAACGCGGATCACCGCCACGCCGCCCGAAAGCTTGGCCAGGCGCTCCTGGAGCTTCTCGCGGTCATAGTCCGAGGTGCTCTTATCAATCGAGACCTTGAGCTCCTCGATACGCCCCTTGATCGCCTTTGGGTCGCCCTTGCCATCGATGATGGTGGTGTCGTCTTTGGTTGCGACGATCTTGGCGCATGTGCCCAGGTCTTCGAGGGTCGCGCTTTCCAGCTTGCGGCCCAATTCTTCGGTGATGACGGTTGCGCCGGTCAGGGCGGCGATATCATCCAGCATTGCCTTGCGGCGGTCGCCAAAACCGGGCGCTTTGACCGCCAGCACGTTCAACATGCCGCGCAGCTTGTTCAATACCAGCGTAGCCAGGGCTTCGCCATCCACGTCTTCGGCGATGATCACGGCGTTGCGGCTGCCCTTATTGAGCATTTTTTCCAGCACAGGCATCAGGTCAGCCGCCGCGCTAATCTTTTTGTCGTAGATCAGGATTGACGGCTCTTCGATGATCGATTCCATCGATTCGGGATTGGTGACGAAATACGCGCTGATGTAACCTCGGTCAAACTGCATGCCTTCCACGTATTCTGTTTCAAAGTTGATGCTTTTGCTTTCTTCGACGGTGATCACGCCGTCTTTGCCGACCTTCCACATCACTTCGGCTATCAGCTTGCCAATCGATTCGTCCTGAGCCGAGATGCTGCCAACACTGGCGATCTCTTCCTCGGTGTCGATTTCGACAGCGGCCTTCTTGAGCGTTTCGACGATCTTATCGGTGGCGGCCTCAATACCCCGCTTGAGCAGCATGGGGTTCGCGCCAGCGGCGACGTTCTTCAAACCCTCGGTGACGATGGACTGGGCCAGCAGGATGCTGGTGGTGGTGCCATCACCAGCGATATCGTCGGTTTTGGTAGCGGCTTCCTTGAGAAGCTGTGCGCCCATATTCTCATACGGTTCGTCCAGCTCGATTTCTTTAGCGACAGTCACACCATCGTGCGTGACGGTCGGTGCGCCAAACTTCTTGTCCAGCGCGACATTGCGGCCTTTAGGGCCAAGAGTGGTGGTTACGGCGTTAGCCAGCGAGTCAACGCCTTTTTTGAGGCGGCGGCGTGCCTCTTCAGAAAATGCGAGTTGCTTGGGCATTGTTATTGTTTCTCCTTAACGATTGGGGTGTCGAGTTCGGGATCAGGCATCCAGAATGGCGAGGATGTCGCTTTCTTTGAGGATGAGCAGCTTTTTGCTGTCGAGCTTGATTTCGGTGCCACCGTATTTGGCAAACAAGACGGTTTGCCCGGCCTCAACATCCATAGGCACGCGTTTGCCGTCCTCGTCTTTACGCCCTTCACCAACCGCCAGAACGGTGCCTTTCTGGGGTTTCTCCTTGGCGGTTTCGGGGATGAACAGGCCGCTTCCGGTGCGCTCTTCCTGCTCCAACGGTTCGACGACCACACGGTCACCCAGGGGTCGAAGTTTCATGGTGAAACACCTCCTTGAATGGATTTGTAATGAATGGTGCACTGATCAATACGATTATTTTAGCACTCGCCGTGCTAGAGTGCTAACTTGCGTGTAGTATAGCATAATGTGAGGGCCAATCAAGATGTTTTAGCCGACTCGTCCCCCCTTTTTACGTAATTCTGATGTTAGGGCGAGTGTAAATTGCCCCTTGCCCGGGGGCGTCTTATAATCCAGCGCGTAGGGTAGATTGCCCTTCAAAGGGGAGAAAATGACAACAGGCCAACACTTAAACCAGATTGAGACGGCAGGCTTGATTCAGGTTGCCCAGATGGAGCCTGAACTCGAATATATCTTCCGCCATGCGCTGATACAGGAAGCGGCATATGGGCTGATGGTCAAGGGCCAGCGCCAGGAGCTTCATGCGGCGGTGGCCCGTGCGCTGGAAAACCTATATGGTGATCGGCTTGACGAGATGGCCCCGCTGCTCGCGCATCACTTTGACCAAGCGGGCAATAACGAGCAAGCATTGAAGTATCTGACGCTGGCGGGCGATCAGGCCGCCAGCCGCTATGCCCATGCCGAAGCCGTTATGCATTACCGCCGGGCCATCGATGTCGCGGGGCAGGTTCAAGCCGATTCGAATATGCTCCGCCACCTCTATTTGTCCCAGGGCCGGACGCACCAACTCAGTGGCGAACACGACGAGGCGTTGAGCACGTATCTGGGGTTGGAGTTGGTGGCGCGTGAGCGCGGCGACAAGCCGCTCGAACTGGAGGCCCTGATGGCTCAGGCGACCGTGTATGCCATGCTCACACAGCAGGCTAACCCGGCAGAGAGCATTCGGCTATCCGAACAGGCGCTGATGATTGCGCGTAAAGTCGCGGACGAACCGGCGGAAGCCAAAATCCTGTGGAATCTATCGCTGGCGCACTGGCGTAAAATGGATATCCCGGTGGCTCTGGGATACGCCGAGCAGTCGATTGAGATCGCGCGGCGGCTCAACCTGCGCGAGCAGATGGCCTATACGCTGCACGATATGGGCCGGTATCTCATGATTTTGGGCCGCCTTGACGACGCCGCTCAAATGCAACAAGAAGCCGAGGCGCTGTGGCGCGAGTTGGGAAATCTGCCAATGCTGGCGGACAGCCTTAACCTCAGGGCCCCCATACTCTATAGTAAGAGTGATTACAGCGGAGCACACGCCGCGTCTGACGAGGCCCTCACCCTCAGCCGTGATAGCGGCAATTGGTGGGGGCAGGCTATGAGTCTGCGCGCACTTAGCGTGCAGTCGCTGGAAAGTGGCGAGATCACCCTTGCGCTCGAAACAGCGTTTGCGGCGATGGAGGCGTCCGATCAGGCGGGGTTTGTGTTGGGGTCGCTCGCTGGTCGCGGCATGGTTATTGATTTGTATGAATACGTTGGCCAGCCCGTCAGGGCAAACGAGATGCGGGCAAACCTGGCAAGATTGGCGCAGGACAGCAGCGACCCGTTTGTTCAAGGAGCGTTTGCGCTGACGAATGCGCTCATCGCTCAGCGGAACGGAGATCCGGAACCTGCTCGGATCATTCTTGATGTGTCACGGCAGTGGCCGCGGATGGGGCCGCCCCATGTGCCACAATTTATCGATTTGCGCCGGGTTGAAATAGCCTTCCAATTAAGGGACTATGAGGAAACCGTAAGGATTGTTGCGCCGCTTTCCCTAGTATCAAACACCCAAACGCCTAAGACGGAATCTACGCAACTTGCGCGTTACAAAGCGCGGTCGTTGATTGCATTAGGCCGCTTGACTGAAGCTCGTGAAGCGTTCGAACAAGCATTCTTGCTTGTTTCAGATGATAGTGTGCGGTTCCAGCGCTGGGAGAATCTGGCCGCGCTCGCCGATCTGGAAGATGCGGAAGGCAATCATGAAACTGCGCTCGTTCATCGGGCCAAGGCACGTGAAGCGATTGAATACCTCGCGGCGCGGATGGGCAACCCGGAGTTTGACGCCTCGTTTCGCGCGCGCCCGGAGGTGGCGGCATTGCTCGCCGAAAGTAACAAATAGCACATACTTCTCGATACCCGTGCGGACTACAATATCACTGTTTGTGAGCTAGACTCATCTTTATAGTAGCGTATATCCACCACGGAATCGACAATGACCCCTGAGCCAGTCATACAAACTACCGGCCTTGTCCGTCACTTTGGTGATCTGACGGCCCTGAATCACCTCACATTTGAGGTTAACCACGGCGAGGTGTTCGGCTTTCTCGGCCACAACGGGGCAGGCAAGACAACGACCATCCGCATCCTGAACGGTGTGCTTGCCCCCTCGGAGGGCAGCGTGCGAGTGCTGGGCCTTGACCCGATTGCCGATGGGCCAGCCCTGCGCCTGCGCACCGGGGTGCTGACTGAAAACCCGTCGCTGGATGAGCGACTGACCGCTCGCGAAAACCTTGAGTTCTACGCGGAACTCAACGAGATTCCACGCGACAAGGTGCAATCCCGGATTGATCAGCTCTTGGCCGATTTTGAGCTAACGGGCCGTGATCGCGAAAAGGTTGGTGGTTTCTCAAAGGGGATGAAACAGCGGCTGGCGCTCGCTCGCCCATTGCTGCACAACCCGGAGCTTATCTACCTGGATGAACCCACATCGGGCCTTGACCCGGTAGCGGCGCTTCATGTGAGGCAGTTGATTACCCGCCTGAGCATTGAAGAGGGCCGCACTATAGTTATTTGCACACATAACCTGGTCGAGGCGCAGCGGCTGTGCCATCGGGTGGCCGTGCTGGAACAGGGAGAACTCATCGCCCTGGGGACGCCAGCGGAGTTGGCGCGGAAATTCGGTCATCGCCAGCGGTTGGAGATTGAAGTGGACGCCGATCAGCGCGACCATACGCTGGCCATACTTAACAAAATGAAAGGCATTACTGCCACGCTCGGCGAAGATCAACATGTTAGCGTGTTGGGTGCGGCGCATGACCGCATCCCTGACCTGGTGAAGTCACTGACAGACGGCGCGGTGCGGATTTACTGTGTTACACCGGCAGAGCCATCCCTGGAAGAAGTTTATCTCGCTCTGCATGGCGAGCAGGAGGAAATCCTATGAACTGGCGCGCCATCCGTGCGATTGCCCGTAAAGATATTACAGTCGTGTTTCGGCATCGGGCCGTGCTGATGCCGCTGATTATTGTTCCCATCATCCTGCAAGTGATTTTCCCGATTGGGTTTGGCGCGGCGGCGGTATATGCGCCTATTCAATCGAGCGACATGCAAGATCTGAGTCAGATGCTGGCCACGATGCCACCGTCGTTGCAAAACGAGTTAGCCGGGCTGAATGACCGGCAGTTGTTTTTCGTGCTGATGCTCGTTTACCTGTTCGCGCCGATGTACCTGTTCGTGCCGGTGATGGTTGCCAATGTGATTGCTGCCGATAGTTTTGCGGGGGAGAAGGAGCGCAAGACGATGGAAGCGCTGCTGCATTCGCCGGTGACTGCCCGCGAGATGCTGATTGGGAAGGTGCTCTCGGCGCTAATCCCGGCGATTGGCGTGTCACTGGCGAGCTTTATCCTGTACAGCATCATCGTCAACGCGGTGGGCTGGCCGCTGATGGGCCGCATCTTCTTTCCGAATGTGATGTGGCTTGTTCTGGTTTTGTGGGTGGCTCCGGCGGTTTCCTGCCTGGGGTTGGGCGTGTCGGTGCTCGTCTCGACGCGTGTTTCGACGTTTCAGGAAGCTTACCAGATGGGCGGTCTCGTCGTTCTGCCGATTGTGGCTCTAATGCTGGGACAAGTATCGGGCGTGTTATTTCTCAGCCCGGTTTTTGCGGTGGTGCTGGGCGCGATATTATGGCTGATCGCCGGTGGTGTGTTGTATTTCGGATCGCGTGCCTTCCAGCGGGAACGATTGTTATCACAATTATGAACGGTCGTGCTGAAGCTGTCGGGTAACCAGGCGTGATAGGCAGATCAGTAGTCCTTGCCGCGCTCTACCAGGTTGATCAGCGGCTCTCCGGCAACAAAACGGCGCAAGTTCTCGGCAAAGACATCGGTGGCTCGTTCGTCGTACTGGGGTGAATACCCGCCGATATGCGGACTAATAATCACGTTGGGAATCCCCCACAAGGGACTCTCGGCGGGAAGCGGTTCGATAGAGAATACATCGAGCGCCGCCCCGCCGAGTTTTTTGTCTTGCAGCGCCGTGATGAGCGCTTGCTCATCAATAACATCGCCGCGCGCGCCGTTGATCAGAATCGCGCCCGGTTTCATAGCCGCCAACACCTTTGAGTCGATCAAATAGTCGGTTTTGGCGGTCAGCGGCGCCATGACAACTACATAATCACACTCTGCCATGAATGCGTGCAAAGCCTCCGGGGGATAGATGCGATCCGGAATTTCGCCGTCCGGGTCTCCTGTATTTGGAATCACATAGCGGTTCTGAAACTTCAAATGTCGCACATCCTGCTTGATTGCGATAATCCGCATCCCGAACGCCTGTCCGATTCGCGCGACTTGCCGCCCAATTGCGCCATAGCCCACTATCCCCAGGGTTGCCCCGTAAAGTTCGGCAGGCATAAAGCGCTCCCAGCGCTTCTCGGCCCAGCGTGCGGCGGCTTGATCTTCCACAATCAGGGGAACCCGGTGGGTCAGTGCCAGCAGCATGGCAAACGTGTATTCGGCCATCTGTATCACATGTATCCCACTGGTCGAGGTAAACATTACTTCGCTTTGCGTATAGAGTGGATGCTTCAACAGGGTATCGACGCCGGCAGTGTGCATCTGCACCCAGCGCAGCCGTGGCGCATCAGATGGATCTGGCAGCACCGAAAAGGTATATAGAACGTCCACCTCGCTGAGAATATCGGCGATTTCTTCGACCGACTGTACATCGCGTTCGTGAAATGTCAGAGACGGCGACACACTTGACAGCTTCTCCATGACGTCTTTCGAGAATGGCAGGGTCAGCAGGACGTTAATCGTCTCCATAAGTGGATTCTTCCTCAGGGGGTGATGAAAGCGAGTGGGTGCGTTTCCATGAACGAATCAAGCCCAGCGTTCCCAGCGTGATAAACCCGACGCCGATAGCCAGCACCCCGAATAGAATATCGCGCACACGGGTAATGGCGATACCCAGTAGCCGTGGCTGAATAGTATCCTGTAGCTGCCACCCGGGTATAGGCGTCGCTCGGAATATGGTGTAATCGGGTGTGGGTGGCGCGGGCGAAGAAATAACTGCCGCAATCTGCGTCGGGACGGCGGAAGCTTCCACGGCCGGAATGGCCGTCGGCTGAGGCTGAAAAGTCGCCGGGGGCTGGGTGGGTGCCAACGTCGGGAACAGCACGATTGGCGGAAGCAAGGGGGGAACGCTATCCGCCTCTCCATCGTAGAGGATACTGTCCTGCGAGTCAGCTGTGATGCCCGGCGAATCGATGAAGCGTACGTAAACAGTCTTGCTGCCACCGCCGGTGCTTGTATCCAGAGTCCACGGGATATTCTGCGCCCAGGGTTGCCATACCGCGCCGTTCAAGTCAGGCGAGTTGCTGATCATCACCTGGGTGGCCTGTCCGATTTGGCCACCGCCGTAAAAGACACCTTCATTCCACAGTGTTAGCGTCACGTTGGGGTTGGATGTGGAATAGGCGTCGCTGTTGATAAATATCGGGAGGACATTGGGCTGGGCGGAGATGTCCATTGTCCAATAAAGCTGGCCCTGCGCGTCCGGCGCGATCCCCAGGCCGACTTCCCGGAGAACCGGGTGCAAGATGTTATTACGATGATCCTGATCAGTGGTGAACCACCAGTTCACCACCTCCTCAGGACTAGTGCCGCCCGCGTAGACATTTTCATTGGCGCGGATCGCTGGATAACCGACGGCCTGGGCTCGCTGAAGTGCCCGGCTGCCGTCCGGCTCGTCATGCGACCACTGGCCGATACTCGCCTGATATTGGCTGTGGCGCTGCGCCGAGAGGGTGAGCAGAGGGTTAAGTGCATATGGCGGAAGCCCAGACGACACGCGATACCCATTGATGGCGGCCAGCAGACGCGCCAATAGGCCGGGATCTTGAGCACGTGCAGGCTGCGCCGCGCCAGAAGATATCCATAGAAGGGCTGCCAGCAGGAGACTGCAAATGGAACGCCTGTACACCATTGCACCCAGACTACAACAGTTCAGACCTGCCCCGAACAGGTCAGGTAGAGCTATTGTATCGTGCGTGTTTCTTGGCTGCATAGCGCGGCTTGCGTGGCGGTCGTCGCCGGTTGCCTGACAGTGGTTACCTGTCGCTTGTGTAATACAATTGCTTGGGCAGGGAACATTATGTCTGGCAAGCGCGTTTAGACTTCAGAGCGGATTGATTGTGTCGTTGGGATCAAAGGAGAGATGGCAATGTCAAAAAGACTAAGAAATTGGCTGCTAATTGGCGGTGGCAGCGCAGTAGGACTGTTGGTGATTCTGTTCGTGGTGTATGTTATTTTCTCGCGAGGCGGCGGTTTGAGCGGCGCTGTAGGTGACACAAGATCATCGGAGGCGGCTCGGCAAGCACAAACTACCAATCAATTCGCGGTAGCCGGTGAAGCACCGGCACCAGACCAGTACGGTGGTGGAAGTTCCGGCGCGGTTGATGCGGCTTCCCCGGCGCTCCTGGCTCCACAGCAGTCCGCATCGACTAACGCGGACGTTGAGCAGATTCAGCGTCTGATTATCCGCACGGGGAGCGTAGCAGTTTCGGTTTCAGACACCTATAACGCTCGCAACCAGATTCTCGGTCTGGTCAACCAGATGACGCCGCAGGGCGCGTTTGTGGTCTCGGTGAACGAATCGGGGGGTGGCGCTGGCGTTACGCCGTACATCAATATGGTGATTCGTGTGCCGGCCACTCAGTTCAGCCCGACAATGGACGCCGTTGCCAAGCTGGCGGCGGAGGGGACGACCCCGCAGCGCAGCGAGACTGCCCAGGATGTTACCGATCAATACGTGGACGTGAAAGCCCGTCTGGACAGCATGGAACTGGCGCGCACGCGGCTTCAGCAGATTATGGCTGAGGCGCAGAATACCAGCGATTTGCTTCAGGCAGAGTCGTTGCTGACCCAGCGTGAAGCCGACATCGAGGCGCTCAAGGGCCGGGTACAGTTTTTGGAACAATCGGCGGCGCTGTCCGAGATCACGATTTCTCTCACACCATACATCCTATCCCAGCCGGTGAATACCAGTTGGCAGCCCGGCGAGACTCTCCGCCGCGCATTTAATGACCTGTTGGACAGCCTGCGCGGGTTCGCCGACTTCTTGATCTACTTCGCCATTGCGGTCTTACCATGGTTGGTGATCGCCGGGTTGATCATCTACGGAATTGTCCGGTTCATTATCGGGCGGGTTCGCCGCAATCAAAAGAAGCAGGCGATCCTGGCGCAGCCAGAAGAACAATGACGTGGTCGCGTTGAGGTGAGGCAGTTCTCGCCTCAACCACTGGTAAGCTGATTAAAAAGACCTCTTTCAGATAGTGGGGAGGTCTTTTTGTTTGGTTATCCATCGTATCTAATCAAACCCCTCGGAAGTTTTGTCCCCATAGAGTGCTTTGCTGGCTTTCTTGGCAGCCTGCCCCAACTTTTTGCCGCTGATCGCTCCACCCATCGCTGCATAGAAGGCTTCATCATAGGGCCGCGTCTGGATGACCACTGGCATCGGCACGGCGTGGCCGAGCACAATTGCCTGCTGGCGGGTATCCAGCCTCGCCAGCACCTCTTTCAGACCCGGCGCGCCGCTGACGCCCATGAATACCGCCGCGATGTCACGATCATTGTCCAGCAGGGCCGTGACGCGCGTGCCGATCTGGGACATCACCTCTTCGTCAATGGCGCTGGGGCGCTGATCGACCACCAGCAGGGTGACTTTGTATTTGCGAAGCTCACGTGCAATCGTGCCGAAGATGGTCTGGCGGGCGATCATCGGGTCAAGGAACTTGTGCGCCTCCTCGATGGTGATCATAAGCTGCGGCGGCTGCTTCGATTCATCGCCGAGCGACTCTTCGACACGCTGGACGTAATATTCACGGATGCGGCGCGTCAGGTAGTTGGCGACCAGAATGTAAGCCTCCAGCGCGTTGCCATACCGCCCGAATTCCAGCACAACGTTGTAGCCTTCCATCAAGGTCGCAATCAGCTTTTTTACCGACTCGGTAGAAGCCTGTGGCGTTAGGAACTCGAAACGCTGGAAGCGCTGCAAACGGCGGATGAGCGCGGACAGCGCTGCGCCATTGATGGTCGTGGTATTGATCAGGTCGTCGATTACGTCGGGTTCGGCGGTTAGCAGCGATTGTATCCAGCCGCTTCCCCACATCCGGCGCAGAGAGCGGGCGGCGTCGAGCATGGTATCGGAGAGGTCAATCGTCAGGCGAAGCGCCTCCAAATCCTCAGGCTCGATCTCGCTGTAGGACATGGTGACCACAAAATCAGGTCGTACCCCGCGTCGCTGGGACGATTTATCGTCCAGCGTGAAGATCGCCACCCGATCCGGGAACAACTGCTTGAGACCTTTGTCTTTCGTACCGAATTCGTTGTAGACCTCCCAGCCGTAGTCGTTGTGCATGTCAAAGATCAGGTTGACTGCCGCCCGCCGGGCGATCACCCCGGCCAACACGATACGCGTCAGATAACTCTTACCAGTGCCGCTTTTGCCAAACACGCCCACTGAGCGCTCGGTCAGGCGCTTCAGATCGACATTGATCTGGGTGTTGGGCAGTTCCAGGGGTGCGCCGATATTAAAGTGAGTCTCATCTTCATCGCCAAACACATCGTTGATGTCCTGTTCAGTAGCGGTCCATACTTCCTGAAAATGCGGCGGCACGGTGCGCACCGGCTCAATCTGGTTGTTTTCACCGATAACCAGCATGGGTGTGATGTGAACCATGCCAAACGCCATCGAACCGTTATAGATATCCGACAGATACGGGTTGGACATGTCCGGGGGGATCATCGTGATCTGGGCGTTGGCGCTGTTCAGGCCGATATCGGTCACCATGCAGAAGAATCGCCGCGAATGCCCGTGCACAACCACGTAACGCCCGACCGCGAGCGCTTCGATGTCGGTGTCCGGGTCGAGGCGAGCATCCAACCCCTTACTCAGCGATCCGCCAACAACCACGCCGAGTCGGGGGATTCTTGCCCCGAAGAACTTATCTAAGTCGTTTTCCACGCGTTTTCCCATACTAATTTATTCCTAAGCGGGGCAATCCCCCAAAAGAGGGCCAGCCAAAGGGTCTGGCATGATTTGCCCCGGCGAAATCTCACTTACGAAGGGTAAATCAACCTTAGCAGGCTGTCCAGCCGGAGCATATCGCCGTTGAGCAGCCGCGCCGCCTCACGCCCGGCTCGCACCAGGTATGTGTAGCGCTCATTTTCAGGCAGCGTGGCCTGAGCGATAAGTAGATTCGCCGCCAGAAGCTGCTCGCTTGGCACTTGCGAATTCGCAAATACCAGCCGGAAATAATCAAAGCGCTCGGTTGCTTCTTTTATCTCTTCCGGGCTGCACAGATATACCGCGTCGAGACTCAGCGGAGGCCGCGGCGGAAGCGCATGACGCACGTGGTCATCAATATCGCGATAGCCGATGGACAGAACACTCATTTCTACTGGAACAATGCGATGGTGGTGTTGATCGCGGATGGTTTCTTCGCTGACGGCATCGGCCAGCACCAGTTGGCGCACCATCGGGTCGTCGTCGATGTGCATGTCGTAGAGCAAGCCGTAGACCGAGGCTCGGTCACTGCCGCGCGGCTGGGCCTTAACGACCGAGCCAAATGCGGGACGGTCAATCTGGTGGACGCTGCACCCAATCGAAAAGCCGGCAGTGCTGGCGCGCAAAACATACCCAATCGGTTCATCCCAGGCGGCCATATGGTTCCTTTAGTAATCAGCTATAAAGTGTCATTTGAGTAAAGGTTGGTCAGCGTGACATACCATTGCTTACTTTGAAGCGCGTCTTGCCGCTGCGGGCGACGTTTTTGCCTGATTGCTTGGCACTTTGCTCGGTGTCAAGCCCATAGCGGGTCATCGCTACCTGTATGAGTAGGTTTAGCTGGCGCGATTCTTCCGCCTTGACGACGGCCAATTCGTCAGCGCGCGTCAGGGCGTAGGGGTAGCGGGTCATGAGCTGCTGGCACTGGTTGTATACAAGCGCCTGTATCTCGGCAACCTGCGTCCTGTTATTCACGACCCACATTGGCAGCTCTACCCGCGCAATATCGGGTGGCTCGCCTGGCCCGGCGACATTCAGGTAAAAGAAGGCAATTTCATGGGTTTCGCCGCCGTTGCGCCGGAATTCTTTGTTTTGAGGTGACATCTGGATAAAGAGGGCAGTGCGCTCCCCCGGATTGAGGAATCGCTCACACAGCTTGAGGTCTTGCAGGCCTTCGATCCGCCCGGAGGTCGTTAAGCGGGTGCGCGAGACTTCTTCGATGGGTGTGTCCAGCAGGTGCAGCATCGACACGATAAAAGTGCTGCGCGGCCTGTCCACATACCCGGCCAACGAGGCCTTAATTTCGAGCAGCCGGGTCATCGCTGACAAGTAAATTCCGTACAATTGATCGCGGTCGGGGACTTCCTGCCCCAATGGGAACAGCAGCAGTGGCCCATCATACAGCATCAACAGGGGGCGGGCTTCGCCGCGATGGTGCCAGCCATGTTCGGCAAGGGCTTGCATTTCGGCAATGGTACGGCGCGCCGATATCGTCGCATTGGAGATTAAGTTGCGGTCACCCGTCATCAGGTATTCTTTTTCATAGAACAAATAGGGCTGGCTGATGATAGTTGGCGGCTCACCGCTGCCGTGCCGCACGATGATCGTTCCGATGTTGAGCAGATAATAGAGGGCCGCCCCGTGTGCTGTGGGGAGGATCTGGGAGCCATCGGTCGCAATTATTGTGGCGGAGTCGGGAAGTTCAGCAGGGGAATACACCTGCATGATCGGCTCATCAAGCGGGCGCGCCCCTCGATACCCGGCATCCTTGTCAACCGCATCCTGCACCCGTTCGTGGATGTGCGGCACGAATGCGGGGTCGGCGTAAGCTTCCATGATCTGAAGGGCAATCGCGGTTTTGCTCTCAAGGTCTTCCTTCAAGGTCGCCAGCGATTGCCCCATCTGGTCGATCTGGGTAGTGAGCTTATGGAATTCAAGCGTCATACAAGTCTCTTCTTAACCTGTGTTTAACGATAATCCAACGCGTCTCACCCTTGAAGATAGCACTGGCGTTCTAAACGCGCAAGGGGGTTGGTTTGCTGCAAGTGTTTGAACGAGGAGGCGCGGGCCTGTATATTCATCAAAATGAACATTCCAGAGTCTTTAGACACCTACCAAAAACTCATCGATCTGCTTGACAAAAACGGGGCAAGCTACCGCCTGATCGATCACGCGCCAGAGGGGCGAACCGAGATCGTCAGCCCGCTGCGCGGCAATGCGCTTTCGCAAGCAGCCAAGTGTATCATTTTGATGGTCAAGGTCGGCAAGAATGTGACGCGATTTGTGCTGGCGGTGGTTCCGGGCGATGCCAGAATCGATTTGAACGCGGTCAAAGCCCTTCTGGCAGGCACGTATATATCATTTGCATCGGCGGATATTGCGGAAAGATTGGCCGGAAGCGCGGCAGGCACGATTTTGCCGTTCGCGTTTAGCCCGGAGTTAGAACTGATTGTTGATCTGTCCCTGCTGGAAAATGACGAGCTATTTTTCAATGCGGCCCGTCTAGATCGCTCAATGGCGCTCAAAACGAGCGACTATCTTGCGTTGGCGAAGCCTCGTATCGAGCGGATTGTTCAGGACCGGCCCGCCTAGAGCCTGTTATGAACTATGAGCGAGAAGTTGGATAAAGCGATTGAGTAAAATGAGAGCGAAAGCCAGGAAATGAAGACCCGCCAGGGTTTGTGGGAGGCGTTCATAGTCCCGCGCCA
>Ga0137463_1000331_pt1 | contig 17215 bp, 16 predicted proteins | sample EasRivERMGT800_2_FD_102333 | JGI IMG/M metagenome (GOLD analysis project Ga0137463, IMG submission 102333) | Soil microbial communities from meander-bound floodplain in the East River, Colorado, USA - East River MetaG ERMGT800_2 | ecosystem: Environmental > Terrestrial > Soil > Floodplain ...
GGAGCTTCTGGTCATGGGGGGGTATTCAGTCGCGCATGCGATGATGATGATGATCCCCGAGGCCTGGGAGAACCATACGTTGATGGACCCGGTGCGACGGGCATTCTACGAATACCACGCCGCAATGATGGAGCCTTGGGACGGCCCCGCGTCGATCGCGTTTACCGACGGTCGCCAGATCGGCGCGACGCTCGACCGCAACGGCCTGCGGCCCTCGCGCTACATCGTCACCGCGGACGACCTCGTGATCATGGGCTCCGAATGCGGCTGCCTGCCGGTGCCCGAGGAGAAAATCGTCAAGAAATGGCGCCTGCAGCCCGGCAAGATGTTCCTCGTCGACCTGGAGAAGGGCCGGATCATAGACGACGAGGAGCTCAAGAACACGCTTGCCAGCGCGAAGCCCTACGCGGAGTGGATCGAACGTATCCGCGTCAAGCTCGACGAAGTCGAGACCGAAAAGACCCCGCCTCTCAAGAGTGCGGTACGGATGCTCGACCGCCAGCAAGCCTTCGGCTACACGCAGGAGGACGTCAAGTTCATCATGACCCCGATGGCGATGAACGGCGAGGAGCCCGTCGGCTCGATGGGCAACGACTCGCCGCTCGCGGTGCTGTCGGACAAGAACAAGACGCTGTACCACTACTTCAAACAGCTCTTCGCGCAGGTCACGAATCCCCCGATCGATCCGATCCGCGAGGAGCTGGTGACGTCCCTGGTGTCCTTCATCGGACCGAAGCCGAACCTGCTCGGCATCGATGAGATGAACCCGCCTCTGCGGCTGGAGGTGTCGCAGCCGGTGCTCGACTTCTTCGAAATGGAGAAGATCCGGCACATCGAGCGCTACACCGGCGGCAAGTTCCGCTCGTTCGAGCTGGACATTACCTACCCCATCGCATGGGGCAAGGAGGCGGTCGAGGCGCGCCTCGCCTCGCTTTGCGCGCAGGCCGAGGATGCGGTGCGCGCGGGTTACTCGATCATCGTGATTTCCGACCGGCTCGTGGAGCGGGAACGCGTGGCCATCCCGGCGCTTCTGGCATCGTCGGCGATCCACCAGCACCTGGTGGCGAAGGGCTTGCGCACGAGCGCCGGCCTCGTGGTGGAGACCGGCTCCGCGCGCGAGGTGCACCACTTTGCCCTGCTCGGCGGTTACGGCGCCGAAGCGGTGCATCCGTATCTCGCCCTCGAGACGCTGCTCGATCTTGCGGCGAAGGGCCGGTTCGGCCCGGACCTGGACGGCAGGAAGGCGATCAAGAATTTCGTGAAGGCGATCGGCAAGGGCCTGAAGAAGGTGATGTCGAAGATGGGCACCTCGACTTACATGTCCTACACCGGCGCGCAGATTTTCGAGGCGCTAGGTCTCGCGAGGTCGCTCGTGGACAAGTATTTCACGGGCACCACCTCGTCGATCGAAGGCATGGGCCTGTTCGAAGTCGCCGAAGAGGCGATCCGCATTCACAAGGCCGCGTTCGACGACACCGACCCGGTGCTGCAATCGGCGCTCGATGCAGGCGGCGAGTACGCCTGGCGCGTGCGCGGCGAAGAGCATATGTGGACGCCCGATGCGATCGCCAAGTTGCAGCACTCCGCGCGGCAGAACTCTCCACAGGCCTACAGGGAATACGCCGCCATCATCAACGACCAGTCCAAGCGTCACATGACCTTCCGCGGCCTGTTCGAATTCCGGCTCGACCGCGTGAAGCCCGCTTCGATCGAGGAGGTCGAGCCCGCGGCCGAGATCGTCAAGCGTTTTTCGACCGGCGCGATGTCGCACGGTTCGATCTCGATCGAAGCGCATACCACGCTCGCGGTGGCGATGAACCGCATCGGCGGGAAATCGAACACCGGCGAGGGCGGCGAGGACCGCAAGCGCTACGCGACGGTGAAGGCCGGCGAGACGCTGCGCTCGCGCCTCGGCGCGAACCGCGTCGCGCGCGACATCGAATTGCGCGAAGGCGACGTGCTCAAGTCCAAGATCAAGCAGGTCGCCTCGGGTCGTTTCGGCGTGACGGCGGAGTACCTTGCGAGCGCCGAGCAGATCCAGATCAAGATCGCGCAAGGAGCCAAGCCAGGCGAGGGCGGCCAGCTGCCCGGACGCAAGGTCTCCGATTACATCGCCGAGATCCGCTACTCGACTCCAGGCGTGGAGCTGATCTCGCCGCCGCCACACCACGACATCTACTCGATCGAGGACCTGGCGCAGTTGATCCACGACCTGAAGAACGCGAATCCCTCCGCGTCCATCTCGGTAAAGCTCGTCTCGGAAGTGGGCGTCGGGACCGTTGCCGCAGGCGTGTCCAAAGCCAAGTCCGATCACGTCACCATCTCCGGGCACGACGGCGGCACGGGTGCCTCGCCCTGGTCGTCGATCAAGCACGCAGGCACGCCCTGGGAGCTGGGTCTTGCGGAAACCCAGCAGACCCTGGTGCTCAATCGCTTGCGCGGCCGGATCGCGGTGCAGGTGGACGGCCAGATCAAGACCGGCCGCGACGTGGTGATCGGGGCGATCCTGGGGGCCGACGAGTTCGGCTTCGCGACCGCGCCGCTCGTCGTGAGCGGCTGCATCATGATGCGCAAGTGCCACCTGAACACCTGTCCGGTCGGCGTTGCGACTCAGGATCCCGTGCTCCGCAAGAAGTTTTCCGGCAAGCCGGAGTACGTCGTGAACTATTTCTTCCTCGTCGCCGAGGAGGCAAGAGAGTTGATGGCACAGCTTGGCGTGCGCAAGTTCAGCGAGCTGATCGGCCGCACCGACCTGCTCGACATGAAGAAAGGCATCGAGCATTGGAAGGCGAAAGGTCTCGACTTCTCGCGGATTTTCAAGATGCCGGACATGCCAGCGGAAGTCGCGCGCTACAACGTGGAGAAACAGAATCACGGACTGGAGAAAGCGCTCGACAACCGGCTGATCGAGCTTGCGCGGCCGGCGCTCGAGCGCGGGGAAAAAGTGTCGATCGACATGCCTATCCGGAACGGCAACCGCACCGTCGGTACGATGCTCTCGCATGAGATCGCACGGCGTTACGGGCACGAAGGGCTGCCCGATGGCACGATCCACGCCCGGTTTGCCGGGTCCGCGGGCCAGAGCTTCGGGGCATTCCTCGCCAAAGGAGTGACCCTCGAGCTGGTCGGCGACACGAACGACTACTGCGGAAAGGGCCTTTCGGGCGGGCACATCATCGTATCGCCCTCGCCCAAGTTCCGCGGCGAGCCGACCGAGAACATCATCACGGGCAACGTGGTGCTCTACGGGGCGATCGCGGGCGAAGCGTATTTCCGCGGCGTTGCCGGCGAGCGTTTCGCGGTGCGCAATTCCGGAGCTCGCGCTGTGGTCGAGGGCATCGGCGACCACGGCTGCGAATACATGACCGGCGGCACCGTGGCCGTCCTGGGCGTCACCGGACGCAACTTCGCAGCGGGGATGTCCGGTGGTATTGCGTACGTTCTCGACCTTGACGGCGAATTCGTGAAGCGTTGCAACACCGCGATGGTGGACCTGGAGCCGGTCCTGTCGGAGTCCGAGCAGCAGGGCAAATTGGCGCGCGAGTTCTGGCACCGGGGTCAGGCGGATGAAGTAACCCTGAAAGAGATGATCGAGCGCCACGCCAAGCTCACGAACAGCCGCCGCGCAATGGAGATCCTCGAAAAATGGGCGGACCACCGCCCGCGCTTCGTCAAGATCTTCCCCAAGGAATACCGTCGCGCTCTCGGAGACCTCGCCCCGTCGCCGAAGGTCGCCGCTTAAGAAGGCGATCCATGGGCAAAGTCACGGGATTTCTCGAGTTCCAGCGGGTCGAGGAAGCACATCAGGAGCCCGAGCAACGGAAAAAACACTATCGGGAGTTCATCCTCCGTCTCACCGAGGAGGAGGCGAAAGTCCAGGGCGCGCGCTGCATGGACTGCGGCACGCCATTTTGCATGTCGGGCTGCCCGGTCAACAACATCATTCCGGATTTCAACGATCTCGTCTACAAGCAGGACTGGCAGCGCGCTATCGAGACGCTGCATTCAACCAATAATTTTCCCGAGTTCACCGGCCGCATCTGTCCGGCTCCGTGCGAGGAAGCGTGCGTGCTGCGTATCAATGACGACCCGGTCGGCATCAAGTCGATCGAGCACGCGATCATCGACAAGGCGTTCGAGGAAGGCTGGGTAAGACCGCAGCCGCCTGAGCACAAGACCGGCAAGAAAGTCGCGGTGGTGGGCTCCGGTCCGGCTGGGCTTGCCTGTGCCCAGCAGCTCGCGCGCGCCGGGCATGACGTCACGATATTCGAAAAAAACGACCGGATCGGCGGTCTTTTGCGTTACGGGATACCCGATTTCAAAATGGAGAAATGGCTGATCGACCGCCGGATCGATCAGATGAAAGAGGAAGGCGTGACGTTCCGTCCCGGCGTCTTCGTTGGCAAGCGGCGCACGGGGAAAGGCGTGACCGATTGGGCTACCGAAACCACCGGGCCCGAGAAATTGATGGCCGAGTTCGATGCGGTGGTGCTCTCGGGTGGAGCCGAACAGCCGCGCGACCTGCCTGTCCCGGGGCGTGATCTCGACGGCGTGCACTTCGCGATGGAGTTCTTGCCGCTCCAAAACAAGCGCGTGGCGGGCGACTCGGGCGTGCACGAGCTCTGGGCGAGCGGCAAGCACGTGGTGGTGATCGGCGGGGGTGATACAGGCAGCGACTGCGTCGGCACTTCCAACCGGCACGGCGCGAAATCGGTCACGCAGTTCGAACTCCTGCCGATGCCCCCGGATCCCGAGCGAAATCCCGTGTGGCCCTACTGGCCGACGCGGCTGCGAACGTCGTCATCGCATGAAGAGGGCGTCAATCGCGACTGGTCCGTCGCCACCAAGGAGTTCGTCGGCGAGAACGGCAAGGTGAAAGCGCTGAAAACGGTTCGCCTCGAGTGGAAGGACGGCAAGATGAGCGAAGTTCCGGGATCGGAATCGATGCTGCCCGCCGACCTCGTGCTTCTCGCGATGGGATTCGTATCGCCGGTGCCGGCCGTGCTTGAGGCGTTCGGCGTGGAGAAGGATCCGCGCGGCAACGCCAAGGCGACCACCGACGGGAAAGGCAGTTACGTCACTTCGGTTCCCAAGATCTTTGCCGCGGGCGATATGCGCCGCGGCCAGTCGCTCGTCGTGTGGGCGATCCGCGAAGGCCGTCAGTGCGCGCGCGCGGTGGATGAGTTCTTGATGGGGTCCTCTGAATTGCCGCGCTAACGCGAGGCCACCGGTTCGGCCGTGCTAACATCGCGCATCCAACTGAATTCTCTCCGCTTTTTGTGAATATCGTCATCCTCGCCGCGGGGCCGGGCAAGCGCATGCATTCGAGTACGCCCAAGGTGTTGCATCGCCTGGCGGGTCGGGCGCTGCTCGCGCACGTTCTCGATACCGTGAGACAACTCTCGCCGAAAGTCGTCTGCGTCGTCTATGGCCACGGCGGCGAACTCGTGCGCCAGGCCGTGGAAGGGAACGGCGCCATCTGGGTCATGCAGGAACCTCAGCTTGGCACCGGTCACGCGGTGATGCAGGCCGCCCCTTATCTCGACGAACGCTGGCCGACCCTCGTGCTCTATGGGGACGTCCCCCTGATTCGCGCCGAGACGTTGAAGCATCTTGTCGAGGCGACGGGGACAGGACTGGGACTTCTGACCGCGACGCTCGACAGACCCGCCGGATACGGGCGCATCTTGCGAAATGGAAAAAAGGTGATAGGAATCGTCGAAGAGAAAGACGCCAACGCGCGGCAGCGCGCGCTCCGCGAGATCAACACGGGCATCGTCGTGGCACCGACGAAGAAGCTCAAGTCCTGGCTCGCCAAGCTGCAAAACAACAACGCGCAAAAGGAGTATTACCTTACCGACATCGTCGCGCTCGCAACGAAGGAGCGCGTAGCCGTGAAGGCAATCCGGGCAGACGCAGCGTGGGAGGCGCTCGGCGTGAACAGCCGCAGCCAGCTCGCCGAGCTGGAACGCACTTACCAGCGCAAACTCGCCGCCGCGCTCATGGAGCAGGGGGTGGCGCTCGCCGACCCGTCGCGCTGCGACGTGCGCGGAAGCCTTGCCTGCGGCCGCGACGTGGCGATCGACGTGAATTGCGTGTTCGAAGGCGAAGTGAAGCTGGGTGACGGAGCGTCGGTCGGCGCGAATTGCGTGCTGAAGAACGTGACGGTCGGCGCCGGCACGCGCATCGAACCTTTCTGTCACTTGGAGGACGCCGACATCGGCGAGGACTGCCGCATCGGCCCCTACGCGCGCATCCGCCCGGGAACGCGCACGCGCCTCGCCGCAAGAGTGCACATCGGCAACTTCGTGGAGGTGAAGGCGAGCAGCATAGGCGCAGGTTCCAAGGCCAATCACCTCTCCTACATCGGCGACAGCGAGGTCGGCAGCAACGTAAACGTCGGTGCCGGCACGATCGTGTGCAACTACGACGGAGCGAACAAGCACCGCACCGTCATAGAGGACGATGTTTTCATCGGATCGGACACCCAACTCATCGCGCCGGTGCGCGTGGGCCGGGGTGCGACTCTCGGCGCCGGCACCACGCTCACCAAGGACGCGCCCGCAGGCGAGTTGACCCTCTCGCGCGTGAAACAGGTGTCGATTCCGGGCTGGAAGCGGCCGGCAAAGAAGAAGTAATCGAAAGGTAACGGTATGTGCGGAATAGTCGGGGCGATCGCCAGGCGTAACATCGTTCCCGTCCTCATCGAGGGACTGAAGCGGCTCGAATATCGCGGCTACGACTCCGCCGGGGTCGCGGTCCTCGACGGTATGGCGGCGGGATCGCGGGCGAAGTTGCGCCGCGTGCGCTCGACCGGCCGCGTCGCCGAACTGGAAAAGCTCGCCGGTTCGCAAGGCCTTGCCGGGGACATCGGGATCGCGCATACGCGCTGGGCGACCCACGGCGTGCCTTCGGAGAAGAACGCCCACCCGCACGTCTCCGGCGGCGTGTCGGTGGTGCACAACGGCATCATCGAGAACCACGAAGAGATGCGCAAGCGCCTGCGCGCCAAGGGCTACGAGTTCGTCTCCGATACCGATACCGAGGTCATCGCCCACCTGGTTCACTCGAACGTGCAGGCGGGCGCGACCTTGTTCGATGCCGTGAGAAAGAGCGTGGTCGAGCTGGTGGGCGCCTATGCGATCGCCGTGGTGAGCGAATCCGATCCGACGCGGCTGGTGGTCGCCCGGCACGGGGCGCCGCTGCTGCTGGGCCTCGGCGACGGCGAGAATTTCGCCGCCTCCGATACCTCGGCGCTGATCCAGGTCACACCCCGCATCATCTATCTCGAAGACGGCGACTGCGCGGAAATCACGCTTGGAGGCACGCGCATTGCCGACGCCAAGGGCAATCTGGTCGAGCGTCCCGTGCACGTGAGCAAACTCACGGCTGCGGCAGTGGAGCTCGGGCCGTACCGGCACTACATGCAGAAGGAAATCTTCGAGCAGCCGATGGCGGTGGCGAACACCCTGGAGATGGTGACGGGCGCGCAGTCTGTTTCCCCGCAGCTCTTCGGCGCAGAAGCGGAGCGCATTTTTCGCGATGTCGATTCGGTGCTGATCCTCGCCTGCGGCACGAGCTATCACGCCGGGATGGTCGCCCGCTATTGGCTCGAGGCGCTGGCCGGCGTTCCCTGCAGCGTCGAGATCGCAAGCGAATACCGATATCGGGAATCCGTGCCGAATCCGAAGGGGCTGGTGGTTACCGTTTCGCAGTCCGGCGAGACCGCCGACACGATCGCGGCGTTGCAATACGCCAAGTCGCTCGGGCACCGCTACGCGCTCTCGATCTGCAACGTGCCGGAATCCGCTTTGGTGCGCGCGTCCGATCTGCGCTTCCTCACCCGTGCGGGACCGGAGATCGGCGTGGCCTCGACCAAGGCGTTCACCACGCAGCTTGCCGCGCTGGCGCTCCTCACCATGACCCTCGCCAAGATACGAGGCAGGTTGCCGGCGGAGCGCGAAGCGGAACTGTTGCATTCGCTGCGGCATTTGCCGCGGGCGCTGGAGCACGTGCTGCACGTGGAACCACAGATAAAGATGTGGTCGGAGAAGTTCGCCCAACTTCAGCATGCCCTGTTCCTCGGGCGCGGCATCCACTACCCGATCGCGATGGAGGGCGCGCTGAAGTTGAAGGAGATCTCCTACATCCACGCCGAGGCCTACGCTGCGGGAGAGCTCAAGCACGGGCCGCTCGCGCTCGTGGACAAGAACATGCCGGTCATCGCCATCGCGCCCAAGGACGCGCTCCTGGAGAAGCTCAAATCGAACCTCCAGGAAGTGCGCGCCCGGGGCGGCGAGCTGCACGTGCTCGCCGACCAGGACACGCGCATGGTCGCGGGCGACGGCATTCACGTCATCCGAATGCCCGACCACGCCGGTTTTCTCTCGCCCATCCTGCACACCATCCCGCTGCAGCTGCTCGCCTATCACGCGGCGCTCGAGCGGGGCAACGACGTCGACAAACCCAGAAATCTCGCCAAGTCGGTGACCGTGGAGTAACGGCGATACCCTCCGGTCTTGAGTTGCACGATCGTAACGTCCCCAATAGAATGCTCGCTGTGAATCGTCTTCTTCAAAAACTCGTGTTGGTGCTGATCGTCCTCACCCTGCCTGCGCAGGGATTGATGGCCGCCACCATGCCGTTCTGCGGGCACCAGGCCGGTGCGGCGCAGCATCAGCCTCAAGACGAACGTCACGATGCCCCTCATGCGCATGCAAAGCCGCTTGAGCACGCATCCGCGCACGAGCATGCGAAGGACCCGGGCACGTCCGGCCTTCAGTGCCACGACTGCGCTTCGTGCCAGGTGTGCATGTCCCCCGCGCTGACGGGGTTTATCCCAGCCATACTGGCGACGGTCGAAGCATTGCCGCAACCTGCTCCGGCCGTAAAGATTTCGCCTTTCTTCCCCGAGCTGTTTCAACGCCCACCTCTCGCTCTCGCCGCCTGAAGCCGGAAGACCGGGGACAGCGGTCGCAGAGCGTAACTGTTTAGCTCTTCGTCTTTCGTAGCGCTTTCGCGCTGATGCGCGAACGCCTGCGTGCCTCCTTCCGGCGGCATTCGCCGCCTTTCAGTTGACGAAGTGAGGACCACATGGATCGTTTTCGAGTTTTCTCGCGCTTGGCTGCAGTCGGCGTGTTGCTGGCTGCATCGCCTGCGTCGCTCGTCGCGGAAGAAGCGCGCGGCGGCCCTGCCGACCCGACTGCGATGACGTTACCGATGCCCAACGATGCGGGGCCGTTTGCCGCCTACCTCGATCCAAGGCTGCGCGGGGAAGGGCCGGACGCCATCGAGCGCAGCGATTTCGAGCAGGCAAATAAGGTTTCACCGGCGACCGCATCGCCGAACCCGTCGACGAGCCAGGAGGGTTCTCTACCGTCTTCCGCGCATGAAGGTCACGTCGGCCATGGGCCCGGGGGAAGCTCAAAAAATCGGGAGGCCGAGTGAATTTCCATCCGATTTCAAAAAACACTCCATTAAGAACGACGCTGGGCGTCGCGATCGCCTTGTCCTTTGCAGGTTGCGCCAGCCTCTCGCCGGACGCCGGATTCAAGGATGTTCAAACGCTGAGCGCGGCGCGCTTCGAGCAGCGCGTGCAATGGAACCGCAGCCCCGAGGACGACCGCGCCGCAGCCGAGCTCACGCAAAGTCTGCTCGTGAAGCCGCTGACAGCGGATTCAGCCGTGCAAATCGCTTTGCTCAACAACCGCGGCCTTCAGGCGACCTACGGCGAGCTGGGGATCGCTCAGGCCGAAGTGGTGAGCGCCGGACGGCTCGCCAATCCCCTGGTTTCCGGACAGCGCTGGTCGAAGGGCGAGAGCTTCAAGTCCGAGATTGGGATCGAGTTCAACTTCCTGAGCCTGCTGCTGCTGCCGAAGAAGCTGCAGATGATGAAGACGAATTTCGAATACGCGAAGCTGCGCGTCGCCGACGAAGCGGTGAGAACCGCGGCCGAGGCCCGCAGCCAGTACTACCGTGCGTTGGGGGTGCAGCAGACGGTCGCGCTGCAGCAGGCGACCGTAGCGAGCGCCGAGGCGGCAGCCGAGCTTGCGGCAAGGCAATACAACGCCGGCAATCTCAACCTCAAAAAGCAGGTGCGGCATCAGGTGTTCTACGCCGAGTCGCTCTCGCAGCTTGCCCGCACGAGGCAACTGGCATTCAACGAGCGCGAGAAGCTGAATCGCGTCATGGGACTCTGGGGAACGCGGACGGACTGGAAGCTTCCCGACCGGCTTCCCGAAGTCCCGGCCGCGCGGCCGCGCTACGACAATCTCGAAGCCCTGGCGCTCGAGCAAAGACTCGACGTGCAGGCAGCGAAGCAGGAGATGCAGGTCCTGGCGGAGCGCCTGGGGATCACGAACGCCACACGTTTCATCGAAACGCTCGCCGTCGGCTACGGCGTGCTGAGCGAAAGCGACGCGCCGCGCCGTTTCGGGCCGTCGATTGAATTCGAGCTGCCCATCTTCGACCAGGGAACAGGCCGCGTGGCGCGCGACGATGCGCGTCTGCGCCAGGGCGCGGAGCGGCTTGCCGAGCTTGCGATCAACGTCCGCTCGGAGGTGCGGGAGAAGTACAACGACCTGCTCTCGAGCTACGATCAGGTGGCGCATTGGCAGAAGGCTGTCGTGCCCTTGCGCCGCAAGATCCTCGCGCAGACCCAGCTCTCCTACAACGGCATGCTGGAGGGCATCTACGATCTTCTCGACAGCTATCGCGAGAACCTCCGAACCGGGCAGTCGGTGATCGACGCCGTCAAGGAATACTGGACCGCGCACGCGGAGCTCGGGCGGTCGGTCGGAGGACGGCTGCCCGCGCCGGCCCCCACGGAACCCGCTTCTTCTCCTGACGCGAAACCGCAGCAGGAAAAACCCGCTGCCGACTCGGCACAGCCGGGCTCTCGCGCGGCCACTGACAGGGACCGCTCATGAATCGCAGACAGTTCTTCCATTCCACCGCCGGCGCGCTCGCGGGCGTGTCTGCATTGGCAGGCCGCGAGGCGCTCGCGCAAACCGCGAAGGCCGTGCGGGCCGCCACCGAATCGGCAGCAACGCAGACGCCTCTTCCGCCCCGCCACGGGCAGTCGTACACGCCCGTGGTCACGCTCAATGGTTCGACCTTGCCGTGGAAAATGAACGGCGGCGTTAAGGAATTCCATCTGATCGCCGAACCGGTGAAGCGCGAGTTCGCCCCTGGTTTCGTCGTCAACTGCTGGGGCTACAACGGCTCCTCCCCCGGTCCCACCATCGAAGTCGTGGAAGGCGACCGCATCCGGATTTTCGTGACTAATAAATTGCCCGAGCACACGACCATCCACTGGCACGGCGTGCTGCTGCCCAACGGCATGGACGGCGTCGGCGGGCTCGTTCAGCCGCAGATTCCGCCGGGCAAGACCTACGTCTATGAATGGACGGTGCGCTCGAACGGCACTCACATGTACCACCCGCACGCCGACGAGATGGTGCAGATGGCGATGGGCATGATGGGCCTCTTCATCATTCATCCGAAGAACCCGAGCTTCCGCCGCGTGGACCGGGACTTCGCGTTCCTCGTAAACGGCTGGGACATCGACCCGGGGACTTATACGCCGAATACTGCGACCATGCTCGAGTTCAACATCTGGACGTTCAACAGCCGCGTTTTTCCCGGCATCGATCCGCTGGTTGTGAGAAAGGGCGATCGCGTTCGCGTCCGCGTCGGCAATCTCAGTATGACGAGCCACCCGATCCACCTGCACGGCTACGAGTTCAAGGTCACGGGGACCGATGGCGGCTGGATTCCCGAATCGGCGCAGTGGCCGGAGGTCACGACCGATGTACCGGTGGGTGGCATGCGCTCGTTCGAGTTTGTCGCGAACGAACCCGGGGACTGGGCGCTGCACTGCCACAAGTCGCACCACACCATGGGGCCGATGGGACATGGAATTCCGAACATGATCGGCGTGGACCAGGCGGGCGTCTCGGAAAAGATCGCCAAGCTGATGCCCAACTATATGTACATGCCGATGGGCGAAGCCGGAATGGCCGAGATGCAGCACATGGCTGCGATGGGCATGGGCCTTCCGGAGAACACGTTGCCGATGATGACGGGCGAAGGCCCGTTCGGTCCCATCGAGATGGGCGGCATGTTCACCGTGCTCAAGGTGCGAGACAACGTCAAGCGCGGCGATTACACGGATCCAGGCTGGTACGGGCATCCGCAAGGAACCGTGGCGTACCAGCTCGATTGATTCATTTCACACGCAAGGAAGGAGCCACTATGAAAGCCTGCAGCATGTTCATCGTTGCCTGGGTGCTGGCGGTCGCGGCGCGACTTGCGCTTGCCGATGCAGGCCATGCGCACGGAAAATCTTTCGCCTTCGGCTCGCCGGGCAAGGAGAGCGAAGTGACGCGCACGGTCGATGTCCAAGCCGCGGACAACATGCGCTTCGACCCTGCAACGCTGCAGGTCAAGCAGGGCGAAACGATCAAGTTTGTGGTGCAGAACATCGGGCAGATAAAGCACGAGTTCGCGCTGGGCGACCGGGCTTCGCAGCGCGCTCACGCGCTGATGATGAAGAAAATGCCGAACATGAAACATGAGGACGATCCGGCGGCCGTTACCGTGGATCCCGGGCAGGCCAAGACGGTGATCTGGAAGTTCGACAAGAAGCCTGCAAGCCCGATCGAGATCGCCTGCCACGAGCCGGGGCACTACGAGGTGGGGATGAAGATCGCGGTTGTGCTGTCGCGCTGACCGTCGCAGGCGGAATGGCGTTTTGATCTGCGTCGTCCCGGAATCCGCGGAATGTATTCCGCGAGGGCGTAGGGCGGATGCGAGTCGACGCGGAGAAGAGTGCAGTGGAGTTTGATCTGGATCAATTCGGCCGGCGACGGCAGTGCGAGCATGGTCACAAGTCTTGGAGTTTCCCGATGCCCGTGGAAAAGAGATCGAAGGGGACTGGGGTCGACCGGCTGCGGAGAGCGGCCCGCGTTGCGTTCGTCGTTCTAGCGGTCCTTGCGCTTTCGCTCCTGCCCTTGCGCGCGTTGTGCGAGCTAGAGCTGGCAAACGCCGCGCAGACTACGAGCGAGCACCACACCGGTCACGGGGATGGGAAGTCCGATCTTTGCTGCACGAGCATGGACGACGGCGCTCTCGTCGATTCGACCGTCCCGGGCCTGTCGGGAGGGCCGAGTGGGGCGCCTCTCGTCGCGCTCCTTGCCTCGGCGCCGATCCTGTCCGGGCTCGCGGTCCAACCGCTGCGGCTGGCCGGCGCACCTCCGCCATCGCGTTCCTATTACGCCCGCTCGGCGCGCATTCTGCGCTGAGAAGCCCGACCTCCGAAGTTCGCGTTTGACGCCTTGTGGTGCGGCAGCCGCACTGCGGCGCGCCAGCCATCGAATGCAATCCGACTTATGCAGATGAAGAAGGATTTCATGACCAAGAAAAGGAGATGTCCATGATCACGAGGCGCCACTTCGTACGTGCAACAGCGGCGGCGCTTGCGCTCGGGGCGTTTGGCCGCGCGGGTGCGCAGTTTCAACCCCTGGTGAGCGTTTACAAGAGCCCGACCTGCGGCTGTTGCGGAGAATGGGTGAAGCACATCCGGGCAAGCGGCTTCCGTGTCGAAACGCGCGAGATCGCCGACGTTGCACCGATCAGGCGGCGGTACGGGGTTCCCGATCAGCTGGCGTCGTGTCACACCGCCGTCGTCGCCGGCTACGCGATCGAAGGGCATGTGCCCGCCTCGGACATCCAGCGGTTGCTGCGCGAGCGGCCCAAGGTGAGGGGTCTCGCAGTGCCGGGCATGGTGGCGGGGTCGCCCGGCATGGAGCAGGGGCCGCCGCAACCGTATGCGACGCTCGCATTCGACGATCGCGGCAGCCGGATCTTCGCGCGGCATTGAGACCTTCTGGAGAGAGCAATGATGGACCGTGCCACCACGCCCAAGCTTTCCGGGCGGATCGCAACCCCGCCCGACCATGCCTACCCCTGGTACGTTCGGCTGGTATTCGCGTTGCAGCGCAGGAAATACGGCGCGGAACTCCAGTCGGCGCGCCTGTGGGGCCGCCTGCCGCGCACCTTCCTCATGCTCACGCTGCTTTACCGCTCGATCGACCGCAAGGACTCGCCCATCGATCCGATGCTGCGCTCTCTCCTGCAGGTACGCGTCTCGCAGATCAACTCGTGCGGGTTCTGCGTCGACTTGAACGGCGCGGCAGCCCTCGAGCGCGGCCTCGAGCCGGCCAAGCTGGCGGCGCTCGCCGGCTGGGAACGATCGCCCGCGTTCGACGAGCGCGAGAAAGCCGTGCTCGCCTACGCCGACGCCGCCACCGATCCCGCGCGTCGCGTCGACGATGCCTGCTTCGCCCGGTTGCGCGCTTTCTTGGACGAAGATGCGGTGCTGGAGCTCACCGCGCTGATCGCGTTCCAGAACATGTCGAGCAAGTTCAACGCCGCGCTCGCGCTTCCCTCACAGGGATTGTGCGTGCTCCCTGAGAATATTCGCAAATGAGCGATCGCTTCGTGGGCCCAGCTCTCTTGTGTACAAGGAGTCGATGAAATGTCAGGCAAATATGCGTTTGGCAAAACAGTGCAGATGTCCTACGACGAAGCGATCGAGCGCGCAACCGAGGCGCTCGCCAAGGAAGGCTTCGGCGTCTTGACGGAAATCGATGTTGCCGCAACCTTGAAGAAAAAACTCGGCAAGGAAATACCGCCGTACAAGATCCTCGGCGCCTGCAACCCGCAGTTCGCGCACCGCGCCCTCGATATCGAGCCGCAGATCGGCGCGCTTCTGCCTTGCAACGTGGTGGTGCGGGTGGACGCGGGCGGCAGGACGATCGTGGAAATCATGGACCCGCGGGCGGTCCTGCAGCTCGTCGATCGCCCGGAGATCGCTGCAATCGCCGGCGAAGTGCGAGAGCGCCTGGAGCGCGTGCTCGCGTCGCTGTAGGGGATCGACATCATGATGATTGTTCAAGCTGCATTGACGAGATCCTGGGGCTTCGGCGCGCTCGCTTTCGGCTTGCTGCTCGCGGTGTATTTCGGCGCGGTTTCGCTCGTGTCCGGCTGGCGCTTCACGGTGAGCCAGTTCTCCGAGTTCTGGTATTACATCGTGCCGCTCGCCGCGGGCTTCGGCGTTCAGGTGGCGCTCTACGTAAAGCTGCGGGAGCTGGTCCGCCGCGGACACGGTACCGGTTCCGTGGTCGCAGCCTCCGGCACGACCTCGACCGCGGCCATGATCTCCTGCTGCGCCCACTATCTCGCCAACGTCGCTCCGGTGCTGGGGGCGACCGGTGTGGTGACCTTTGCGAGCCAGTACCAGGTCGAATTTCTCTGGGTCGGCCTTGCGTTCAATGCCGCGGGCATCGCCTATGTCGGCGGCAAGCTCGCCGGCGCCCTGAAGGAGCATGCGAAATGCGCACCCGCATGAGCGTTCCCGTTTTCTGCTTCGCCGCCCTTGCCCTCGCGTCCGGCGGCCTCGCTGCGGCCCCGTCCCTTTCTCCTCAATCCAGTTCGGTTTCGGGCGTCACCGTGAAGGCCACGCCGCGCGCCGTTTCGGGGGATACCTGGGAGTTCGAGATCGTCATGGACACGCATTCGCAGAACCTGAGCGACGACCTGACGAAAGCGGCGGTGCTGTCGGCCGGAAACGGCATCAGCTACACGCCGACCGGCTGGCAGGGCGATCCGCCGGGGGGGCACCACCGCAAGGTCATTCTCCGGTTCAAGGCACCGAAGCCGGGGTCCAAGGCCATCGAGCTGCGCATCCATCGGCCAGGCGAAGCCTCTGCGCGAACGTTCCGCTGGCAACTCGAATGAAGAATCCCAGTACATCGCCATCCGCGCTTCCCTTCCACTTCGACTGCAGCGTCGTCGTCGACGCTCCGGCGGAGACCGTGTTCTCGCGCCTCGACGATCCCAGGCTGCTCTCGGCTCACATGAGCAGTTCCTCTTGGATGATGGCCGGTTCGCGGATGGCGCTTGAGTTGGATGCTTCTCAAGGGCGTGCGGTGGGCGCATCGATCCGCATGGGCGGCCGAGTGCTCGGGATTGCGCTTTCGCTCGAGGAAATCGTCACGGAAAGAAATCCGCCGCGGCGAAAAGCATGGGAGACCACGGAGACGCCCAGACTCCTCGTGATTGGCCATTACAGGATGGGCTATGAAGTGACGCCTCAGGGCAATTCTTCTCTGCTTCGCGTCTTTATCGACTACGCCCTCCCCGAGGCAGGGCTTTCGCGCTGGCTCGGTCGGATGTTCGGCGGCGACTACGCACGGTGGTGCACACAGCGCATGGCCGGCGATGCCCAAGAGTATTTCCGCACCGCTGGACAAGGTCGGTGAAGTTGCCGAAAGACTCTCGTAGCTCAACCTCTGGGAAGGAGATTGCCATGGCTAGCAAGAATCCCTGGAAAACTGGTATCACCCTCGCATTGACGCTTGCGATTGCCTACACCGTATGCGCCGTCGTCTACGCGCTTGCGCCGGAACGCGGGATCGATTTCCTGAATGCCTTGTTTCACGGGCTGGATTTTCGCAAGCTAGCGACGGCCGAGCCTTTCACATTCCTGATGTTTGTCTACCCGCTGTTCGTTTTCGTCGTGTGGGGATTCCTGGTTGGCGCGCTCTACGCCTGGTTACACAATCTTCTGCACGGCGGCGGCGCGAATCGCTGAACGGAATGATTACTCGAACATAAGTATCGGAGAGCACCTTGATGGATATGCCGCGCCACGAACATTCGCATGACGATCATCACGGACACTCTGGCCACGCGAATGCCATCCCTGATCCGGGGACTGCGATCGATCCGGTCTGCGGGATGTCGGTGGAGATCGCCACCGCGAAGTACAAGCACTCCTTCGGCGGCTCGGACTGGTATTTCTGCAGCAAAAATTGCCTGGACAAATTTGCCGCCGCGCCCGAGCGGTACGCCAAGGCGACGCAGAAGCCGGCTGCGGTGCCGGCCGCGCCGCCCGGCACGATTTACACCTGCCCCATGCACCCCGAGATCCAGCAGGCAGGCCCGGGGAGCTGCCCGAAATGCGGCATGGCGCTCGTGCCCTTGATTCCGGCCGAGGAGGCAGCGGCCGAATACACCTGCCCGATGCATCCGGAAATCCGCAGCCCCACGCCGGGGAATTGTCCGAAGTGCGGCATGGCGCTCGTGCCCGTTGCGGGAGCAAAGGAAGACGACTCGGAACTGCGCAACATGATGCGCCGTTTTTGGGTGA